>Ga0334883_1004061_pt1 | contig 14593 bp, 17 predicted proteins | sample GraSluR1_MG_6_FD_207230 | JGI IMG/M metagenome (GOLD analysis project Ga0334883, IMG submission 207230) | Sludge microbial communities from methane-producing bioreactor in Wageningen University, Netherlands - Granular Sludge_09_05-R1 | ecosystem: Engineered > Bioreactor > Anaerobic >... | reverse complement strand
ATGGCCACCCACAGAAGCATCGCCGCCATCAGACTCAACGCGAGCTTGCCATTTCCCTGAGCCATCTCTCACCCCAACGCTGTCGCCGTCTCTGAGTCGCGCCCGTATGGCAACGACACCCACGCGCGGTCCTACACCCCGCCCAACGAATCTGAACACTCTAGCCGCAAGACCTTGACCTGCGCAAGCCTTGGAACTGTTGCCTCCCTTGGCACAACCTGCTAGCGCTTCCATCCAAGCCGCCGCGTCCACGTCGGCCGCAGCCCAACGTCTGCCCCAGAGTCCCATGCATCCAGCACACCCTCAGGCTGCCCCATCCAGGCGCCACTTGGCCCTCACGGCGAACCTCTTCGTCGTGGTCCTGGCCACCCTGCTGCTCCCACTGGCAGCCATCATGGTCTTTCTCCACGCACCAGCAGACGCCAACCAAGGATTCCTACAGAAGATCTTCTATTTCCATGTCCCCTCCGCCTTCGCCGCCTATCTGGGCTACGTCATCTGCGGTATCGCGAGCCTCGCCTACCTCCTCAAAGAGAGCACCCTCGCAGACCGCATCGCCCTGGCCGGAGCCGAATGCGGCTCGCTCTTTAGCCTCTGCGTCCTCATCACCGGCCCCATCTGGGCCCACAAAGCCTGGGGGCGCGCCTGGGAGTGGGACCCGCGCTTGACCACCATGCTCCTCACCTTCCTCCTCTACGCCGCCTACCTCTTGTTGCGGCGCAGTGAAGAAGACAGCACCCACCTGCGCCGCATCGCGGCCGTCCTCGGCACCTTGGGCCTGCTCGGCGTGGCTCTGGTCCGGGTCGCCGTCCGCCTCTGGGGCGGCATCCACCCCCAAGTCATCACCGGCCAAGGCCGCGGGATCCATCCCGACATGGTGCCAGCCTTCGCCCTCTCCATGCTGGCTTTCCTCGCCCTCGCCCTGAGCCTCGTCGCCCTGCGCACCCGGCTGGCCATGCGCGAAGCCCACTTGGCCCAGCTCCGTTTGGAAATCGAGGCGATTCAGGAGGACGTCCGTGTTTGACGCCACTCGCTCACCTAGCGCCCCCCGCAGCCTCGCCGCACACCGGCGCCAAGCCTTCCTCATCCTGGCCCTGAGCAGCACCTTCGCCCTCGCCCTCCCGGCCACGACCTGGGCCGACTTCCCTGACGAAGCCTCCCTCGCCCCAACCGAGGCGCCCACCTCTGAAGACGAGGCAGACGCCAATCAGGCCTGGGTCGCCACTCGTCCCGCCCAGGTCGACGTCCCCTGGTGGGTCGCCGCCGCCTACGCGGCCATCTGCCTCTGTATCATGCTCTACCTCCTCGCCCTCACCCGCCGCATCAGAAGCGTCGAACACCAAGGGGCCGCGCTCGAAGCGAGCTTGTCCGCCCTGCGCTCACCTCCCGCCCCGACGCCACAGGATCCCACATGAGCACCTGGCATCGCGTCGCGAAAATCAACGAGCTGCGCGCCCACCGCCCACACCGCGTCGTCGTCGACGGACAGGGCATTCTCCTGTGCCGCAACGGCTTCTCCGTCCATGCCCTCTCGGAAATCTGCCCCCACCGGCGGGTCTCCATGGCCGACGGGACCATCGAGAACGGACGCCTGGTCTGCCCCCATCACCGCTTCGCTTTCGAGCTCGAAGACGGCCGCAGCGTCGAGGCCTTATGGCCATCCATCACGGTCTACCCGGTACGCCGCCAAGACGATGAGGTCTTCCTTCAGCTCTCATCACCCGACCCAAACGACTAAAACCAGGCGCAGCCCCGCGCCCTGCGGCTTCGCCCAAGCTCGCAAACAGAGGACATCATGGCTGAATCCATCGACGAAATCACCATCGACTACCACGACGACAACGGCACTCATCTCGTCAAAGAGGTCGACAAAATCATCCTCACCCGTGGCTCGTGGACCACCATCATGTTCCTCATCCAGGAATGGGATGCCAAAAGCCAAAGCTGGAGCCCCCTGCGCGCCCGAATCGAGCGCTATCAGAAGCGACAAGGCGTCTTCCGCAGCCAATCCCGCTTCAAAATCTCCGGCGCCAAGCAAGCCCAACAAATCGTCGCGGCCCTCAGCCAGTGGTTCCCACCTGAAGGCGACGAGCAAGGCGACTGAACCAAGACCCATCAGCCGCCGCCAGCCCCCCGGAGAAAAAGATTGAGTTGACCAAATCCACACCTTCCCTTATACAAGGGCGCCCGCGGGTTTTCGCCTCGCTTGCGCTGAGGCCGCCCAGGGGGTCAGTGGGCCACATGGTCTGTGTTTTACTGTTCGGAGACGATAATGCGCGAGAACATCCATCCTGAATACAAAGCCGCGGTCATCAGTTGTGCCTGTGGCGCCAGCTTCGCCACCCGCTCCACCAAGGGCGATTACGCCGTGGAAATCTGCTCCCAGTGCCACCCCCTCTTCACGGGCAAGCAGAAACTCATCGACACCGCCGGCCGCGTGGAACGCTTCAACAAAAAATACAACCGAACCACTGCCAAGTAGCGCGAGTCTTCGTCTGGGTGTCTGTGGATGCGTGCGGCGCACGCCTCGCGAGACGAGGGGGCTCCTCGGGTCTGGTACCGGTGGCGTCGCAATACGCGGCCTCTCCATCGGTCCTTATCTCCTGTGAGCGTCTACCATGTTCGATAAGCTCCAAGACCTCGAGCGACACTTCGACGACTTGACCACCCAGTTGGCTGACCCCGACATCATCGCCAACCGCGTCGCCTACCATAACCTCACCCGGGCCCATGCCGACCTCGCTGAGGTGGTGACCACCTACCGCCACTACCGCGCCATCGAGAAGAGCTTGGCCGAAGCCCAAGAAATGACGCGCGACCCCGATCCCGACTTGCGCGCCATGGCCCAAGCCGAGGTCACCTCCCTCGAGCAGGAACTCGAGGATCTCACCCTAAGACTCCGTCGACTCCTGGTTCCCAAAGACCCCCTCGACGATAAAAACGTCATCCTCGAGATCCGCGCCGGCACCGGCGGCGATGAGGCCGCACTCTTCGCCGGGAGCCTCTACGCCATGTACCAGCGCTTCAGCGACCAGCAACGCTGGAAAATCGAGACCCTCTCGGCCTCTCCCGGGACGGTCGGCGGCTACAAAGAAATCATCGCCCTCATCAGCGGCCAACAGGTCTACAGCAAGCTCAAATACGAAGCCGGCACCCACCGCGTCCAACGTATCCCCGTCACCGAGAGCCAAGGACGCATTCACACCTCAGCCTGCACCGTCGCCGTCCTCCCAGAGGCCGAGGACGTCGACATCAAAATCGATGAAAACGACCTCAAAATCGACACCTACCGCTCCAGCGGGGCCGGCGGCCAGCACGTCAACACCACCGACTCGGCCGTCCGCATCACCCACCTCCCCACGGGCATCGTCGTCACCAGCCAAGACGAACGCTCACAACACAAAAACCGCGCCCGGGGCATGAAGGTCCTGCGCAGCCGCCTCCTCGATTTCGAGAGCCAAAAACGCCAACAAGAACGCGCCGACTCCCGCCGCACCATGGTCGGCAGTGGCGACCGCTCCGAACGCATCCGCACCTACAACTTCCCCCAAAACCGCATCACCGATCACCGCATCGGACTCACCGTGCACGCCTTGGACCGCATCATGGCCACGGGCGACCTCGATGAGTTCGTCGATGCCCTACAGAGCGCTGAGCAGAGCGAGCGCCTGCAGCAAGAAACGGACTGAGAAGCGACCCCTGAGCCAACCGCCTCACCCCCGCGCAGCGTCACCGACCCTGCCTTCACTCGATGGTGGATCCACTGACGTGAATCGGCGTGTCGCTGTGGTTGGAAATCTGCGGATAGGTCGGATACCAGCTCCCCCCCACGTTGTCCGTGATCACCGAGTCTTCGATGTAGATCTCCCCCGTGTGGTTATTGCTGACGAAGAAAATCGCCGACCCATGCTGCACCACCTCATTGTGGGAGAGGCGGCTCCCACACAGCCGCAGGGTCATCTCGTTCCCATCATTGTAGATCGCCCCGCCGCTGCCACCACCGGGCGTACCCGCCTGGGCCGGGTTGCCCCCCACGCCTATGGCCCGGTTGTGGCTAAAGAGGCTGTTGTAGATGCTCCATGACACCCCAATGCTGCTCACGCCGCCACCATTGGCGCCCACGTTGCCATAGCCCGCGCCGCCACCGAAAGTGCTGTTGACCACATAGACCGGCAGCCCCTCGTACTGACTGAAGACCCGAATGGCCGCCCCGCCCACGTCGGGGCCCTCGTCGGCGCAGACATTGTTGAAAAAGCGCGAGTTCACCACCTTGAAGCGACCGCCACGTACCCAAATGGCCCCACCCCCGTCAAAGTCCTGCTCGTTCTTGGAGTTGCCGTTGATAAAGGTCAGGTTCTGCACGGTCAACTGCGGATGATCCTGGTTCTGACAATGGGGCGTGGTCCACTTCTGCGCCGAGTCACAGGTGTTCATGTAGAGAATCCGCGTCACTCCTCCCCCGCTCAGGGTCACCTTGCCGCCACCATCGATGACGATCCTCGGGCCCTTGTCGTTGAAAACCTTCGCCGGGCGATCCAGGGTGATGGTCACCGGCGCCGGACCACAGTCGAACACGATGACCCCGCCCGCCGCCACGGCGGCGATGAACGCCTCGGCCGTACAGCTCTCGGCCGTCCCCGTCCCGACCACCCGATCCGGGTTGGAGACATCTTCCAGGCCTGCATCCGCGGGCACGGCACACTTGCCCTCGGCGTAACCCGCAGGAGGACCGTCCTCAGGATGGACGATGAGGTCCACTAAGACATCCTCCCCAAGCCCATCGCCGGGCACATCCACCGGCACCCCATCCCCAGGCACATCCACCTGCACCGTGTCGGGATCGGCATCACCGCCACCCTTGGGGCCATCATCACAACCCAACGCCCAAGACGCCACCACCAAAAGCGAGAACATACAACCAAAGGTACGCACCATCTGAGCCCTCCCAGCCAACGCACGCCATCAAGTCTGCCTCCCTCCACTCTTCTCACAAAAGCGCGCCTCTGTCATGGCCGCGCTCCCCCGCCCCCGCCCCCGCCCCCGCCCACGCGCTCCCTCGCCCAGCGCCCTTGTCAAATCGACCACGACACCTACTTTCCTTACTCAGGGAGCCTAGCCCATGAGCCAGATGAAACCTCACGAAGAAAGCACAGAGATCGTCATCAGCATCGCCGGCATGCACTGCGCTGGCTGTGCCGGCCGCATCGACCGCACCCTGTCCCAGCTCGACGGCGCCCAGGACGTCGCCGTCTCCTTCGCCACCCAAGAGGCGCGCCTGCGCATCTCCCCGTCTCGTCTCGCCGTCGACACGGTGCTCTCGACCATCGACCGCCTGGGCTTCCAAGGCACCTACACCGCCCCCGAGGACGCCAAGGACCTCCTCGGCGCCCACTTCGACGCCATCGATCGCACTGAGGACAAGCAGCGGCAACAGCGCATCCACCGCCTGTGGCTCGCCATCGCCCTCAGCCTCCCCCTCTTCGTCATCGCCATGCTCGGCGACATGACCCACCTCCTCGGCCCCTTCCCGACCTCCGAGTGGGCCGGCCGCAAGCCCTTCCACATGCTCCAGTGGCTGCTGGCCACCCCCGTCCAATTCGTGGCCGGCTGGCCTTTCATCAGCGGCGCGGCCCGCGCCCTCCGCCAGCGCAGCGCCGATATGGACACCCTCGTCGCCCTCGGAACCCTCGCCGCATGGACCTACAGCAGCGCCATCACCTGGTGGCCAACCCTGGCCACCGAACCCGCCCACGTCTACTTCGAGAGCGGCGCCGTCATCATCACCCTGGTCCTCCTCGGCCGCGTCCTCGAAGGCAACGCCCGCCGCAAAACCCAGGGCGCCCTGCGCGGCCTCTTGCAACTCCAGCCCACCCTGGCCCACCGCATCGACGCCGCCACCGGCGCCGAAGTGGACACCCCGCCCGACCGCCTCCAGCTCGGTGACTGCGTCCGCGTGCGACCGGGAGAGCGCGTCCCCGTCGACGCCGTCATCATCGAAGGGCGCTCGGAGATCGACACCGCCATGATGACCGGCGAACCCTTGCCGAAGCCCGTCACCGTCGGCGATGAGGTCTTGGCCGGCACAGTGAACCACGCCGGTGCCTTTGTCGCACAGGCCTCCCGGGTCGGCGCGCACACCCTCCTGGCCCGCATCATCACGCAGGTGCGCAACGCTCAAGCCTCGCGCGCCCCCATTCAACGCACCGCCGACCGCGTCGCCGCGCGCTTCGTCCCCGTGGTGCTCGTCGTCGCCCTGCTCACCCTCATCGCCTGGCTCGCCTTTGGCCCCCAACCCCAGACGGCCTACGCCCTGACGGCTGCCTTGGCCGTGCTCATCATCGCCTGCCCCTGCGCCCTCGGCCTCGCCACCCCCGCAGCCATCGTCGTCGGGACAGGCGTCGGCGCGCGCCACGGCCTCCTCTTCGCCAACGCCGAAGCCTTGGAGCGCCTCCAACGTTGCGACACGGTGATCCTCGACAAGACGGGTACCCTGACCGAAGGACGCCCCCAAGTGACCCAAGCGCTGTGGACCCCGGAGCTGCACCCCCAGCCATCCCTCGCCCTCGCTGTGGCCGTCGAGAGCGCCAGCGAACACCCCCTGGCCCGCGCCCTGCGCGACCATGGCCAGCGCCTCGGCGTCGAGCCCCTGCCCGTCGACGATTTCGCGGCCCTGCCCGGCCAGGGTGTCAGTGGCCAAGTCGCAGGGCGCCAGGTCCGCGTCGGCACCTTGGCCTGGCTCGCGCCAGCGGCACCGCCGCCGCCCGAGCTCCTCGCCGCGCGCGACCAAGCCCACGCGCTCGGCCAGAGCCTCGTCTGGGTCGAGATCGACGGCGCCATCGCCGGGATCATCGCCTTCGCCGACCAGCTCACCGCCACGGCGCCGGCCGCCGTCGCCGCCCTCCGCGCCTTGGACAAACGGATCATCATGGCCACGGGGGATCACCGCGCCGCCGCCGACACCATCGCCGCGGCCTCTGGCATCGACGCGGTGCACGCCAGCCAGAGCCCCCACGACAAAGCCGCCCTCGTTCAGCACCTGAAAGCACAAGGGCGGCTCGTCGCCATGGTCGGTGACGGCATCAACGACGCCCCCGCCCTCGCCCTGGCCGACGTCGGCATCGCCATGGGACACGGCGCCGATCTCGCCATGGGCACCGCCGGCCTCACCTTGGTGCGCTCCGATCTGAGCGCCCTCGTCGACGCCCTGCGCCTGTCCACCCGCACCATGCAGATCATTCGTCAGAACCTCTTCTTCGCCTTTATCTACAACATCTGCGCCATCCCCGTGGCGGCCGGCCTCCTCTTCCCACTGACGGGGCACCTCCTCTCGCCCATGATCGCCGCCGCTGCCATGGCCGCCTCCAGCCTCTCCGTCTTGGGCAACGCCTTGCGCTTGCGGCGCTTCGCGCCCTATGGCAAGGATATTCAGGCGAGTGGAATCGCCCTGGCATCCGCCCGCGAGCCCAGCTAAAATACGGCTGGTCGGCAAGGAAAGCACAAGAGGTACCCCATGGCCTATCGCATCGCCCTCAAATGGTCTCTGCTCCTCATCCTGATGGTGCTCATGGTCGCCTGTGGGCGACGCAAAGGCGATCCCTACGACCTCTTCGACATCGAGGACGGCGAAGTCGTCCCCGGCGATGACACCTGGGAGCTCGCCGACGGCGAAGAAGTCCCCAATGAAGACACCCTCGAAGAAGTCGAAGTGCCCGAAATCGTCACCGAGTGCCACGGCCAACGCCCCGAGCTCATCGACCTCAGCAGCGGCAGCGCCCTCATCACCGGCCACACCGCCGACGGCGTCTCAGGCACCTACTGGAACTCCTACGCCTGCCCCTCCTCGCACAACTCCCAGGGCCGCGAGCTCATCTACGCCATCTACGTCCCCAAACGCCAACTGGTCCGCATCCTGGCCCGCGCCACGGACCCTGAAAACAGCCGCATCGCCCTCTACGTCCGCAACGTCTGCAACGATCGCTTCAAACAAGTGGCCTGCGCCTTCGCACCCGGCGATGGCGCCCCCGCCCAAATCCTCGAAACCTTCGACAAAGGCGTCTACTACGTCTTCGTCGACGACTTCGCCGCCTCCATCGATACCCCGCAAGCCTTCGAGCTGGAAGTGGAGCTCCTCTAGGACGAACCCATGCTCTTGCGCTTTGTCCCCATCCTCGTCGCCATCCTCACCGCTGGCGTCCTCATCCTCGCCCTCGGCCGCACCCTCCGCGCCTTGGCCCGCGAGCCGCGCGACTAGCTGCTGGGATCCACGGGCCCAGGGCGGCGCATACCCTGCGCCGAGACCTCCCCCCGTCCGCCCCTTGCACCTCGACTGGCGCCTGCTCAGATCAGCATATCCTCGGCAGCTCTTCCCCTTGCGGACGCTGCACCCAACGCCGGCCACCGGAGCGCGTGCACAACTCCACCAGCGCCGGCTTCTTGGCGATCACCCGCCCAATCACCGCCGCCTGCGCGCCGTAGGGGCTGGCCTGACACACCGCCAAGGCCTCCGCCGCCCGCTCGGCCGCCACCACCGCCACCAGCTTCCCCTCATTCGCCACCACCAACGGGTCCAGCCCCAACACCTCAGCCAAGTGGCGCGTCGCCTCGCGCAGCGGAATGGCCCCCTCCTCGACCTCGACGCTGTGGCCACAGCCTTCCACCAGATCCGCCAGCACCCCCGCCAGCCCCCCCCGGGTCGGATCCCGCAAGAAACGCAGGTCTTCCCCCAGCGCAGCCGCCAACCCATTGGCCATCACCGCGATGGGAGCGACATCGCTGTGCACCGCGCTCTGGAGACGCAAGCCCTCGCGCACGGACATCACCGCCAGACCATGCTCGGCGATGCTCCCGGACACCACGATCACGTCACCGGGCCGCACCAACGCGGCATCGAGCCGCAGCCCCGGGAGCTGGAGCCCCACTCCAGCCGTGGCAATGAAGAGCCCGTCTCCCCCGCGTCGCTCGACCACCTTGGTGTCCCCAGTGGCGATGGCCACCCCCGCTTCGCGCGCCGCAGCGCCGATGGAAGCCATGATCGCTTCCAAGGCCTCCACGGTGAAACCTTCCTCGATGATCAGCGCCAAGCTCAGCGCCAAGGGCTTGGCCCCCATCATGGCGAGATCGTTGACCGTCCCGCACACCGCCAGGCGACCGATGTCGCCCCCGGGGAAGAAGAGTGGCTTCACCACCGAGGCGTCCGTGGTGAAGCACAGGCGGCTCCCTTCGGCGCCGCCCCCCAAAGCAATGACCGCGCTGTCCGTCAACGGGTCCAGCAGGGGGTTGGCAATGGCAGGCAAAATGTGCTGGGCAAGCAAACGCCGGGTCAGCTCACCCCCACCCCCATGCCCGAGGAGTAGCGTCGTTCCATCTGCCTTGTCGCTCATGATTCCTCGCTCTCCCACTCGCCCTAGGACACCCCCAGGGTCGCTGTCCGCCGGCACCCTCTCCCGGACCGCCACCACACCCCCTGGCACGGGTCACTCCGACGGTGTAGGCTATGCGCCGTGCCGATGGGAAACGCATCAGGCAAAGGAATGCCATGTTTGTCAAGCTCGCCCTGCTCTTCATCATCTTGCCCATCCTCGAGCTCGCCCTCTTGATCGAGGTTGGGCAGCGCTTCGGCTTCTGGCCCACCTTCGCCCTCGTCGTCGCCACGGGGCTCCTCGGAGCCGCCCTGGCGCGCTCCCAAGGACGCCGCGCCTGGCGGGCCATCCAGCAGCGCCTCGCCCGCGGCGAGCTCCCCGACGCCGAGCTGCTCGATGGCGTGCTCGTCTTGCTCGCTGGCATCGTCTTGGTGACGCCGGGACTCATCACGGACCTCCTCGGCCTCACCCTCCTCATCCCCCCGGCGCGTCGCTGGGTGCGCCAGGCCCTCCGCCGCCGCCTCGCTGCCCAAGTGACCCACACCGGCGCGGCCAGCGGCCCATTCTTCTTCCATCGCGTCGAACACCAGCCATCGCCGTGGCGCTCCACACCGACCGCCCCTCACGGTGCCTACCGTGAAGGCGATGTCATCGACATCAGCCCTGAAGAAGCCCCACCAGACGATCAGCCATGAAGCCACCGCCCGAGCAAAATACTGGACAGAAGCCCGCACCCCCGTGACAATGGGAGAGCCATCCGCTGATGGACGCAGATCGCAACGACCGAGCGCACTGGGGCTGCACCGTGAATGAGAGTTTTCTTATGAAGAATAGACTTGGTAGCTCCTTTCTCCGCCTCTGCCTTGCTGGCGCTTTGTTTTTCATGGGCGCCGTCCTGGGCCCCATTCCCTCTCTCGATGCGCAGATCATCATCGAAGAGAAGCCCAAGCCGGACAAAGGCAAGCCCAAGCCCAAACCCAAGCCCAAGCCCAAGGCCACCAAGACCTGCCCTGACGGCCAAGAACTGACGCGGCAGGGAGAATGCTGCTGGCCAGGGCAGAGCTGGAAGAACAAGGCCTGCACGGGCACCCCGAGCGCCTGCCCGGAGGGCCTGGTCCCCGACGCCGAGCGCGAGTCCTGTGAGCTGCCCCCCTGCCCGGAGGGCAAAGCCAGGCCCGCCGGCACCACCACCTGCTGCTGGGTCGGCCAGAAATGGTCCGAGAGCGCCGCGACCTGCACCGGCGAACCCACGGCCTGCCCCAAAGACATGATCGCCCGCAACCAGCACTGCGAGCCGGCCCCCAAGCCCATTGAGCCGCCCGTCAAAGATCTCGCCCAGGTCGACCCGCTGACCCCACCGCCCACGGACGTCCCCCCGAGCAGCGGGGGCTTCAACCCCTCGATCTGGAGCTGGGTCTCCCTGGGCACGGGCCTCGCCCTGGTCGGCACGGGGGTCGCCTTGCACTTCGTCGCCGAAGGACAGCGGGATGACGTCCGCAGTGCCCTACGCGGCGAAGAAACCATCACCTCCATGACGCGCCAAGAGGCCCTCGACAAAGAGGCCAGCGCCAACACCCTCGATACGGTGGGCCTCATCACCATGTCGGTCGGTGGCGCTGCGGTCATCGCCGGGGCCCTCATCATGGCCTTCACCTGGGACGGCGACAGCGAGAGCGACAGCCACATCTCGGGCGCCGTGAGCCCTGACGGGGCCCTGCTCTTCTGGACGATACAATTCTAAAGGAACAACCGGTGAAAGGACGCAGGGCGCGGTCTGCTTCAGTGGGACACCATATTCGTATCGGCGCTTTCTCAAACCCAGTCTACGAGCGACACCTCGCGGCGCTCCTCCAGCGCAGCGACCAGGAGGAATCACCCGAAGCCCTGCTGCGCTTTGCCGAACGCCTCCTCGATCGCATCGAAGCACAGGCCACCCCGCGCCCCCCGGCCCTGACCATCCTCGCCCACACCGCCGAGGCCCTCCTCATCACCGCCGAGGACGCCGAAGACGAGGGCTACGCTGAGGCGAACCTCGTGGCCTCCTCCCATGGCCAACGCCTCCTCTTCTGGCAGGAACGCTTCCTGGTGGCCGCGCTCAGCTACTCCCACCTCTTGCTGCCGCTCCTCGAAGCCGATCCTGGCGCGCCAGCGCACGAACCTGGCACGTGGATCCAAATACCCAGACCCTTGCTGCAGTATTGGCTCTTGGCGCTGGAGGCGCCGACCTTCCCCGCGGCCCGCAGCATCAGCAACACCCTCTACCACCAGTGGCTCGAGAGGGTCGAGCACAAGCCGCTCATGGGCCTGCTCGCTGGGCGCTGGGAGGAGCTGCCGCCCTTTCGCCCCGAACGGATTCTCAGCCTAGGAGGCGTCGCGGACCTCAGCGCTGAGAGCGCGCCTCTGGGGGATTGGACCTTGCGCAGCCCCCAGTGGGTCGCCACCGCCAACGACCAGCTCCTCGCCTGCCTGGCCCGGGCCCTCCACCTCGCCTACCTGGAAGCCCATGCGCCCACGGCTTATGCTGATTTCATCGGCGCCCACGACCTCATGCTGACCCAAGACGCCGACGGCCGCGACGAGCTCTTGGGTGATTTCGGGCGCATCGCGGCCCAACGCCTCTGGCCTCAGGCCTTCCTCGATGTGTGGGACTATGTCAGTGGCGCTAGCGACCGGGTGCCCGAGCAGCTCCCCTTCCCGCGCATGCCCGCCGCGGCCGAATGCCACCAAGAAGCCCTGCGCGTCCTCGAGGTCTACCGTACCCTGGCGCGCTTTTTGGCCACGGCCAAAGCCCGCAACGACGGCCTCTACGCCCTCATGCTCTAGCGCCCTCAGCGCACGCCAGTGTGGCCAAAGCCCCCGCCGCCTCGCTGCGTCAGAGGCAAAGACTCCGCCCATTGGTAGTGCGCCTCCACGTGCCGAACCAGCACGGCCTGAGCGATGCGATCCCCCACGGCGATGTGAAAAAGTGCCTCGCCCAAGTTGATCAGCAGCACCTTCACCTCACCCCGGTAGTCCGGGTCGATGGTCCCTGGCGCGTTCAGCACGGTCACCCCGTGCCGCAAGGCCAGGCCAGAGCGCGGTCTGATCTGAAGATCGTAGCCCGGCGGCAGGGCCACGGCCAGCCCAGTCGGCACCAGCGCGCGACCACCCGGGGCCAGCGCCACCGCCGCCGCCGCCCGCAGATCCCACCCCGCAGCCAGCGCGCTGGCGCGCTCCGGGAGCTGCGCCTCGACACTGAGTTGCTGCACCAGCACCGTCGCCATCATCGCCTCGTCCATCCTCACCTCGCCTCCCCACCACACCCCAAAAACCAAGGAAACCTTCGTGACCGATCACCTGTCATTGCCCACGAGAGGACACGGGCTTGTCCTCGCCCCCAAAGGGTAGTAGCCTCCTAGCCCGTACCGAGCAGCTTGTCCATGCCCCATCAGGCGGTGGTCGTTTTGAGAGGTTTCGATGCGGCAATACTTCATGCCCCTATTGCTCCTCGCCTTCTTCGCTGGTTGCCAAGCCGCTGACGCACCGTCGCGTGATGGCCGGGCGCCGGAGCCGCCCATGGAAGCCGGCGCCAAGATGAAAGACGACTATGGCGGCATGCCAGAGTTCTCGCCGGCCATGGCCATGGAGGAGAGCTACGACCAGGAAGAGCGCGGCCCGAGCCGCGCCCGCACCCAGTCCCTGAGCCTCTCTCAGCCCCCGCAGCCAGGCGATCCCGCACCGGCGCAAGAACGCCCCCGCATGGTGATCTACCGCAACTGGCTCACCCTCGCCGTCCACGCCATCGGCGAGGCCTTGGCCGCCGCCGAGGCCATCACCTTCGCCGCTGGCGGTTACATCGAATCGGCCACCCTCACCCAACGCGTCCTGCGCGTCCCCGTCGACAAACAGGATCAGGTCCTGGCGGCCCTCAAAGAACTCGGCCAAGTGCGCGCCTACAGGCAAAGCAGCCAAGACATCACCGAAGCCTTCCACGACACCAAAGCACGCCTGGAGAACCTCCAAGCCATCCAAGCGCGCTTGGCCCAACTGGCAGCCCAAGCCACCGACCTCAGCGTCCGCATCGCCCTCGAGCGCGAGCTGCGCCGCATCTCCATCGAAATCGCCAAGGTCCAAGAAGAGCTGCGCGCCATGGCCAACCTGGCCGCCTTCACCACCATCACCCTCGACGTCACCCTCATCGAAACACACGTCGCGCGAGCCCCCCACCTCCCTCAACCCTTTGCCTGGCCGCGCACTTATGGCCTGGCGACGCTTTTCCAATGACGGAGACGCCCCATGCGCGCTGCCATCCTCCCGCTGTGTCTCTGCATCGCCATCATCGCTCCAGCCTTCAGCACCGCCGAGGTGCCTCCGCCCGAGTCTCCTACCGATGAGGAGCTGGTGCCTCTGTTTCCACCCTCGCCCAAGCCAGCGCCCAACGAGAGCACAGCGCCTGCGGATCTGGCGGACCCCGACCTGACGCCCGACGCCGAGGCGGCTCCAAGCCCCAGCCCAACCCAAGAGGGGACGCCCGCCCTGGCCGAGACGGCGCCACCGCCGTCCCCCACACCCGCCCTCCCTCCACCCCTGGCACCGGGACCCGCCGCAACCATCCACACCGCATCCCTGCGCCTGCGCTCCTTCACCCCCGAAGCCACCATGGAGAAAATCGTCGCCATCATCGCCGAACACAACGGCTATGCCCAATCGAGCAGCAACCTCGAGGCCGACTTTCGCGTGCCCGCCGCCGCCCTGCCTCAGGTCATCCAGCAGGTGCGACAGGTCGCCGAGGTCTTCGACGAGCGCCTCACCAGCGAGGATGTCGCCCTGGAGCTCGCCGCCGCCGCGGGGCGTCTCAGCGAGCTCGAAGCCAGCCGCCAGCGGGTCATCGGCATGCTCAACCTCTCCAACGATGTCGCCGACAGCCTCCGCATCGAGCAAGAGCTGGCAGAGATCACCACCCAGCTCGAACAGGTCCAGGGCCGCCAGCGCTACCTCGACAACCGCCTGCGCCTGGCGCCCTTACAGATCTCCGTCTCCATGCAGCCCCGGCCTTATGTCGAGCGCCCACAGAAACGCAGCCCCTTCCCCTGGGTGCAGACCTATGGCGTCCACACCCTCCTCCAGCACCGCGAGGACGGTCGCTACTGATCCCGGCGTCGCCTCGCCCACTCCCCTTCACTGTCATCGCCCCCCTGGAGTCAGGACCATGCAACCCTTGCAGATCAAAGCCTTCTTGCCCGTCGCGGTGGCTG
>Ga0334883_1004058_pt1 | contig 14606 bp, 14 predicted proteins | sample GraSluR1_MG_6_FD_207230 | JGI IMG/M metagenome (GOLD analysis project Ga0334883, IMG submission 207230) | Sludge microbial communities from methane-producing bioreactor in Wageningen University, Netherlands - Granular Sludge_09_05-R1 | ecosystem: Engineered > Bioreactor > Anaerobic >... | reverse complement strand
TAAGAGCCTCAGAGGCAGCAGTTTTGTATGCATAAATAAGGCCTGATACCCCTAGTTTTGTTCCCCCGAAGTAGCGAACAACCACAACTAAAGTATTGGTAAGGTTTCGGCTAATCAACTGTCCAAGAATTGGTTTTCCTGCAGTGCTTGAGGGTTCTCCATCATCGTTTGCTCTCCAAACCTCGCCAGTAAACCCAATTACATATGCATAGCAATGATGACGGGCATCATGATACTGCTTTCGTAAGTTCAGAAGAATCTCCTTTACTTCATCATCAGTATTTACGGGAAATGCCAGAGAAATAAATTTGCTGCCTTTCTCTTTGTATAGCCCTTCTGCTGGGTTTTTTATGGTGAGAAGAGTATCAGATTCTAGCATTTCTTTTGTTTATTTAGCTGAACATTAACACAATGATTGCTCCACACGAAAGTGTAATTCCAATCCAGTTTAAACGCGATGGTCGTTCATTAAACATTATAAAACCTGCTATTACGCTTAATGCTACAATACCAATGTTATTAATTCCAAAAACTATTGATCCCATAGCTTGAACTCCTGTTGAGATATCAACGTAGTTAAGGGCAAGGATTAGGAAATACATTGACCCAAAGTTTACTAACCCTAGAATAATTCCAAATATCCAGGTTTTAGTGAATCTATAGCTGGCTAAAGCATTTTTGCTAAAAGGTAAAACAAGAATACCTGAGATAAGCGCCGATGCAAAAACCATAGTGGAAAAAACAGAGGTTAAATCATTTGTAACGAATGCGGATTGGGCAAACTTAACGCACGAATCCACAATCCCCATCCCAATGAACAGGAAGGCCGGAAGAAGAATTGTGTTGGCATTGATTTTTTGAGTATTCTTTCTATAAACTGTTAGAAAAACCGAAAGAATTGCCAGAACAATACCAAGGGATTTCAGCAGCGTGAGCACATCAGCAGTATCGTACCAAATTGAGAAAGCGATGGGAACAACAACCGACATTTTTACAGCAACTGTTGTTACAGCCACTCCTACTTTTTGGGTACTTTTGGCAATAACATAGAACATGATTATAAACAAAACCCCTATAAGAGCTGAGATGGGAAACCAATTCTCAAAAAAAATCGAAAAAGAAAATTGTTTACTATTGCTCAAAAAAAAACCTGCTATGCAGGCGGCGAGGTAATTAACTACAATGGTGCTGAATGTGTGAACTTTATAATGGTTAATCAACTTAAAGATTATATAAATTGAAGTTGAGGAGAGAATGCTAAGGATTAAAAATACCATTCCTAAAAGTTTGGGTAAAATTACTGCATTTTTTTTTGACGCCAAAGATCCTTTAAGTTCTTTATGTGCATTTTATTAAAAAGTTATTAACATGAATTTGTTCCATAAAAAAGTGAACACTAAAACCTCACAGTAAAAAACTGAAGGAGTAACTTCCGTATCTTTACAAATAATGGTATTTTTGCTTCGTACAAACTCATTAAAACCACACAACCTTGAGGAATATTAAGATTAATACTTTACTGCATACTTTTATTTTATTCTTTTCATTCTCCTTACATTCAAATTTATACTCTTCGGAGATGGCTGATCCATATAACCCGGATCAAATTAGAAATAAGTTGACTCTTGCGCTTAACAATGCCATTTCCGAACCAGAAAAGTCACTTTACATAATAAACGAATCGATAAACTTTGCCGAAAGGGCAAAGGATCGTTCTACTATTCATTTGGGGTATATTATTAAGGGGAAGTATTTTCTTGTAATCAATCAATACGATGATGCTCTTATAGCATTTAATCAAGCATATGTAAATGCCCTGGAAACAGGTAGCGAACTGCAAATAAATGAATCTGTCAGGCTTCTTTCTGAAGTTCATATTATAAAGAATTTTAAAAGCGAATCTCTTGAATATTTATATAAAGGTTTGGACCTGAGTTTTTTACTAAAAGACACCTTGAATATTTCGTGGTATATGATTCAGATTCCCGAGATAGAACAAGAGGTTGGAAACATTGTATTTGCAATGGAAAGTGCTCTAAGAGCAAAATCCTATTTTGAAAGCCAAAATGATATAGTTGGATTAGCTAAAACTCTTTTAACATTAGGAATCATTCACAAAAAGTTAGGTAATCTGACTATCTCAAGGGATCGTATTCAGAATGCTATCGAATTGCTTGAAAATAGTAAGAACCAATTGTTGTTTGGTAAAGCATTGTTAACTCTGGGTGAGTTGCTGTTATCGGAGAATAATTTTTATGATGCTGAAATTAACACCAGAAAAGCGATTGGAATATTTGAACCACTGAATGATTCGGAATACAATAGAGCAAAATCATTTTTAGGAGAAATATTAACTTTAACTAAAAAGTATAATGAAGCGGATAGGTTGCTCTTGGAGGCATCTAGATGTCAGAAAGAGAATGGAGATGTTGTCGGAATTTCACATACATATTTAAGAATTGCAAACCTATTCTGGAAAACAAATCAGCCTTATAAAGCAATTGAGGCATTCAATAGTTGTATTGCTTACTCCAATAGCGTTGGATTGAACGATTTATCCAGATCTGCCTATAAAGGTCTTTCGCAGGTAATGGGAAGCATTGGCGATTATCCAAAGGCATACCAAAGTTTAAGCCAATATACTAGGATTACCGATAGCCTTTTCAATGTACAGATAATTAGTGAGGCAACAAAACTTGAGGAAGATGCTAAGTTTAATCGTCAGCAGCAAGAGATGCTTACTAAAGAGATGGAACTTGAAAGGGGTAAAGAGTTGATTTCGCAACAACAGCAAAAGCAGGTTCTGCTATATATTGTTATAGCACTATTCTTTGTAATAATTGTATTTGCTGTACGAGAGTTTATTCATAAAAGACAAGCCAATCTTGTATTGGCAAATCAAAAAGAGGCATTGGAAAGGCAAAAATTTATTTCCGAGACTAGAACACGTGAGCTAACCGATAGCATGAATTACGCAAAATATATTCAGCAGGCAATACTTAGAACATCTCTGAGGATAAGAGAGTTCTTTCCAGAGTCTTTCTTAATTCTTATTCCGCGCGACATTGTTAGCGGCGATTTTTACTGGGTTAAGGAAAGGAATAACCGAATTCTGTTTGCCCTTGCCGACTGTACCGGACATGGTGTACCTGGTGCATTGATGAGTATTATTGGAACCTACGGCTTGAACAGTTTGGTTAGCGAAATGAATATAATCAACCCCGGTGAAGTGTTAAACAAGATAAACTACCTGTTTGAAGACAGTTTAGAGCAACAAAAGGGTGTTGAGATATTTGATGGTATGGATATAGCTTTTTGTAGCTATAATCCCCAAAGTCATGAACTTAAGTATGCTGGTGCGAATATTCCACTTTACATTCTTCGTGGTTCAAATTTACCTCAACCTGCCAGTGCAATAATTTCAAAGGGTAAAAACCATGTACTTTACCAGGTTCGACCCAATAAACAGTCAATTGGCTCAAACATTGATGTTGTTCCCTTTGTTACTCATAGCATTACCCTACTTGAAAACGACATCATATACCTTTTTTCCGATGGATTTGCCGATCAGTTTGGGGGGGCACATGGACGAAAATTTATGACGAGTCAGCTAAACAAATTGATTTGCGACTTAGCCGACCTTCCATTATGCGAGCATAAAAGGATTCTTGAGGAAACTTTTTACAGTTGGAAAAGGGATGCTAAACAGGTTGATGATGTAAGCTTTATAGGGATAAAAATTTCGGGAGAAAAAATATAACCTAAAATCGCTTGTTGATCACCAGTAAAAAATCAATCATAAGTAAAAAAAGTAAGAAAAAGTCGGCTTCTTGCCACCCGGCAACATTCATGGTTATTGTTAAAATCATTAAAAAAAGTATCAAAATTCTGTAGAGATCAATATTTGTCCCCTTATACTGTTTATTTTTAATGATTGTGAAAAGCCTGTAAAGCATAAAAGGTAAAAAAGCAATGTAGAAAAAAATTGAGCCCGCAGAGTAATTTAAAAGTCGAACTATTCCTGCAAGAACAACCAATCCTGCTGTATATAAAATAACTTTCCTCTCAGAAATGCGTTTTCTTTTCATTTTATAGCTATTCCAGTGCAAAATTATAAGGATTGTTAACAATTCAACGATGTATACGATTTAATTTTAAGTCTTTTTCAAAGTAAATTCAACTATTTTTGTCATTACAATTTTTTTTAGATGATTATTGTATGGATGCTTTAAAATGTTTTACCCTCCGATTACTTTTCTTGGTCAAGTTAGCCTTGTTTTGGCTGATATTCTTCGTTTCTATGAGGTTAATCTTTATGCTATATCATTTTGGACAATTACCCTCATTAAGTGCATATGACTGGATAAAGATTTTTTCTCTGGGTGGATGGATGGATTTTTCATTAATAGGTTACATCCTCCTTTTATCAGGGATTTTTATTTCGCTGTTTTTTTTTACGGGAAGGATTACTCAACTTGTCTTTAAATATTTCAACTTGTTTTTGCTAACATTTTTTGTCTTGCTTTTAGTCAGCGATATGGAACTTTACAGACATTGGGGATATAGGATAGATGCAACGCCCTTATTTTACTTAAAAACTCCAGAGGAAGCGTTTGCCTCACTTAAATTCTGGCTAATATTAGTTCTGTTTCTATTCAGCTTGTTGCTAATATTTAGCTTCTCTAAATTTTACCATTTTTTAATAGGCAGAATGCGACTTGACAAAGGCAAGTGGTGGATGGTTCCGATTTTCCTTTTTCTATCGGCAACCATGATAATTCCTATAAGAGGAGGTTTGGGTGTAGCTCCCATGAATCCGGGTAAAGTCTACTTTAGTCACAATTTATTTGGTAATCATGCTGCATTGAATGGGGTATGGAATATGATTTATGGCTTAACCATGCTAAAGTCAATGGGCAAGCAGTATCCCGATTACATTTCTGCCAAAGAAGCAGATCCGTATATTATCTCGTTTGAGATAACAAATGATGATGCTCCAAAAGTTCTTAAAACCACTAAACCGAATATTGTTGTAATACTTCTTGAGAGCTTTACATCCAAGTTTATAATGCCTTTGGGAGGGTTGGAGGGAGTGACACCAAACCTTAACAAACTTTGCAAACAGGGACTCCTTTTTTCAAACATCTATGCTTCGGGCGACAGAAGTGATAAAGGATTAGTTTCGATACTTGGAGGATTCCCGGCGCAATCAACACAATCCATTATTTTATACCCTCCAAAGTCGATCAAACTGCCTACATTAAGTCGTTGTCTCGATTCAGTTGGCTATTACACATCTTTCTATTATGGAGGTGATCCAGATTTTGCTAACATTCGAACGTTTCTCTACTCAGCTCGTTTTAATAGAATTATTTCGCAGACTGATTTTCCACGTTCCTTTAATTTTGGGAAGTGGGGAGTCCCTGATGAATATGTTTTTCAAAAACTTCTTTCCGATTTAGATGAAGCAGAAACGCCATTCTTCAAATTTTTCTTCACTCTAAGCAGTCATGAGCCATTTGAATTTCCTGATGAACCGGTTTTTCCTGAGCATAATGCAGTAGATAAGTATGCCAGCAGTGTTTATTACACAGATTATTGGCTAGGTAGATTTTTTGATGAGGTATCGAAAAAGCCTTGCTGGGATAATTCACTTTTCATTTTACTTGCCGATCATGGGCATCGGCTACCGGGAAATAATCGAATTTATGAATCTGCAAAATTTGAAATTCCTATGCTATGGTTAGGTGGAGCATTGGATACTGTGGGAGTTGTTTCTCGAATTGGGTCCCAGATTGATTTAGCAAGAACCCTACTTTATCAACTTGATATTGATGCTAATGAATTTGCATTTTCCCGAAATCTTCTCTCCAATTCAAATAAACAATTCGCATACTATGCCTTTAACGATGGTTTTGGTTTTATAACAGATAGCTGTCAGTTTATATGGGATCATAGGGGACAAATTGATATACTCAATAATTGTAATGAGGAGATAAGGAAGGAAGCATTTTCATATTTTCGCTATTATCACGATTTTTTTCTGGGGCTATAAAATTGAGTTTTTAAGAATTCCGATTTTACATTTCAATTTTGTTATTTTTTATTTTTCGCTTAGGTTTGTAATAATAAACAATCATTAACCGCTAATAGAAATTCCAAAAAAATGAAATTACTTCGACTTACTCTACTTTGTACTTTTTCAATTTTTATTGCCTGTTCACAGCAAAAGAAGTTAAATCCTGATATCACAAAGGATGAGCTTTATTCACACATCGACTTTTTGGCTTCCGATTCTTTGCAAGGACGAAAGCCTGGCACTCCATTCGATAGGGTTGCAGCTAAGTATATCAAGGATGCCATGGAGAGATCAGGGATTTTACTCATGGGTAAAAATGGCTATCAATTTTTTGAATTTATTGAAAAGCAGGAAATTGGTAAAAACAATTTCCTTAGCATCGAATCAAAGTCGTTGCAATTGGGTGAGGATTACTCGGTATTCCCGTTCTCTTCGAGTGATACCCTTTCTGCGACTATTGTTTTTGTTGGATATGGATTTAGCATCAGAAATGATTCGATTACCTGGGACGATTATCAAGCGATGAATGTAAACGAAAAATGGGTACTTATTCTAAGGGGAGATCCCGAGTACAACAATCCCATAAGTCCTTTTGGACAATATTCAAACGATAGATATAAGGCCATGGTTGCTAAAGATAATGGAGCCGCTGGGGTTATCCTGATTTCAGGAAATGAGTTCGATGAAGAGGATGAACTGATTGGGTTGAACCAAAAAACATTCGATATTGGAATACCTGTAATTCAGTTAAAACGAGAGAAAGCAGATGTTTTAATTGGTTCGATGGGTTATACAATTTCTGGGTTGGAAAAAAAAATAGTAAACCTTCGTAAGCCGGTATCAATAAACTTAACAGCAAAACTAAATGCTCGAACACATATTATTAACAGTAAAAGCAAATCGCAAAATGTTATTGGTATAGTCGAGGGGACTCATCCTATTTATAAGAACCAGTATGTTGTTATTGGGGCTCACTACGATCATATTGGAATGGGAGGGGAGAATTCATCCAGTCGTATGCCCGATACCCTTGCAGTGCATAATGGAGCAGATGATAATGCATCTGGAATAGCGGCCATGCTTGAAATAGGTCAGAAGTTGGCATACTACCCGTCACAAAGAAGCATTATTCTTATTGCCTTTGGTGCCGAAGAGCAAGGTCTCATTGGATCAAGGTATTTTACAGAATATCCTCTAATTCCACTTGACTCAATAGCTGCAATGATAAATATAGATATGCTTGGTAGGCTTTGCGCAGAAAAGACACTTCAGATTGGGGGAGTTAAAACATCCATTGAGTCCGAAGAGATCCTTACAAAAATCAACAGCGAATACAATTTCAATCTATCCACTTTTCCACAGGGTTATGGTCCTTCCGATCATGCTAGTTTCTATAGCAAAGATATTCCGGTATTCTTTTTTAGTACAGGACCCCATACTGATTACCACACCCCATTCGATGTTATCGAAAGGATAAATTTTGATGGATTGGTTGAGTGCACCAATTTCATATACGATGTTATTGTTGAACTTGCCAATATTCCTGAGATGCTTTCATTTCAAGAATCTGGTCCAAAAGTTCAACCTTCACGGCATGGGGCGCAATTAAAAGTACGTTTGGGTATTATGCCCGATGTTAGTGGTGCAAATAACGAAGGATTGTTGGTTTTGGCTGTAAATCCTGATCAACCCGCATATCTTGCTGGCATTTCTAAGGGTGATATAATAACTGCTATTAATGGAAAAGAGGTGCGAAACATACAGGATTACATGTACCGCATTCAGGAATTGAAGCCAGGAATGACCATTTCAGTTGAGGTCATTAATAATGGAACAACAAGAGTTGTTTTGGTTCAGCTATAGTTTATTAAATAGAGATGGCCAACTTAGTTTACGAAACGTTTATTATTTAAAATATTTCAAGATGAAAAGAAATATCTGGTTTTGGTTAGCAGCTGTATTAATTACTTTTGCTGCCGTTATCTTTCAACGTAAAACAGGACCAACTTATCCAAAAAGGGTAAATATTGAAATAGACACTGTGTCTTTATCAATGAAATTGCCTCGTAGTCACGAAATAGATTCTGTTTTAACGGTTACTATTCCAGGTTTATCATGGGAGTGGACCGCTCGATTGTTTCATCGTCCATACCCAACCGATGCTGACTGGTCTGTTGATCCCTTTTTCCCCGAGGGAGATGAATTTATAGCTTATTTTCCCAATATTAGTCAAAAGGCTGCCAAGTTGGAATACTACATTGAACTTTCCAACCTGGCTGAAGGCAAAGAGATCAGCATACCCGACGATGAGCCAATTGTGATTAGGTTCAAAGGCAAGGTTCCCGGATGGGCACTTTTACCGCATGTTCTTTTAATGTTTATCGCCCTTATTATAAGTAATTTGACAGGAATTCTGGCTGTTTCTAATCATGATAAGTATAGATTTTATGGAAAACTTACACTTATCCTGATTCTTGTTGGAGGGCTGATTTTCGGTCCAATTGTCCAAAAATTTGCCTTCGATCATTACTGGACTGGCTTTCCCTTTGGATCGGATTTAACCGATAACAAAACACTTATTATGTTTGTGTTTTGGGCTATTGCAGTGGCTCTGAACTACCGGAAAGGCATGCGATGGTTCACTATTGTTGCTGCTTTGGTAACCATTATTGTTTACTGCATACCCCATAGCCTTAGGGGATCAGAATTCGACTATCAGGCAGGTGAAATTGTTACAGGAATGGTTTACTCGCTAAAAGTTTGGCTTTTATAAAAAAAGAAGATGCTACCCAAGGGTAGCATCTTCTTTTTAGGGAGAAATTTAAAATACTATAAATCAAGGTAACCTACATAAGAATCTTTAAACGATGGAGCAACCTTTAGTTTAGGTCTCCTGCTGTTTGCCCAGGTTTTAAATTGAGTACAAGCATACTGAAAATCATCCTCAGCATAGATGTAGCCCATTTGGTCGAATCCCTTCATTTGGTAATAAGTAAACACGCCATTTTGCATGGTGGCATCACCATCGTACGAATAGGTTCTGGTGTCGGAAGCAACGGCAATTACTCTACCATTTTTGTTGAGAGCAGTAGCCATGGCACCAATCTGGCAAGCGTCGAATGTGAAAACCATTTTAGTGCTTGTTGCATTTGCAAACATGCTTTGAAACCATGTGCTGCTAATGTAATATAAATCCGTTGTTACAATATTTCCCTTGCTACCATGACCAGAATATACAAAAGCAATTTCGTTGCCAGCAGTGGATTTACTTGCTAGAGTTGCTACAGCAGATTCTATTGCACTTTTTGTTGCATTCAAATCCAGTAGTGCAGTTACGCTGTAACCCTCAGTTTGTAAACGGTTTTTCCAGTCAATGGCATCATCATCACAGTATTGAAGATCATTCGATGTGCCTGCATAATCAGAAATACCAACTACCAATGCATACTTTGCACCCTTTGCTGATGTTTCATCCAGTTTCACTGGTTTTGCATCCAGTTCGGTTACCATGAATTTAGCTATAACATCCGAAGGTCTATCATCCAAAGTTGCAAAATCAGGACGTACTGTATAAGATGCTTTCCCATCTTCCAGCGAGTAATCAGGTTCTGCTGTAAAATCATCCTTCGAACAGCTGTTGAAAATAACACCTGCTAACAATGCATAAAATGCTAGTTTAATCCATCTTTGTGTTTTCATAGTAGTTTTTTGGTTTTAGTTGATTAACTTGGTTCAAAAAAAAATTCTTGGCTTGTGTTTTTAAAAAGTAGAAACAATGAAACTAGTGGTAAATTTATATTTTAAAAACTTACATTTTTTCATTCTGCAATTGCAATACACAAACTACATCAATTGACCCCTATAATTCAATTTGTATGGAAAAATATAAAATTAGAATTGAAAAAATCACATTTTATAGGATAAAAAAAAGCCGCATTTAGCGGCTTTTTGTATTTATTTTTTCGATTATTCTTGAGTTTCCTCCGTTTTTTCTTTTTTGTGTTTACATTCATGGTCTTCTGCTTTAGCAGTTGCACATGAATCTTTCTTGGCTTCATCGCATTCATGTTCCTTTTCGTGTTCATGTGTGCATTCTACTTCAGCCTTTTCAGCCTTAGCTTTTTCACTGCCTGACCCGCAGGATACTAGTACAAATGCGCCCAAAAGCATGATGGACAAAACTAAAATTTTACTTTTTTTCATCTTATTTGTTTTAAGGGGTTAACAATCAATTTTCAACGGATAAAAATAGGGTTTGAAATTAAAAAATGCAATAGGGTTACAAGCTATTTTTTCTTTTTTTTTTTGATATGGCACGAAAACATATCCTATCTTAGCTAAACCACAAATATCTTTCAGTAATTTGCTGAAAAAAATGCATTATAAAACTATGCCATGCAGCGTTAGTGAGTGGTTATTCGTCATTACTCCAGAAATATGAAGGTTGAGCATAAGTATCACAACATTCATCAGGCTTTGATTGACCGATGCAGGCAAGGCGATAGCCAAGCGCAGTTCGAGATTTACAGGCTGTACTACAAAGCGATGTTCAATTCATGTGTAAGAATTGTTGGTGATGCAACCGATGCAGAGGATGTAATGCAAGAATCGTTCTTTAAAGCGTTTGATAAGATTAATACTTACCGTAACGAGGTAAGTTTTGGAGCATGGCTCAAACAGATAGTGGTGAATAGCTCGTTGGATTTTTTAAAGAAAAAAAAGTTGAAAAAAACGTCAATCGATGAGGTATGCGGTTTAAAGGCTGACGAACCGGTTGATAGTATAGATTTTGAACCCGAATCGGTTGAGATTGTAAAAAGAGCCATATTGATGCTTCCTGAAGGGTATAGATTGGTGGTAAATCTTGTACTTGTTGAGGGCTATTCGCACGAAGAGGTGGCTCAAATGCTAGGAATAAATCCATCCACCTCACGCTCTCAGTTAGCCAGAGCAAGGCAAAAGCTTTTGGAGATACTTGGTTCAACCCTTAATATTTAGAAAACATGGATAAGCTAAGGAATTACATAGAATCGCACAGGCACGAATTTGATGAGTTCGAACCATCAGAAGGGCATCTCGATAGGTTTAGAGCAAAACTGATGGCAAAAAAACCTGCAAGAAGGGTTAATCTTTACCTGGTTGCCAGCGCAGCTGCTGTTGCAGGTATTATTGTCACTGCAAGTTTGAGCCTACTGCTAAACTTTGACAAAATGATCAATCTAGGAAAAAGAGATTTAGCAGCAAATAATCTATCACAAGAGATTATTCAGATTGATGAGTATTACCGTTATAGGGTTTACCAAAAGCAACAGATGATAACTGATATGATGAGCGATCAGATGTCTCCAATGGATGAGGAAATTTCAACTACACTTGCTGAATTCGAAAAGAGTTACAAGAACCTTCGGCAAGACATTTCAGAATCGCCACGCCCCGACAGGGCGGCATATGTACTAACCCTATACTATCAAACTCAACTTGAAGTAATGGAGCAGTTTATTACAAGACTTAAGGATATTAATATGTTGAATCAATAAAAAAATAAATAAAAATACGATGAAAACTTCCAGATTTTTTTCAATTGCCCTTGTAGGTTTGTTGATTGGATTCTCAATCAGCAGCAATGGAGCATTATTTAACTTTAACAATAAGTTGAATAAAACCTTTCAGAAAGAGTTTAAAGTTCACAAGGGTACCCAGCTAACCATTGAAAACCGCTTTGGGCAGGTAAACATCGAGAACTGGGATAAGAACAGCGTATCCATAGAGGTAGAAGTAACCGTTGAGCATACCAGCAGGGATAGGGCAGAGCGAATGCTTGCGGCAATCAATGTAATCCTCGAGGAAAGTGGAAACGAAATTCGAGCTATTACCGAAATTGACGAGAAACTTATGAAATCTTTTGGGAGTTTCAATTTCAGCTCATCCTCCAAGGAGTTTCGAATCGACTACAGGGTGAAAATGCCCAGTAACGTTGACATCTCACTTAAGAACAAGTTTGGCGATATTTTTATTGATCAGCTCACAGGACATTCCAGAATTGAACTGAAATACGGAAACCTAAAGGCAAACAGAATATACTACGGAAGCGCTGAAAACCTTAGTTTTCTCGATTTAGGTTATGGTAATGCTTCAATTGACGAAGTTAACTGGATGAAGTTTGACGTGAAGTATGCCAATGTTACCATTGTTAAGGCGGTTGCCGTTGTTATGCTCAGCAAATATTCGAAATTTTCTGTTGATCAGGTTAGCTCCATTGTTACAGAGTCGAAGTACGACACTTTTACCATTGGCAGAATAGCCAATATCGTGGGCGAAAGTGGTTATACAACCTATCGGATAAACCGTTTGGATAAAAAGTTGGATATTACCACAAAATACGGTGATGTTCGTTTGGCTGAAGTTGCCAACAATTTCGAGTCAATAACTTTCAATGGCAGCTATGCCAGCCTTTACGCTCCCATAGATCAGGCTGTTTCCTATACAATCGACGGACAATCCTCCTACGGTGGTATTTCGTACAATACCCCTGCCAGGGTAAATCGCATCGAGAGCAGCAATAAGCTTACAGTTAATGGTACGGTAGGCGATAACCCAAATGCATCACCTAAGGTGATTGTAAATGTAAGATATGGCAGTGCAAAACTGAGATAGTATTTTCGAAACTATATATAGCTTCTTAGTTATCAAAAAAATAATCTCATCGATTTGATGAGATTATTTTTTTACCCTAACGAGTTTTGTGTCTCAGGCATTACACCTATAAACCTATCTGATTAAAAGAATTTTAACAGGTTCAATTGGATCCAAAATACCAGAAATTATGTCATTACCGCCAAAGGTCGCATGTATTAAAGGTCGGGGAGTACGAGCTGCGTTCGTACTCATTGTTACAAACTTTGAAGTGAGGTGGTACACTCTAATAACCATTTAAAATCCAATGCTTTATACCTCTTATTGGTAGGTCGTTGTTTACTAAATTTATTACATTCTGTCATAGATTTGTCTAGGTATTCGTTTTAATAGAGTTGCAATTACTCGCCAGCGTTTTGTAACATAAGCGATTTTCTTTTTTTTATTTATAGCTCTGTAAATTTGTTTAATAGTTTTGTCAACAGGCATAACCCAAAACAACCCATCTCCTTTAGACATTTCTGTATCAACAAGTCCAGGCCGAATATCCGTTATATAGATAGGTTCTTTAAGCTTTGTCGCTTTTTGTCTTAGTCCTTCTAAATAATTTATTTGATATGCTTTTGTCGCATTATATGCAGGTGCTTGTCTGCTACCACGAATTCCACCAATGGAACTAATTGCTATCAAATGTCCATATTTTTGTTTTTCAAAAAAGTTAAACGTCCAATCAACAATTTGAGTAAACCCCAAAACATTAGTGTTAATTGTTCGTTTTTCAATTTCAAAGTTTAAATTTTCGTTTAAGTCACCTGTCCCTGAACTTAAAATTAGCAAGTCAAGTCCACCGAGTTCAATTGTCAATTCTTCCAATTTTTCAATCACATATTTCGTGTCTGTTACATCAAATGATTTGACGAAAAAAGAATTAGGTTTTTCATTCTTCAATTCATTGAGTAGCTCGGTTCTTCTTCCAGTTATCCCGACTTTATAATTATTGTCAACCAACATTCTTGCAAGTCCTTTCCCAATTCCTGAAGTTGCTCCAATTACTATTGCTTTTTTCATCAATTTGTCGTTTGTTCCTGTGAGGCGGATTAAAATATTATCGGGGCTAAAGGCCGGCGGTATGAAAAGTTGTCGATTGCGAGCGATTTCCTATCAAGGTACACGAAAAGTTGAAGCGTGTTACAACCTTTAAATAACCTACTGTCCCGGCAATTTTTTATACCGCTTGTTAGGCTGCGTTAATTTTTATTTCTTTTATCAATTCTTGAAAATCATGTTTACTAAATCCTGCTTTTTGAAGAAAATTTATTGCTGCATCTTCTGTCGAACATACAAAGATGTCCATTTCGCTGTTTACCATTGCATTTGAAAGTAAAGTTGTCCACGCAACTTGGTTCGGTTTGTTTGTTATATATACAACTTTTCTTTTAGCTATAACTTTCAAGTCGTACAAAGTATAATTTACAAATTCTTCAATGTTTTTAAATTTCGCAGTCACTATCGCATCTCTTAAATCTGTAAGTACATCAAAATTAGCAGAGTAATCAGGTTCTAATGAAATTTTCTTCATATGTTCATTAATAACCGATATTGTCACTTCATCTGAAAAATAATGAACGATTAAGTTTAAACTTTTGATTATTTTATAAGTATTCATTATTCCTTTGTTTTTGATTTTATAAATTTAAAAAGATTAATTCGCTTTTTCAATTAAATCAGAGATCTATTTTCGATTTGTTGCGCTAGGTTATTGAATTCGCAAGCGGTCATGTCTTATCCTGATATAGGTTGACCTTTTTTAAGGTTATTTGGCCAAGTTATTTCCGGAATTTTTTCAGAGCTTTTTAAGGAGCTCAAAAAATTCCAGAATAACTTTTCGTTTATG
>Ga0334883_1004056_pt1 | contig 14610 bp, 10 predicted proteins | sample GraSluR1_MG_6_FD_207230 | JGI IMG/M metagenome (GOLD analysis project Ga0334883, IMG submission 207230) | Sludge microbial communities from methane-producing bioreactor in Wageningen University, Netherlands - Granular Sludge_09_05-R1 | ecosystem: Engineered > Bioreactor > Anaerobic >... | reverse complement strand
CGAGAAGCGTTTATCGGATGATCTTGTCGCCGCCATGAAATCGAGGAAAGAGATGGAACTCTCGTCTCTTCGGATGCTCAAGGCGGAGTTGCAGCGCTCCAAGGCCGAGAAAGGGCGCTCCGTGGAACTGACGGAGGACGACGTTGTCGCTCTTATACAGCGCCTTGTGAAGCAACGCCGGGAAGCCGCCGACCAGTACACCGCGGTCGGTGCAGGAGAAAGGGCGGCGGAAGAACTGAGGGAAGCTCTTTTCCTCGAAACCTACCTTCCCGAGCAGCTCTCCGACGAAGAATTGGAGAGTCTCGTCGAAGAAGCGGGCGCGCTCGTCAAGGCGGCCGGCCCCAAGGATATGGGGAAAGTGATGGGGAAGGTTATGGCCGACGTAAAAGGCCGCGCCGACGGTAAACGAGTTCGTTCAAAGGTGCATGACTATCTTCAGTCCCTTGTCGATTGATCGCCGAATCAAAATTGCTCGTTACCTGAAAAGCCGGGGAAACCCGGCTTTTTTTGTGCGCCCATCGTCCCGTCTAAAAGTCCCGTATAAAAGGAGTATAATGTCTCTCTGGAAAGATACACCATATGGGAGTAATATTGCGCGGTGGTTGCTATATATAGGGGGGTGTATCTGTGCGATGTCCGTCATGCGGCGCTTTGGAGACGCGGGTAATCGAGACGAGAACTGCGGATGAAGGGCGTGTTGTCCGCCGGAGGAGAGAATGCCCCGAATGCTCCTCCAGGTTCACTACATATGAAAAAATCGAGGAGAAACGCCCTCTCCGGGTGATAAAAAAGGACGGCAGCAGAGAGACGTTCGGCCGTGACAAGATCGTCAGGGGAATAAGCCGGGCATGTGAGAAACTTCCCGTATCGCTCGAGCAAATCGAAGATTTGGCTACACGTATCGAAACCGACCTGAAAACCGAAGGGTACGGAGATATCCCTGTGTACATCATAGGACAGAGGGTTATGGAAGGACTGAAGCGGATCAGTCAGGTCGCCTATGTCCGTTTTGCCTCGGTCTACAGAGAATTTACGGATATCGAAAGCTTCCAGCACGAAATTGCCCGGCTCATAGGCGAACGGGAAAAGAAGGAGGGCTCCGGAAATGGAGAAGGATCGTCTGAATGATACTCCGGTGTTGCTGAAACCCAAGGGGGACACGGCGGAGACATCCAGGAAGAGCGGACGTCAGATGCTCATGTTCGCTCCTCGAGGTGAGGCGACGGACCTCGCGCTCATGGTGGACGCTCTTGGGCACGAAGAAACGCACCCCTGGAACGCCGAGCGGATTCTCGAAGCTCTGGTGAAGGAAGCCGGAGTCGAGCCAGGCCTTGCCGGAGAGATCGCAGCCGAAGTCGAATCGGACCTTTTACGCTGGGGACGCGACCGTGTGAGCACGTCGCTCGTTCGCGAACTGGTAAACGTCAAACTTTTTCAGCGAGGCTTGGACGCGAAGCTTCAGGACCACAGCCGTATAGGAATCCCTGTGCATGATCTTGAAACCATGATGCTGCATCCGAACAGGGAAAACAGCAATACGACTCTCAACCCGGAGTCGATCAACCTGTCGGTGGCCGAACTGGCCTTGAAGCAGTACGCCCTTACGCGCGTTTTTTCGGGTGACGTCGCCGAGGCGCACCTTTCGGGGAATATTCACCTACATGATCTCGGCATGGTGAACCGTCCGTACTGCTCCGGGCAGAGCATCGCCTACGTGGCGAAGTTTGGCCTGAACCTTCCCTCCATCACCAGCATCTCCGCTCCGGCGCGTCACCCGGACGTACTGCTCGCACATCTTCTTAAGATGACTTCGGTCTTGCAGAACAATTTCGCGGGCGCGATCGGCTGGGATGCCGTGAACACCTTTTTCGCTCCCTATCTTGAAGGTCTTTCGGATGAGCGTATCCGCCAGATCGCCCAGATGCTCATCTTCGAGTTCAATCAGCTTGCCGGAGGACGGGGCGGTCAGGTGGCCTTCACGGATGTGAACCTGTACTACGAGGTCCCGAAGCACTTCCGGGACGTACCGGCGATCGGCCCGGGAGGCAAGGAGACAGGAAAAACATACGGCGACTATGCTTCCGAAGCGAAGCGGTTCCTGAGAGCGCTCTTTTCGGTGTACATGGAGGGCGACAGCCGGGGACAGCCGTTTTTCTTCCCCAAGCCTCTGCTCCATATCACCGAGGACTTTTTCCGCGAGGAAGGTTGGGAGGAGATGCTCTCTCTCGCCTGCGAGGTCGCGTCCGAAAAAGGAAACACCTATTTCGTCTTCGACCGGGGGGACGCTGTCAAGCTTTCCGAATGCTGTCGTTTAAGCTTCGAACTCGATCACAGGGATATCCTGGAGGCGAGAACACCGTGGAAGCTTCGTTTCTGCGCGCTGCAGAACGTGACGCTCAACCTCCCCAGGATGGCGTTCAGGAGCGGAGGAGACAGAGAGACGCTCTTCGACCTGGTAGATCATTACATGGAGATTGCCGCGAAAGCGCATCTGCAGAAAAGGAATTTCATCGCCGAGATCCTTGCTCTTGGAAAGCGAGGCCCGCTCTCCGTTCTCTGCATGGAACACGACGGCGAATCGTACCTGCGTTTCGAGAGGGTGAAGTATCTCGTCGGGATTTTGGGTATGAACGAGATGGTCCAGACGATCACGGGGCGGCAGCTTCACGAATCGGAAGAGGCGTTCCAACTTGCGCTTGCGGTCACGCAGTACATGAATCTGAAATGCCGGGCTCTTTCGGAACGCTACGGGCTCGATATCGTGCTCGAGCAGACACCTGCCGAGAGCACAGCGTATCGTTTCGCGAAACTGGATGCGAAGTCGTGTCCGGAGGCGCTCGACGTAGTGAAAGGCAATCCCGGCACGGGCGAGGTGTACTACACGAACAGCACGCATTTCGCTTACAATATCCCTATGGATCCGGTGCGGAAGATCGTGGAGGAGGGGCGTTTCCATCCGCACATATCCGCAGGGGCCATAACGCACGTCTGGATGGGCGAGCATAAGCCGGATGCGCGTGCTCTTTCCTCGTTTGTCAGGAAGATTTTCCGCCACTCCGAAAACTCGCAAGTTGCATTCAGTCCGGAATTTACTGTCTGCAACGGGTGCGGCGCGACGACGCGAGGCCTGCGGGAGTCCTGCCCGTCCTGCGGATGTATGGATGTCGACGGCATAACGCGGATTACTGGATATTTTACGAGAACATCCAGCTGGAACGAGGGGAAGAGGGCCGAGCTTCAAGACAGGGTTCGTACTCCGCTTTCCGAATATGCGCAGTGACGCGCGTCTTGAGCACCCGTCTTTATTAGCCCTTTAAAAGTGAAAATAAAGAAAAGAAAGGGCTTCCGGAAGTCCCCTTTTTTGTGTATAATTTATCGCGAAGTCGAATATCGATATCTGAGGAGGGAACGGAATGAAGCTTCGAAATGTACTGCTGGCTGCACTATTGGTTTTTGTAGTTGCGGGAACGGCTTTGGCCGCCGATACGATCAAGATCGGCGTATATCTTCCCCTGACCGGAAGAACCGCTTTCGGCGGACAGTTGGAACTTGAAGGCATTCAAATGGCGCACAAAGAAGTGTCCGAAGTACTCGGCAAGAAAGTCGAGCTTATCGTCGTCGACAACAAGACCGACAAGGTCGAAGCCGCCAATGCGGTGAAACGCCTTATCGAGCACGACAAGGTCGTTGCCGTCATCGGAACGTACGGTTCTTCTCTCGCCATGGCGGGCGGCGAGGTTGCCGAAGCCGCGAAGATCCCCATGATGGGGACTTCCTGCACCAACCCTCTGGTCACCCAGGGGAAAAACTACGTCTTCAGAGCATGCTTCATCGACCCGTTCCAGGGTGCGGGCGCCGCGACGTACGCCATCAATTCCCTCGGCATGAAAAAAGCCGCGCTCCTCATCGACGTGGCGAACGACTACTGCGTGGGGCTTGCCAATTTCTTCAAGCAGTCATACAAGAAGCTTGGCGGCGAGATCGTATCGGAGCTGAAGTACAATTCCGGCGACCAGGACTTTACTGCGCAGCTTACCGAGATCATCAGCCAGAATCCCGACCTCCTCTTCATCCCGGCCGACTTTGCCGAGGGCGCCATCATCATGAAGCAGGCGAGAGAACTTGGCGCCGAGTTCCAGATCATGGGCGGCGACGCCATGGACAACCCCGAAATAGTCAATATCGGCGGAGATGCGGTCGAAGGCTTCATCCACACGACCTTCCCGTATGACCCGTCGATGACCGATATGAGCCCCATCGCGAAGACCTTCACCGAGAATTGGACGAAGAACAATCCGGACAAGGCGCCCAACGTCAATGCGGCGCTCGGATACGATTCCTACATGCTCGTCGTCGATGCGATCAAGCGCGCCGGAAGCGCGGAGCCCGATGCAATCCGTGATGCTCTGGCCTCGACGAAGGACTTCCCCGGCGTGACCGGAAGTAAGACGATCAACGAGACCCACGATGCTGAAAGCCCTGTGGGTATCGTCCAGATCAAGGACGGCAAGAAGCAGTTCATCGGAACAGTGGAGCCCCAGCTTTAGAGAAGAGTCTCCGACGTCTCCCGATGGAGACAAGGCTGCGCCTTATTAGGAGGGCGGAGGTTCCAGCCTCCACCCTCCATTTTCTTGAAGCAAGGGGGATCTCCAATGAGCGGTAGTATGTTCATTCAGCACCTTTTCAACGCGATTACACTCGGCTCTCTCTACGGTCTTATCGCTATCGGATATACGATGGTCTACGGTATTTTGCGCCTGATAAATTTCGCCCACGGCGAGGTCTTCATGCTGGGGGCATATCTGGTCTTTTATGCTATCACGCTGTTCAGCCTTCCCTGGGGAATTGCTGTGGTCGTCGCAATATTGGGGTCCTCTCTCTGCGGTATCCTGGTTGATAAAGTTGCGTACAAACCTCTTCGCGAAGCTCCCCGTATATCGGCGCTGATCAGCGCGATCGGCGTTTCTTTCCTTATTCAGAACCTGAGCATCGTGATCTTCACAGGCATTCCGCGTCCTGTAGCCAGACCGGACTGGCTTGTGAAAGTCTTCAAGGTCGGCGACGTTCGCATTCTTCCGCTCGCCATAGTTGTTCCCATTGTGACAGTCCTCCTGGTGCTCGGGCTCTTGTGGATCGTCTACCGAACGAAACCGGGGTTGGCGATGCGCGCAATATCGAAGGATATCGAAACGACGCGCCTGATGGGCGTTTCCGTGAACAAGATCATCGCCTTTACCTTCGGCATCGGTTCCGCCCTCGCAGCGGCTTCGGGAATCATGTGGGCTCTCAGGTATCCGCAGATTCATCCTTTCATGGGGCTTGTCCCCGGACTGAAAGCTTTTATCGCCGCCGTCTTCGGAGGTATCGGATCCATCCAGGGCGCTATGATCGGCGGTATGCTGCTTGGTCTCATCGAAATAATGGCCGTCGCCTTTTTTCCGCACCTTTCTGGCTATCGCGACGCATTCGCCTTCGTGCTCCTCATCGTCATCCTTCTCCTGAAGCCCACGGGGCTGATGGGAGAGAAGCTGGAGGACAAAATCTGATGAACACCAGGACGCGCAACCTCATACTCAACGCTCTCCTCATCGCCGCTCTCGGCGCATTCCTCTACTGGGCTCAGAATAATCTCGACGGCTACAAGATCCAGGTGCTCAACCTCATCGCCGTCAATGCAATACTTGCCCTCAGTCTGAATCTCATCTACGGTTTCACCGGGATGTTTTCCCTCGGCCATGCGGGATTCATGGCGATAGGCGCCTATGTATGCTCGATCCTTATTCTGACGCCGGCCCAGAAAGAGGCTATGTGGATCCTTGAACCGTTGATCTGGCCTCTTTCCGTCATCAAGGCTCCCTTTTTCGTCGCGGTGCTTTCCGGCGGTTTGATCGCGGCTTTCTTCGCGCTCATCATCGCCATACCCGTTCTGCGACTGGGCGGGGACTACCTGGGCATCGCCACGCTCGGTTTCGCCGAGATCATCCGCGTGGTGCTCACCAACCTCAGCTTTATAACGAACGGAGCTCTCGGTATCAAAGGAATTCCTCCCTATGCGAATATCTGGTGGAATTACGCCTGGCTCCTCCTGACCCTCTTTTTCATCATACGCCTTGTCAACAGCAACTTCGGAAATGTGTTGAAAGCGATCCGCGACGATGAAATCGCGGCGAAAAACATGGGAATCAATACCTTCTTCTACAGGGTGCTCGCGTTCACAATAGGCGCTTTCTTCGCCGGAGTGGGCGGCGCTCTCATGGGAAGCCTCATTACCACGATAGACCCCAGGATGTTCATGTTCGTTCTCACGTTCAACATTCTTATGATCGCCGTCGCGGGGGGGCTGGGGTCCATTACGGGCAGCATCATCGGAAGTATCGTGATCACCATTCTTCTCGAGTGGCTCCGATTCGTCGAAAATCCCATGGTGCTAGGCTCCTTCGAGATTCCGGGTGTTCCCGGAATGCGGATGGTGATTTTCTCCCTCGCGCTCATTCTTATCATCCTCTTCCGAAGAGAGGGTATTATGGGAATGCGGGAGATTACATGGGATACGTTTTTCTCTCGCGGAAAACGAAGCCCGGAACGCGACGACAAGGGAGGGGAAAAGAAATGACGACTCCCGTATCCATACTTCGGACCGAGAATATCACCATGCGCTTCGGAGGCCTGACCGCAGTGGGGAATTTCAGCATCGACGTCCCGCAGGGAAAGATAGTCGGTCTTATTGGACCGAACGGGGCGGGAAAAACGACCGTATTCAACATGATTACAGGGTTTTACCGTCCTACGGAGGGCCGGATCTTTTTCGACGGACAGGATATAACGGGCCTACAGCCGCACATGGTCTGCCGTTCCGGTATTTCGAGGACGTTCCAGAATATCCGTCTCTTCTCCAACGAGACCGTGTTGGAAAACGTCATGATCGGCTGCCACGTCCGCAGGACGTCGAAATGGTGGATGGCGCCGCTGGGGCTTCCCTCCTTCAGAGCGGAAGAAGAGGCCATCCGCGACAAATCCCTGGACCTTCTGAAGTCCGTTGGCCTGGAGCGCTTCGCGAACGAGCCCTCGGCATCTCTCTCCTACGGCGCCCAGCGTCGCCTTGAGATTGCACGCGCTCTTGCGACGAATCCGAAATTCCTGCTGCTCGACGAACCCGCAGCCGGCATGAACCCGCAGGAATCGCAGGAGCTCATGTCCTTCATCCGGAATATACAGAAGCGCTTCAACCTGACCATACTTCTTATCGAACACGATATGAAAGTCGTCATGGGCGTATGCGAGTACATCTGGGTTCTTGACTACGGCGTAAAAATCGCCGAGGGCAACCCCGACGCCATCCAGTCGGACCAGAAGGTGATCGTGGCCTACCTTGGAGAGGAGTATGTTAAATATGTTGAAAATTGAGAATCTCCATGTGTATTATGGCGCCATTCACGCTGTGAAGGGGATCAACCTCCAAATTCCCGAGGGCTCCATTGTCACTCTTATCGGCGCGAACGGCGCCGGAAAGAGCAGCACAATCCGCGCCGTGGCTGGACTGGTAAAGAATGTCAAGGGAAAGATTCTCTACACGCCTTCGGGAGGCGATGCCGCCGGGCAGGTAAACCTCATAGGAAAGTCCCCGGAAGAAATGGTGAAGCTCGGAATTGCCATGAGCCCAGAAGGTCGTCGTATCCTCCCTCATCTGACGGTGGAGGAAAATCTTCAGCTCGGCGCCTTCATCCGCAATGACAAGGACGGCATAGAACGCGACAGGGATCATGTATACGAACTTTTCCCCAGGTTGAAAGAACGCTCTTGGCAGAAAGGCGGGACTCTTTCCGGCGGGGAACAACAGATGCTTGCCGTGGGGCGCGCGCTTATGAGCCAACCGAAGCTTGTCATGCTCGACGAACCGTCGCTTGGGCTCGCGCCGCTCTTGGTGAAAGAGGTTTTCGATATCATCGGCGAGATAAACGCTCTTGGCAAGACGGTGCTCCTTGTGGAACAGAATGCGTTTGCAGCTCTCAAGATAGCCTCCTACGCCTATATACTGGAAGTGGGGAATATCGTTTTGGAGGGCAAGGGAGAAGAGCTTCTCAAGGATACCCGTGTAAAAGAAGCATACCTGGGCGGTTAACAGCGTTTCCATGAAGCAAGAGGGGTAACCGGAGCTTTTTCCGGTTGCCCTTTTTTCCTTTATCAACTACACTGTACACGCAAATCATCTTTCAGGAGGAACATTCTCGTGGAAAAAAAGGTATGGAATATTCCAAATACACTCAGTCTCCTTCGGGTTTTTCTCGCGCCTCTCGTTTTGATTTTCCTTACGTTCAAGTTTACGTATTCCGTCTACACCGTCGAGGATCTTGGAATTGTTGTTACAGCCGGCGATGTTCTGGCCGGAGCTGTGTTCATTCTTGCGGCCCTGACGGATACGGCCGACGGGTACATCGCCCGGAAGAAGGGAATGGTAACGAACCTTGGCAAGTTCATCGACCCGCTGGCCGACAAGATTCTTGTCATGGCGGCTCTTATCGCCCTTGTGGAGCTTCATCGTATTCCGGCCTGGATCGTTGTCGTTATCCTCTCCCGGGAAATGATCGTCACAGGAGTCAGGATGGTCGCCGCCGCTGAAGGCATAGTCATCGCGGCCTCGAACGCAGGTAAGTTGAAGACGGTCTTTCAGATCGTGGCGATTTCGATGATCATCTTCAACATTCCCTTCGGGATCCATGTTATGTGGGTAGCCATGCTGATGACGGTCTGGTCGGGGATGGACTATCTGATAAAAGGGAAAAAACTTTTTACCGAGTAGCCTTGTTTCTCAGTACCGACGCGTCGCTTCCGGGAGGTCAGCATAAATACTTTGACCACGACGGGTTCGGGACATATAATGACCCGGTGTTTTGTGCCGTGCGCGCTGCACGGCCGAATTTTTTGTTGAGGTGACGCTATGCTCGAAATGCTTAAAAAAGCCCTCGGTCTGGATCCTAACGAACGGGCCCTGAAGCGCTATACAAATGTTGTTGAACAGATCAACGCCTTGGAACCTGAGCTTTCCTCGCTCTCGGACGAGGAGTTGCGCGAGAAAGGCCATTCGTTCAGAAAACGCCTTCAGGAGGGGGAAACCCGTGAAGACCTGCTCCCGGAGGTTTTTGCGGTTGTGAGAGAAGCTTCCAGACGAACAATAGGGCTGCGTCATTTCGACGTCCAGCTCATGGGCGGTATGGCGCTGCACGAGGGCAAAATAACCGAGATGAAGACGGGAGAGGGAAAAACGCTCGTTGCAACTCTCGCCGTTGTTCTGAACGCCCTCACGGGGGAAGGAGTTCACCTGGTAACGGTGAACGATTACCTGGCCAGAAGAGACGCGGAGTGGATGGGGCCGATCTATTCGTTTCTCGGGCTCTCCGTAGGAGTCATTTACGCCTACATGGACCCGGAAGAGCGCCTCGCCGCGTACAGGGCGGATATTACCTACGGAACCAACAGCGAATTCGGTTTTGACTATCTGCGCGACAACATGGCGGTGAGCGATTCGCACCTTGTGCAGCGGGGACACGCGTACTGCATTGTGGACGAAGTCGACTCCATCCTTATCGACGAAGCGAGGACGCCGCTTATTATTTCCGGTCCCTCGGACGACAATGTGGAGATGTACACCACATCCGATCGGATAGCCCGTCAGTTGAAAGAGGGGCGCGACTTCGAGAAGGACGAGAAAGAACGGAATGTTGCGATGACCGAAGCAGGTATCGCCCGTTGCGAAGAGCTCCTCAAACTTCCGGACCTCTTCTCCGATGCCGCCCACTCCGATCTGGCGCACAGGATAGTGCAGGCGCTCAAAGCGCGCATTCTCTTCCAGAAGGATGTCCACTACGTCGTGAAGGACGGGGAAATCATCATCGTCGATGAGTTCACAGGCCGTTTGATGGTCGGCCGCCGCTACTCGGACGGACTGCATCAGGCCATCGAAGCCAAAGAAGGCGTCAAAGTCGGCAGAGAGAGCCAGACCTTGGCCACCATAACGCTTCAGAACTACTTCCGCATGTACCGCAAACTCGCCGGAATGACGGGAACCGCCGCGACCGAAGCGGAAGAGTTCAAGGAGATCTACGGCCTTGAAGTCATCGTTGTGCCGACGAATGTGGAGATGGTTCGAGAGGACTGCCCGGACGTCATCTACAGGACCGTGATGGAAAAGTTCGCCGCAGCCGCGGAAGAGATCGAAGAATCTCACAAAGCAGGGTGTCCTGTTCTTGTGGGAACAACATCCATAGAGAGCTCGGAGCGCCTGAGCAAGCTGCTCAAGGCGCGAAAGATCCCCCACCAGGTGCTCAATGCGAAGCATCACGAACGTGAAGCGCAGATTGTCGCCCAGGCGGGACATCTTGGCGCTGTGACCGTCGCCACAAATATGGCGGGTCGAGGCACGGATATTCTGCTCGGCGGGAATCCCGAGTTTTTGGCAAAAGAAGCCCTTCGCCGCGAGAATGGAGACGCCGAGGAGAATACGGAACAGTATGCTGCGCGGCTTGAGCAATACCGAGAGCAGTGCCGCACTGAACGAGAGAAGGTAAAGGCTCTCGGAGGACTCAAGATATTGGGTACCGAGCGTCACGAATCGCGGCGTATCGACAATCAGCTTCGGGGGCGCGCGGGACGTCAGGGCGACCCGGGCTCCAGCCGCTTCTATCTTTCGCTGGAAGACGATCTCCTTCGCCTATTCGGCTCCGAACGCATTCAGGGTCTTATGGAGAAGCTCGGGATGGAGGAGGGGGAGTCGATAGAACACAATCTCCTCACGAAAGCGATCGCGAATGCCCAGAAAAAAGTGGAACAGCTCCATTTCGATATTCGAAAGCAGCTTCTGGCGTACGACAACGTTATGAACCGCCAGAGAGAAGCCGTCTATACGGAGCGCCAGCAGATCCTTCGCGACGAGGGTATCCGGGAACACGTCTGGGAAATTATCGAAGGTGTGATCGACGATATACTGGAACGGTACTTTCCCGAAGAAGGCGACGCGGACCCGGCGCGTGCGATCGCTCGGCTGAAGGCGATCTTCGGAGGCGGACTGGAGGCAAGGCTTGAAGGAATCGACAATGTTCGCGACATGCTCGCCCGACGGGACGCATTGGTAGCGGAAATCAGGGCCCGGTTCATCGAAAAAATGGAGACTCTCGGTGAAGAAGAGGGGCGGGCGCTTCTTCGTTTCCTCGTGCTTCATACGCTCGATAACGGCTGGAAGGACCATCTCCTTGCCATGGACGAGCTGCGGCGGGGAATCGGCCTTCGCGCGATCGGCCAGAAAGATCCGTTGCTTGAATACCAGTTTGAGTCGTATAGCCTCTTCCAGTCGATGATGGAACGAGTACGTGAATCGGTCGCCGAGTTGGCTTTCAGAGTCCGTGTGGTGAGTGAACGCGGCGGCGGAGCGGGCGACGGAAGCAACCGCCGCGAAGGAAGAGAGTTTATCCTTCCCTTCGGCGCTTCGCAGGAACAGCAGCCTCCTTCTCTGAAACACGGAGGGGAAGGGGCGCCGCAGCCTGTCAAAAAGGGGCCCAAAACAGGAAGGAACGACCCGTGCCCGTGCGGCAGCGGGAAAAAGTACAAGCACTGCTGCGGCAAAAATGCGTAACAAGGGCGTCGGGATACGGAAAGGAGAGTGTGCCATGAGCGTGTGCAAAAAGTTTTTTTCAGGAGCGGTGTTTCTGTTTGCAGTTGCCGTAGTCCTCTTACTCTCACCCGGAGAGAGTTTTTCCGCGCCTTCGGCGAACATCCCCCGCATGATCCAGGAGTGTCCGTATTTTTCCGACTATCCGGGAAGCAGCGGCGTCATCTGGCTGAAGGATGTCCGATACTCTTTGGGCGCCGACGGGGCTATGACGCGCGACTCGGTGTACGTTATTCTTGCCCGCCGCGGGATTGACGAATCGTGGAGCAGATGGAGCCTTCCCGTACCCGAGGACGGAGGGAGGGTTGAGGTCTTTTCCGCAGCTCTTTACGATCCGGGCTCCGGACGGATGCTCGCGCCCGTTCTTCCCAGAAAGGGCCAGTCGGGCGGAGTATCGGTTGTCGAGCTCGCTTTTCCCGATCTTCAGGAAGAGTACATTATGTCTCTTTCATACCGGGAAGTCTTTCCAAAACGCTTCGCCGTGGATGATTTCATTTGGGTGAATGAAACTCTTCCGCTCTGGGAGCTCCAGGTAACCGTCGACGTTCCTGCCGGCAGCGATCTTGCCGTGTCGGCGCGAGGCGTCGGCAACCTGAGAAGAGAGAATGTCGGTGCTGTTGAACGACATGCCTGGCATATGGTGAACAATCTTCCGTGGACGACGCGGACCTTGCGGGGAGATGCGCGGTCCTACTTGGCGTTTTCTACCAGAAAGGGACTGGAACCTCTGGCGAGAATGCTTTCAGCGTATGAGAACGTCCTCGTTCCGCAGCCTTCGTCTTCCGTGGAAAGGCTGATCAATCAGCAGAACAAACTGCGAACCGGGAGCGCGCTTATTTCATGGATGAATGCGGCGCCTACCTTCCAGGGGCCGTTTCTGTCGGCGGTGGTGCGTTCGACTATTCCCGAGGAGGGGCCCTGGTCCGAATGGGAAAAGGTGCTTATTCTCAACAGATGGATGCGAAAAGCAGGCTGGGAGAGCACCGTACATTGGTTGACCGCGCATGCCCTCGATGACGGCGCTCCAGCGACCGGCGGATCGGTTCTCCGTCCAGTTCTGGAGTTGAACCTCGCCGGTATCTCTCCGTTTTTCCTCGATCTTGGTCAGAGTCAGAGTCCGAATGAAACGCCTCCTTCGCTGTGGGGAAAGCACATCTATACCTCCGCCGGGAGCAGCCTTACCGGCCGAATAGTAAGCGGTAGTTCCGCCGCCGAGCACAGGCTTTCGGTCGAATGGAGCCTTGAGCTCTCCGCCGACGGCGAGGCGAACGGGCGGGTCGACGTCTTCGTCCGTAACGGATGGAATGCTTTTTTCTTCCCCGGAGGGAGCCCGAATGCGATGACGCTGAAACGTCTCGTGAGCGAGCTGTTTCCAAATCTTCCCTTCGTCGAAGGGACTGAAACGGTAAAATCCATCAAGTACGGATGGCAGGCGACGTTCCCCGTTTCGTTGCGGAACAGTATCGTGAGCGGAGGCTCCATGCTCTTCCCCTATCCGGCGGTTGTACCGGCGTGGCTGAATGAACTGAGCAGATGGTCGGAAGAGTACAGGATGAACTTTCCCTTCGTGATCGAACAGAGCTTCACGCTGAAACTTCCTCCGAAAACGGATATTGTGATGTTGCCTGCTTCCGCGACGCGCTCGCTGGAGAAAGTGAAGTACGAGGAAACCGTTTTTTACAACCGCCGCCGCAACACGCTGACGGCGGCGGCGAAGCTTGTTCTGAGCACTGATACGATAAACGATGCAGCGGGAAGAAGTCTCGCCGAAGCCGTCCAGCGATGGATGTCCTGGGGGACGAAGAACCTTCCCATGCGTTCGCGTTAAACGAAGAGAACCTATGGAGGTGGCTGTATGGCGGATGTAACAAAATCCCTTCGGGGGATCGTTGGAAACGCGTTGCGGAAACTGGCTGACGAAAAGGGAGTCCCTTCCTCCGACCTGCCGGAGATCGCATTTGAAAAACCTAAACGAGAGGGACAGGGAGACATTTCGACGAACTGTGCGATGAAGCTCAGCAAAATGTTCGGAGAAAAACCTCTTGCTCTTGCCGGAATGATCGTCGATCGTCTTGAGGAGAACGAATTCGTTGCGAAGGTTGAAGTGGCCGCTCCCGGTTTCATCAACTTCTTTCTCTCGATGAAGTGGATGGAAAATGTCCTCTCCGAGATTCTCCGCGGGGGGAAAAAGTACGGTTCTTCCGCTCTCGGCGAAGACCGGAAGGTGCAGGTCGAATTCGTCAGCGCGAATCCCACCGGCCCGCTCCACGTAGGGCACGGCAGAGGGGCGGCCGTCGGAGACATTATAGCGTCCATCCTCTCGTTCACAGGGTGGAGAGTCGAGCGCGAGTACTATATCAACGACGCGGGACTCCAGATGGATATTCTCGGACGCTCGACACAGTCCCGCTATTTCGAGGTCGCATGCGTTCCCGAAAAGGCTCCCTTCCCCGAGGACGGGTACAAGGGCGAGTATATCTACGACATCGCGCGCGCTGTTCGCGAGCTTGAGGGCGACCGTTTCCTCTCGATGCCCCTGGAGGAAAGTCGACCGTTCTTCAAAAAATTCGCCGCGGACGCTATACTGGAAACGATAAAAAATGACTTGGCCGATTTCGGGGTGAAGTTCGATGTTTGGTTCTCCGAGAAGAGTTTGTATGAACGAGATTTAGTGCCCTGGGCCATGGAGACTCTCAAAGAACGCGGATTCGCTTTCGAAAACGAAGGCGCCCTCTGGTTCAAGTCGACGGATTTCACCGACGAGAAGGACAGAGTGCTGATCAGGAGCAACGGAGTTCCCACGTACTTCGCGTCGGATATTACATATCACAAGGAGAAATTCGACAGGGGCTTCGAAAAAGTCATCGACATCTGGGGGGCGGATCATCACGGATACGTTCCGAGGATGAAAGCGGGCGTCGAGGCGCTCGGGAGGAAAGCCGAGGATCTCC
>Ga0334883_1004050_pt1 | contig 14631 bp, 14 predicted proteins | sample GraSluR1_MG_6_FD_207230 | JGI IMG/M metagenome (GOLD analysis project Ga0334883, IMG submission 207230) | Sludge microbial communities from methane-producing bioreactor in Wageningen University, Netherlands - Granular Sludge_09_05-R1 | ecosystem: Engineered > Bioreactor > Anaerobic >... | reverse complement strand
CAATCTGATTAATGACTGTATCACCAGCAATCACAAATGTATTTGTTGAGAGATTAGGAGCTGAACCAGAAGTTTCCGTCAGCACACTCCAGGAGTTGCCTTCTTCAATAAGTGGATGATATTCCTGGGATGACATACTGAGGCTCAGAATCGTCATAACAGATAATAATAGTTTTGTTTTCATAGTATTGTGTTAATTTAAAGAAAATTTACTAATATATCTTATTGATCCGTCCTCGTCGGAAATCATAAATAAATAGATTCCGCTGTTTAAGAAATCCAGATTTATAAATTCAGTATCATCGCTTAACATGTATTCATAAACTTTGTTTCCCAGCAAATTAAATACAGTAAACGTTGTTTTGCTACTTAATAGGTTTGTACTTCTAACAATTATCTGCCGTGTGTAAGAAGAAGATATTGAAATAACAGTTTTATCAGTGCTGTTTTCATCTACCTTAACCGGATCGAGTATACAGCCGTCAAACAAATTTGTATTTTGATTTACATAAACCAATTCGTCATAATCATACTTACAAGCTGCATAGTCAAGTTCATCATGAAGAAGTCCAATATTTCTTCCTGCTCCTTCGATAAACAACAGGTTTTCTTTCCATATCGAAGAGTACCACTCAAATTGAATTATTTTCCGGTTGTCATTATAAGCAACACTTTCTACTGTACTCCAAACTCCCTGAAAAATCTCGAATGACTCTCCAACTTCCAGAGACATATCTACAATTAAACGTTCGTCATTTGATTGATTTTTATGCCATAGTTTACCAGTTGTTGTATCTTCACGGAATTGTCCATCAATAGAGTACTGTGGCTCATATAAATTAATAAATCGATAAGAGTAAATTAAATTATCATTGCTTTTGCAATACATTTCAAACGCAATCAAGCCAAACAACTCTGCTTTGGCCATATTCCATGATACTGAATCAACATTGAGCACGGCCAGGAAGTTCTCTGTTTCAGTTTTATCTATTAAATTGGATTGATCAACCTGGCCATAGGTATAGCAAATGAACCAAAATGTGAAAAAAAATCCGATGGCATATTTGTATTTCATGATACTTGCTTTAAAAATGTAGGAAATAAATATTTGATATTTTGAAAAATATTGCGCTATCTCTCCCGGCATCCAAGCCCGCAACCCGGCCTGGAGCCGGTAGCCTGATAAAATTATTCTTCCCCAGAAATAAAATAGATCTTTTTGAATGGTAGTTATGAAAGTCTTTAACTGCATGGCAAAGATTGTTCGAACTGCTTAACCATGCCGGTGGTTTTGCGTACAAAACTGCAGACAATAAGATATTCTTGGTTTGCTTTCTTGCTTGAAGGAGGGGGGGGGGTAAATGCTTGTATTACAGCTATATATATAATTTCAATAAGCTGCAGGTTCAGCTTTTTGGCTGTTTGAGCTAGGGTTTTCCAGAACTGCCGGTAAAAAAACATAAGGCAGGTTTTTTTGGTTTGGGGGCTAAGATAAGGTATTTTTGGTTGGATGTCAAGTGGGCTTGGGATTAAGTTTTACGTAATCTCTCACGAGAGCTTTGCCCAAAGCTCCATTTCTTTGCCCTGATAAATGCTTTCTGGTTTTACATTGATAAAAGTATTACGCACCAACGCCTTTGATTTTACTCTCAAGGGAATATAATTTTCGCCATAACCTCTCGCAATACCATCTGCTGATATTCTTTCGATCAACATGCGTTGTGCTTTTCCCATCATTTGATTAAAATACAACTGCTTATTTTCATCAGAGATTTTTCTGATGACAGCACTACGCTGGTTTTTAATCTTTTCAGTAAGATGGCCATCCATTCTTTCGGCGCGTGTTCCGTTGCGCACCGAATATTTAAAGGTATGTATATGGCTAAATCTTAAATCTTTAGCCATTTGTACGGTATCCTGAAAGTCTTTCTCAGTTTCGCCCGGAAAACCTACAATGATATCTGTAGTGAGGTTAAAATCGGGATAGCGATCCCATAATTGCTCTGCCAGGTGGCGAAACTCGCGTGCAGTGTACATCCTGCGCATCTTCAACAAAATAGCCTCTGATCCGCTTTGCAGGCATAAATGTAGATGCGGGGCAAGCTTCTCATGCTGAAACAATTCAAAAAAATGAGGTGTAAAACCATCCGGCTCTATGGAGGAAATCCTGAGTCTGAAATCACCGGGCAACTCCAGGATTTTTGCCACCAATTGTTCAAAATTCACGCCATCAAAATCGTACCGGCCAATATTAACACCGGTGAGCACAACCTCTTTAAAACCATGGTCAATAACCTCACGAATATTATCGAGGATCGCATTTACAGGCCGGCTAACCGCTCTGCCGCGCACGGATGGTATGATGCAGAAAGTGCAGAAATTGTCGCACCCATCCTGAATTTTGATCAGGCTGCGAGTGTGGAAGGTCTTAAACGCCGGATCGTAGCTGAATAAATCTTCATCAAAGCCTTCGGGATCAGGATGTTCTCCCCTGAAATGGGATTCGATTAAACTAAAAATAGAAGTCTTGTGATCATTATCCACCACATAGTCAATCCCGGGCGTTTCGAGCAGTGATTGTTTGTGGTTTGTTGCCATACAACCTGTTACCAGCATCAGGCCATCAGGATTTGCTTTGACAGCCTGATGTATGGTTTGTCTTGATTTTTGATCGCTTTGATTGGTGACGGTGCAAGTATTTACAATATAAATATCCGCTGGTTCATTATAATTTACAAGCTGATAACTTCCCTTATGAAATCGCGAGGCCAACGCGTCTGTTTCGTATTGATTGAGCCTGCAACCCAATGTTTTAAAAGCAATTTTCTTCATCCTAAGCTCCTTATCCTGCCATCTGGTTTACCATCACCAGACTTCCTTCGAGTGATAGCGTACTGGCACTTTCAACCTTAACTTCAACAATTTGTCCGATCAGGTTTTCATCATTACTACCAAAGCGAATCACAAGCTTTCCTTCGGTATAACCGGTTAAAAAACCCGCTTTTCTATCATTTCCTCTAACTAATACCTCAAGCGTTTTCCCTACAAGTTGCTCATTATAAACAAAGCTATGCTTTGTAAGTTCCTCTGTGAGGATATGATAACGCTGCTTTTTAACTTCCTTAGGTACATCATCTTCCCAGCGTGAGCTGGCAGCTCCGGGCCTGACGCTGTATTGCGCGATATAAGCCATATTGTATTTAAATTCTTCCATGGCTTTGCGGGTATTTTCGAACTGCTCATCAGATTCGCCAGTGAAGCCGACAATAATATCTGTGAACAGCGTTGCCTGTGGTATTAAAGTTCTGATTGTATGTACGATATGTCGGTATTTGTCCATAGCATGTTTGCGGTTCATCCGCATCAGCACCTTATCATCACCACTTTGAACGGGAAGGTGAATTTGTTTGGCAAGGCAGTCGTATTGAGCAATCACCTCGATCACTTCATCCGTCATGTCACGCGGATGAGGTGAGGTGAAATAAACCCAAAACTTTTTCCCTGATTTGAGTCCAAACTCCCCTACCCTGCGCAAAAGTTCTGCAAAACTTATTTCATCTCCTCTCTTATCCAGTCCGTAGGAATTTACATTTTGCCCTAGCAAAGTGATTGACTTGTATCCTTTGTTTACAAGCATTGCCAGCTCATCCAGGATTTCCTGTGATGGCCTTGAAACTTCACGACCTCTTGTATAAGGTACTGCACAAAATGTACAAAACTTATCACAGCCATTTTGAATAGGAATGAACGCCTCAAATTCAGAGGTATAAGTAGGTTCTACATGCCAAAACTCATCAATGTCTTTTCCAGGATTAAGTTTTGGTGCAGTAGGTTTTTGAGGAGTTTTGACCGGCTCCAGCAGAAATCCAACACCCTCGCGGACTTTTGCTTTCGGCTTTTTGACAACCAGGCTATCACTGGATTGTTGCAGAGAAGCCGGCGTTGCAATACCATACTGCCTGATCATATCCGGAAGCTGCGGCAATTCGCTCATTGGGAAAACCAAATCGAAAAGTTTAATAAAACGTTCGTTGTCAGCAGGAAGGATGCAGCCTGACACAAAAGTCAGCAGATTTTTTCTGTTTTTGAGCTTGTTCCATTTGGCAATTCTGGAATACACCTTGTCGATTGCCTTTTGGCGCACCGAGCAAGCTATCACACCCAATATACTGGCTTCCATTTCGTTTTCTGTCGGTTCAAATCCAAGTTCATGGAGTACCGTTTTCACCCTTTCAGTGTCTGAAAGGTTCATCTGGCAGCCTAAAGATATGAGGTGGTATTTTTGCATAATTTAATTCTGTTTACCTTAAAAATATACTTCGGCATGAACTTGTTGCGGTGGCACACCCTGCTTTTCAAGGATTTCAAAAACTTCGTGTATCATCTCAAAATTACCGCAAAGGTAACAGTGCGTGTCAGGTTCAACCGGATTGCTTTTTAAATAATCCGTGACGCGCCCTCTAAAACCGCCACCTTCGTCCTGAGAAGTGCATAAAACGTATCTTTCCGGTGAATAAGTTTCTTTGTCGTAAGCTTCCTTAGCATATCGCACTCCATGCAGAAGTTGATAGTCAAGCGGTGGATAGGATCGCACAAAACTGTGAAAAGGTGCAATGCCGCTTCCGGTTGCTACAAATAAAAATTTGGCATTCCCAATCAGCCCGGGTTCAATCGTAAAAAAACCCAATGGTCCTTCGAGCTGTAATTTGCTTCCTGCCTTGAGTTTCTTGAGTTGTTTACTCACCAGACCGTCATCCACTTCTTTTATCAACACCTCAAAAAAGTCGTCCTGTTCAGCTGAATAAACAGAATATTCACGGTTGTGAATGCTTCCGGCTTCGCCCAATAAAATATGCTGCCCGCTTCTGAATTGCAGTCCTCTCCTACTCATCCTCAACACATAGGCAGAATCAGTAAGGTGGCGGGTATCAATCAGTTCGTGTGTGTTGTCCTGTGTTGTACGCAGCTTCATGCTACTGAATTATTTCAACTATTAACTTAATCATTCGGGCGGCAAAATTACACAAAAAACAAGCACCCGATTACCAGAACCCAAACAAGCTGTGAAAGACTTTGTTATAGAAGAGCAGCAACACCGGATGATACAACGAAAAATTCCGCAGAAGCCAAAATCTGATTCAAATTTTCCTAATCCCTCAATTTTTAAATATATGATGAAATATTTGCCAGAAAAGTTTTTCCAAAAGACATAAAAAGTGACCCAAATCTCAAAAAAGCTAAGTATATTTACAGGATTAATCGGCACAATCATTAAAGTGTAACAGATATGAATCAGTCGAATGAAAATATTTCCAGGATCAGAGAGCTTGTTCTTGGAAATAATATCGCAGAAATTGAAAATCGGTTTTTGAAACTTGATCAGCAGTTCAGCTTTCTGCTTGACGAATCTGAACAGAAATGGAAAAAACTGTTTGACGAGCTGGACAAAAAAACCTCCAGTGAATTGCAAAACGCTTTAAAGGATATTAAAACCGAATCGCAACATCAGTTTGAACACTTAAATCATGAGCTGCAGGGTAATCAAAAAATGATTCACAGCCTGACAGATACCGTTGAGGTCTTAAAACAGGAAATCAAGAAGTTAAACGAAAACCAACAGCAGCTCAAACAGGATTTTGAAAATCGTTTCAACAGTGAGATCAGCAGTATTAAAAAACACTGGAACGAGAAACTCGCTGATCTACAGATCAATAAGATAGATCGCTCGGCAATGGCTGTTTTGCTTTCGGAGGTGGCACTGAGTTTATCAGATCAAACGGAAGAAAAAAACAAAAACTAGCAATACAATTGAACTAAGCTCAAGATGAAGGAAAAAGATCAGACCAACACTACTGAAAAGCTCAGTGCCGATCAGCTACAGGAGCTTAGAGAACTGGTAACCGGATTGGATAAGCTTTCCTTGCAACGGATGCAAAAATTAATGGCTGATCCTCATGAGTTTGCGATCGAAATAAGTGAGTTGCTTCCTTTTTCAATTCGTAAGCTCATCGAAAAAGGAAGCATTAATATGGCAGATTTGCTGCCCTTTTTTGAAGACTTGATCCAGGAAAGCATCGAGAAAAACCCGCAACGACTTGCTGATTTGCTATTCCCGATTATGGGATCAGCCATTCGCAAAGCTGTTTCGGAAGACCTGAAACGTTTGATCGATTCTCTGAATCAGGGACTTGAATCAGGACTCTCGCCAAAGCACCTGAGATGGCGATTTCAGGCATTGTTCAGCAGTAAATCTTATGTTGAGATCATGCTTTCTCATGCTTACCTTTATCATGTGAAGCATGTTTTTTTGATTCATCGCGATACGGCACTATTGCTGCATCACGAAAAAGCCGAGCATGTTTCGGATATTGAAGCCGATATGATCGCCTCCATGCTGTCGGCAATCACCGACTTTGCGAAAGATTCGTTTCATTCAGACGAACAGGATGCCGTGGACACCATCAAAATTGGGGAAACCAATTTATGGGTCGAGCAGGGTCCACATGCAATTGTCGCTGCTGTGGTAGAAGGCAATCCACCTCCTGATTTGCGCATCGAACTCAAAGAAGCACTTGAAGCAGTGCACTATAATCATCGCCCCGAACTTCTTAATTTTGAAGGTGAAACCGAAATCTTTGAGCATACTTCAAAGTTTTTGAAACCCTGCCTGATAAAAGAAAAGAAAGAAAAGGGCAAAAAAACTCCACTTTTCGCCCTGATGCTGTTAATTATTATCTTAATTGGCATAGGTTATTGGATTTATCAAAACATTCAAACGCATCATACCTATGCTGCTGCCACTGAATTGTTTTCATCGGAAAGCGGCTATTACCTGACAAAAACCGAACGACAAAACGGAAAACTCAGGATTTTTGGATTGAAGGATGAATATGCAATGGAGCCATCCGAACTGCTCCAGAGCAAACATTTTTCGGAAGAGCAGTTTGAATTTGTATTACGTCCGTTTGTTTCGATGGACAGCATGATCATCATCCGAAGGGCAGAGGCAATCCTCACACCTCCCGAAACCGTTAGCTTTGCTTTTGAAAAGGGTATTTTACAGGTAAGTGGCCATTGTAAGGCTGAATGGAAAGTATCGCTCGAACAGCACTTCAACAAGGTTTGGGGTGCACACAGTATTGATACAAAGCAGCTGAAAATTACGGATAAACCTGTCATGGATTTGAGCTGGATCATTGGCGACATCATGAAATACAAGTTTGTTTTTGATGTTAATGTGTTGGAAATGACTGAAGATCAATCCGATCAATTTTATAAACTAACCCAAACCGCAAATTTACTGGACGAATTTAACAGGCTCAATAACAAACAGTACAAAATCTTAGTACAATCCATTACTTCAAAAGCCGGTAATGAAGCTGCAAATCAGCGTGTTGCAAGTATTCGGGCACAAACATTCCTGGAACTCCTGAAAGATGCGGGAGTGCCCGAAAATCTACTCGAAACCAGGGTAATAAATACCGAGGAACTAGTAGAGCCCGAAGAAGTAAGAAGTGTTAGTTTTGTGGTTGAAGAAAAATAATACACATGATCAAAAAAAAAATCGCGATGGTTGGAGCTTTTGCTGTGGGGAAAACAAGTCTGGTGCAGCGGTTCGTTCGGAGTATCTTCAGTGAGAAATATCATACTACAATTGGTGTAAAAATCGACCAAAAAGAACTGACTGTTAATAATGTAGAAGTAACCTTATTGCTTTGGGACATCCATGGGGAAGATGATTTTATGAAAATAAAACCCACTTACTTAATCGGGTCGTCAGGTTACTTTTTGGTGGCTGATGGCACAAGATCCGACACCTACGAAACAGCTATCAAGCTGCATGAGATGACTTCATCTGTAACCAAAAACGCAGCTTTTATTTTGCTTGTAAACAAAGCTGACCTGAAGGATAGCTGGGAAATCACCGATGCACAACTCAACACACTTAAAAATCAGGGATGGCAGATCATGTTTACCAGTGCCAAAACGGGCGAAAATGTTGAAAATGCCTTTGCACAGCTTACAAAAAAGATGCTTCAAAACCAGCAATATGTCTAATCGTCCTGAATTCACAGAGGCCATTACAGATTATATAATCAGTAAAATCCCTCCTTATATCGGCTTGGCTATTCTGCAGTTAAATGAGGACGGAAAGCTTATCAACTGGTTAGGACCAACCCACAAATACCTGGACGAAAAGCCTGAAAAGGATATTGAAATAGAACTACTTGCACCATTTTTAACCGGAATGATCCCGCCCATAATCAACCCGATGGTGCTGCCGCACGTTCAGATCAAAAATGAGCAATATGCCGAAATTCATATAGTTGAAGATGAACTCATGCATTTATGGGTGTTTTTTGTCGATCAAACCCGCAATGCGGAAAAACTGCAACAATTGTTGCAAGAGGTCAACAATGTCAGGCTTAAACACTATAACACAACAAGTCAATCAGCAGCCAGTCCGTTTGCAGCCTTTCATCTGCTCGATTTTGCAAGCTTTGTTTATTCCAACAAAACTTACAGGCCCATTGGCAACCAACCCGTTTGGATCAAAGAGCTAAGTCAGGCAAAGCTATTCAACAAAGATCCGGTACCTATGACGGAGATTTTTCCTTTTATAGAGGTATTTCAATATGAAGCGGCTACATGCTGGGAAGGCAAGTCTGATGCAAAGATAGAATCCGGTATATGGGAAGAAGATTCCATTGCTGGCCGAAAGATCTATCTGAAAGCAATGGCAATCCGGCACAATCACAACAACTATCTGTTAATCAAAACAGTAAACAGGGATGGAAAGCAAGATAACCAGTTAATACAAAAAGCGCGCGAACAAAAACTTACCCTGGATCAGCTGGCTCGTACTGAACGCGAACTGAAGAAGTTGCTCGATTTCAAAGATCAGTTTGTGTCGATTGTTTCGCACGACTTGCGCTCGCCCATCGGTGCTGTGATCGGAATTGCCAATTTGCTTTTGCAGGATAAAGCTTTGTTGCAAAAACTAAACGAAAAACAAAAGGAGCTTCTCTTCGATATCAATGATGAGATGCAACGCTTGCTCGACTACAATGACAAACTCTATCATTGGTCGAATCTGGAGCTTGGAAATTTTCAACTCCATCTCAAAAGCATTAAACCTGCCAATATTGGAAAATATGTTGAGCGCATGCAACATATAAAGCTCAACCAAAAACACATCAGGCTGGTACAACAATTCGAGACGCAAAGCAATTTCGAGCTTAAAGCCGATGAAACGCTCTTGGGGCAGGCACTAAATAATCTGGTTGGTAATGCAGTGAAATTCACTCCCGAGGGAGGCACAATCACCATTGGAAGCCAAATCAATGGCAGTGATTATGAAATATATGTTTCCGACACCGGTATTGGTATGCCAGCTGAGGTAAGCAGCCGCTTGTTCGAGGGATTTACCCGCAGAAGTACCTTAGGCACTTATGGCGAAAAAGGAACCGGCCTGGGATTGGGAATTGTAAAGAAAATACTTGAAGCTCACCGCTTTGACATCCGGGTTGAATCAGAAATTGGTCAGGGAAGCAATTTCATCATCAGCATAGCCATGAAAAAATAACCCGCTTAAGCAATTCCTTTAAACCCGGTCTCTCAGCATTTTAAACTCCATCCAGAAAAGAAATTCTTTTATTCGTTTGATATTGTGCTAGTTATAAAAATATGCAAAATTTTTATCAAAAAAATTTCCGTATTTATTTGCAATTGAAAAAAGAAAAATCTTATCATTGCACTATGAATCAAATGCCTATTGTACAGACACTTCCATTATATAGCAAATAGACAGATGTATCCCCCCTTCATTTTATTGATCCAAATTAAATTATTACACTTTACAAAGTGAATCATCCAATGTTCATTTATTAATTCAATCATAATAAACTTAAATCGTAAAAAAACGCAATCATGAAAACGACGAAGAAAAAGTCACGCAATCCCGAAAAAATGGAGGATGACTTCGTACGCAAACCTGTAAAAAAACACACAGAAGGAAAACGAGACAGGAGAATCTCAATCTATAATCCAACTGATGAGGACGAAGATGCACTGGAAAGTTTTGATGATTTATTGGATTTAGATCTGGACTCCTATGAAGATGAAGATGATTATTAACAGATAGTTTATAACTGAAAATCAGCAATTAAAAAAAAAGTCCAAAGTTTAGCTTCGGACTTTTTTTGTGAATAATTTTATTCAATGATGCCTCTGTTCTTCAACAAGGCGTCTTTCGAAGGTTCTTTGCCTCTGAAAGCCACATAAAGCTCAAGTGGATCGGCAGTGCCACCGCGCGAAAGCACATGCTCCCTAAACAAAGTAGCCGTTTGCTGATCAAAGATTCCATTTTCTTTAAAGGCTTCAAAAGCATCGCTATCCAACACCTCCGACCAAATATAACTATAGTATCCGGCTGAATAACCTCCTGAGAAAATATGACTAAAATAAGGGCTCCGGTAGCGAACAACGATCTCAGGTATCAGGCCTGTTTCTTTTAACGAGTTATTCTCGAACTCAGTAGCATCATACTCTCTGGCATCTGTAAGGGTGTGCCAATCCATATCCAATGCAGCTGCCGACAGAAATTCTGCCATAGCAAATCCCTGATTGAAAGTTGCGCTTTTCTGCATTTTGTCAATCAATTCTTGTGGAATCACTTCTCCGGTTTCGTAATGTTTTGCATAGTAAGCCATCACCTCCGGCTCTGCTGCCCAGTGTTCCATAATTTGTGAAGGCAATTCCACAAAATCGCGGGGCACAGAAGTGCCACTTAAGCTGTTATAAGTACAATTAGAAAGCAGTCCGTGAAAAGCATGACCCATTTCGTGGAAGGTTGTCTGCACCTCATCCCAGCTTAAAAGTGCTGGTTTTCCGGCCGATGGTGCTGTGAAATTGAAGTTAGTTGTGATGATTGGCGTAATTATTTCGCCATTGGCAGAACGGTATTGCTTACGGTAGCTGCTCATCCAGGCACCACCCCGTTTGGAGGCACGCGGAAAGAAGTCCATCATTAATACCCCGATGTGGCTGCCATCAGCTTCTGTTACTTCATACACCTGTACATCTTCGTGATACTTGGGATACTCAGGCTTTGGCACAAACTGTAAACCCCACAGGCGATTTGCCGTTTCAAAAACACCATCACGAACGTTTTCGAGCTTAAAATAAGGACGCATCCCGGCTTCGTCGAGGTCAAATTTTTCTTTTCTCAAAATTTCTGCATAATACCACCAGTCCCAGGGTTCCAGTGTGATACCGTCTTTGCGCTTATTGATAAGCTTTTGCAGTTCCTGTGCTTCCTTTTTCGCCATCGGCATTGCAGCGGCAATAAGCTCATCCAGCAACTCGTTAACGTTTTCAGGATTCCTGGCCATATTTTGTTCCAATACGAAGGAAGCATGATTATCATAGCCCAGAAGCTGTGCACGTTGTGCGCGCAAACTTGCCATACGGCTCAATATTTTTTTGTTATCAAAATCATCGTTGTTGTCGCCACGCATGATGTAACCATTGAAGAGTGTTTCGCGCAACTCCCGATCGTTGGCATATTGCAACACCGGCATCATGCTGGGCTTTTGAAGTGTGAACAGCCATTTGCCATCATATCCGGCTGCTGAAGCTGCTTCCTGTGCTGCTGCCAGAAAGCTTTCCGGAATTCCTTCCAGACGATCTTTGTTATCGATAACCACTTCAAATTTGTTGGTCTCGGCCAAAACGTTTTCTCCGAACTGAAGTGAAAGCATCGAAAGCTCTTCGTTAATCTTACGAAGCTGATCCTGAGCGGTTTGATTTAATAAAGCACCACTGCGAACAAACCGTTTATACATTTTCTCGAGCAACATTTGTTGTTCGGCATTGAGTGACAAATCGTTAGCTTTGTCATGCACGACTTTGATACGTGCAAAAAGCTTTGGATTGAGCATGATGTCATCGCTGTGGCGCGACATCTTAGGCGAAAGCTCACGGGCGATGGCCTGCATAGTATCACTCGTAAGGGATGAGTTGAGGTTGTAGAACACCGAGCTTACCTTATCAAGCATTTCTCCGCTACGCTCGAAAGCTTCGATGGTATTGGCAAAATCAGCTTCGGCTTTTTGGTTAACAATGGCATCAATCTCGTCTTTATTCTCCTTTAATGCAGCTTCGAAAGCTGGCATAAAGTGGGCTGGCTCAATCAGCTCGAAAGGCGGAATACCGTGTGGCGTATTGTATTCCACGAAAAAGGGATTATCCTGGTGCTCAGCTTTTTCTGAAACTGTACACGCACCAATAATTGATGTAATCACAACGACAATAAAAATTTTTATTAACATAAGTTTGAGATTTAGTGGGTTTCCATTCACGGTTATACTTCGTAAAGGAATTGCAAAAATAATCAACGAAATTAATAAAGTTCCATTAATTTAGTGAAATTCAAACAGCTAATAGCATTTTCTTCAAAGTGAACGGAATCCGAAAGATCGATTACGACTTCTTATATTTGATCGTACAACCCACGGCTTTTGTAAAGTCTGGATCAGGTAATTTGCCGTTCTCGAGTGCTTTGATAGCGTTTTCAACATACTTTTCAGTTGCTGCATCTGCATCTTCATAATTGTTATCAATGGCTCCGATGTATCTCACGATCAAATCATTACTTTCCTTATTTAGCAGAAAAACATGGGGTGTGCGTGTGGCTCCATAAGTTTTGAAAACACTTTGATCAGCATCGAGCAGGTAGGGATATGGAAACTGTTTTTTGTTGGCTCTTACGATCATTTGACTATAGCTGTCCTGTGGCTGCAGGGTTGAATCATTTGGATTGATTGCAATGACCGGATAGCCCATCGGCTCAAATCGTTTTGACAAGGCAATTTTACGATCTTCGTAAGCTATTGAATAAGGACAATGGTTACATGTGAAAATCACAATAAAACCTTTGGCATCCGGATAGTCGGCCATTGAGACCATCTTGCCATCCACATTGATCAGCCTAAAATCCATGGCCTTGTCGCCAACTTTGTAGCCCTGAGCCAAGAGCGTAAAACCAAATACCAAAATGAAAACTATCAGCGAAAAAATACGTTTCATAATCTTAATAAATTAGGGGTTCGACAATTGTATTGAGCTCATCAAAGGTGTAGTCACCTTCGTGGAAAAGACGAAAACTATTTTTGTAAATCAAGGTAGCCGGAATGGCACCCGACCAGGATGGATCAACCTTGTCAATCCAGGCATTGGCATCCGGATCGTGTAATAATATCACCTCTGCACTTAGCTTATTTTCTTCGATAAACGGGATCAGACGTGTGTAGTACATCTTGCGAAAATCAAGACTTACCAGCAACATCTTGAAATTCTTATCTCCATATTTCTGATTTAGCTTTTCAAAGTCGGGCAATTCTTTCACGCAGGGGGCACACCAGGTAGCCCAAAAATTGATCACATAAACGGTGTCGTTTTCATTCGTAAGATAGTGCTGAAATGTTTCAAAATCAATGATGGCAATTTTGGAATTACTTTCAGCAACAGGCTGGTAGAAAATCGCATTTAACAAGATCAATATATTAACAAGCATTATTGGCATAAGTTAGTTTTGAAGATAAACAAGTATTGTAGCAGATTGTTTTCTATGATCAATATGCCCTAAGTTGCCTATAAATTGAATAAATAAAACTTTCCTGTAAAGCACTTACTTCACAGGAAAGCTATTGCTATTGTTCTATTTATTTTCGATCTGGTGCATAAAGATATTTTCGTTCGTTGAGATAGGCTACCAACGAAACTGTAAAAATGATTGCAACGGTATAATACACAAATGTTGGAATAGGCATAGGATCGCCGGCGGCATAAGAGTGAAGTCCTGAAAGGTAATAGTTTACGCCAAAGTACGTCATGATTACTGAGCTAAAACCAACCAGTGTAAACAGGCTGAATCTGAAATCTGTTTTCATGCCGGGCATATATCCCATATGGGCTATAAAGGTATAAACCAGGATGGTTACCAGTGCCCAGGTTTCTTTCGGATCCCAACCCCAATAACGTCCCCAGGATTCGTTGGCCCACACACCACCTAAAAATGTTCCAATAGTTAATAAGTATAATCCAATAATTATGGTTCGCTCGTTGATGTAGTTAAGGTCTTTTATCCGGCGTTGCAGGTCGCCAAAATTCTTTTTGTTTTTGAGGATCATCAAAATAAGGTTGATAAAACCAAGTAAGGCACCCAGAGCCAAGAATCCATAGCTGGCTGTGATGATGGAAACGTGAATGGTAAGCCAATAGGATTTAAGCACCGGCACCAGATTGGTAATTTCGGGGTCCATCCAGCTGAGGTGAGCCACCATGAGGATGATAGATGCCAGGATTGAAGTGGCTGCAATGGTCATGGGCGATTTGCGCGAAAAGATGAGCCCTGCCAACACGGTTACCCACGAGATATAAATCATCGATTCATAACCGTTACTCCAGGGAGCCCTTTCCGAAATATACCAGCGGACAGCCAGGCCAAGCGTCTGAAAGATAAAGAAAAATACTACCACCGCATAAAAGAAAGTTACTGACTTATTTATCCATTTCCGTTCCTTGAATATTTGAACAAAGACCAAAACAAGCAGGATCACTCCAACCAGC
>Ga0334883_1004044_pt1 | contig 14645 bp, 12 predicted proteins | sample GraSluR1_MG_6_FD_207230 | JGI IMG/M metagenome (GOLD analysis project Ga0334883, IMG submission 207230) | Sludge microbial communities from methane-producing bioreactor in Wageningen University, Netherlands - Granular Sludge_09_05-R1 | ecosystem: Engineered > Bioreactor > Anaerobic >... | reverse complement strand
TTCAAACAGCAAAACTTTAGTGAGAGTGTTGAAGCATACAAGAATGCATTACGGCACAATCCCAACGATATAGAAACCAAGTATAATCTGGCACAGGCTCAACGTATGCTTTTGCAGCAAGAGCAGCAGCAGGATCAAAATGACGAAGGCGATAATCAGGACGATAAGCAGGATAATAAGGATCAAAAAGAGCAAAATAAGGACGAAAAACAGGATGATAACAAGCAGGATAAAGAGAAACAGCAAGATCAGCAGAAACAAGATCAGCAGGAGCAAGAACAAAAAATATCTCCAGAGGATGCTCGAAGAATGCTAGAGGCAATACAGAATACTGAGCAAGAAATTCAGGATAGGGTGAGAGAGGAACAAGCTAAGCAAAAACAGGTAAGAGTTGATAAGAACTGGTAAAGGTGAAGTTTATGCATAAAAAACAAATAATCTCCATTTTACTATTCCTTGCATCATGCGCAAGTATCGTTGTGGCTCAGGATGTTGAGTTTACTGTGACTGCACCAAACGTTGTGGCAGTTGGTGAACAATTTAGGCTTACCTATAAGCTCAATGCAAGACCACAGGAGTTCAAACCTCCTTCATTCGAAGGTTTTTACATTCTTGCCGGACCCAGTACTTCAACCAGTAGCAGCATACAGATTATCAACGGTCAAATGACACAAACCTATGAATTTACCTATACTTATATTCTTGAAGCAACTTCCGAAGGAAAATTCACCATTGATCCTGCTAGTGTAATTGTATCTAAAAAAGAACATAAATCGCAGCAAATTGCCATTGAGGTTGTGAAGGGAACTGCTGGGCAATCGTCAACTTCGCCACAACAGCAATCAGATACCCGCCCAAAATCCGATTCAAGTCAGGATACAGAGGATGTATTTGTGGCAGTAGAATTCGATAGGCAGACAGCATATCGTGGACAACCAATTTTAGCCACCATAAAAATATATACCCGACAGAATATTTCAGGTTTTGATGATGTAAAGTTTCCTCCCTTCAATGGCTTTTGGAGTCAGGATGTTGAAACTCCTAATAATATTGAATTCCAAAGGGTTAACCTTAACGGTCGGATATTCAACATGGGAGTTCTAAAGAAGTATTTGTTGTTTCCACAGCGAACAGGTGATATACCCATTGATCCATTCGAAATTGTTGTTCTATTACAACAACGTGGAGGTAGACCTCAATCCATGTTCGACGAATTTTTTGGAACATATCAAACCGTCCGTCGACGGTTGGCTAGCAAACCAGTTACCCTAAAAATAAGGGATTTACCACCTAATGCTCCAGCTTCATTTACAGGTGCCGTTGGTCGTTTTAATCTTGAAGCAGCGTTTGATAAAACTGATATCAAAACAAATGAGGCTGTTAACCTAAAAGTAAGAGTAGCTGGAAGCGGTAATCTACGGCTTATTGAAACACCAAAATTCGAGTTCCCGGGTGGCTTTGAGGTTTTTGATCCTAAAACTACAGATAGAATAAATACCACATCTCAAGGAGCATCTGGTTCAAAAACCTTTGAGTTTGTTGCAATTCCTCGAGCACCAGGAAACTTTGATATGGGTACTTTAGAGTTTGCTTATTTTGATCCGGTTCAGGAAAATTACGTTGTTCTTAAGTCTAAACCTCTTGCCCTCAAGGTTGAAGCAGATGGTAGTGAACCGACAAATCTTCAAATGGTAGGTTTTGGACGAGAAGATATCCGTTTTATAGGACAGGATATCCGATTCATTAAAACAGATGGTTTTACTCTTAGCACAACAAATACAATATTATTTGCAAGTTTCAGGTATCTTTTTCTCATTTTATTTCTAGTTATTCTGTTTATTGGTTCGTTCATTTGGATAAATCACCAGCGGAAGTTGAGGGGCAATATTGTCTTTGTACGTACCAAGAAAGCTAACAAGATGGCACGTAAGAGACTTAAACAAGCTCAGCAATATCTACTTGAATCTAATAGTGAGAAATTTTATGAGGAACTATTAAGAGCTTTATGGGGATATGTGTCTGATAAGCTGAGCATTCCTGTAGCAAATCTAACTAGCGATAACGCAAAAGAAACGCTGATAGCACATAAAGTATCAGAAATTGATATTGAGGAGTTTATAAAAATTATTTCTGTATGCGAATATGCCCGATATGCGCCAAAGAGTGAGCCGTCGCAGATGAATGTTCTTTACGATAGTGCTTTAACACTGATAGCGCGGTTGGAAGGAGTCATAGAAAAATGATTTTTTGGGATAGGGTTAAATAAATCGTAATTTTTAATTTAAAAGCATACGCTGTTGATTATAAACTGATACAAATCCATTTTTATGAAGTCAAAAACATTTTTTATCTCTTTAACAATAATCTGCCTGGCTTTTTATGCCTATGCATCCCCCGATTCTTTGCTCATCAAGGCAAATATTCACTACATTGATGGAAACTTTGATAAGGCTGCTGAGTTATACCAAACGCTTGTGGATAGTGGTTACCAGAATGCTGAATTGTACTATAATTTAGGCAACTCGTACTTTAAGTTAAACAGAATCCCCTATGCCATACTTAACTTCGAAAGGGCTTATAGGCTAAAGCCTAATGACGAGGATATTCTGTTTAATCTTGAGTTTGCCCGAACTTTTACCGTTGATAGGATAGAGCCACTTCCCATTTTCTTTCTAACCAAATGGTATCGTATGGCTCGTGCCATTCTAACATCCAATGGATGGGCATGGACAAGCCTCTTTTTTTTAGCTTTAACCTTCACTTTTGCTCTTTATTTCTGGTTCTCTTCAAGGGGTTGGATTAAGCGACTAACCTTTGCTTCTGGTATATTAACGCTATTACTAACAATCATGTCGATGGTATTTAGCGCACAAGAAAAGCATAAAGAAAACCTCCGCAATCAAGCCATCATATTCCAGCAGGCTGTATCTGTACGAAGTTCACCAGGTGAAACAGGTAAGGATATTTTTATCCTACATTCAGGTACAAAAGTTGAAATAACAAAGGCGCTTGGACAGTGGGTTGAGATTCGAATTGCCGATGGTAATAAGGGCTGGGTACCAAGCGAAACGCTTGAATTAATATAAAATATTAATTGGTTACCTTAAGAAATGGATTTTTGACCTTAATTATTTCATTTCTCGATCTTATTGCACAATCTAATAATACCCCTAATCACGGCTTAAAAATATGTTATTAATCATAACATTGATAGTAAGCCAAATTGCCTACCTATTATTTTCTAAAGAGTTTTGAAAATTCTATGATTTTCAGGTCATTTAATATGTTAGTATTTTAACAACTCCATAGAATTTTTCATGAATTTTTTGTAAGTTTGGTCATTCCAAATATTTTTTCTAATCGATTGATAATCAAATAATATTTTTCCCAATGATTGTTTTAGTATTAAATTGTGGCAGCTCTTCGATTAAGTATCAAGTAATTGATATGTGCGAAAAGGAAAAACTCCTTGCAAAGGGAATCGTTGAGCGTATTGGTATTACCGATGGAATTCTTACACATAAACCCGAAGGCAAGGAGCGCATGGAGTTGGTAAAAGATATTCCCGATCACACTGTGGGGATAGATCTAATTCTAAAAGCCCTTGTGGACGAGAAGAACGGTGTAATTAAAAGTTTAGATGAGATTAAAGCCGTTGGACATAGGGTTGCCCATGGAGGAGAGTTCTTCACCGAAAGTAGTTTCATTACTGATAAAGTGAAGCACGAAATTGAAAAGTGTATCGAGTTAGCACCACTACATAATCCTGCTAACCTTAAGGGTATTCTTTCCATGGAAAGTTTACTTCCGGGTGTGCCTCAGGTAGCAGTTTTCGATACCTCGTTTCACCAGACAATGCCAAAACATGCTTATATGTACGGAATCCCTTACGAATACTATGAAAACCTTAAGATTCGTAAATACGGATTTCATGGTACCAGCCATAAATATGTTGCCAAAAAGGCTTGTAAGATATTAGGAATGGATTTTGAAAAGTCAAAAATCATTACTTGCCATCTGGGCAATGGTGCATCTATCGCTGCAATAAAGAATGGAAAATCGGTTGATACTTCAATGGGTTTCACCCCGGTAGATGGTCTTTTAATGGGTACCCGTTGCGGTAGCATCGATCCGGGAGTTCTCCTTTACATTGCTGAGAGGGAAAACCTTAATTTTAAGGGAATTAGCGATCTGATCAATAAAAAGAGTGGTGTGGCAGGTATCTCAGGACTATCATCTGATATGCGTGATTTGGAAAACGCTGCCGCAGAAGGGCACGAGCGTGCTAAACTTTCCCTTGACATGTATGACTACAGGGTTACTCAATTTGTAGGTTCTTATGCTGCCATAATGGGTGGTGTTGATTTAATAATTTTTACTGGAGGAATTGGAGAAAACGATAGTGTTCTCCGCGAAGAGGTTTGTGCTCCTTTAGAATTTATGGGAATTGATTTTGATAAAGATGCCAATCGTGGAGTTCGTGGAAAGGATAAACTGCTTACCAAACCCAACTCGAGGGTTAAAGTAATGGCAATAACCACAAATGAGGAGTTGGTTATCGCATCCGATACGGCTTACATTGTTAGCCGTATGAAAAAGTAACTTGAATATAATAAGCATTATCAGTAATTATTAAACAATATTAATTTTTTAAGAAAATGTCAATCACAAAACTTGATCAACTCTTCGAAATTCTAAAGAGTAAACCAAAGAAAAGATTAGTAGCTGCTTATGCTAACGATGATCATACCATTGAGGCCGTTAGTATGGCAGTTGATATGGGTATTGTTGAAGCAACTCTAGTGGGCGATGAGAAAACCATTAAAGAAGTGTGCACAAAGCATAAAATCGATCCTTCAAAGTTCAAAATCGTTCAGGAGAACGATGAGATGAAAGCAGCCAATAAGGCTGTTGATCTCATTAATAAAGGAGAGGGCAACGTACTGATGAAAGGACTTGTAAGTACCGATAAGTATATGCGTGCCATTTTAAACAAGGAAACAGGTTTAATGCCACCGAAAGCAGTTCTTTCGCATGTTACTGTTGTACAGGTGCCTACCTATCCAAAACTCTTGATTGTAGGTGATGTAGCTATAATTCCTGCTCCAGACATTAGCCAAAAAATTGCCATTACCAATTACTTGATTGATGTTGCTCATTCTTTGGATATTGAAAAACCAAAGGTTGCTCTTCTTGCTGCAACTGAGCAGGTTTCATCGGCAATGCCTGCTTGTGTAGATGCAACTATCATTTCAAAAATGGGCGATAGGGGTCAGATTAAGGGTGCATTAATAGATGGACCTTTAGCATTGGATGTGGCCATCGATAAAGAATCGGCACAGATTAAAAAGCTAACAGGTGAGGTGGCTGGAGATGCCGATTGTATTCTTTTTCCCAACATTGAAAGCGGAAACGTATTTTTCAAAGCTTGTACTAAACTGGCTAAAGGAGAATTGGGAGCAATGGTTGTTGGAGCCAAAGTACCATGTGTACTTACATCACGCGGCGATAGTGTTAAATCAAAAATGTTTTCCATTGCCCTTGCTGCCAATGCAGCTAAGTAAACTAACCTAAAACATCGATAAGATGGAAGATGTAAAGATTCTCGCCATTAATCCTGGTTCAACATCAACGAAAATTGCGGTTTACCGCAATACAAAATCTGTTTTCCTTAAAACAATTCGCCATCATACCGAAGAATTGAGTCGTTTCATAAAAGTGGCCGATCAATTCGAATTCCGTAGAGAAATTATCCTAAAAGAGTTGAAAGAGGCTGAAATTGACATTAAGAAGTTTTCTGCCGTAGTCGGAAGAGGCGGTTTGATCAAACCCATCGAATCTGGTGTTTATCGTGTTAATTCTCGAATGAAGGAGGACATTAAGAATTGTATTCGTGGTGAGCATGCAAGCAATTTGGGAGCATTAATTGCCGATGATATTGCTTCAGGCCTTCCTAATGCAAAAGCATTCATTGCTGATCCAGTTGTGGTTGACGAGATGCAGGAGGTGGCAAGAATAGCAGGTCATCCTAAATTCGAAAGAGTATCAATTTTTCATGCCCTGAACCAAAAAGCTATCGCGAGGCAATATGCTAAAAGCCTTGATAAGAAGTATGAGGAATTGAATATTATTGTTGCTCACTTGGGTGGTGGTATTTCAGTTGGAGCTCATTACATGGGAAGAGTTATTGATGTAAATAACGCTCTTGATGGTGAAGGACCTTTTTCTCCCGAAAGGGCAGGTACAATTCCTGCTGGTCAGTTGGCAAAACTCTGTTTTAGCGGCGAAGTAACCTTCGAAGAGGTTAAGAAAATGATTACAGGAAAAGGGGGATTAGTTGCTCATGCTGGAACAAACGATGCTTATGAAATTGAAACAAAAGCCAAGGAAGGGGATTCTATAGCAAAACTACTACAGGATGCCATGTCATATAACATTGCAAAATATATTGGACAAATGGCAGTTGTACTTAAGGGTAGGGTAGACGGAATTATCCTAACGGGAGGAATTGCACATAACCCATATCTTGTCGATTACATAAAAGAAATGGTTAACTTTATAGCTCCAGTTGCTGTTTATCCGGGTGAGGATGAGATGCAGGCTTTAGCTATGAATGCTCTTATGGCCCTTCGAGGAGATGTTGAGGTTAAAGAGTATTAAGTTAGGTTAAGAATACTTTAATAATAACAATGAAAGGAGATTAATTACTGATCTCCTTTTTTTTATCCTAATTGGCAATTATTATTCGTTTAAAAAATCACTCACAATTGAATTGAATACCTCTATTTGACCATCCTTGTCAAATAATTTGATGCCCAATAATTTATTTTTCTTTTTAGTTATAGAATACTGACCATCATTTTCTGGAATTCGCGAAGCTACTTTCGTACAATCCTCTTCATTCTGGAATGTAACGACCAGAATGGTTGCTTTATGAGAATTTACCTCAATGGGAGCAACCCAAAGCTGATAATCGGAAACTGAGCTAAAGGATTTTTCCATAGATGTTAGGCTATTCTGCATGGCTAATTGTCCTGTAATAAGCTTAAGGGAGGATTTATCTAGAAAGTAATCTTTAGAAAGAATACTTGGAAGTTTAAAATCTTGATAATTAACTTTTTCAATAATTTTTTTGGCAATTTGAGTTGCTAAATTTATTCCCTTTTCTGATCCGCTATAGGCAATAACAGAAAGGTATAAATTACCTTTACAAACCAGCACCTGATGAGTTCCAATACACATCCATTTGGCAAAATCTTCATTGTTTTTCATGCATCCATAGCGCGAAACGCTGAATATGCCAAAGGCTGATTCGGGATAACTCATGGTATAAGCATCTATCTTAAATCGTTGGTTATGCCAAATAATGTCCTGCACGGACATCTCCTGAAAACCATACTCAAAGTATAAGTCGGCTCCTCCATTGATGTATCCCCAAAGGGAGTTTTCATTAAAGACCTCCCATCTGCTTTCTTCCATCCCCGGCAAATCGTCGGGTGATAGCTTATGGATTAGAGTATTCTGCGATATTGCATTAAAAAATATTGGAAAAAAAATAAGAAGAAATTGTAATCTCATTACTCTATGACATGTTAATGGTTTGTAAATCAATTTTATCTATATCATTCTCCCCTAATCCATAGGATGCAGCCAGGTTCATGAATTCCTTTCCCCTATCAGTATCCTGTTCCTGAGCACCCATTTCGATTCTCTTTTTAATGACTATATCGTAGCCAATTCTATCCACAGCCACTGGATCGGTACCCAACAAAAGGGTTTTGTATGGTAAAATAAACTGAGGATTTGCTCCAGGTCCACCATTATAGCAACCCACAATACCATCTACAATATTTAAAACAACCTTATCGCGAACAGGAGGGAAAGCACATACCTGAGCACTAGTCTCACTCCATAATTGCGAATGAAGTCTGGATGTGTTAGTAATAACACCATAGCCAAGGTTTTTTAGGCAGAGGGTGATGGAAGCTCCGGCATTTTTAAGGATGGGAATATTGATAACTTTATCTAGTTCTTTTGTTAGTATGTTGGTAAAGTAAGAGTATTTACCTCCATTTACCATGTATGGCATGGTGTACTCATCGTATTGGCCATCAACATCTGCCCAGTAGAACCAATCCTTATCGATTCTTGATTCGCTGTAAAGTTTTCCGTCGGAACCGTAGTATGAGCCATTGGCATCCTTACATTCAGTTCCTATGATTCTAATACCGGGGTAATTATCCTCAGTAAAGCCAGCTTCGTGAAGCTGAAACTCCCGTCTGTCCCATATGGTAATATCACTTCGTGATATACCAGACTCTTCGAGTTGGGCGATTACTGATCTAACCACTTCGTGTGAGGTGGATAACAACTTGCCACCAATGGGATTTAGTTTAAGCCCAATCCGATCTCCTGGTTTTACAAATTGCAACCAAGCTTCTTTTAATGTTGAAGCTCCTGTTATTGCAAGAATGCCCCTTTCCAGCATTTCGTAGGTAGCATTCTCGTTGATCTTATTATCAGCGAAAGAGTTTGGGTGATCTACCCTAATTACCCTTGCAGGGTACTTACCGGGTAATGAATTCAAGTTGCGAGGAATGGAGAGTGCATCATTGAGATTGGTTGCAGGTTTATCGGAAACACTATTCTGAACGCCAAAACTATTTTTGGCAAAACTTGGGAGTAAAGCCGCACCAACTCCCCCAAAAGTTAGCATTTTGAAGAAATTTCTTCTATTAAGCCTAGTTTTTTTGTTCGTTTTCATTTTTAAATCATTGAAGGATGATTATTTGGAAAATACTTAATTTGTTTGACATCAAATTTATTGAAAAGTTTACACCCAATCATCGATTCAGCCACACTTTAAACCCAGCAGCTCTTTCTGAACTTACAATGACATCTAGATCAGGTTTTGGAATGAGGTCAATTTTTACCCGCGACTTGGAGTAGAAATGCATTGAACCAATGCTTGCAATATTCACAATAAACTTTCGGTTTATTCGAAAAAATGTATCGGGGTTTAGCACCTCCTCTAGCCTGTCCAGAGTATAATCGATAGCATAGTTAGCTCCTTGCTTTGCAACTAAAAAAACCGATTTCTCCCGTGCGATAAAGTATGCAATATCGTCAACATCGATTGATTTCAGCTTATCGGCATACTGAACCATAAAACGTTTCTGATAATGAGGCTCTTTCTGTTTTTTAATATCGTTGATTAGGGACACAAAGTCCACTGGATCAAGTTTGGTTTCCTTATACTTCTTAATGCTGAAGGCCAGTTCCTCCCGCTTAATGGGTTTAAGCAGGTAATCGATGCTGTTCACCTTAAACGCCTTAAGGGCGTACTGGTCGTAGGCTGTGGTGAAGATGATGGGACATTTCACGGTAATCTGCTCAAATATTTTAAAGCTGGATCCATCGGCCAGGTGAATATCAATAAACATCAAATCGGGTTCAGAGTTCTCTTTCAGCCATTTAATTGTTGATTCGATACTGTCGGTAACCTTAATTACATTGATATTAGGGTCAATATCACCAATCATTTTAACCAGACGATTGGAAGCGGCAACTTCATCTTCAACAACTAAAGCTTTTATCATTATTGAATATTTAAAACTGGTACTTTAACGGTAAAATTAAAATTATTCTGGGTAATTATAACCTCTTTGCTGCTTAAAAACCGGTAGCGGTTGGTTATATTCTGCAATCCAAAACGGTTTGAAACCTCTTCACTATTGCGCCGTTGTAGGTTGTTCTCGACGATTATGTAATCCTCTCCAGATTTAATAGTGATATTCAGTGGTTTTTCTTTTGAGATGATGTTATGCTTGATTGCGTTCTCAAATAGCATTTGAAGGGTCAATGGAGCTACATAAGTCGATTCCATTAATTCATTTGAAATATCGATTATCAAATTAAGATTATCCCCATACCTTTTCTTCTGCAAAAAGTAATAATCCTCAATCAACTTTAACTCTTCATCCAATGAAATAATATCCTTATCTTTGATATTCAATATATTGCGGTAGTAGTTAGCAGTACGTTGCACGTATTCAACAGCTAATTTGGCATCCTCCTCGATAAGATTTGTCAACGTATTCAGGTTGTTAAAAAGGAAATGAGGGCTGATCTGGTTCTTTAGGGTTTCGTATTGGCTTTGTATATTCTCTTTTTCTAGTTTTTCACTTAATACTATTGTGTGTTTCCATTGCATGAAGAAAAAATACCCCTCGTGAAGCGAGGTTATCAGAAAGGTTATAGTTAGCGTAAAGAAGATATTTAGACCAATATCTTCCTTAGTAATTAAAGTGGGATCATAAAAGTACCATATTGTGAATAGCAGTAATCCAGCCAATGTTGTGTAACCCAGTATTGCAGCAATTTCAATAACCAAATGCTTAATTGGGTGCTTTTCCCATGGGTACTTGTTCCACAGAAAAATTACAATTTTCCTAACACCAAGCCACATAACTAGAGTGGAAAGCAGAGATCCTGCTACCCCAACCATTACCTTATGGGCATTGCCGTCAAATTCATCATTACCAAATGCAAAAAAGGCAATTATGGCAAGCAATGGAATACCAAGGAAAAGAAGTATTCTATCGTCCAATTTGGTCTTTTTGGAGAGTTTTTTCGTCAGATTTTCCATTTTATGCTTCTATTTGTAGGGTTGGGCATACCTTTCCTCAAACGCATTATGCTTTTTAAGGTTGCTATTCCAGTAGAAATTGGTTAGCCCAAATAAACTCCCAAATCTAAAGAAAAGTAATCGCGATTTTGAAAGTTTATAGGGTTTTTTAAGTGATTCAACTATCTCTGGATTAAATAATCCTGTTTTGCCAAAATACTCACCTAAACCCTTGAAACTTTTAAACAACTTTTTAGTCATCATGGGTGGCATTATCTGTATTCCTTCAACACCGCCTTTTATAACCGTTCCAAGGTAATCCCATTTTTGGCGTTCCGCCAATTTTTGAAGGTATCGCTCAAGGAAGGTTGAATGGATTGCCTCGGGGAAGCCCGACTGAAGAATAAAACCAACTCTTTTGCCTTGAGATTTATCCAATAATGATATCCTTTCGAAAAACTCCTTTACCAGACCAGGCATGCAATCGCAGTATAGGGGAAAGATTACGATTGCAGTTTCAGCCTCTTTGAATGCCTTTACGTGCTCATCCATCTTTGCCACGTTGGCAAGATAATATATGGGAATTTCATCCGATGAAACCATGTGGTAACCCTCAAGGAAATGCTCCATTAGGATTTTCGAGTTGCTCTTCTTATTGCGTGGCGAACCGTTGAATATTGTTAACTTCATAGTTGAAATTTTTTTTAACACAGATAACACATCTTTAACAGATTTACACAGTTAAAGCCGTTTCATCTGTGTTCTATTGCTATAGAATCGATTTCGTCCACAAACTTGATAAACCTTTGCTTGCTGTGAAAGTTAATGGCAAGGCGATCGTATATATCCTTAACGATTTTTAAATCTTCCTCATCCGTATCACCCTCTTTATCAATAATTACACCGAATTCTGGGTACTTATCGTAGCGTCTTCTATGGTGCGATTCGCCGTTGTTAATCTGAAGGTAGGGGTGAAGCAGAACGATTAGTCTATCCTGAATTTTTTTGAGCATTGCACTGGTAAACCCAGCAATTAGCGGCGAGGCAAATACTATTAATTCGGAATTGATTACCGCACGGAAAATTTGCTCGGCATCATCCTTTATGGCACATTCCCCTGGGGTTTTCCACCAGCAGCTCCAGCAACCCGTGCAGTAGTGAAGGTTCATTTTTGCAAGGTTGAAAAGGTGAACCTGATGGGTTTCGCCCAGTTGGCTTGCAAGCGAATTGATTTTGTCAGTGAAATGCCCGTTCTGGCTGTTTGAATTGCCATTGAGGATTGTAATTGTCATTTATAAATTATTTAAAAAATTATCCTCCACTGTGGAATGGCCATAATAGGCGTTTGATAAACCTCCTTTGATTCCCCGGTGGTTTTATTGAAGTTTTCACCCTGAATATTCTTTTTATTCAATAGGTTTGTGATTTCAATTCCCCATTCCTGAGTCACACCCATTTTGTTGGATCTAAAACTAACCTTCAGGTCTGTTTTATTGTAATCTTTTAGTTTCTTGCTAAACGCTTTGTCGTAATCCCATTGCCTTTCATACTCCTGTGTTGCTGGATTGAGGACTGCAGTCCAGGGAGTATTCCTTTTACCTCCGGCAATCATCGTTTTTAGGTCGATGGATAGAGAACGTTTCGCTTTGGGATTACTTCTACCAATAATAAACTCCTTTCCGATCAAACCATTTACTACATAGTTGTTGTTAAACGCTGAGTTAAACACTTTTCCGTTGCTCCCAGTATATTTCGATTCGAATAGTGAGGTGGTAACCAGAAAGTACAACCCCTTGTTAAGGAATCGCTCTATGGTGAGTTCAACACCGTAGTTCTCACCTTTGCCATTGTTGGCAAGATATTCTGGCATGCTAAATTCAAAGCTGGCTCCGTTGTTAAGCATTGAGAATGAATTGCTTTCTTTTGCATCTACTGGTGCCCCAAAAATACTCTGGTAGTATGTTTCAAGTTTCACTCTGGTAAAACCATTGATTTTTAAATCATAACCAACAACAAACTGATGGCTTTTGGTTAATCCCAGTTCGGGATTTGTTATGGTGTAAGTACCATAGGCATTTACTTTTTGAAAGAAGTAAGTGAAAAGCGGAGATATTTGGCTATGCAATCCGTAACCGAGATTAATTGAATGCCTTGGTGACAACCCATACCGAAGACCAAATCGTGGCTCAAGAGATTGACTGTTGTTGTAGGTGAAAATGTTGTAGTGTAAGCCAGAGTTAAAGGTCAACCTATCCGTTGGTCGATACTGCCATTGAAAGTAAGGTTGTATAAGCCAAGTTGTTCCATCAAAATTGATTTGACTCCGATACTCATCAAACTCTTTTCGCCAAACCTTATCGTGAAAATCGCTGAGAAGCATTTTGGTGGTTAGTCCCCCTTTAATGCTATTGCTTGAATTAAACCTATGGTTTACTATTGCTGATGCTGAAAGCCGATTATCGATCATGTTGGTTTCATAGAAACGAAATTTTTCCATCTCCATGCTTAAAGTATCCAACTCAGTGTACATGTTCTGCCCCATGGCTGCGATAGTAACCTTAAGGAATGTATTTGGACTTATTGTGTAATGTGAGGATATCCCAACAACTCCCATGTTGGTGCCTGTTGTAATATCGGTTCCTTCTCCAGTGTAAAAGTTAATTTGACTCGTATCCTTTAGGCTATTCCAAATTTGAATATCACTTAACCCTCCTAGTCCAAACATAGAAATATGACCAAGTTTAGTGTTTGGGAAGTTTAGTTTAAACGATAGATCCTGGTAGTACGGAACGCCAACTGTACCAAAATCCATACCAAGGGCAGAGAAAACGCCCATGGTGGAATACCTGTAGTTAATCAAAAACGATGATCCTTTGGCACGGCTAAATGGGCCTTCGGCTCCAAGTTCAAAGCCATTGAAACCAACTTGAGCGAGAAACTCGTATTGCTCATTATTACCGTTACGCATGCGTAAATCGAAAACTCCTGATACTGCATTTCCGTACTCTGCAGGAAAGGCACCAGTGTAAAAATCGGAGTTCTCAAGTAGGGTGTTATTAAGCATACACACTGGTCCTCCTGTGGTTCCAGACATTCCCCAGTGGTTGGGATTAGGTATATCAACTCCCTCAAGGTGCCATAGCAAACCCATCGGTGAGTTACCCCTTATTATTATGTCGTTACGTGAATCATCAACCCCAACAACTCCAGCAAAATTTGCGGCCATACGAGCTGGATCGTTGCGACTACCTGCATAGCGTTCAGTTTCTTCAACTGTGAAACCCCTAGCGCTAACTGTAGCCATCCGGTTTAGCGATTGGGTTTTATCAATAGTGTGTGTAATTACAACTTCCTCAACAGCCATAACTAGTTCGTCCATATAGATATTGATCACAAGTTCTTTACCTGATTGAAGGTTTATATTGTTCATTAAAACATCCTGATATCCCACATAAGTAACCTTAAGGCTAACTCTTCCTACCTCAACCTCTTCGAAACGGAAATTCCCATTTTCATCGGATGAGGTTCCCCGAACTGGATCAACATGGGTAAGAATTACATTGGCCCCTGGTAGTGTAATTCGGGTTTGTTTATCAAAAACTGTTCCTCGTATAGTTTGTGTAACTTCTTTAGCAGTAATACAAAAGAAGATATTAAGAAGGAGTGCTAGCGAAAAAAAACGTTTCATTTTTTTGATGTTTTTTTGTTTAGGGTTATAAAATCTTTTTTATGACACTTTTGTGCAAAAATACCCCCAGTCGTTTGCAAAAAAAATACCAATGTGGATGAAATGGGAAAAATTGAGGATGAACATAAATTTATGGTCGTTTAAACTTATTGAAATGAATACTGCTGTAATGAAAAATAATGCATGATTTGTATTCCGATAAAAACACACATTAAATTTCTACATTTGTTAATTATTTTTGAAGATATAATATGTTCGATTTAAGCAAGAAGCTGTGGCAATGGATATCCATGCTATTCCTAGCATTGGTTTGGGGTAGTTCATTTATTC
>Ga0334883_1004042_pt1 | contig 14646 bp, 8 predicted proteins | sample GraSluR1_MG_6_FD_207230 | JGI IMG/M metagenome (GOLD analysis project Ga0334883, IMG submission 207230) | Sludge microbial communities from methane-producing bioreactor in Wageningen University, Netherlands - Granular Sludge_09_05-R1 | ecosystem: Engineered > Bioreactor > Anaerobic > Unclassified... | reverse complement strand
AGAGGCGGGTGTCGCGCAGGCGCCAACAGAAGAGCGTCCCGATCATGAGCAGGCCCGAAAAGCCAGGCATGAACCGGCGCGCCATGTCCACATGCCCCTCCCAGTTGTGATGCCAGGACCAGTCCGGGGGCATCATGGGGTCCGGACCCAGCAGTGGCAGCAAGGCGGGAAAGATGTGCACGTAGGTGGTGACCGACATGGCCCAGGCCACGACCAGGCTGCCCAGGAGGTTTCCCAGGCGGTTGTCCTTTCCGGCATCCAGACATTTTCGGGACAGGAACCAGAGCGGCACGGCCAGGGCCACGGCGGAGCCCAGCACCACCAGCGCCTCGCCGCCCTCCAGCATGGGGTGGTGCCTCCCCCCGTACATCCTGTGCAGGAATCCGACGGTGTACCCTGCCAGAAGTGTCAGTCCCCCCAGGAATCGAAGGCGATCCGGCCAGCCTGCCTGCCACAATCCGACTCCGGCCAGCCAGGCGATCGGGAGGACGAAATACCAGACTGCCAGGTAGCGGGAGAGCAGGCTGGCGCCGAGCACCACTCCAAAGGCCAGCGCACGTCCGCGACGCGACAGGGAGGGGTCGTCGGCCAGCAGCGCCAGTCCGAGGAAGGCCAGTGCGCTCAGCGACACGTCGGGGGTATAGGCGACCGTGGTCGAGACCAGGACGCTGGAGGTCCCGGTCAGCAGCGTGGCCAGGGTCGCGAGCGCGGGGCCGGCGTGCCTGCGCGTGGACAGGTACACCGCGACCAGCAGGAGGAAGATCCAGCACAGATTGCTGAGGAAGGCGGCGTGTTCGCTGACTCCCAGTACTCGGAAGCAGACTCCGGTCCACCAGGAGGCCAGCGGGGGGTACTGGCTCTCCCCCGTCAGTGCGCTGACCAGCCACTCGGAGGGGCTGGAGGCCTGCGCCAGGATGCGGTTCTGGAGCGTGGCGGAGATCAGGTGCTTGGCGTATTCTTCCCGGCTCAGCAGACCGTCGGCACACCAGCGGAAGTGGATGCTGCCCAGGATCAGGACGATCATCGCGCCCGCCAGGAAGACCTCGGGAATTCGGGCCGCCGAGCGGCCAGGACCCGCGCAGGTCCGGGGCACTCGGGTCTGCTCAGGGGGTGGGTTCATCATCCGATCTCAAGAAGAACCCCCGGAGGAGGTCCACCGGGGGGGCAGGAAGGGGGGCCCTGGGGTCAGGGGGCTCAGGGCTCGGGTTCGGCCTGGAGGATCTCGTCCGCAGCCTGGACGTAGGCCTGACCCTTCTCGGTCACGATGCCGCCTGCGCGCATCATCTGCTCGCCCTCGGCCACCAGGCGCAGGCCCTCGTGCTCGAGGTTGCGGGCCTTCTCGCGCAGCCGGAAGCCCTGCTCGGCGTCGCCGCGCGCCTCTTCAAGCAGGCGGCGGGCCTCCAGGAGCATGGCCCGGCCCCGATTCTCCTTGCGGCGGCCCTGGATCTCCAGAGAACGGCCGTCCTGGAACTCTTCCAGACCCTCCTGGGCGAGTTCGCGCCCGGCCGACTCCACCACGAAGCCCGCCTGGATCTGGTCGATTCCCTGGTTCTCGTGGCGCCGTCCCGTCTCTTCGCGCTGGCGGGCCTGACGGAACTTCTTCAGGGCATCGCGCTCTTCGACGCGCGCGTCGGCCTCGCAGTCCAGACCGTGGCGGATCTGGTCGATGCCCTGGCGCTCCTGGAGGCGGGCCTCCTCTTCCACCTCGCGGCCCTGATCGAAGAGCAGCATGCCCTCTTCCTGCAGGTCCTTGCCCGCCTGCTCGATGGCGAAGCCCCGATCCACGTCGGCGCGGCCTTCGCCCACCAGGCGATTGCCCTCACCCGACAGGCGACGGCCCTCCTCGCGATGAGTTCGGGCGGCGCTCTTCAGGTCGCCGGCCTGCAGCGCTTCGGAGGCGGCCTGGGCTCTCTCGGAGGTGGCCTGCTGGGCCTCACCGACGGCCAGGGTCCGCTCGCCGGCAGCCGTGGCCACCAGCTCGTTGGCCTGGGTCTTCAAAGCCGCAGCCTGGGCCGCCTTGGCCTGGGATTCGGCCTGAAGGCGGGCCGCGTACTGAGCCCACTCGTTGGCCTGACCCTGCATCTGGGAGGCCCACTGCAGCTCTTGCAGGCCCATCCTCTCCAGGTTCACTCCGGCCCAATAGTAGAAGGGGCAACACTGCATCCAGCGGCCCCAGGACTGGTCATACATGCCCTTCTGGCGCCACGCCGCGGCCTGCTGGCCGAGCTGGTCGCGCATCATGAGGGCCTTGGACAGCTCCTCGGATTCCCGGGCGGCCTCCGCCTCCAGGGCGGCAGCCTTCGCCAGCAGGGCCTGGGCCCGGGTCTCGGTCTGGGCGGCGCGGTCTTCGCGAGCCAGGGCCGAACCCTCCAGACGTTCGGCCTTGCCCAGGCGGACCTCGACGGAGGCTTCCAGCAGATCCGCCTGGTGGGAGAACGCGGCGGCCTGGTCCAGTTCCGCCTTGCCCTGGGCGGACTTCTGCAGGCCCTCGTCCATCTTCCGGCGGCCTTCGGCCTTGAGGTAGCTGGCCTGCTCTTCTCGGCCCAGACCTTCAGAAATGCGGTCCATGCCTCGCTGCTGGCGGTGCTCGCCGACGGCCTCGCGCCTCAAGCCCTGGCCCACCTCGGCGCGGCCCTGGTCCTTGTGGGCCTCGGCGCACTCTTCGCGATCGAAGAGACCCTCCAGGCGGTCCACCTGGCGGGCCTGGGCGGCCTCGGCCCGGCCCTCGCGGGTCAGCCCTTCGGCGACGCGAGCGGCTCCGCGGTCCTTCTGGGCTTCGCCCAGGTCTTGCAGGTCCAGTCCCACGCGGAGGGTCTCCAGGCCTTCCCGCGTCAGGGCTTCCCCGGCATCGGCCAGGCGGCCGCCCTCCTGGACCCGCTCCATCCCACGGCGTTCCCGAGCGCGGTTCTGGCGGGTGCCCTGACGGGCCTGGGCTTCCAGTTCGCGGCCTCGGGTCTCTTCCTGGCGGGCTTCGGCCTGGCGAGCCACGCCGTCCTCCCGGCGCTGGGCACCCCGGGCCTCCAGGTGTTCCCCTCGGGAGATCTCGGCCTGGCCTGCCTCACGCAGGTGTTCGGCGGCCTCGAAGCGATCCTCGGCGTCCAGGACCCCCGACGGCTGTCCAGCCGGGGGCAGGGTCTGGGGATGAGCCTGAGGGGTTGCGATTCGTGACGGACTGGCGGACTGGATTTCCATCTGGCGCTCCTACAGGGACGGACTGGAGTCCCGTCCCATGCTTGCTATTCTGAGTCTAGCATTTGCAGGTTCGGGGTTCTTTGCCGTTGTGTGAACCGGAACCCAGACCTGGCCGGGAACTCAGGAGCCTGGAGGCGATTCCTGCGGAGATTGCGGTCGTTCGGGGCCGGTCCCGGCGGGTGGATCTTCTCCCCGGTCCGAGGGCTGGGAAGGCCTGGCCGGCTCTTCGGGCGGGTCGGTGGCCTTCTCGGCGTCTGGAGGCGGGTCGGCCGGGGCCTCCCACAACGGGAAGCCGGCGGGCTCGGCAAACAGGTCGGGGCGGGCCCGGAAGAGGCGGGCCAGTTCACGGATGCGATCGCGCAGGAGGTGCAGGTCGGACAGGATCGCCGACAGCAGGAAGGCGCGGGCCTCGCGCTCGCGACCTCGGGCCAGCAGCGCCTGGCCCAGGCCGTAGTGGGCCTCGGGGAACTTCTCGAAGCCGTCCAGGGCCTCCCTCCACAGTCCCTGTGCCAGATCGAAGCGGCGCAGGAGCAGGGCGCAGCGGGCCAGATAGTGCAGGACGTAGGGGTTGGTGCCGTCGGTGCGGCGCGAGTCCTCGAAGCACTCCTGGGCCTGCGTCACCCAGGCCACGGTCCTCGGGCCGGGGCGCTGGTCGCGGTCGCGGTCGTGCTCGGCCACCGAGAGCAGGGCTTCCCCCAGGTGGTAGGAGGCCCGGAAGGCCTTGGGGTCCTGGTCCCGGGCGGCGCGAAGCTCGGCCAGGGCCTGGCGCATCTCCGGCGCACGTTCCTCCATGGGCAGCGTCCAGGCGGCCTCCAGGCGCTTGCGGCCGCGGCGCATCAGGAGCCAGGCCGCCCCGACCGGCGGTTCCGGCTCGGGAGGCGAGACCTCCGCTTCCAGAGACTCGGGGAGCTCTCGGGGCAGCAGGCGCTTCTCCAGGGCCACCACCAGTCGTCCCAGGGCCGGTGGCGAGACCGTCAGGTCGAAGACCTTCCCGGTGCCTTCCGGACACAGCAGCTTCAGGGCTTCTTCCAGGCGGCCCTCGCCCAGATAGCGCAGCGCCTGGACGGTGGGCACCGCCTGGTTGCCCGGCGAGAGGTTCCGGGCCGCCCACCAGTCCCTGCGGGCCAGCTCCCACTCGCCCAGATCGCAGCAGAGCAGGGCACGGAAGAGGTGCAGGGCAGGATTGGAGACCAGGTCGGCCTCGGCCGCAGACAGGGCGCGCCGGGCCGCCGGGGTGTCGCCCAGCTCCATCTGGCCCAGGGCGATCTGCAGCCAGGCGCTTCCCTGCGGGCCGGCCGCCTCGGCTCGGGCCAGGAGGTTGCGCGCCTCGTCCCAGTTGCGCTCGCGCAGCCGGGAAAGGGCCTGGTCGGTGAGTCGGCGGGCGGTGCTCAGGACGATTCCTCCAGGGACGTGTGCTTGGCCCCACCGATTCTGCCCACCCGCCCGGTCCCCTGCCAGGAGGGGCGCGGGTGGGGCACGGACCGCCCTCCGCAGCGCGGCCGCGCCGTCTCCTGCATGTTTCACGGGAGATTCCTGGGAAGCGTGATGGGAACCCCCGCGTCGGGTGGGCGGCCGGCGCAGGCGGGGGAGCGACCCGCTCTGGCGAAGTGGGGTCCGGCATCGGTTGCGACATCGAGCGAGGGAGACAACATGGCACGCTTCAACGTGGAGGTTCCGCATGGCCTGGGGGCAGCCAGGGGCAAGGCCGCCCTGGAGGGCCTGATCGGGCAGATGATGTCCCGTTTCGGCCAGAGCGTCGGGCCGGTTGAACAGAGCTGGCAGGGAAACCAGTTGTGCTTCCGCCTGGAGGTCCAGGGCTTCCAGGTCTCGGGTCAGGCCACGGTGGGGGAGTCCCAGGTGGCGGTCACCGGCGATTGTCCCTGGTTGGCCCGGGGCACCCTGGAGTCCGGTCTGCGCGAGGAACTCACTCGGGCTTTGAAGAACTGAGGCGGCCCGGGGGCACGGAGCTTTTCGCCGAGATCATGTGGCCTCTCCGCACCATCCAGGCGGAAGCCAGGAAGGGCAGGCCCTGAATCCGGCGCGAGGGAACCGGCCGGCAGGCCCACCGAGTCGCCTGGCACCTCTCCCATTTTCGGTTTTTTTCAAGACCGTCCTGTTTTAACAGACCTGGGCGGGAACCTGTGGTATGTTGGCCCGGGGGCTTGCTTTGTCGATTCATCTGGCGCGTCGCGGAGGCACCGTGGAGGTCCGTCCATCCAAGCTCGAAGGAACCCAGACGATCACCGGGGGATCCGGGGTGGTCTCGTCCCACTCCGGGACCGGCGCCCGGAAGATCGAGACGGCCATCCTGCCGGCCGATGCCTTCCATCCGACTGGAGGGCGTCCGGTCGAGGCGACCCCCCTGGAGGAAGTCAACCAGGATCCACCCACCTTGCTCGTGGCCCTGGACGATCGGGTCCGTCCCGAGGACGTTCCCGACACCTTGCCGGTCCTGGAGGACTCTTCCGCCCGCGCGACGCCTGCCCAGGCTTCGGGCAGCGTTCCTCTCTCCGAGGCCATCCGTCAGGCCGTGTACACCCCGCACAAGGCGCTTCCCTCCAAGCAGGGGCAGGCCATGCAGTTCCCCGAGGTCCGCGTGGGGGAACCCGTGGCTCGGCCGCGCCGAGGAGCGAAGACGGCTGCGCCGGCCCCGACCCCTGCGACCACGGCTCAGGCAGCCAGCGCCCCGGTTGCCCCTCAAGCCCCCACAACCCGGACCCCGAACGCGCCTCAGGCTCAGACGGCGCCGGCCCCGGCCGCCCCGGCAGGGCCTCAGGTTCCGGTCGCGCCCCAGGCTCAGGCCCCCAGCGCCCCGGTTGCTCCTCAGACGCCGTCGACTCCGGCCGCAGCCGCGCCTCAGACTCCCACCGCCCCTCCGAAGCTGGATCCCATCGAACTGCCCGAGCTTCGTCCCACGCTGGCCGCCCGGACCATGCGGGCCCTGCGTCAGGTCGAGAACCTGCTTCTCTCGGCCATCGGCAAGGGGGACCCGGTCCTGGACCTGCAACCCGAGTTGGAGGCCATCAACCACCTCGGCCCGCGGATGGAGGCCCTGTCGGACGAGGAGCTCAAGGCCATGACGGGCCAGTTCCGGGCCCGCCTGGCCGCAGGCGAGAGCCTGGACGACCTGCGCGTCGAGGCCTTTGCGGTGGCTCGGGAGGCCGCCTTCCGAACCACCGGCATGCGTCCCTACGACGTGCAGGTCCTGGGAGCCCTGGCCCTGGGCCGGAACCAGATCGCCGAGATGAAGACGGGAGAGGGCAAGACCTTGACCGAGGTCCTGCCGGTCTACCTCAATGCCCTGGCCGGCCAGGGGGTCCACGTGGTGACCGTGAACGAGACCCTGGCCCAGCGGGACTGTGAGTGGATGGGCCCGGTCTTCCAGAGCCTGGGCCTGTCGGTCGGCATGGTGAACGAGTCGATGTCCCCCGAAGAGCGTCGGGCGGGCTACGAGGCGGACGTCACCTATCTGACCAACTCGACCCTGGGCTTCGACCATCTGCGCGACCAGACCGTCCAGTCGCCCTCCGAGCGGGTCCAGCGCGCCCCCTTCTACGCCCTGGTGGATGAGGTCGACGAGATCCTCATCGACGAGGCCCGGACCCCCTTGATCCTGTCCACCCGGGACAAGCCGGCTGAAGGAGACTACCGCCTCTTCGCCGAGATCGTGGCGGCGATGAGCCCTGGAGTCCACTATCAGGTCGACCGCAAGAAGAACCAGGCATGGGTCACCGAGGAAGGCTTGAAGATGGTCGAATCCCGCCTGGGCGTCGACAACCTCTTCGATGAAGAGAACCTGCCGCAGGTGGCCCACCTGCAGAAGGCCATCGAGGCGCGGGGCCTCTTCGTCCGCGATCGCGACTACGTCGTGGCCGACGGCAAGCTGATGATCGTCGACGAGTTCACCGGGCGGGTCATGGAGGACCGTCGCTACAACGACGGCCTGCACCAGGCCCTGGAGGCGCGGGAGGGGCTGGAGATCCAGGCCGAGCAGCGCACCCTGGCCTCGATCACCTATCCCAACCTCTTCCGGCGCTATCCACGGCTGGCCGGCATGAGCGGGACCGCCCGGACCGAGGAGAAGGAGTTCCAGGCCCTGTATGGCCTGAGCGTCGTGCCCATCCCCACCAACAAGCCGGTGGTTCGGGTCGACCATCCCGACCTGGTCTTCCGCACCCAGCAGGACAAGTTCGCGGCCATCCTGGACCAGGCCGAATCCCTCTTCTGCGAGGGGCAGCCCGTCCTGATCGGCACCCGCTCGATCCAGGTCAACGAGTATCTTTCGGGGCAGCTCGCTGCCCGAGGCATTCCGCACCAGGTCCTCAACGCCAAGAGCGTCAAGGACAACACCCAGGCCGAGAACGAAATCCTGGCCGGAGCCGGACGCTCAGGCATGGTCACCCTGGCCACCAACATGGCCGGGCGCGGCGTGGACATCAAGCCGGACCAGGTCAACTACAAGAAGCTGGCCATCGAGGTCTCCGAGCGGACCGCCCAGGGGCAGGCCGTGGTGGTGGACCTGGCCAAGGCCAAGGAGGCCGAGGCCCTGGCCGGCTGGCTGGAGATGGGGCAGATCCCGACCACCATCGTGGATCACGAGGCCCCCGCCCCGGGACCAGGCGAGGCCCTGCTGCGCGTCGGGGTGTCCTCCAGCGTGCCGGACTCCGCCGTCTGCCTGAAGGGCAGCGATTACCCGACGGGCGGTCTGTTCGTGGTAGGGACCGAGCGCCACGACTCGCGGCGCATCGACGACCAGTTGCGCGGACGAGCCGGCCGTCAAGGCCAGGTGGGCGCCTCGCGCTTCTACGTCTCGCTCGAGGACGACCTGCTTCGCCACCACGCCGGGCCCAAGGCGGCCGGCCTCCTGGACCGCCTGGGCGTCCCCCGGAACCAGGGGACCTCCGATCCTCTGGTCGGCAAGCTGACCCGCGCCGCCCAGGAGGCCGTCGAGCAGCACCACTTCGCGATCCGCAAGGACACGACCCGATACGACCAGGTTCTCAACAAGCACCGCGAGGTCTTCTACGCCGACCGCGACGAGATCGTGGAAGGGGCGGACCTGCGCGAGGTGGTCCTGGACTGGGGGGGCGCGTGGCTGGCGGCCGAGATCATGGGAGGCCGCGATCCTCGCAAGCCGATTCCTCCCCAGGAACTTGCCGAGCGCCTGGAACAGGTGGCCGACGACCTGGGAGTCCCTCTGCCTGCCTTGCAGATCGACAAGCCGGTCCGGGTGGCTGAACTGGCCGACCTGATGCGCGCCGAGCTGGCGGTCCGCTATGAAGCGATCGAAGAACGTTTCGGAGCCCAGGCCCTGCGAGAACAGGAACGCTGGATGACCGTCCAGGCCATGGACCGGAGCTGGACGGAGCACCTGGACGCCCTGGCCGACCTGCAGCAGGGCATCGGCCTGGTGGCCTACGGCGAGCAGGACCCCTGGATCGCCTACCAGGAGAAGGCCTTCGACCTCTTCACCGAGACCCGGGACGCGGTCACCCGCAACGTGGCGCAGGACCTCTTCGGCGAGGTCCTGCGCGAGGTCCCCCACAACCCCTCCGGCGTGGCCTGAACCGTCTCGGGGCGGTCTCGGGGACGAGCGGAACCCAGGGACGCGAAACCGGGTTCGCATGAGTGCCATGAACCGCCTCGACGTCTTCAACTGCCTCCGACAGAGGACCCGACCCGCCCGGAGGGAAGGGAACTCGATGCCCCTCTTCACGCGCTTCGCCCTGGTCTTCGCCCTGCTCCTGGGCCTCTTCCTGACAGGGGGCGCCCGGGCGGCGGGTCCGGTGCGGGACGGTCCGGTCCAGGCCGAGCTGGTCAGCGAGCTGGAGGCCTGGCAACCCGGCGCCACCCAGTGGGTGGGCCTGCGCCTTCAGATGGACCCGACCTGGCACACCTACTGGCAGAACCCCGGGGACAGCGGCCTGCCCACCGGGATCACCTGGAAGACCCCCGAGGGTTTCCAGGTGGGAGAGCTGAACTGGCCCTACCCGCTGCGCACCGAAATGGCGGGCCTGGTCAGCCTGGGCTATGAGGGCACGGTCCTCCTGCCCGTCCAGGTGCAGGTCCCGGCGGACCTGCCGGAGGGACGACCCCTCACGCTTTCCGCCGAGGCGACCTGGCTGGCCTGCGCGGAGGCCTGCGTCCCGGGTCAGGCCAGCCTGGAGTTGACCCTTCCGGTGGGCACTGCGGTCCGGCCCGGCCCGCACGCAGCAGAATTCGAGGCTGCCCGGGCGGCCCTGCCTCGAGTCGATGCGGACCTGCAGGCTCAAGCCTGGCTGGAGGGCGACCACCTGGTGCTGGGGTTTCGGCTGCCCACGGCCCTGGCCGCCGCCCCGGTCGTCGAGTTCTATCCCACCCAGGGCATGGATCTGGAGCTGGCGGCTCCCCAGAGACTCTCCCGGACTGGAGAGGACCTGCGCCTGGAGCTGAAGCGCTCACCGCTGAATCCCCAGCCCCCCCGGACCCTGAAGGGGATCCTGGTCCGCCCGGGGGCCGAGGGTTGGGCCCTGGCCCTGGAAGCCGCGGTGGCGGATGCGCCGAAGGTCCTCCCGGTTCAGTCCTCCCTGGGAGAGGTCCGCAGCCTGGGAATCGCCCTGCTCTTCGCGTTCTTCGGAGGCGCGATCCTCAACCTGATGCCCTGCGTGTTCCCCGTGATCTCCTTGAAGGTCATGGGGTTCATGGAGCACGGGGCCCAGGGGCGCGCCCAGGGCATGAGGCAGGCGCTGCTCTTCGCCCTGGGGGTGCTGGTCTCGTTCTGGCTGGTGGCCGGCGCCCTCTTGCTGCTGCGCGCGGGAGGCCAGCAACTGGGTTGGGGCTTCCAACTTCAGTCTCCGCTCTTCGTGGTCCTGATGGCCTGTCTCTTCTTCCTTCTGGGTTTGAACCTGGTGGGGGTCTTCGAGGTGGGTCTGGGCCTGACCCGACTGGCCGAGGTGGGCGCCAACTCCAGCGGGTCGTGGGGCTCGTTCCTCAGCGGGGTCCTGGCCACGCTGGTGGCCACCCCCTGCACGGCGCCCTTCATGGGATCGGCCATCGGGTTCTCGTTGACCCAGCCGGTGTGGGCCAGTCTTCTGGTCTTCACCGTGTTGGCGGTGGGCATGGCGACCCCCTACGTGCTGTTGGCAGCCTGGCCGGGCCTGTTGCGCCGGCTTCCCCGGCCGGGGGCCTGGATGGAGACGTTCAAGCAGGCCATCTCCTTCCCGCTCTTCCTGACCGTGGTCTTCTTCGTGTGGGTTCTGGACCGGCAGGCTGGACCGGAGGCTGCGGCCGCCCTCTTGACGGGCCTGGTCCTGCTGGGCATGGGCGGCTGGCTGTATGGTCGTTTCTGGATGTCCGGTCGGCTGCTGCCCCGGGTCCTGGCCGGCGTCTTCCTTCTGGCGGGCCTGGCGGTGGGCGCCTTTGGGGCCGAAGGTCTCGCCTCGGCACCGAATCCCGGTCAGGACCCGACCTCCTGGCGGCCCTGGTCCCCTCAGACGGTCGAGAGCCTCCTGGCCGAGGGCCGACCGGTCTTCGTCGACTTCACGGCCTCCTGGTGCCTGACGTGTCAGGCCAACAAACAGGTGGCCCTGAACCGCCCCGAGGTCCAGGAAGCCTTCCAGGAACGTGAGGTGGTCACCCTGCGGGCGGACTGGACTCATCGGGACCCGCAGATCACCCGGGCGCTGGCCTCCTTCGGCCGCAGCGGAGTGCCGCTGTATGTCCTGTACTCGGGGATCCCGGGGGATCCCCCCCGAATCCTGCCGGAGGTCCTGACCCCCGGCCTGGTGCTTCAGGCCTTGCAGGAGTTGCCTGCATCCGGCGCTTCCAGAAAGGAGTCCACTTGATGAAGAAGAGTGCCGTTCTCGCGTCGCTGCTGCTCGTGGCGGGCCTGGTCGGATTCCTGGTCCTGCCGCGTTATCTGGCCTCGGCACCCCCGGTGGAGGCGCAGGCCTCGCTGGGCAAGCCGGCTCCGGACTTCCAGGTGGTGGATGTCACCGGAGAGCCGGTGGCCCTGAGCGCCCTGTCCGGGAAGTATGTGGTCCTGGAATGGTGGAATCACGGATGCCCGTTCGTCCAGGCGCTGTATCAGGATGGAAAGATGCAGGCGCAACAGAGGGCGTGGACCGGGCGGGACGTTCAGTGGTTGGTCGTGTGCTCTTCGGCCCCCGGCAAGCAGGGGCACGTGACCCCCGAGGAGGCCATCCGGCTCCAGACCGAGGCGGGTGGGGTTCCCACGCGAATCCTGCTGGATCCCCAGGGCGTGCTGGGAGGGTTGTACGGGGCCCGGACCACGCCCCACATGTTCGTGATTGACCCGCAAGGGGTCCTGATCTACGCTGGCGCCATCGATGATCGGGCCTCGAAGAACTATGTCGAGCAGGCCTTGAACGAAGCCTTTGAGGGCCGGCCGGTTTCCGAACCCTTGACGGTTCCCTATGGTTGCTCGGTGAAGTATGGTGCGAACCCTGACGAGACGAGGAGGTCGAAATGAAGGTAGAGACCCACGGAGCGCTCAATCCGGAGCTGTGCGGCCGGCCGCTGGACCTGGCGCCAGGTCGGGCAGTGGTGGAGATGCGGGCCTCGGTGGCCATGGCGGCTGACGAGCGCGGTCTGGTGCACGGCGGGTTCCTCTTCGGCCTGGCCGATCACGCGGCCATGCTGGCGGTGAACCACCCCAACGTGGTCCTGGCCTCTGCCGACGTGCGCTTCATGAAGGCGGTCCTGGTCGGGGACGTCTTGCGGGCCGAGGCCTTCCTGAAAGGTGAGGAACGTCTGAGTCGGACCGTCGAGGTGGTGATCCGCCGGGGGCAGGAGCCGGTCCTCTCCGGGACCTTCTCCTGCCGGGTTCCCGAAAGGCACGTCCTGGAACCCTGACCCAAGGCTCCGTCCTGGAGGACCGCCGGGCCCAGCCCCGCATCGGGGGGGTCAGGACTCGGCGATTTCCCGGGCCAGGGCCTCGGCCTTCCGGACGTTCTCGGCGACCAGATCGCATCCGCCCTGCCAGAACTCAGCCCGGGTGATGTCGATCTCCAGCTCCGCCAGCAGCTCCTGAGGGCAGCGCGAGCCCCCGGCGGCCAGCAGGTCGAAGTAGCGCTCCCGGAAGGCGGCTCCCTCCTTCCGGTAGCGGGCATACAGCGACAGGACCAGCAGTTCGCCGAAGGCGTAGGCGTAGACGTAGAAGGGCGTCTGGACGAAGTGGGGGACGTACAGCCAGGTCCAGCGGTGATCCTCACCCAGGGTCAGCGAGTCGGCGAACATCTCCTGGAGGCTCTCCTGCCAGATCCGGTTCATCGTCTCCAGGTCCAGTTCGCCCTTCTCGCGGCGCTGGTTGTGCACGCGCTGCTCGAAGCGGAACATCGAGACCTGGCGGAAGACCGTGGCGAAGGTGTCCTCCAGCTTTTCGGCCAGCAGGCCCAGGCGTGCCCGCGGGGAGTCCAGGCGGGCCTGGAGCTTCTCGAAGACCAGCATCTCGGCGAAGGTGCTGGCCGTCTCAGCCAGGGGCAGCACGGGGCTGTAGTTCAGCAGGGTCTGGCGGCTGGCCAGGCAGTCGTGCAGCCCGTGCCCCAGTTCGTGGGCCAACGTCATCACGTCGCGCGGCTTGCCGGTGAAGTTCATCAGGACGTAGGGGTGCTTGTCGGGCGTCACTCCCGCGCAGAAGGCTCCGCCTCGCTTGCCCGGGGCTGGAGCCGCGTCGATCCATGCCTTCTCGAAGAAGGGGCGGGCCAGCTCCGCAAGGCGGGGTGAGAAGTCCTGGAAGGCCTCCAGCACGATCCCGCGGGCCTCCTGGAACGAGATGGCGGCCCGATCGGAGAGCAGGGGGGCATACCGGTCATAGTGCCACAGGTCCTCCAGTCCGAGAAGTCCTCTCTTGAGGCGGTAGTAGCGCGCCACCAGGTCGTAGTTGGAGACCACCACGTCCACCATGGTGTCGACGGCCTGGTCGGGAATCTCGTTGTCCAGGTTCCGCGAGGCTTCGGGGCGCGAGAACCCGCGCAGGCGGTCCATCACCTGGTGCTCCAGGAGCAGCGTGTTGAAGGTGAAGTGCAGCGGGTGGGCGTGGCGCTCCAGGGTCCGCCCCAGCACCTCGGAGGCCTGGCGGCGGACCTCGCGATCCGGCTCGTAGAGCAGGGCCAGCAGTTCACTCTGGGTCAGCTCTCGGGTCTGGCCTGCCTGCTCGAGGGGATACTTCAGCCGGGAGGTCAGCTCGGTGAAGAGCCGACGGAAGGCCCGCCCGCGGCAGTTGGCCGTCTCCTCCAGCACCTTCTCTTCGGGCTCGCTGAGGTAGTGGGCCGCCAGGTCCCGTTCGTGCTCGAGATAGTGCCGGTACTCGGCCAGCTCCGGGGCGCCGACCAGGCGGGTCCAGGTCGCCTCTGCGATCCGGCCGATCTCCAGGTCGAAGAAGATCAGGTGGGTGGCGATGGAGCTGGCCAGCTCGCGGGTCTTCTGGACCAGGGCGCCGCGGCGCGGGTCGGTGGTGTCGGTCGAGAAGAGCAGGCTGGCGTAGGACTGCGGCAGGACCGCCAGGCGCTGCAGGGCCTCATACTGCTCCAAGGCCCTGCGCAGGTCGCCGGCCTGGAGATTCTCTTCGGTCAGGCGGCCCCGCCACTGCTTTTCAAAGGCCAGGGCCTGCTGGCAGGCGGCCAGCAGGTCCTCTTCGATTCGGGGGTCGTCCGGGCCCTCGTAGAGGTCGGAAAGGTCCCAGGTGGGCAGGTTCTCGGGCGTCGGGTGCATGGCGGGTTCCTCCTGATGGGTTGGCTTCTTCGCCGTGGACGCGACGTCCCTGCAGGGGCCCGGGGGGCGCTCGCGGAATCGGCCCTCCTGTGAATCCATCGACTCTTGTCTTCGGGACCATGCTCCTGGGCAGCCGTCGGGAGCCCTTCCTGGAAGCGTGCCTGGCCACCCTGGAAGGGGCTTTGGACCTGCTGGCGGTGGACCTCAACGGATCCTGCCCGGAGAACGAGCGGGACCTGCAACAGTCGGCTTTGAACGCCACCGGCCGCCTGCTCGTCGAGAAGCGGCCCTTCACCAACTTCGCCGAGGCCCGCAATCACGCGCTGGGGATGCTCCCCCCGGGAGAGGGGTGGGTTCTCAAGGTCGACGCCGATGAGGTCCATGAGTCTGAGGGACTGGCCCTCCTGACCCGCGGGGTCCTGCCCTTCCTGCCGGATTCGGTGGGCATCGTGGATGCCTGGCAGATGCAGTTCATGCAATCGTTCCGCTACGTCGACGGCCTGGAGCGTCGACACGACTGGTTCCTGCGGCGGACTCCGGAACTGGCCTGGTCGGGAGGGGTCCATGAGCAGGTCCAGGGAGTGTGCGGCCGGCGCCTGGCAGCCCCCTACATCTACGGCCACTACGGCTACGTCCGCGATCCGGGCGAGGTCCTGGCCAAGTGGAAGCAGTACGCCCGATTGGGGGACTCGAGCTACGACCCGGAGGAACTGGACCGAGCGGTGGCCGAGGGGTATCTGGACG
>Ga0334883_1004041_pt1 | contig 14648 bp, 12 predicted proteins | sample GraSluR1_MG_6_FD_207230 | JGI IMG/M metagenome (GOLD analysis project Ga0334883, IMG submission 207230) | Sludge microbial communities from methane-producing bioreactor in Wageningen University, Netherlands - Granular Sludge_09_05-R1 | ecosystem: Engineered > Bioreactor > Anaerobic >... | reverse complement strand
TATTCGATGTCCCCATGGACAATCAACGGAAATAATATCTATCGCGATGCTGGCTTTGTCGGCATAGGAACGGATAGTCCGATAAAACCGCTTCATGTTGAAGGAACTCTCTCCGGAGGAGCGGGTTCAGGAAACGCTATTGGCTATTTTAAAAACAACGCACCAGACACCGATGCCGCAGGAATATATGCTGAATGCGCAAATACGCCTTTTTGGGGGTATGGGGGTTATTTCAAAGGTGGCTATATTGGTGTTAGGGGTGAAGCAAGCATGGAAGGTGCAGGCTTCAGATATGGGGTTCGTGGAGATGCTTCTGGCGGAAACGACAATTACGGTGTATATGGTTTCTCAAGTGGCACTGCAACAACCAATTATGGCGTCTACGGGTCTGCAACAGGTGCGACCACAAATTGGGCGGGTTATTTTTCATCAGGGAATGTCTATATCTCGAACGGTCTCGGTATAGGGACGACAAGCCCAACTACAAGACTCGATGTAAATGGACAGGTCAGGATTCGCGGCGGTTCCCCCGGTGCGGGCAAAATTCTAACCTCCGATGCCGACGGTCTAGCCACGTGGGAAACGCCGTCGGGCGGTTCGAACTGGACGCTCTCCGGAGGAAATGTTTATCGCACAACAGGCAGAGTTGGAATAGGAACTTCTTCTCCGGGCGCAGGCTTACATATCATAGGCACTGGATACCCGAGCGGATTCTTGTTCGTCGAGTCCACCGCGGGAAATGATGCGGGAATAAGGCTCTATGAGGGCAGCGATGTGAAATGGCATATTTTCAATTCTGTCAGTAATGACGGCCTCGAATTCCGCAGAGAAGGCTTTGCCACTACTATGTTTCTCGATCAGGCACTGGGAAATGTCGGCATCGGCACGACAAGCCCATCTGAAAATCTTCACATAAAACAATCCTACAGTGGTGGCGGATTCAGAATGGAGCACAATTCGTCCACAAATCGTTGGGATATTGGAACCGCCTCAACAGAAAACCTGTGGTTTAGCTACAACGGCTCGCTTAAAGCCTATGTCGTAGCCGCAACCGGCGCATGGACTGTTTCGTCTGACAGGAGACTCAAAAACTCGATAGAGCCTTTGGGCAATGTCCTCGATGCTCTCATCAAAATCGAGCCTGTTACATATTTCTGGAACGACGACATCGAAAAAACCCAGCGGTCGATTGGGGTTATCGCGCAGGATGTTGCGGAACAATTCCCGCTCGCGGTGCCCTTCGAGGAAGAGTTCGGCTACTACGGCGTGGACTATAACAGCATCACCGTGCTAACTCTGGGCGGCCTTCGGGAATTGACTGAGATTGTCAAAGAGCAACAAACACAAATCGAACAATTAAAAGCTCGTATCGATGAGCTTGAAAACAAATAGGAGGAAAAAATGCGTAAATACATTATTCTACTCATTCTCGCTGTGGCTGTCGCTTTCGCGCAGACCGAAATCAACTGGTGGGTTTTCGACGGCGGCGCGGGGATGCGTTCGCCCTCTGCGGGGGACACTCTTTGGGTTTCTATTGCGCAAAATGCGATAGGTTTCGCCAATGGCGGCGCGACACAAATCTCCGCGGGCTATCTCTATGGCATCACAGGGCTTGTTAAAATCGAAGAGGACGAAGAGGATTTCGACGAAAGAGGCGACGAAACCAAGCGTCCATATGTGTTCGGCATTAACACAATCGCACCGAATCCTTTCAATTCGGCATGCCGTATCGAATTTGAGATCGAGAAAGAGGGAGCCGTTCTGCTTCAATTTTTCGATATTCTCGGCAGAATTGCGGACATGCCGATAAACGGCGAAATAATGCCCCCCGGGAAATACGCTCTGACATGGGGCGGCAATATCCCAACCGGAACATATTTCGTGCGCCTATCTACGGGCGAAAGCTCGATAGTCAAACGTGTGGTTTACCTAAAATAGCTCAATTTACGAAAGGGGGCGCTGAAAAGCGCCCCCACGCGGCTCATGCGTGAAAAAACCAACGCCGCGAATTTGCAAATCACCTCGATAGTAATCCAGCGCTACAAATTCGATAAGATGCTCGAATTCATCGCCTTTATTTTGAGTAGCTGAGGGGCGAAATATTTCTCTCGCAATCTATTTTTTTCGCTTGACAATCGGCGAACAGTGCCCGATATTCACTCTACAATGAGGGTAGAACTACTAAATAACCTTTCGCCAAACGCCGCGCAGACAATACGAGCGGCCAATTTTACCCCCCCCCGAATTCTGTAATACATTATACTATAACAAGTTACATCGACTATTTAAAACTACTCGCTTCTCCACCCACCTCGAAAGGGAAGAGGGGAAGGCGAGATTTTTGTTTGCCAAACAAAACCAAAGTAACCCTGATATTAATATTTGGGATCTTTTTTGTGCGGGGTCTTATAGGGAATTCATTACCCAAAGTAGCTTATTCGGGAATACTTACTGCGAATAAAGCAGATGAATACCCTATTCATTATCGCAACTCAGCCTTTGTAGCGGGAAGTTATAAAGAGATTCTTAGAGAAGCAAATACTTCGGGCGAGTTACCATTTGAACTCGTTTTTGAAACAGACGTAGAATCAAGCAAACATAATTTAAGCAACATCTATTCCCTTTGCTTTCTGATCACAAGAGACGATATATCTTCATTATCTTTTCTTGGAATAACTAAAACCACTGTGAATGTCGGAATTACCGCAATTATATACGAAATGAATGAACTCGAGAATAAAAGGAATATAGTTTTTAGCATTCCTATAGTGGGATATTCAACAGATCTATCCCCAAAGGAACGATTATCAAATCCGGAAATAGACAAACTTTATCTTACTACCTCTATAAAAACCTTAGAGTATTTGTTAGAAAAATTAGCTAGGCTTCAAATACAGAGTTTGGAGGGAGAAGTTATAGAGGTCGTACCTGAAGAAATTAAGATAAACAAAGGTTTTTCAGATGGCCTTGAAGAAGGCCAATATGTGAAGGTTTACACCGAAACCGGGGTCTTAACAGCACTAATAAAGAAGTTAGGTGAAAAAGAAAGCTCACTTGAAATAAAATCGGATGAAACCGAAATTTATAAAGGAACTATTGTAAAGGCCAGGAATATAAGAGGATTATCAGATGAAACCTATCAAGTTACCAGATTTGAAAACAACTCAAAACTTGCGGGAGAGTTATTTGACGATCGCCTGCTTTCTGAATCAATAGCTCAGTGGTTTTCCGACTTTCTTTTTTCAGAAGCTGGAAAAGTAACTTTACCAACTGAAGTAAGCGGGAATTGGCAGAACCAAACAGACGAAATGACTAAGGCTATTTTTGTAATGAATGAAGATAACTTCGAATTTGAGATGAGAAAGCCAAAATACCCTTTAGAACTAAGATTAACAGGTCTAGCGACCGAATTATTGAATGAAAACAATGTTAATGAGAATTACCTCTTCAAAGCATGGCTGGAGGTTTTTAATCCCACAAAAGGCACTCTGGAGGAGTTTTCGGAAACATCTACGTTTACCGTCGTAAAGGGTGCTTTTAAATTTCAATCAGATGCAGTGTTTTTTGATTTATTGCACAAATTAGCAAATAAGGCGGCTAAGGAGGCGGATCTATGAAAAAGAGAATAAATATCGCATTAATGAGTTTACTATTGGTTGGGTTGGTTTTAGCAACCAAGAATACGATAGTAGTTACGGGGAATTCGCAGGGAATAGAAGAAAGTACCGCTTATGATGAAGCTATCGTCGACGCGAAAAAGAAAGCTGTGGAAGAAGGGCTAAGATTATTTTTGGAAAGCAGTTCTTCGGGAGCCCAAAAAGGCAACGTACTTAATGATTTATTAGATAACTATGAGGATTACGTGATCAGCGCCGACCTTCTAAAAAAGGGCACAACAGGAGAAAATGAATATTTCGTCCGAATGGAGATAATCGTCGATTTGACGAAAATCGAAATTGCTGTGAGGAATTCTGCAGATGAACTGAGTAGACTGTTGGGTAATCCTACGATAGCTTTTATTCTTACCACGTGGGAAATTAAAGGCGAGAAGAACAGGATAATCATAGATGATAATGAGAAGCTTTCTGGAAACGTTGATTATTCAGGCTCAATCGAAGAATCTGGAAAAGCGGATGCCAATTATGATTATAGCGGCAAAGCCGAGCTTGACGTGAAAGTGGATACAATTGACGGTTTCAAAGGCGATGCCCAAGCAAGAGTTTCCGAACAAGCATCAGCGGGATATAATGCAAAATCGAATTTGGCAATATCAGAAAGCCTTGATGCTTCAAGAGATTATCATAGAGATTTAGAAGTTACTACGATTAACGAGGAACTCTGGAAGAAAGTGCCTGACCTGAGCATTATCGATGCATTTCAACAGGAATTTATGGAAAAAGGGTTCGAGCTTCGCGCATCGGAAAGAGCAAGAGAAGTAGCAATGTCTGAATCTATCGTATCGACGGCCATCAATCCTTTAGATAGGAAAGCAGTTAGAGAACAAGCTGAAAAGGACGGTGTTAATTTCGTTGCTCGCGGAGAGGTTATGATCATGGACATTAGACAAACTGGCTTGTCCTTGGACGTAAGAGATAGTCTTGGCACTGAATCAAAAAGGCCAATTTTTTCGCGAAAAACGAGCGACGTTGCGGCCGGTAAAATTGAGGTCAATTATTCTGAAGAGTTTATCGCGACCGTAAAGATAGGAGTAGAGATAATCGATGTGAACTCCAGCAACATCGTAGCATCATATTCAAACACCCAGACTGCGTTGAATAGTAATCCATCATTAGCAAAATCACAAGGAATTAAGAAATGTGCTGTTTTAGCTGCAAGGACTTTAGCATCCCAGACACTGACAACATGGCAAAGAACAGCGGAAACTGGAAGTCGTTTCTCAGTTGAATTCAGAGGGGTAACCAGCGTAAGAAGTCAACAGAGGCCTATTGTTACAGCAATCGAAGAGATTGGAGCTCAAATGCAGAGCGTTACAACCCCTGAGCAGGGGAATCTCTTGGTTCAATGTATTTACAAAGGCTCAAAAACAGAATTGGGGTATAGGCTTCTTGACCATTTGGGGGTCAAACCAGGTTTTGAAGAAGGTAAGTTTGACGGACCTTTCTTCGAAGGTGGTTTAATCGTATTCAATTTTCTTAACTAGGACAAACCAAACCATTTGCAAAGGAGACAAAATGTCTAAAACAAAAGCTGTTCTGATTATCATAATGTTGGTAATTGGAATTTGCTCTACTGTCTTAGCCCTTCCCAAAATAGGAAAGAGTAGCGACGAAGGAGAAACGAGTTCATCGGTCGATGTTAGTTCACTTGAGACCTCTTCTTCAGCTCTAATCTATAACGCATCATGGGCTACTATTAACATTCTTGAAGCCTCCGCGCTTATTTTCGACGCGATAGATTACAAAGAACAAGCAGAGAAATTAAGGCTGGGAATGGAAATTCTGAAAAGTAACCCTGAAGACGAAGACAGCCTGAAGAAAGCGATGGAAGAGGCGAATAATGCAGTCGAACAACTTAACAAAATGAAAGACTTAGAATCACAACTGAATTCTTCCACTACTTTCGATGTTACTGCGGCTTTTCTTGCGTTAGGTTGCGCGATTAATCTCGACAATAATGCACTTGAAACAGCTAAGTTGATTGTAGATGATTCGAAAACAGCACTACAAGAAACTCCGAAAACAAAAGTTAAAGAAATCAAACGCATAAAAGCTATTTCAGAATCTGCAGTTTTTCTCTCTAAGAACATCCCAATTCAATTGAAGGGAATTGTATCGGTGAGTTCAAACCTGGTTAACCTTGCAAAGACCAAGGGTGTTGAGCTTCCTTCCCAAGAAAAAATAAATGAGAAAGCCAGTGGTATGATTAGAGGATAGTTCTGTTATCCCAAAAAGAATCTCACCTTAGTTTTCGGGAGGATTTATAAAGGAAATCCTCCCGAACTAAGGCTGAAAGAGCCAGCAAATGACGAAATCGAGTGAAAAAATGGCGAGGGTGGTTGAAAAATCAGGGACGCGGACTGCAAAAAGTGGTTTGCCGTTTGCAAAAACTACTTTCCCATTTGCAAAAACAGGTTTTCCGTCTACAAAAACTACTTTTGCGTTTGCAAAAACTACTTTTGCGTTTGCAAAAACTACTTTTCTGTTTGCAAAAACAATAAATTCAACAACTTAGGCGGATAACGCCAATTCAATCAAGGGGGAACTATGGCAATCAAAACAAGACATCCTTACCGTTTGACAGACGCGGATTTCGACACCTTCAATTATGTCGATATGAAAATTTTTCTTGTCGGGCCAAACTCATTGCCCCATCGCCCCGACCATCTTGTTCCCCAGCAGGCCGCTCTCGCGGACGCTTTCCATCTCAAGCTCGACGAGTATTTGGCGTCCTGTGGTGTCCGCTCCAACGCGACTTCCGCATTCGGCGAGGCGTCTAAGACAATCCGCGAGAAGCTTCGCTGGATTAAGATGGCGCTTCCCAGCCTAACCCCCGGAAGCGACGAGATTCTTGTGCCTTTCGGCCTCGATGCGGACATCCCCGCCGACAACGACAAGATGAAAAATTTCGCGGACGCCGTGAACGCCCATTGGCAGAGTGTTCGCACCGAGGCGATTTACACGCCTTTTATGGCGAATATCGACGCTTTAGCCGCGCTTTTCCCCTCATATGTTACGGCGCAGGCGAACCAGAACGTCGCGCAACAGGCGGCGGCGCTATTGCAGAACGAGAAAGAGGATTTGCGTAATCAGCTTGAGGATGTGCTGGCCGCGCTAATCGATTGGTATCGAATCTATTACAAAGAATCTCAGGATGAGTATTGGACGCAAACGCCGTGGGGAAAGAGTTCCGGCGAGGAGCCGGGGCCAAGTGGGCCGGAGTGGCCGAATGTGCCGGTTGGGAAGATTACAAAGGCGACAGTCCCGCTAAATGGGCTTCTTGCGGGTTGTGAGCCTTACACCGGCGCGGATAGGTTCGATATTCGTATCACATGGGCGAAGAAGAACCAGCCTGTGCCCGCTATGCCTTTGGTGGATTCCTACACCGATGTTATGCAACCGGTTTATCTCGACGAGCAGAATTTCCCACTCGAAAAGGGATATGTTTACTACCTCTGGATTCGTGCACGGAAGAATAATGAGATTAGCGAGTGGAGCGAGGTTGTGGGAATGTTGTGGGAGTAGCGGCAGTGCCGCTTCCGTTGTGTCCCACCCTTCGGGAGCGACTTTGATAAATAGAAATTGGTAAGTTATTTTGGGCGGCTGTGGTGGCCGCCCTTTTCATTGTAGAGTCGAGCGTCTCGCTCGACACACGGCGAGACGCCGTGTCTATTAATCGGGCCGCCGTGTCTGTTAATCGTGACGCCGTGTCTCCTCGATAGACAAAAGATTTCTCGCTTCGCTTCGAAATGACAGGAGAGTATGTTAGGGGCGGCTGTATCTGGCCGCCCTTTTTTTGTGCTTAAATAAATAGGGTGTTCGTATGGGGTTAGGTTTGAAATCGGCTGGGGTGCAGAGCTTGGAAGCTGTTTTAGGAAGATTTGATACAACGGTTTCTGCCCGATTGTTTGGCTTCGTAGAGGGCTTCGTCCGCTTTGCGAATGCAATCGTTTAGGCTCATTCCGCGAGAGAATTGACATAGGCCGAAGGACATAGTTACGGCGAGCTTTTGGTTGTCGAACTCGAATTCGTAGCGCTCGATAGAAGTCCGAATTTTCTCGGTAATATTGAAAGCTTCGTCGATAGGTGTATCTGGCATCAAAATCAAGAATTCTTCGCCGCCCCAGCGTGCTGGAGTGAAGTTTTCGGCAAGATTTTGTTTGATCGTTTCGGCAACCTCGATGAGGACTCTATCGCCGCATTCGTGGCCGTAAGTATCGTTAATCTTCTTGAAATAATCGATGTCCGAAATAACTATCGAGAATTGTTTTCCGTCCCCTTCGAGCCGATGGATTTCCTCCTCGATCTTCTCGATCATTCCGCGCCGGTTGGCGAGTGTGGTCAGAGGGTCTGTCCTCGATGCGAGTTTCCAAACCTCGGCTTCCTTCTGTTTCTTTTCAATTTCTGCCTTGGCCTCGATTCGAGCAATTTTTCTGCCCTGTTCCGCGCTATATATTTCGTCGTTGAGTTCTTTGAAACGCTTATGATATTTTAGGGCATTCAGATAATCTCCGAGCATCTCGTATGTTTTCGAGAGGTTTTCGCAGACCATCTTTTCGCAATCGATCGCGCCAATCTCCCTCGCGAGGGCGAGAGCGCGTGTGCTGAAATCGATTGCCTTCGTCGTTTCGCACATCTCATTGAAGAGAATCCCCATGTTCCGAAGCTCCGAGGCCATTCCATATTTGTTGCCGAGATCCTCGTATATGCTGAGGGATGAGTTGAAATACTCGAGGGAGGTTTCGTAATCGCCTTTTTTCCGATAAATCTCGGCGACACCGTTGAAATCAGAGGCGAGCGAGCTCATGTTGTTATATTTCCTATTGAGTTCGCTGGATTTTTCAAAGAACTCCATCGACTTGTCGAACTCGCTTTTCCTGAAATAGATATTACCAAGGTTGTGATATCTGCTGGCGAGTTCTTTCTCTGTTCCAACTTCTTTTATCAACGCGAGTGAGCGCATGATGTATTCGAGAGCGGTATCCAAATCGCCGAGGCTGTCGTAGATACTTTGGAGATTATTCAGGCAAAATGCGATGCCCATCGTGTCGCCCAACTCCTCCTTTATCGCCATGGATTTATTTAGGAGTTCGAGGGCCATGTGGTAATCGTTCTGGTTTTTATAGACCAAGGCCATGTTATTGTAGCACATTGCGATGGCCTGTTTGTCGCCGATGTCCTGCTTGATTTTCAGCGCTCTCTCGAAACATCTGATCGAGAGGGGATATTCTCCTTTTTTGGCGTGAATGATGCCGATATTTATCAAAGAATTTGCGATTCTCGGTTTATCTTCGTTCTTCTCGCAGATTTCCAAACTCTCGCGGGCGTAGCGAAGTGCTTCGGGCGGATTGGAATTCATAAATCTTCGGGCGAGCACGAGGCAGATATCGCTCCTTACCCCCGGTTCCACACCGGAGCGCAGGAGGTTTTCCAACTCCTCATTGCTTCTTTTTTCTAAGCTCTCTTCGTTATTCTGATTCATGATGATCTTTCTTTTTTGCAAGCTATAGTATTTTCTACCACATGTCAAGTTATTTCAAAAAGTAGCTGAGAATATTGAATTCGGGCTATGTAATTTTTTGTTCGAGTTCCGGAAAATTTTTCAGGATGATTTTCGGTTTGTCTTTGGGTTTTGTTAGGTGGTTATTTTATAAAAAGGTTTTTGAGGAAAAATTTTCCCGCGATAATATCTTGAAAATCGGCAAACCCCTCTCGCTTTTCATAAAATCCGGTTGATTTTTCATGATTATCGCGTAAATTAGGTTTTCGCGTGAAAAACGCGCCGAAGTTCAACTAATGTAGGAGGAATCGTAATGAGTGAATCGAGTGGCACTACGGATTGCCGGGTATTAACTCAGGAAACGAACCAAACCGAACCCGAGGATCCCGGACCGCGACGAAGAGTTAGCGCGGCCTTCGAAGTGAACAATCGGCGCTCAGCCACAAGGTAGCCCGCCGGTTCATCTCAGGCCGTAAAACTAATCGAACGCGGCCATACGGAGGTGAACCATGCCGAACAAGAATCCTCTTCTCGTTCCCGAGCTAAGGCAGATGCTCGCGGAAGGAGAATTTCAAGGCCTAAAAGAGTTCTGCGAAAGTGTCCACCCTGCAGAGGTGGCGGAGCTTATCTCTCCCCTCACAGCGGAGGAGGTTTGGGCGATAATTTCGCACGCGAACCCGGAAACACGAGCATGGATATTTTCCGAGCTGGATGAGGACATTCAGGTCGAGATTGTCGAATCGCTTCAGCGCAAGGAAATCGCGCGCCTTCTGGCGGATATGTCTCCTGATGACCGCGCCGACCTTTTCATACTTCTCCCCGAGGAGTTGAAGGAAACGGTTCTTCCGGCACTCGCTCAGGCAGAACGCGAGGATATACGCAGGCTGACATCCTACGAAGAGGGCACCGCCGGCTCGGTTATGACTTCCGACTACACGACCCTTTCGCCGAACCTCACTGCGTCGCAGTCAATCGAGCGCCTTCGCGAAATCGCCCCGGATAGAGAGACAATTTACTATGCTTATGTTGTGGATGACCAGCGTCGGCTTCTCGGATCGGTGTCGCTCAAGGACATTATTCTGGCAAAACGCGGCGCACGAATCGGCGATATTATGCACGGCGATGTGGTCTATGCATATGTGAACGACGACCAAGAAGAGGCCGCACGCAAGATTCAAAAATATGACCTCCTCGCTCTGCCGGTCGTTGACAACAACGACGCCCTTGTCGGGATTATCACGTATGACGACGCTATCGACATCATCACGCAGGAAAACACCGAGGACATCGAAAAGCTCATGGGTATCTCGGGTAGCCATGAAGACGCTGTTTATATGAAAACGACATCGTGGATGCATTTCAAAAACCGTGCTGGCTGGGTTATTTTCCTTTCGATGTTGGGTCTTATTTCGGGTTATATCGTGCAGAGTTTCGAGGGGCTTCTGCTTCAATTTGCAATACTGGCGACTTTCATGCCCATGCTTGCCGACACAGGCGGAAACACGGGAAGTCAATCGGCGACGTTGGTAATTCGTGCTCTGGCGCTCAAGGAAATCGCGTCTGGAGATATGTTCCGCGTGCTTTTCAAAGAATTCAAGGTTTCGATAATGCTCGCGATTCTGCTTGCAGGTGTGGCCTATGGCAGGGTAATGATTCTCGGCCCCGGTTCGACTATCCCGGAGAATTTTTCTTTGGGGACAATTAGTTTTGCGATAGCGGTCGCGCTAGGGCTTCAGGTGGTTACGGCTACGATGATAGGCGCGTTATTGCCAATCGGCGCCGCGAAGCTGAAACTCGACCCGGCAGTTGTCGCAAGCCCGGCATTGACAACTATTGTCGATATCACCGGCCTTCTGATATTTTTCATGTCTGTGAAATTGATTCTCGGAATTTAGCGAGTTGAAAGAATATAGACCTAAGCCGGCATGTGGCGGAATATGAAAAACGCCGCCCCCGCAAGGCATAAGCTCGCCCAAAGATAGTCCCATGTGAGCTTAAGCCCCATATAAAATACGCAAAAGCCCGCGAAGACTACCATTGTGAGGATTTCCTGAATTATCTTGAGTTGGGGGAGGGTATAAAATGTGCTTCCGATACGGTTTGCGGGGACCTGAAGGCAATATTCGAAAAAGGCAATACACCAGCTAAAGACGATGGCCACAACCAACGGCCTCGTCCGCATATCTTTCAAATGGCCATACCAAGCGTAGGCCATGAAAATGTTCGAGAAAATGAGAAGGACAAATGGCGCGATTCTCATCGCCGACACCCCGGGAAACCCCCCGCAATAAAACTTAATGGTCAAGACCCCAAGGAAAACTCCGCGGGGTCTTGGATAAACATCGCCTTTTCGGCGCTCAAACAAAAAAAACTCCGGAGGAGGGACTCGAACCCACGGCCCGGTGGTTAACAGCCACCTGCTCTACCGCTGAGCTACTCCGGAATTTCAAAAAACTTTGCTAATTATATCCCCCCCACTCTTCTTTGTCAAGGGCAAATTCTAAGAAATTTCGCTTTACATATCTCTAAAGGCTCTGTATTTTGATTTTAGGTTTTGAAAGGACGCAGAATTTATGTTCGCAAGGGTAACATCAGCCGCTGTTCTTGGAATCGACGCCTACAAGGTGGAGGTCGAGGTGGATATCACCGCGAAACTGCCCTCCTTTATGGTCGTCGGGCTTCCGGATAACGCTGTCAAAGAGAGCAGGGAGCGGGTCGCCAGCGCGATTAAAAACTCGGGTTTCCCATTTCCGCAAGGCAGGATTACAATCAACCTCGCGCCTGCCGATGTTAAAAAAGAGGGAAGCGCTTTCGACCTGCCTATGGCTATCGGTATCCTTCGCACAATGGACATTATCGACAACCCCGAGCTCGAAAACTATGTTATAATAGGCGAGCTTGGTTTGGATGGCACACTTGCTCCTGTTCGCGGAACATTGCCGATTTCTCTCTTGGCGAAGGAGATGGACGCAGGGGGGATTATTCTTCCGCGCGAAAACGCCAAAGAGGCCGCAATCGCCCAGGGCGCGCCGGTTTATCCTGTCGAAACCCTCGCCGAAGCGGTAGATTTTATCACCGGACATCTCGATATCGAACCTTTTCAAGTGAGCCTTCGCGATGTCTTCGAGTCCTCGGAGCGATATATCGCTGATTTCTCGGATGTCCGTGGGCAGGAACATGTCAAACGTGCGCTGGAGGTAGCCGCGGCTGGAGGGCATAATGTTCTTATGATAGGCCCCCCCGGCTCGGGGAAAACGATGCTCGCGCGAAGATTTCCCTCTATTCTTCCACCGTTAACTCTCGAAGAAGCGCTCGAAACGACGAAAATCCACTCGGTCGCGGGAGCATTGCCGCGCGACACCGCACTCGTCGGCGCAAGGCCTTTTAGAGCGCCGCATCACACTATTTCTGATGCCGGGCTTATCGGCGGTGGAACTTTCCCGAAACCCGGAGAAGTTTCGTTGGCGCATCATGGTGTGCTTTTCCTCGACGAACTTCCCGAGTTCAAGAAGAATGTTCTCGAGGTTATGCGTCAGCCGCTGGAAGACGGCAGGGTTGTTATCGCACGCGCGGCAATCACCCTCGAATATCCCTCGAATTTCACTCTTGTCGGTGCGATGAACCCGTGCCCATGCGGATATTTCGGTGATCCTTACCACGAATGCACCTGCACGCCGGCGAATATTCAGAACTATATTGGAAAAATCTCCGGCCCTCTTCTCGACAGAATCGACATCCATATCGAGGTTCCCTCGGTTAAGTATAAAGAACTTTCCGGCCCCAGCACAGGTGAGAATTCGGACTCGATCCGCGAAAGGGTAACAAAAGCGCGGAGGGTTCAGAATCAGCGTTTCGAGGGAATCAAAGGTGTTTTTTCCAACGCCGATATGCACACAAAGATGATCCGCAAATTCTGCTCGCTCGACGAAGCAGGCGAATCGCTTCTCAAGTTGGCAATCACCAAGATGGGCCTTTCCGCAAGAGCTTACGACAGAATTTTGAAACTATCACGAACTATTGCCGACCTCGAAGGATGTAAGGACATCGCTCCGCACCACGTTTCGGAAGCAGTTCAATATCGCAGTCTTGACAGAAAATATTGGAGAGGTGGATGAGTTGATCACATGGATTTTCGTTATTATCGCAATAGCTGTTTTTCAAATTATCAGCCTGATTCTGGGGTTTCCCGACTCGGTCGATTATTTCGCCGCGGTTTTGCTTTTGCTGACAAGTCTCGGCATGCTATACCGTATTCGTATGAAACAGAAAAAGGGCGAAAGAGAGCGGTTGGCGAGAGAATTGGCACAGCTTAAAAATTCGAACCCGTGAGGTATCCCCCGGGATACCCGAAACATAATACTTCATCAAAGGGGGAAAGATGATTCCGCAGAAGCTTAAAACGAACGCGACGATCTACAAGGTTCTCGGCTGGATCTACATTATTGTCGGAGTTCTGGTTGGGATTGGCTTGATTGTCGGAGGAGTTTTAACTGGAGACTCCGAAGCTATGGTCGGCATGATTATCGGCGCAGTCGTCGGTGGGATTCTTGGTATTATTTTCGGATTGCTCTATCTCGCAATTGGAAAAGGAATCCACAACCGCAAGGAATGGGCGAAAACAGTCGGTTTCATTTTCGCGATTCTAATGCTTCTCAGCATTCCGATTGGGACAATCCTCGGGATAATCCTTCTTTTGGGATTCTCGGACGAGCAAAGCAAGGCATGGTTCTCCGGTGCGGAGAATATGGACCCCCACAATTACCAGCCGCCGCAATATTGATGTTTGGAACTTGATTTTCTCGATTTGATTCGTCGTTAGCCGAGGAAACATCGCGGCGAGCACTTTGGTGGGAGCAATATTTGTTGGATGACATATCCGACAAATTTGTTCCCTTTTTTTTATGTGCAAGGTTACATTTCCGAGCGGCACTCCGCGGCTGGCGGGCGAATTGCTACCTGTCCGGCTATTCGCTCGCTAGCCGCTTGGATTAATTTGTTAACTTTAGTTACTTGAGATACACGATCCGTTTCCTCGCCGCCGTGCCATCGGCCGTTTCGGTTCCGCTCGACGAACGGGAATCTAGCCGCGTCCGCCCTTCAGGTCTGCAGGACACGAGATAGACGCCGGAGGGGAGGGATGGGGAGGGATGCCAGACAACCGCCTTTTCCGTAGGGGACGGTTTTACGCCGTCCCTTGCGCGGGTTTCGGTATCGGCGAAAAAGGCGGGCGCAAGACCCGCCCCTACGGGCAACTGTGCGATTCTTCGCCCATTTACATCGTAAATCTCCACCCGAGCTGGCGTAAAACCCGCCCCTACGCCGTCGATGGCGATGGTTACAGCGGAATTAAAGGGGTTAGGAAAAGCGGAAATAGTGAAGCTGGCGGGAAGGGGGTGAATCTCCTCCGCGCCGGTGCCGGAGCCGAATTCGTAAGCGCCGATGTCGATGGTGCCGTCATTCAAACGGCCGCG
>Ga0334883_1004039_pt1 | contig 14651 bp, 11 predicted proteins | sample GraSluR1_MG_6_FD_207230 | JGI IMG/M metagenome (GOLD analysis project Ga0334883, IMG submission 207230) | Sludge microbial communities from methane-producing bioreactor in Wageningen University, Netherlands - Granular Sludge_09_05-R1 | ecosystem: Engineered > Bioreactor > Anaerobic >... | reverse complement strand
ATTCAGGACTTCAGTTACCTTTTCATCTGTAACTTCAACTCTGCGCTCAACCCACACCCTCATTTTCTCACCAGTTATATATATGTCCTGGCTGGTACTTGATTTTTTAGTTGGTAGTATTCATGGGTCATGACCCTTTTATTGGTTGAAGTTCTTGGTGGTAAGGGTAGGTTAGTAGTTCTTTTAGTGTCCAGATGTGGTCTGTTATTCCAATAGACATTGTTGGGGTTTGTTTCCGGTATTTTTTCCATGTTTTTCCTTTTATTTGTTTTTTGTCTACTATTTTGAGTGATTCATGTGTTCTTATGAAGTTGTGGTTGGTTATTTGTAGCGTGGTTTGGTGTTGGAGCCATTCATCCTTTTTGGAGTATCCTATGGTTTTTCTTGTCAGTCGATTATTGTCCTGGCGTAATGTCAGGTTTTGACGTTCTATGTAAGCTGTTGAGATAATACTTTCATCTATGTCTTCTTTTTCGCCAAATATGATTTTTCTTTGAATGTTAATGACTTTCCCACCTTCTCGTGTCTTTATTACTTGTGCGTATTTTAATTCTTCTAGGGGCATTTGACGAGGTTTTCGCGGTCTGCCGCGTTTACCGGTTTTTGGGAAGACTGTGTATTCGCCATATCTTTTTAATAATGCTTCAGCATAGTATTTACGCCCGTCAGTGATGAATATTGGCAGTTTTTTCTCATTTATTTTTTCACCTGTTATTTGAATAATCCGATCAGCGCTGTCTTGTGTCATGGGGCCTGCGTATGCTCCTAATATTAGTCTGTGTTCTGATACGAAGCTTAGCCAGATCCATCTTTCATCTTCTGATTCGTGCTCCATTTTCGGAACTGTTTTTTTTGAACGAAAGTCCATAACTCATCTAATTCTACTTTATCCACGTTAAGTTCTTTTATGAGAACTTTGTCAACTTCTTCACTGTGTTCTGCTGCTTTCTGCAGCCATCCTCTCACAGTATCAAGTTTAACTTCTAATATTTCCGCCGTTCCACGTAAACTCATGCCTTTTACAATCATTTTCAAAGCTAACAATATGGTCTTCTCATCGGTTCTTAAATCATGAAATATGGTGTTAGAACTTGAACTAAAGCTTTTGGAACATGTCCGACAGATATATTTGTGCATACGAACTCCACGTGCCTTATAAGTCCCATTAGCCACAATATTTCCTTTACTAATTTTCCCGTAATCAGGACAATTCTCGTTTGGACAACTTACATTCAATGTTTTAGGTTTAGGACCACGACAACCCATAAATACCACCTAATCACTAATATTTATTAGATTCGAAGTCCTATATAAATCTTCAGTATACTAAAGGGTCAACACCTATTCATGGGGTTTCAGTTAAAGCCATCGGAGTATTTTCTTTTTCATGTAATGATTGTCAGTTAAAGATTCATGGGGTTTTAGTTAAAAGTATTTTCACCCTTTAGATGGTATTCCCTGGTGGTCTGGCCCACAACGTAGAGGTAGATATGATTTTTCATGTCTTCCTGGACTGGTTTCCACCCATTGAATTTCCAGTAATAGGTTACCACCCTGGTCCCTGGCTGGAGTTCGACTTTCAGTTTACTTTTCAAATTCTGATTCGCTTTGCGGGAGAGAAATAGAGTTACCACCGTAGCCTCGCTGATATCCTCCCTGAAGAAGTTACCCCACCGGATATCCACCTGCTTCTGCAAGGCCAGAAGTAACACCTTCACCTTCGACCATAAAAATCTCAGTGGATCGGCTTCAATCCCCACTGCCCCGGCGTTGAAGCTCCGGGCGGCTTCTATCACTATCCTGCCATCACCTGATCCCAGATCATAAACTACGTCACCTGCTTCTACCCGGGCCATTTCTAACATATTTTTAACTATTTTCCGGGAGGTTGGTTCAAATCCTGCACCCAAAACATCTGACCAGAAAATCCATAACATAAAAACAGCGAAAATTATTAGGGAGATGGTGATGAAGTCAATTATCTGGCTGGTGATTAACATAAAACTAGGCTCCTGTATTTAAATATCGATTTTTTCACTTATCAAGTTATCAGGTGAGATATTATAAAAAGGGATTATTGTAACAAAAATGATTGTATTTACTATCTTTTTATAAATAAACTTGTACTACACCTTATTTCTCTTATCTGTTAATTATTATCAAATTAGATGATAAATAAGTTCATATAAAATGTTATTACTAAGTAGGTTTGTCTAAGTTGATTCAATTAGCTGGTGAAACACAGTTATATAGATGATTAAAATATAAATAGATAAGATTACGGTAATTAAGGTTTTAAATGGATTCATATTTTTAATAAAAAAACTAAGAATGCTTATTTAAAATTGTCATGTTAGATAACATCACAGCATGTCTTAAATTGGTTAAGGAGGTTTGTGAACGACTTTTTTTGCCTAAAAAACCAAAAACTATATATGTAGTCAAGAAATGATCAAAAAATATCCAAATAAATTCCTTAAAATGAGTTTATAGGATAAGGAGGCGGTATAATAAACAAAAAAATTTTATTTACAGTGTTAATTTTATTGTGTTTAACACTGACCCTCAATGCTGTTTCTGCAGCAGCAAATACTACAAGCACTGCAGGTACTACAGCACAGGATAAGAAAGTAAATACTACAACTACAACCAAAACGGCCAGTACTAGCACGAATTATGCGGCTGGAAGCTCTACAACCATAAAGGTTTTAATCTACAGCGGTCCAGAAGCTGCATCAGACTGTGTTGCTGGAGTGAAAACGTCTCTGGCCACTGCCAACTCACAGAATCTGGTAAACGGAGTTAAATTCAACTACGCTACTTCCACCAAAATTACCACGTCAATATTATCAGGTTACGACCTCCTGGTTATGCCGGGAGGAAGTGGTGGTGGGTACTACCTGAAAAGTAGCAATATATATGGTACAGCCATAAAAAACTTCGTTAAAAACGGTGGAGGATACCTGGGTATCTGCGCTGGAGCATATGCTGCCGCAAATTTTGTCCATGGCTATTACAATGGATGGGGAATAGCTCCCCATGTAAATGCATATGCAGTCGGTTATACGGGAAACCTGCCAGTAACCTTCACCTCTGACGGAACTAGTGTGATAAAACGTAGCGGTACACTAACCCTTCACCATTACAACGGAGCAGCTATGTACCTCAGATCCTCTGGAGCTAAGATCTTCGCAAAATACGCAGACAGCAAAAGTGGATACAAAGGTTACGCTGCCATTGTGGGCGATTACTATGGTAATGGAAGAGTTGTTCTAAGCGGACCACACCCCGAGCTGAGTCCACAGTACCCAGATATAATCGCCAATCTGATTGTATGGGCTACCAAGACCACAGTCAGTACTACACCTAGTACCCCAACCACTCAGAAAGCCACTGTAAGCCAGATACAAACGGCAGCAGCCAGTGTTAAAACTTTCTATGAAACCAACAAGAGATTACCCAACTATGTAACCGTGAACGGCGCCCAGTTAACCATGCCTAAATTCATGTACCTTTTAGCTACAGCAACTATTCAGTTAAACAGCGGATCAACATCGACAATTACAGTTAAAAATGTTAACGCAGCCCCTAAGATATCAGGAAGCATCAAATCAGGTAACATCCAAAAAGCAGAGTACATAACCGTGGCTAAAAGAATCGTAACTTTCATCAACACCAATGGAAGAGCACCGAACTTCCTGACCACCAAACTGGGAACTTTGAGTTTCACCAAGGCTGTCTACACGTTCTCCAAGGTACTGGCTTTCTACAAAACAAATAAGAGACTGCCCAACTTCGTGGCGGTAAGTAAATAGGAAAGTATACCAAAATTTACTTTCTATTTTTTTATTTTTTAAACAATGTTCTACCTAAATAAGATCATAACTTTTTTTTATATCATTTACACCAACCACAAGACAAAACCTTTTTTATATCATTTACACCATCCGCATATTAATTTTAGATAAATATATGAAATAAGAATGAGAACTATTCTATTGATAATCTAAGTGTAAGCTCTTATAGGGGAAGATCATCATGACCTCCCAAGATGATCAGGAAATGATAGAGACGATTTACGTTAGATCCCAGTGACGGTAGTTTCACCATAAAACCCAGGAAGATCAGTTTGAAAAGCATAAGGGTAAAAAGAAAAAGGACTTACAAACTGAACTGGACAACACCAAGATGGATATGATACAGTAACTCATTCGGGATGTACTCAATAAGATCATTCATGAGGGATATCAACCCGATAAGATAGTTCATGGGGGAATCAAAGTAAGATATTTGTAGAGTGTAATAAAATGGGAAATCAAATAACATTCTCTCCAAAGAAGGATAGATCTGTAACCGGTGAAGACACCCTGGAAATAGAAAACATCCAGCTTAAGGCCACCAACCGAAAACTGATATCCAAGTTAGACCAGCAAAAACAGTTGATCAAGAAGTTGAACCGGGAACTCCAGGCAGTTAAGACCAGCAAGGAATCTAGAGATTATAATCAGCTTAGAAAGGAATACCACGCCTTAAAAAGTAAGAACGATAACCTGGAAACCCTACTTTTACAATCCCGGAAGGAGATAACCCGCCTTAAAAGGGAATTAAGTAAATTAACCGGGGATTCTGGTGAGCCTAAGAGTTCCCCATGGGATAGGCTGAAGAAGATAAGAAAATAGTATATAAAAACTTTGAAAATTTAGAATTGAAAATAATAATGTTTAAGAATTTAAATTGTTTTTAAAAAAATTTTAGAAATCGAAAATTTGGAAATAAAAATTTAAAATTTTCTGAATTTTAAAAGAAATACTGAATTTTTAAAAAAAATAAAATTTTTACTTCTATAAGGTCGTTACTTCTTCTTTTTCTTAGTGTTTTTTACTTTTACTTCCTCGATAGCGGCTCTGCCTGAGATCTCAATGGAGTACCCGTTTTCAAAGGCCATGGTCATCTGGGGATTGAATTCATGGTCCTGGAAGGTTATGTATTCCAGGAATTTATTCCCCTTCAACTGGGCTATGCCCACTTTTTTAAACTTCCTGTTTTCACCTTCGTTTAGTCCGATTTTTATTGTCTCGGCAGTTATGCTGATGGTGTAAGTTTCGTCTTCATCCAGGCCGTCTGTATCTTCAAATGTTAGTGTAATCCCCTGGACGTTACTGGTTTTTTTCTGACGCTTCTTTTTAGCATCTATAACCACTTCACCCCTGGCCTGTTCCAATTCCTTGTATGTTTCTTCTTCGAATGCCTCTTCTTCGAACCATTCATCTTCATAATCCATTTCCATCTCAAATTCCAGTTCTTCAATCATTTAATACCACCTACTTAAAATACGATTCGGGAACCTAGAATTTCATTTTCCACTAAAGATGACACACCCTATAACATCTTAATTCATTATAATTTCTTGGCTCATATAATTTATATATGTTACTCCCCAGATTATCAGCTCAGCTTAGTCAGGATCTTTCTGGATATACTGGCTATTAAACCCCCTATTATACTAAATAATGAAGGTACCAGGAGATAGACTGCGCATAAAGCTAGAAAAAATGCTATACCGTCTGGCAGGGAAGATTCAACCTGGTATATGGGGTTGTTCATGTAATAGTAGGTTATGATCACCAGCAACCCGGAGATACAGGCCGCATAAAAACCATTGGACGCACCGGATCTGATGTTTCCACCGGCAATTACTGCAGCTACCAGTCCACCAGCACCCCACAGGTAAAAGGAGATGTTGTTGTTATATACAAAGTTGGACGAGTAGGGATCTGGTGAAGAAATATGAAAAGACACCAGTATAACCACCGCACCTATAATTATACCGGATATTCTCCGGATGTTTAGGGCAGAAGTTATTTTATCGGTTATCTTCTGGTCTTCAATTTTCTCCACGTATTCCAGTTTCCCGCCGCACTGGCACCGGTCAAAATCCTCTGGATGCTCCCCCTCCTGAAGCTGATAGTACCCATCACATTCCTTACAGATTAGATAGCCCATAAATATCATCTAACAAGGTTAAAAGGTTTATATCTCTTGTGAGTCTATATCTACTCTTAATATGTTTATAAAAGTTATGGGTTAGGGTTAATATAGTTATCCCCATTTTCACTCTACTTCGTAAATCAATGGAAAAATCATGATGAAAAATTATATGATTAAAACAAAAAACCTGAATAAAAAAATTATACAATAAATAAATAGCACTAAAATAAAAAAATTTAAGTTAAAAAAAGACTTATCTGATTGTTTTTAAATAAATTAAGTTTTTATCCTTTCTGTCGTCTGGGTTTTAGAGGGACATGGCCCATGAGACCATCGATGAACTTGGATATGAAACTCTTTTTAGGCATTTTGGGCATTAAATAGTCTTTATCAACCAGATAAGATGCTAAATCTAGAAATGAATGTGATACCTCAGATTCTGGGTCTTCTATAATTATAGGGGTACCCTGGGCATAGAATTTAATTAACTCCTTATCTTCGGGTATGATGCACAGGATGGATGCTTCCATGATGGCTTCCACTTCTTCTGGGGATAGGAAATCCCGGTCATTTTTATCCCGGTTTAAGACCACGCCTAAAATGTTGATTCCCATCCTTTCAGCCAGTAATTTGGTCTTGAGTGTATCGGTCAGGGATGTGACCTCTGGAGTGGTTACCAGGATCATCTCATCTGCGGGTGACATGGCAGCCAGGGCGTCTCTTTCGAGACCTGCTGGTGAGTCTATGAGAATTATGTCCACGCTCCCAATGAGCTGGTCGAAAACCTTTTCCATTCTCTCCCTTTTTATGTACTTGAGGTTGGGCAGGGAAAGACCGGCAGGGACGATATGAACTCCTCCTGGGCCTTCATATATGGCGTTTTGGATGTTCTCTTCTCCGGCCAAAACCTCCTGCAAGGTAACCTGCTTCCCCTCCAGTCCCAGGATCAACTCTAAATTAGCCATGTTAATATCCATATCAAGTATTAGCACGTCCTCCTCCAAGAGAGAAAGGGCTATGCCTAAATTTGCAGTAACTGTTGTTTTTCCGACGCCCCCTTTACCAGAAGCAACTGCAATTACCCTTGTCATATTTTCACCTTGCCAATTTTCTAGATTATTAAGGAAAGTTTAGATAATCATTAATATTGCACATGCATTTTTATTTCACATTAAAATAAAATTTTAAAAAATTTTTGTGAGTAATATCCCAAACTTATATTCATGACCAGTTAAAATCATGACAAAAAGTATTATAAACACATCTCATATTGATTAACAATGTGAGTTCTCTCTTACATAAAAACCGGGGGATAATACATAAAAATACACTCTAAAATCGGCAAACAACTCTTTTTTTAAAAAAACAGTTTAATAGTGTTAAAACATATTTAACCCATTTAAATTTTCCCGATCAAAAATTTACAGCCAAATGAACTATTTTTCCTCAATGGAACTTTTAATTAAAATACAACTACTAATAAACCGATGATCATACGGACTCAATAACAATTAAAGGGGCTTTTTTAGGCAAATAAACTTTTATTTGACTTAAATTGTTAAAAATAACAATAAAGAAGGATTCTTCCAAATACACCCTTAATTAAACCTTTCAGAGTGTCTTAAATTTAAAAAAGAGCTCTCTAATCCTATTTTTTTGGGAAAAAAATCAAAAACTTTATATACCATACGCGAATGAGTATAACTATTGTCCAGAATATATCCAATTTCTAAATTTTGGACAAGGAGGCGGTAAAATTAAAATTAAAGTAATATTATCAGTGCTTTTACTTTTCTCTTTAGCACTGTTTATAAATGCAGAAAATGTTTCTGCTGCTAGCACTACTACTGTAGATGCGAATTCTATAATTAAATCATCAGATACAGTGAAAAATTACGTGGAAACTAAAAAAGCAGTTCCAAGCACCGTAACAGTTGGTAGTAAAACAGTAACAAAAGAACAGTACCTGTACCTGTTAGCTTCAACTACGACCAACCTCAATAAAAACAGTAAAACATCAGTTACAGTGAAAACCGTTGCCAAAGCACCCAACCCCAATGGAAATTTAAAGACTGGTACCCTAACCAAAAGTGAATACGTCACACTAGCCGGTAAAATTACCACTTTCATAAACACCAACGGAAGGCTACCCAACTTCATGTCTACTTCCAAGGGAAACATGAGAACCGAAAACCTGATCTACACTTACTCCAAGATCGTGGCATTCTATAAAACCAACAACCGACTACCCAACTTTGTATCAGTAACACCATGGACTAAAAGTGAAGGAACCAGTTCATCAACAAGTACAGCTAACCCGGCAACCAGTGGAACCAGCTTCACTATCCCTCAGATAGTCACCGCAGCGAAAAACTACAGAAACTACGTTGACAGCAACTATAAAACACCATCCACAGTAACCGTAAACAACGTAAAAGTTAACACACCGCAGTTCCTGCAGCTATTAAGCTACGCCATAGTCCAGTTGAAAACCGGATCCAAAGCGTCCATCACACTAAAAACAGTCACTGGTTCTCCAAATCCTACTGAAACGGTTAAAGCCGGTACTTTACAGATGGCAGAATATGTTAAATTAGCACAGAGTGCGATATCAATCATCGACAGTGCAGGCAGAGCACCTAATTTTGCGGACAGTACACTGGGAAAGCTGCGATACGAAACATTGACCTACAACTTCGCCAAGGTCATTCAATTCTATGGTACAAATGGTAGATTACCCAACACCCTTGATGTCGTTCCCTACTCTAGCCTGAACTCCGCCGTAACTGGTAGTGTTCAAGCGATAATTGACCAAATAGGAAGAGACGAAGCGAAATATGGAACAATACAGGGTAATAAATACTCATACCTAGATGTTTTCCTTGCTGAAGGTAAAGGAAACTGCTGGGGTAGTGCTCTGTATCTATACTGGAGACTAAGTGCTTCAGGCATTCAAGCTAGAATAATGGGTTACATTGGAGGTATCGCCAATAACTCATTCAAACACGCATGGACACAGGTCCTTATTAATGGCGTATGGACAAACTGGAATTACGCAAAATACAGTTCAAAACACTGCGGTGATGTAGGCGGCGGAACCAGAGTAGTTCTTGTAGATCAATATGAGGGTAAGGGATTAAGTACATCCGCTTTAACCAACAAATTAATCGAAGAATACTACGAGGTATTATAAAAAACCCAAATTTTGAGAGGTAAATGCAAAAATTACCTCTAACTTATCTTTTTTTAAACTTTCTGCATGATATAAAAAATAGAACTGTTATCTTCTGGATTTTTCTTAAACATTTCAATTTCAGCTTCTTCAATCTTCAAAACCTTTAGTACTTCCTTATTTTCCTGATACTTTCCTATTAAATTTTTAACGTGTTCTTCATAGGGCTGGTAGAAGTAAGACCACCAGATACTGTGGTGGACCAGGAAAAAGTCCAACAATCGGTATCCTGAGGCTTTAATGGAACTTATCCTTGCCTGGTGGTCCTGGTGGGGTATATGAAGCACCATGAAACCATGGTCCCTGATTAAATGTCGCCAGTCCCTTAATGCTTCTTCAAAACCAATCTCAAAGAGGGACCCCTCAGCCCAGATCAGGTCGAAACTTCCACTGGGAAAATCCATATCAAAAAGAGAAGAATTAACAGTTTTTACCTGGTCTACAAATCCAATGGCCCTTATTTTCTCGTCAAGGCAGTTCAGCGCCTCCTGATCTATGTCTAGAGCTAATATTTCCCCGTCACTTATATGGGCCAGTTCCAGGGTGGGGACTCCAGTACCACATCCCACATCGAGTATTTTAGGTTTGTCCATTACAGGGAGCTTAATAAAAGCTTTGCGGGTGTATTCATTCAAATTCTCTCTGTAATGGTCTTTATCTATTATCTTTAAAATATTAAAGGTCATATTTACTGTTTGACGTACTGCATCACTTCACTATTTACCTTACTGCAATCACTTCTATTTAACGTACTGCTTCACGTTTCCCCTGATCACAGCGGATGCACCGTAACCTTTTATTCCCTGTAACATTTCTGGAAATTTGTTCTTAGGGATGAGCACGTTTACCTGGGAATAATCACTACCCTGGGATATGGTGGGTTCATCACTGCAGAACTTGCCCTCCACCAGGAATTTCTTAACTTCCTCCACGTTTTCATTGGAGATGTTGAACTTTATATCGAAGTATTTCCTGGCCTTCACCGCACCAAAGAGCTGGTCGTAGATCATCTCCGCCTTAGCCATCTTATCACCAGTACAGCTGGGACCGGCATATAATCCGGCGCTGGATTCCATTATGGTCTCCAGGATCTTAAGGCCGGCTTTTTTAAGGCTGCTCCCGGTCTGGGTGTTATCCACGATTAAATCAGCGCCCTTGGCTATGTATACCTCGGTTGCACCGTCTGAGTTTATTATCTGGACCTGCTCATTATCCCCATCTACTAAACCCCTTATCTGGACCAGGGGTATGCTGTCTAAGTAGATCTCCTGGTATCCCTTATTGGCCATTATGTGCTGCCGGGTCAGGTTGGGGTATTCGGTGAAACACAGGACGGGTGTGTCCCTATCCTTGTTTTCCCTGAAAAATTCAGTTAAATTCTCGTAAGGCGCAGTACTGGGTATAGCTACAACTAGGCGGGTCTGGCCGTAGTCCAGGTCTCCAAGCTTAGTTATTGACTTTTCATCGTTGGCTATGGACTCCTCTTTTACCCAATCTTCACCTATAATTGCAATATCAACCATCTTACGATTGAGCTCCACTGGTGCGCTCTGCGGCCTGGTGAGGTAGGCCTTTATCTCTGGATCGTTGATTACATTGATTTCGTAGGCTTCATTTCCTGGTTCGTATCCTTTAACCTCGTAGCCTGCGTCTACCAGTAACTTGTGGGTGTTTCCCCGGTTAACATTATTTAAACTCCCCTTGGGGAGTCCTAATACTATTTTCTCCATATACAATAAGCGAATGATTTTGGGATATATATTTTTCTATGAATTATTACTTTTTCCAACGTATTTTGAAGTTTAGTAATAATAATTATGATATGGAAAGTATTATATATTAGGTGTTACTAACACAATTTTGGTGGTTATTATGAGGAAAAAGTACATATTTATTATGTTAATAACTTTGTTTTTGATGCTTATTTCAGTTATGGGAACTGTTTCAGCAGCTAGTTACACTATTAGTGAGGTAGAACAGCTTTCGACTGGGATTAAAAGTTATACTGAATCACATGGTAATGTGCCGGGTTATGTAGATATTTCCTCTAAAAATAGTACCACTCCCTCATTTTTAAAAACACTTGCTAAAACTACAGTTCAGCTTAATTCAGGTTCGACTGCACCAGTAACTATAAGCAGTGTGGCTAAAGCTCCTAGTCCTTCTGGATCTGCAACTGGTACATTGTATAAATCGGAGTACGTTACTGTTGCCAATAACCTTAATTCGTTTATAAACACGAATAATCGAGCACCCAATTTTATGAGCAGTTCCATAGGGAACATTCGTTACGAATCGCTGGTTTACACGTATTCAAAGGTGGTGGACTTTTACCGTTATAATGACCGGTTACCTAATTATGTGACGGTGAGTAACGTTGCAGGTATAGATTCAACCGGTGTGGTGATAGATAATGTTGCCCCTACCGTAAGTAATAATCTTGCTTCTGGATCCTATAACACTATCAAAACTGTGACTTTAACAGCCACTGACCATGTCGATCCCAACCCCAAAGTCTATTACAGTACTAATGGTGGCTCTACATGGAGTTACAAGACTAAAACTGTTACATTAACATTTGGTCAAGGGGTGACAACTTTGAAGTACTATGGAAAAGATGCAACAGGAAACACAGGATCAACACAAACCAGAACTTACACTATCAGCACAGCAGCTCCTCCAATAGTCATTAGTATAGATCCAGCAAACAACGCAGTTAATGTACCAGTTAATAAAGTAATCAAAGTTACTTTTAATGAGCCAATTAAAGCAGGAAGTCTCTGGATCGAACTTAAAAACAATGGCGGAACATCCATACCTATCACAAAATCTATTAGTGGCAGTATTTTAACTATAAAACCTATTAATTCGTTGGCAGGAGGCAGATATACTTTAACTTTACATACTGGTAGTATAACTGATCTTGAGAATAATCCACTGGCTCTTTGTGGCTTTAGATTCAATGTCACAAACACTGTGCAAAATGTTAATACCGGCACCACATATCCTAGTATTCAGGCGGCTGTAAATGCTGCATCAGCCCATAATACAATCCAAGTTGGTACTGGAATTTACACAGAAAATATCGTTATATTTAAAGCACTAAATTTAAAAGCCGCCGCCGGGGCTAATGTTATCATTCAAGCTTTAGATCCAGCCTATGCGACTATTGGAATAGATTCAGGGGGAAATGGAACAAAAATTACTGGTTTCACCCTACAAGGCGCTACAAATTCAACAGGAATACTGTTATATTATGCTAAAAATTGCAATATAACCGGAAACACCATAATGAATAATGAAAATGGAATTTTTGCATATTATTCAAACAATAGTTCAATAAGTGAAAATTATATTTCACATAATTCTGTGGGTATTTTCACTTACTGTTCAAATAATAATACAATATCTAAAACTGATGTGGAAAATAATGATGACGGAATTTTCCTTTATAATTCAAATAATAATACAATATCTGAAAACAATGCAGAAAATAACAATAATGGAATTTGTATAGATACTTCAAATAAGAATATTATATCTAGAAACAAAGCAATTAACAATGCTTTAAAAGGAATCCTCGTTGATAATTCAAATAATACAAATATAATTGGAAATACTGCTACTGATAATATTCAAGTTGGTATTTTCCTTAGTTACTCAAATAGTACTTTGATATCTGGAAATGATGTTAAAAATAATGGTATAAATGGAACGATTTATGGTGGAATTATTATTGGTTATTCAAATAACACCATCATATCTGGAAATAATGCAACGAACAATACTGAAAACGGAATTCTCCTTTATAAATCAGAAGACAACACCATATCTGGAAATAATGCAACAAAAAATACTGTGGGAATCAATCTTCAAAACGCAAGTAATAACACCATATCTATGAATAAGGCCGTGGAAAACATTAGAAATGGAATTCTTCTTCTTTATTCAAGTAATAGCTCAATTTTAGAAAATACCATAAGTAACAATCTCGATGCCGGGGTTTACCTTGATAACTCAGATAGTAACGAAATAACTGAAAATATAATAACGAATAATCACAAAGGTATCTATCTCTACTTTTCACCAGCTACTGTTAATTTCAATAGAATCACTGGAAACAATGTGGGCGGACTCGTTAATGCTTATAGTAACCCTGTAAATGCAACCAACAACTGGTGGGGAACTAACACACCAACTGTCTCCTCAAGTAGCATCAGTGATATTTGCATTTTAGGAGGAAATGTCATTTACAACCCCTGGATTGTACTGACAGTAAATTCTGTGTACTTTAGGGATGGCATTTTTAATGTAACAGCCGATTTAACACATAATAACCAGGGAACTAATTTATTGCCTTTAGGGCACATCCCAGATGGAATAACTGTTAATTTCATTACAGATTATGGGACCATTGGAGCAATTGCAAATACAATTAATGGAAAAGCGATATCTCAACTTAATTCGACAACAAATGGTATAGCTAACGTTACAGTTTCTTTGGATAACCAGATAGTCTCCACAACAATTAGCTTATATAAAATATTTAATACTGTAACTCAGAAAGGATTTGCCAGCATACAGGCAGCCATTGACGATCCATCAACCTCTGACGGTGATGTTATTGAGATTAGAAGTGGAACTTATAGAGAAAATGTTGTTATAAATAAAAATTTAACAATAAGGGCATTAACTGGAGGAAACGTAACATTACAAGCTTTGAATTCTTCAAATTCAATAATTACAATAAATCCCGGCTTAACTGTTACAATATACAATATAACCTTTAAAAATGGTGATACAAGTAATGGTGGAGCCATCTACAATAGCGGTAATCTAACTGTCTCTGGCAGTACTTTCACAGGTACCCATGCAACCAATGGTGGAGCCATCTACAACAGGGGTAATTTAACTGTGTTTAGCAGCACGTTCACAAATAACACTGCAACTAATGGTGGTGCTATCTACAATTACGGTGGTAATGCTAGTATAAACTTCAACAGAATAGTGGGAAATAGTGCAAATGGAATTTATAACGTAAATAATGGAACAATAAATGCTACAAACAATTGGTGGGGCACCAATACCCCGATCTATTCCACTTCCTCTTTGCCATACGCAGACATATTGAATCAAAATGGGACGGTAAATTACAACCCATGGCTTGTCTTAAATGTAAACACTAACCCTGTAAATACCATTGGTAACTCCACAGTTACTGCTGATTTAACTCATAACAGTAATAACGAAGATACTTCCTCAGGAGGTCATATTCCAGATAACATTCCAGTAAACTTCACCACCAATTTAGGCACAATCACCAGTACCGCTTATACCAGAAATGGGAAAGCCACCCTAACATTCAACCCAGGAACAATCACACTAGGAACGGCCAATATTACCGCTACATTAGATGGAATGAGTGTGCAAA
>Ga0334883_1004034_pt1 | contig 14662 bp, 5 predicted proteins | sample GraSluR1_MG_6_FD_207230 | JGI IMG/M metagenome (GOLD analysis project Ga0334883, IMG submission 207230) | Sludge microbial communities from methane-producing bioreactor in Wageningen University, Netherlands - Granular Sludge_09_05-R1 | ecosystem: Engineered > Bioreactor > Anaerobic > Unclassified... | reverse complement strand
CTTCTTTCATGCCCTTGATAAGCCTGAACTCCCCCGAGCTAACTATCTTCTCGCCCCCGTAAGCCTGCTCGACGGCCATGGAATACAGCACTAGCTGCTCCGGGTGGGCCGAAGACGCGTTCTTTCCACTCTTGTAGTCAATTACGAAGAGCGTGCCGTCGTTTTTCACGTCTATCCTGTCGATAAAGCCCCTCATGCAGAACCCGTGCAGTTCGAGCGGCGGTACTTCGCCGAAGCCGAAGGCGAGCTCCGTCTGCCGCGGCCTCGTGTCTAGCTCGCGAGTCCTCTCGCTGTCGAAGGCGATGTACTCTCTCAGGATAGTGGCCATCTGCTTTTTGCGGAGCCTGAAGAGGCTCTCGTTTTCGCTGTTAGAATATCTGCGCAGCTGTCCGTCGAGGACCGTTTCTATCTCTCCGTCGCTCCGCGGCAGCTGGCTGAGCACGGCGTGAAAGACGCTGCCCGTGTCCATGTGGGAGAGCTCCAGGATCTCTTCCAGCTCTTCCTCGATCTTCAGTACGTTGCTCAGGAAATACTTGAATTTGCAGCCGCAGTACTGGCTGATCTTCGAAAAGCTCACGAAACGCGTCTCTTGCTCCTCCCTAGCGGCCTTCATCGACACATTGTAATCGAATTCGCGGGGCACTCTCCTGAGATTCTCTTCGAGCCGCCTCGTCTGATCGGAAGTCGCGTTGGCGTCCCACGTTTCGCGGTCCAGCGCGAATATCCGCGCGACGGCCAGCCTGAAATCTCCCCGGCTCATCGCACCGGCGGGCGAGCCAATAAGATCGGACCTCTTCCCGCCGTCCCTGCCGTGGACCAGCGTTCCCGCCTTGCCGGCGGCGTCCAGCAAAGACTGCGTGTAGGGTGAGGCCAGCAGCGAGTCTCCGTCGATCGTCGAATTGGAAAACGTGAAGATAGCCCTCTCCTGCGCGGCGGCCACCGCGAGGAAGAGGCCGAGCCTCTGGCGGTTCTCCTGTATGTTCAGTATGTCTTTGGCGATGGGCCTCGAGTACTGCGCCCTGGAATAGAGCGGGTTAAGGCCGGTGACGGGATAATTCCCGTCGTTGAAGCCCATGAAGAACTTGTATTTGGCTTCGATGTTCCTCGAATCGACCAGGGAGACGACGCTCACGCCGCCCCCCATGTTTCTCTCGCTGACCAGGCCGTCGCTGTTCAGGAAGGCCAGGAGCGAACGGTGGTAGAAGGCCGGCGGGCACTCTTCGATCCCTGCCAGCCTCAGTTGCCTGTCGTGGTCGGGCAGCGCCTTCTGCAGGAAGCGGAGGCACAGCTCCAGAGACTCCCCGGCCGTAGCGGAGATTTCCGGGCTTTCCGATAGACTATCCAGACCCAGCTGCCGCCACCAGTCAGAGAAGAAACCGGACAGCTTCTGGAGCTTCATACCCCTGTCCACATCCAGCGGCTCGATAAACGAGAAGACCTTCCTCACCGCGGGCAGCATCTCTCCGGCGACAAAGACGGCCTGATCGGCTGTCTCCGAGATAAGAGAGCTCAGCGAGAAGTCGTCGCCCTCGTCGTTCTGCTCCTCTAACCTCTTGCGCTTGCCCTGGAGAAAACCTTTGTACGACTCGAGGTTTTTCGTCCAGAATTTTCCCGCTTCGGCCGCGCTCTCCTGGGTGGCGCCGTACAACAGGCCGGCCGCGGAGGCTATCTTCTCGAACATGACGGCGTTGACCTGCCTGCCGGGCCCGGGGTTTCCGTAACCGGCATCGACCATCTCGAGAACCTTCTGCGGCTCGAAGGAGGCGGAGACGACCTCGAAGGGGAGGAGCAGGTGCCGGACGCTCTTGGACTGCAGGAGCGAGCCGGGCCAGCGGCTGACACAGGGGATGTCGAAGTCCGCGAGTCTCTTCTTCAGCACACTTAGGTAGTCGTCCCCCGGCACGACTATCTCGAAACTCTCCGGCCTTTCGCCCTCCAGGACGATAAGCCGCTTTATCTGCCTTGAAACGTAATCGACCTCGCCGTACAGATCGTTGCACTCGACGACCCCGACCCCTTCGACTTCCTCGCCGGCGGGCAGCGCCGCGTCGCGGAAGAGCGAGTTCTTCACGGCGGCGAGCGGACCGTCATACCCGTCTTCCAGTTCTATGTTCTCGCACTCTCTGCCCTCGAAAAGCCCGGGGAGCGTACCGGCTTCCCGGAAGAGCCCGCGCCTGTCGGGGTCGGACGGAACAGTGAGATACACACTCTCGAAGCCCTCCATGAATTTCGCCACGAAGGCCGCCATCGCAGGCGACAGGTCGTTGAAACCGTCTATGAACAGGACGGTTCCGTAGCTGCCCGACTCTATTTTGTCGGCGTTTTCGGCGACGATCGCGAAGGCGTCGTACATATCGAAGTAACGCCGCTCTTGAAACCGTTTTTTCAGGCCTTCATATACTTGCAGGAGGATCTGCGGGACGGCCTCCTCACCGCCGAAGGCGAGGCCAAGATCGCCCATGTTCTCCTTCAGTACGTTGACCGCCTCGCGGAAGTAGCCAACGGTGCGGGCCGAGGGCACGTATCCTTTCAACTCCTGAATGACCGCCGACAGCTCCATCCTGCAAACGCCCTCCGGGATCTGCCTCAGCTCGCCTGCAATAGACGAGGCCAGCCGCCTAGCGAGCGACCACACCGGCACGAACCTGTCGGAGAGGAGCGAATAGCCTCTCAGTAGCAACTCCTGGCGGACGGACTCAGTGAAGGAAGCGGTGGGACCGAGAAGAAAGTAAGAAAAGGGGTCTCGCCTGTGAAGCTCCTCAAGCCTGCCGATTGTGAAATCCGTTCTCCCGCGCGCGGTCTTTCCCCTGACGACGAATCCCTTCATGATCGACCTCCCGATTGAAAAGATCTATGACAGTACGCCAAACAGACCCGCTAACCAGAGCGGCCCGTCGATTGAATCCCACCGTGCCTGGCAGAGTATGCGACTCCTTTCTGCCCGTTTCCTATCGCGAGTTATCCTGCTTTACTTGCGACAGCGCAATTGAGTGACTCAAGGCTTTCAGTCTGTATTACGTGTTTGCTTTATCAAAGATTGTGAGAATGGGAAAACAAGTCCAATTGTTCTCGTTTATTTTCTCAGGATGAACAGATCCTTTCTTTACCATTCCTTATTACTATGAACTTATCCATGTTGGCCAGTACCTTAATGATTTCCTTTTCCTACTTCTCTTGTGATAACATATCTTTGAGCCTCGTATCGATATTCGAATAATTCAATGTTAACACCATAGAATCTATTTGGAGTCTTTTTTTGAGATAGCTTAAAGACCGTTTTCTAATAACCGATGTAACCGCAATGCGAAAACTGAGTCTGTCACGAAAAAATGAGGGGATTCGTTGTTACCGCCAGTGGCGTGGCAAGAAAACCAATATCCGTGAGGAGATAGATAAATGGCCGAAATGGAAAACCGTTGGTTATCAGCAGATGAAATAGGTAAGCACCTCGGTGTCAGCAGTAAAGATGGTTACCGCTGGATCGACAAACTCACGATACCCACCCATCGCATGGGTTGTCTTTTGGAGTTCAAGAAAGACAAGGTTAACGAGTGGCTGAAGGCTGGCGGTGCGGTAGATCTCAATAAGAAAGATTTGAAAGAATGATTACAGACTACCATGCAAGCTACTACGCGCATGAATTGAGCCGGGTCGGCGGCTCTGGTGTCGATCGTCTTGGCCGTGCGTTATTTGATGCGTGTGTAGACCTCAATCCTCACCAGATTGAAGCAGCCCTTTTCGCATTACGCTCACCTCTTTCAAAGGGTGTGCTGCTCGCCGATGAAGTTGGCCTTGGCAAGACCATCGAGGCAGGTCTTGTGCTATGTCAATACTGGGCGGAACGCAGACAAAACATTCTAGTTGTCAGCCCTGCCTCTCTCCGGAAGCAGTGGGCATTGGAGCTCTCCGAAAAGTTCAACTTACCATCCATCGTTCTGGATGCAAAAATCTATAAAGATCAGCAAAAGCGTGGTGTTCCGAATCCTTTCAGAGACAAGCAAATTATCATTTGCTCCATGCACTTTGCCGCCAGCCGAGCGGAAGAACTCAAAGAGATAGCCTGGGATCTTGTGGTTATTGATGAAGCCCACAAGCTCCGTAATGCCTATCGTGAAAGCAATCGGCTAGGTCAGCGTATCCGTTGGGCAACAGAAGATCGCAAAAAGCTTCTTCTGACGGCCACACCACTGCAAAACTCCCTGCTAGAACTCTATGGCCTTTCGACACTGATCGATGACCGGCTGTTTGGTGATTTGGCATCTTTCAGAACGCAGTACATCAATTATGGCGGTGACGTTTCCGGCCTGCGGGAACGCTTGGGCGCATTCTGCTGGCGGTCGCTCCGTAGCCAGGTCATCGAATTCGTGCGCTACACAGAGCGCAAACTCATCACTCGACCATTCCAACCCACGGAGCAGGAACACAAACTGTATGAGGCGGTTTCCAGCTATCTCATGCGTGACGAAACCTATGCGCTTCCATCTGGGCAAAAACATTTACTCACACTTCTTGTTCGAAAAGTTCTCGCGTCCTCGCCCCATGCCGTTGCTGGAACGCTTGAGATCATGCGTGATCGCCTGCTGAAGCTAAGAGACGAAACCAAGCAAGATGCGAGCGCTCTGGACCTTCTGATTTCCGGTGAAGCTATTGATGACGACCTTCTCGATGAGATTCTAGAAGATGAAGAGGATGCATCTCTAGACGATGAAACCCCGACGCCTGAGAAGGAACCTGAGCTGCAGGTCAAGAAGATCGACCTGGAAAAGCTCAATGCCGAAATTGACGAGCTGACCGACTATATTCGCTGGGCCAGAAGCCTCGGTATCGACACAAAAACCAGAGCGCTACTGAAAGCCCTGGATATCGGTTTCAGCGTCATGAAAGAAATGGGAGCTGCCAAGAAGGTGGTCGTCTTTACCGAATCCCGGCGAACCCAGAACTGGCTGAAAGATTTCCTAGAAGGGAATGGCTATGCTGGTCAGGTGCTGACATTCAATGGTACTAACAAGGACGATGCCTCCGGGCAGATTTATCAGGAATGGCTTGCCGCCAACAAAGAATCAGGTCGGGCGACTGGCTCTCGACAAGTGGATCTTAGAGCAGCAATCATTGATCGATTTAGGGAGCAGGCAAGTATCTTAATTGCAACAGAGGCAGGGGCTGAGGGGCTTAATCTTCAGTTTTGTTCGGCCATTGTCAATTTTGACCTCCCCTGGAACCCTCAACGCATTGAACAACGGATAGGACGATGCCACCGCTACGGTCAAAAACACGACGTTGTGGTTATTAACTTCCTCAACGAGCGTAATGCTGCCGACAGACGTGTATATGAGTTACTGGAACACAAATTCAATCTGTTTACAGGCGTATTCGGCGCCAGTGATGATGTTCTTGGCTCCATTGAAACTGGGGTAGATTTTGAACGTCGCATCTTGGAAATTTACCAGGGGTGTCGAAGTGAAGAAGAAATTCAGGTTGCATTCGAGAGATTACAGGCGGATCTGGAAGAGCAGATCAAATCCAAGATGGGTGATACACGTAAAATGCTGCTGGAACATTTCGATGAGGATGTACACGACCGGCTGAAAGTGAATTTGACTGGGACTCAGGAGCGATTGGATCGCATCGGACGTTTGTTCTGGATGGTTACTCGTTATATATTGAATAATCACGCTAACTTTGACGATAAAAGCTTCTCGTTCTCCCTCCATAAAAGTCCTGTCGCGAATGTTTCACATGGCCACTATCAACTGATCTCCAAAACGCAGGATAATGTTCTTGGCGAATATCTGTATCGCCTGAGCCACCCGCTAGGGGAATATGTCATTCATGAAGCTATAAAAAAATCTTGTCCGCTTGCTGAAGTGGTTTTTGACATCACCGGTCATTCAACCCGCATTGTGGTTGTGGAAAGGTTGAAGGGAAAATCAGGATGGATGAGCCTCCAGCATCTGCACATCGACTCGTTTGATTCCGAGGAGTATCTACTTTTCTCGGGAATGGACGATGCGGGTAACAACATCGATCAGGAAACCTGCGAAAAGCTATTTAACTGCAACGGTCAGGTCCGTGCCATTGCCGCGATTCCGGATTCCGCCAAAGAACGCCTCATGCGCGATCAGGAGCGCCATGCCAAGGCGACCCTGGCCAAAAACCTGGAGGAGAACAACCGCCACTTCTCCGAGGCCCGCGACCAACTCGACAAGTGGGCCGAGGACATGGAAATGGCGGCGCAAAAAGAATTGGACGATACCAAGCGTCAGATCCGCGACCTGCAACGGCGCAGCCGCCAGGCTCCTACCATCGAGGAGCAGCACAGCCTGCAGGAAGAAATCGCCAAGCTCGAGCGTAAGAAGCGCACTTTACGCGAGCGGATCTTTGACATCGAGGACGAGATTGCTGAAAAGCGCGACCTCCTCGTGGAATCGCTCGAAAAACGGATGCAACAGAAAACAATAGTCACGCCGGTTTTTACCATCCGGTGGCGAGTCATTTAATAAATCAGGAGATGATAAGCATGCCATCCACCGAGCAACTTCGAAACCGTCTTTTGAAAAAACTCTCTGAGCTTTTCCGACTGGACCAGCCGGACCTTGATTTTGGCTTCTACCGGATTATGCACGTCAAGGCGCAGGAAGTTCAGGACTTCATTGGCACCGACCTGCTGAAAATCGTGGGGGATGCCTTCGGTGATGTGGACGAGGCCCGCAAGGCCGAGCTGCAGGCTGCCTATGAGAAGGCCATCCAGACCGCCAAGGATTTCGACGCACCCAATCCGGAAGAGACCGAGCCGGTCAAAAAGGCCAAGGCCGCGCTGGATGCGGTCAAGAATACCGCCAGCGCCGAGGCCGATGTTTATGACCACCTGTATCGCTTCTTTGAGCGCTACTACGACGACGGCGACTTCATCTCCCGCCGCTATTACACCCGGGAAACATCAGGCAAGGCCGCGCCCTTTGCCATCCCATACAACGGCGAGGAAGTAAAACTGGTCTGGGCCAACATGGATCAGTATTACATAAAGAGCACCGAGTTTTTTTCCAATTTCACCTTCGATCTCACACAGTCCGACGAAGTCAGGAAGATGTCGAAGGAGGAGCGGGTACTGAATAACATCCCTGATTTCCCGCTCAAGGTCCATTTTCGCGTCGTCGAGGCCACCGAGGGCGAGCACGGCAACGTAAAGGCCTCCGAAGCCAATAAGCGCTTCTTCATTCTGCACGCCGAAAATCCCGTCGCCCTGCTTGAGACCGGCGAGCTGGTCGTCAATTTCGAATACCGGCCCGATCCGGAAAAAACCGGCCAGGAAAAAACCTGGCGGGACAAGCGCAACGCTGAGGCGGTGGAGACAATTCTTCAGCGTCTCCAAACCATGGCTGTCGCCGGTGGCTCACACGAAAAACAGGCCGCGGAATATCTGCGTTTGCTCAAGGTTCTCGCTCCAACCGACAGCGACAAGAATCGCCCCGTACTGGCAAAGTACGTGAACCAGTACACGGCTCGTAACACCATGGACTATTTCATCCATAAGGACCTGGGCGGATTCCTGCGCCGGGAGCTGGACTTCTACATCAAGAACGAGGTCATGCGCCTCGACGATATCGAAAACGCCGAAGCCCCGGCGGTCGAAAGCTATCTGGCCAAGATCAAGGTGCTGCGCAAAATCGCGGGCAAGCTGATCGACTTTCTGGCCCAGCTTGAGAATTTCCAGAAAAAGCTCTGGCTAAAGAAGAAGTTCATTATTGAAACCAACTACTGCATCACTCTCGATCGGGTTCCGGAGGAACTCTACGCGGAAGTGGCGGCCTGTGACGCTCAGTGTGAAGAGTGGATCAGACTGTTTGCCATTGACGAAATTGGAAACTCGCAAAGAGCCACTAAGGCGCAAACTGGGGATTTGTTCGGTGCGAAAGAGATCGAGTTTACAAGACCATTGGAAGTCGAGTTCCTCAAGGCGAACAACAAGCTGGTGCTGGATACCCGCTTTTTCGATGACAGTTTCAAAGCCAGGCTGTTGGCGTCGATTGAAAACTTTGATGAGCAGTGCGATGGCCTGCTGATTCACTCGGAGAATTTTCAGGCGTTGTCTCTTCTAAAAGGTGCGTTCGAAAAAAGAGTTAAGTGTATCTACATAGACCCACCATACAACGCGAAATCATCAGAAATACTATACAAAAACTCATACCGTGACTCTTCATGGCTTAGTCTTATGGATAGCAGGCTGCAATTAGCTAAGTGTCTTCAAACTTCAGACTCTGTTCTAACCGTTGCAATCGATGAAGTTGAGCAGGAAGTTCTTGGGCAACTGTTATCACAACACTACCAAATCCATGAAAAAAGTTGCATAGCCGTTAACCATAATCCTTCAGGTCAGCAAGGTGACAACTTTTCTTTTACACATGAATATGCATATTTCATTTATCCGAAGCCAGGAAGATATATTGGCGAACAACTTAGAGAAAATGAAGCAGATTGGGACGAGCGAAATTTTAGGGATGTGACAGGCGACGATTCTTTAAGAGAGGCGGGTCCAAACTGCTTTTACCCCATTATTGTTAAGAATGGAGAGATAGTTGGGTTTGGAGATGTGTGTCCAAAGGACTTCCATCCAGAAATTAACAAGAAATTAGATGGCGACGTAATTGCTATATATCCAATTGACCCTGAAGGTATTGAGCGGAAATGGCGATTCGCACGCAATACAGTTGAAAACGTAAAGGATGAGCTCAAAGTTCACTATCTAAAAAAGAGAGATGTCTTTGATATTAAGAGGCTTAAGAAGAAATTCAATTTTAAGTCAAACTGGGTGGATTCGAGATATTCGGCGAATAACCATGGCACTCAACTCCTTAACCAAATAATACCAAAGGCTCCGGCTTCGTACCCAAAATCACTTTTTACTGTAAAGGACTCGGTTGTCGCCGGTACCAATGAAAACAAAGCAGCTATGGTACTTGATTATTTCGCCGGTTCTGGCACTACTGGCCACGCCGTAATCAACCTCAATCGTGAGGATAGGGGCAAACGCAAATACATCCTCGTTGAAATGGGTGACTACTTCGACACGGTGCTCAAGCCCCGAATCGCCAAGGTGGTCTATTCCGAAAACTGGAATGACGGCAAACCCACGGCGCGTCATACCGGTGTTTCCCACTGCTTCAAATACATCCGCCTGGAATCCTACGAGGACACGCTCAACAACCTGCGCCTCGACCACAACCCGCAGCGCAAAAAGGCGGTAGCTGTTAATCCAGCGCTCAAGGAAGACTACATGCTCCGCTACCTGCTGGATGTGGAGACGCGGGGTAGTCAATCGCTGCTCAACATCGATGCTTTTGCTGATCCGACCGGCTATACCCTGGAGGTAAAAAAGCCGGGGACGGACGAGTACGCAACCCGTGCGGTCGATCTGATTGAAACCTTCAATTATCTGATCGGCCTGCGCGTTCTGCACACCTCCGTGCCGCAGACCTTCCAGGCGACCTTCAAGCGCATTACAGACCAGGAGCTGCCCGAAGACCAGCACACCAAGCTGGCGGTGGATGGTCACATCCGCCAGGACGAAAGCGGCCCGTGGTGGTTCCGCAAAGTCGAAGGCTGGGTGCCAAAGGACCCAGCCAATCCCAACAATGGCCAGCAGGAAAAGGTCCTGATCGTCTGGCGCAAACTCACCGACGACATCGAGCAGGACAACCTGATGCTGGATGAATGGTTCCAGAAGAATCGCATCAGCACCCGCGATTTCGAGTTCGACACCATCTACGTCAACGGCAGCAACAATCTGCCCAATCTGAAGCTGGATGACGAGAACTGGAAGGTCCGCCTCATTGAAGAAGAGTTCATGAAGCGCATGTGGAATGGCGATAACACATAAGGAGGCGGTGTGATGCCACGTCATAAATTCCGCGACAAGTTATTGCTCAATCAGTGGCTCGTCAGTCTGTTCGGCATCAATCCGCTGGCAGAAAACGAGTTGCACGACCAGCAAGTCCGCCCTTTTCATTTGTTGGCAGACCCCATCAAAGACCCCCGACTGGAAGGCCTGGACCACGACAATCTGCACCACTTCTATCACGCGCTGGTGAACAGCAATCTGTTCTGGAATGACCTGTGCGCTCTCAGTAAGGAGCAGATTCTCCTTTATGAAGAGAACATCGTTCGTCACACCCAGGCGATCAATGAAAAGCGTCGCCGGCCGGTGGTATGGAAATATTACCAGTGGCTCACCCTGCTATTTGTCGAGATCTATCTGGATCGCTTCTTCGGCAACCGCGAAGGGTTGCTGAAAGAACTCAATACATTTGTTGAACGTTTCAACAACCATTGGAACGACTATGACGATGTACCACCCTACAACGAGGATGACCTGAATAAGCTCTGCATGCAGAACGCTACCGGCAGCGGCAAGACGCTGCTGATGCACGTCAACTTGCTGCAATACCGGCACTACGCCGCAAAGCACGGGAAGGATAAAGAACTCTCCCGTGTCATCCTGCTGACGCCCAACGAGCGTTTGTCCGAACAGCATATTTCTGAGTTCCGGGAAAGCAATATCTCGGCAGGTAGTTACCTGCAATCACGTGGCGGCCTGTTCGGCCTTGCCCAGGGCCTTGAGCGTGTGGATGTGCTGGAGATTACCAAGCTGGCTGATCAGGAGGGACCGAACACCATCGCCACGCGAAGCCTGGGAGATCAGAACCTGCTTCTGGTTGACGAGGGTCATCGTGGCATGAGCAGCAAAGAGGAAGGCGTCTGGTTTACCCGGCGGTCCGATCTCTGCGCCAAGGGGTTCACCTTCGAGTATTCGGCCACCTTCGAGCAGGCCGTTCAGGCATCAGGCAATGCTGATTTTGAGAACAGCTACGCCAAGACGGTCGTTTTTGATTACTCCTACCGGTGGTTCTATGAGGACGGTTTCGGCAAGGATTATCAGATCCTGAACCTGCCAGGGTCATTCGAAGAGACGCAGTCGATCTATATGACAGCCTGCCTGCTGAAGTTCTATCAGCAGCTCCGGATCTACGAGGAAAAGGCGAAAGATTTCGAGCCGTTCAATCTGGAAAAGCCGCTGTGGGTCTTTGTCGGCAGCACGGTTTCATCGGGCAAGATGAGCAAGGATGAACAGATCGTGGCCACGGACGTGGCGCTCATCATCCAGTTTATCGCCGACTTCCTCGACAACAGCCAAGTGGCTACGCGGCGCATGCACGAGATCCTCACCGCCAAAGGCCAGGATACCGGCCTGCTGGACAAGGATGGGAACGACATCTTTGCCGGGACCTTTACCTATCTGGCCCGGTCCATGAATGGCGGAGAAACCGTTGAAGCCCTCTACCGGGATATTCTCGCCAGGCTGTTCAACCATGCCGCAGGCGGCCATTTGTCACTGGATCGCATCAAAGGCGAATCCGGCGAAGTTGCCTTGCGTGTGGGCACGAGCGAGACGCCCTTCGGTCTGATCAACGTCGGTGATGCCAAAAGCCTGTGCGACCACGTGGCCGAAGTGGCGGCACAGAATGGCACACGACTGACCGTGGAAGAGAGTGACTTCACGGAGGCGATGTTCGCCTCCGTGAAGGATTCCACCTCACCGGTCAACCTGCTTATCGGCTCGAAGAAATTCGTTGAAGGTTGGGACTGCTGGCGCGTCAGCACCATGGGCCTGATGCATGTCGGAAAGTCGGAAGGTTCGCAGATAATTCAGCTCTTCGGACGCGGTGTCCGCTTGAAGGGTTACGAGTGGAGCCTCAAACGTAGCGGTCATTCACATGCGCCGGTCAGGCCGACCTTCATTGAGGAGCTGGAGACCCTCAACGTGTTCGGGATCAAGGCCGACTTCATGGAGAAGTTCCACGAGTTCCTCAAAGAGGAAGGCCTTCCCGGCAACGAACGCCGCAAGATCATTACCATTCCGCTGAATGTCACCTATGACTTCGGCAAGAAGCTTAAAATCCTCCGCCCTAAACGGAAGGCCTCAGACGGCAAGGAATACGACTTCAAGAAAGATGCAGCGGTGCCCACTGTCGGGGAAATCCCGGACTACATGACGCATAACAAGATAGTCGCCGACTGGTACCCGCGCATTCAGGCCATGCAGTCACGCGGTACACCCCTGGCAACCCAGAAGGACGAGGTGTCGTTGCGTGAACAGCATTTGGCTCTGCTGGACTATGACAAGCTCTTCTTTGAACTGGAGCGGTACAAGCGCGAACGGAGCTGGTACAACTTCAACATCACAAAGGATGGCATTCAACTTCTGCTAGGGGATCCGAACTGGTACACCCTCTACCTGCCCGAAACCCGTCTGAATCCGGAAACCTTTGATGGCGTGCTCTTGTTGCAGCAGGTGGCGTCTGAGCTTCTGAAGCGGTACTGCGATCACTACTACAACTATCGCAAACGGGAATACATCGAACCGCGCCTGGAGCTGCGCGACCTGACGCCGGATGATGACAACATCCCGCAGGAGGAATTCTATCAGCTCATCGTGGATGGCGATGAGGAACAGGTCATCCAGGGAATTTTGCAGATCAAGAATGACCTGGAGCAGAAGAAGGATGATCTGCTGGAGGTTGGCGATCTGAATGCCTGCAATCTCGGCATGCACCTGTTCCAGCCGCTCTTTCACGTCCGGCGCGGTGGGAAAATCACCATCCTGCCTGTCTCTCTCAACGAGAGCGAATATCAGTTTGTCACTGATCTGAAGACCTGGTGCGACAATAACACAGATGACTTACAAAGGGATGAAATGGAACTGTTCCTAATTAGGAACATGAGCCGTGGTAAAGGCGTGGGCTTCTTTGAGGCTGGCAGCTTCCACCCGGACTTCATTATGTGGGTGCTAGTTGGTGAAAAACAGTATGTCACCTTTATCGAACCTCACGGTCTTTTGCACGAAGGTCCCGCCAGCAAGAAGATTCTGTTCCACAAACAAATCAAGGATGTCGAGCAACGGTTGAAAGACCCAACCGTGATCCTCAACAGCTTCATTCTTTCCTGGACGCAATACGCGCTACTTCAATGGTGCAACACACAGGCCGAGCTTGAGGATATGCATGTACTATTCATGACCAATGATCGAGACGAATACATCGATAAGTTGTTTAACAGGCTGAGGGGGATGATGAAATGATCATGCTCGATGGGCGAACGGACGATGAAGTATGAAAGTCCTTCATACATCTGACTGGCACATCGGCCGCACTCTTTACGGCAGAAAACGCTATGAGGAGTTCGAGGCTTTTCTGAACTGGCTGGCCGGGACGATTCAGCAAAATGAAGTTAATGCACTGCTGGTGGCAGGTGATGTCTTTGACACCAGCTCTCCGAGCAATCGAGCACAGGAGCTTTATTACCGTTTCCTATGCCGAGTATCCGCCTCTGCCTGTCGGCATGTTGTAGTCGTCGCGGGCAACCACGATTCACCATCCTTTCTCAATGCTCCAAGGGAGCTGCTAAAGGCTCTCGATGTTTATGTGGTCGGAAACGTTACTTCGAACCCGGAAGACGAGGTATTGGTTCTCCGGAACGAACAAGACGTTCCGGAATTGATTGTCTGTGCCGTACCCTACCTCCGTGACAGGGATATCCGCGTGGCGGAAGCCGGTGAGAGCATCGAGGACAAGGAGCGAAAGCTAATTGACGGCATACGGACTCATTACGCCGTTGTTGCCGCTCTGGCCGAACAGAAGCGCGAGGAATGTGGCATTGATATTCCCATCGTCGCCATGGGTCACCTGTTTACCGCTGGCGGACAAACCGTTGACGGTGATGGAGTGCGTGAACTCTATGTTGGCTCCATGGCTCACGTGACGGCCGGTATTTTCCCTGCTAGTTTTGATTACCTATCGCTTGGACACCTCCACATTCCGCAGAAGGTGAACGGGCACGAAATCATACGTTACAGCGGGTCTCCACTGCCTATGGGTTTCGGAGAGGCAAAGCAGCAAAAGAGCGTTTGCCAGGTTGAATTCCGCAGCAAATCTGCATCTGTACAACTTATCGACGTGCCGGCGTTTCAGAAACTCGAGCGCATCAAGGGAGAATGGAACGATATCCTAGACCAAATCCTCGAATTGTCAAGAAGAGACTCTCAAGCTTGGTTAGAAGTCACCTACGATGGAAATGAGGTCATTAGCGACCTTCGTGAGCGTCTGGAGTCTGCAATTTCCGGCACCAAAGTGGAGATTCTTCGGATAAAAAACAACCGCATCATAGACCGGGTGTTGAGACAAATCCATGAAGAGGAAACACTCGACGATTTGAACGTGAACGACGTGTTTGAGCGGTGCCTTGCAGTTCACGGCGTGCCTGATAACCAGCGGCCGGAACTGCTTCAAACCTACCAAGAAGCGGTCTCGTCTCTTTATGAAGACGACATGCAGGCAGAATAGAGAGGCTGTCGATGAGGATACTGCAAGTACGTTTCAAGAATCTGAACTCACTGGTCGGGGAGTGGCAAATCGACCTGACAGACCCCGCCTTCATGTCTGACGGCATCTTCGCCATTACCGGCCCCACCGGCTCCGGGAAGACGACGATCCTCGATGCTATTTGCCTGGCCCTTTACGGGCGGACGCCTCGCCTGAACAGAGTCAACAAGAGTGAAAACGAAATCATTTCGCGCCAGACCGGCGAGTGCTTTGCCGAGGTGACCTTCGAA
>Ga0334883_1004033_pt1 | contig 14663 bp, 9 predicted proteins | sample GraSluR1_MG_6_FD_207230 | JGI IMG/M metagenome (GOLD analysis project Ga0334883, IMG submission 207230) | Sludge microbial communities from methane-producing bioreactor in Wageningen University, Netherlands - Granular Sludge_09_05-R1 | ecosystem: Engineered > Bioreactor > Anaerobic > Unclassified... | reverse complement strand
ACCAGCGACGCAAGCTCACCCACCCATGCATCCCGCCTGCTCTGCCACACACTGGGGCTGACCCGCAGCACGGGCCAACCCAAACGACTCCAGAAACGGAGCGCATAGACATCGCGCGCCAAGGTATCAGGACATTGCCAAAACACCCCACAATCCAAGCCCACCACCCGCCCCGATGCCGCGTCACTTACCGCAAGGTCAAGACCCTGTCCGCCCAAGCCCACACCACGCCGCACCTCGAAACCCGAAGACTCCAGGGCTGCACCCACCAACGCGCACAAACGCTTACCGACCCAGCGCACACCAACCTCGCCCGCGCGCCCCTCCAACCCACCTCCCGACACCTCGCGAAGGATCTCCTTGATCTGCCCCCCATCACCCTCGCTGCACGCCCGCGCATAGCGCAAATAGGCCTGCAATAACACGGGACCTCGGTGCTGAAGGTGCGCCACATGCAAGTGCTCGGGCTGGAACGAGCAAAACACGTGCATCGCGACACGTGCCCGTGTCACCGCCACGTTCAAGCGCTTCTCTCCACCCTCTTGGGACAACGGACCAAAAACCGCCGCCACCCGCCCGCGCTCATCCCCTGCATAACCCACCGACATGATCACCACATCGCGCTCATCACCCTGCACATTCTCCAAGTTGCGAATGAACAACTGAGCCGTCGCCGCACGACTCCTATCCGCCATGTACTGCGCCCGAAAACCTTCGTCGCACAGGGCACGCTCGGCCAACAATCGGTCAATCAACTCCGCCTGCTTGCGATTGAAAGCCACCACACCCACCGAGGGAAGCGCTGCGCCGCCAGCCTTCCACAGCTCTGCGATCAGCCCGACCACCGCCTCGGCCTCCTCCGCGTTGCACTGCTCGCGCCAACGCCCTGCCACGGCGTGCCAGTGGACCCCCTCGCCCACCCGGCTCACCCCACCTGCCTGCGGCGCCGTGTGGAGAAGGTTCCCGTAAAACGCCGCGTTGGAAAACGCCACCAACGCCTCGTGCCTAGACCTATAGTGCCAGAGGAGCGTCGATACCTGAAAGGCCCCCCGAGCCAGATCGAGCAACGACCGGCTGCCTCTCACCCAATCATCCTCATCGTCATCCTCCTCCTCTTCCACCTGCGCCTGAAAAAACCGCGATGGCGGCATCTGCTGCTCATCCCCCGCTACGAGACAACTGCGCGCCCGCACCAACGCCGACAGTGCGTGCTCCACCGGACACTGACTCGCCTCATCGAAGACCACCACATCAAACAAGTCACGCACCATGGGAAACAAGGCCGCGACCGCCTCTGGAGAACAAAACCACACCGGTCGAGCCTCGGCTAAACCACTCTCCCAAAAGCGCGCAATGAGCTGACGCAGAGACAGACGGCGGCGCTGCTTGGCCGCCTCGGCCATCAGCCGACGCAGCACCGTCCGCTGCCCCCGACGCGCAGCGAGCACCCGCATCCGCCGCAGAAATCGCGCCATGACCCCCTGCCCGGCAACCGCATGGTAAGCCCCAAGCGCCGCGTCCAGCCGCGACAACGAGGACGATGCCAAGAGAGGCGCCTCCACATCCGCCGCCTCGCGTCCCGCCAGCCCTGCCGCCAACCAGGCCCGTGACAGAGAGCGCCACAGAGCCGCACTACAATCCCCATGCTCTGCGCGCCGCCATTGACGCAGGAAGCTTCGACCCCAAGGCGGCAACGCCGCCAACCTCGTATCCAGCGCCACGACCCGATCAGACGCCTCCCGCGCCGCCAGCAAGCCATTGAGGGCGTTCACCGCAGCGTCGCACTCACCCGCCAACGCCCAAGCCCGCAAACGACCCACATAAGCCGCTGAGAGACCCACGCGCAGCGCCTCCAGATCACTCAGAATCTCCTGCACCAAAGAAGACTTCGCCCCATCTGCCAGCAAAGCCGTAAAGAATGCCGGCCGCGCCCCATCCAAGTGCTCGCTCTCCAACTGTGGCCACTGCGCATACACGCCACCAAAACGAGACAAAGAGCGGAAAGCTTGGTGAACCCGATGAATGTGTTGGTGCTCCGCCTCGATGGCGTCGATGGCCTGCGCAATATCGGCCATCTCACCACGCCAACCAAAGTCTAGAAAGGCATTGTCATCAGGCAGCTTGCCTAAAAAACGCTGCCACGCCAACGCCTCCTTGCACAAGGATAGCGGCGCCACCAAGCCGCCGCCATCGGGACAATGGGATAGAACCGCTGCCGGCAAAGCCCGCAGACGCCAGTACTCGGGCAAGAAGAACCGCCACAACTTCCCTTGAAGCTGGGCCAAGCGCTCGAGACCTGCCACCCACTGGCGCAGCTCCGCCTCACGCACCAACAGCAATCCCGATGGCACTGGCCGCAGCGTCCGCTGCGCCCGTCGCAGCAGGGTCATCACCCGCCGCCACTCTCCGTGCTCGGCGTCCCCACCGGTCCACACCCAAAACAACACCAAGCGCTTCCAGCGCTCGCTCTCCCCTGATGACAGCAACTCCAAGAGCCCTGACATCTCGGCAAACAACGCTCCCTCCACTGCCGCCGTACCCGGAGAAAGCTCTCCACCCAAAGCCCCTAACGCCGTCACTTTGTCCCGCAGCACCATCAGCGCACCGAAAAAACGCGCCACCTCACCCGCAGACCAGCCCGACCAGTCGCTGCGCACGGCCAGAGGATGTGGATCCGCAAAAGGCTCGCTCACCTGCGCAACCAACTCCAGTTGCGGCAAAAAGCGCTCGACCTCTGACCGGCTGAGCTCACCCACCAGCCCCCCGAGATCCGGCAAGGGGGCCCCGTCATCGTCGAGCAGAGACTCCTGGACCTCCACCAAAGGCGGCCGGCCACACGCGCTCTCGGTCATCGCTCGGAAAGCATCATCAGCCAGCGCCAGATGCGCGCGCAGTCGAACCAGGGCCGCTTCGTGCGCCCCTTGTATCCCCATCTCCTCGTCCACCACGCTCAGGTCCGAACCCAACGCCCGCTCCAAGGTCGTCACCAACCCAGCACACACGCTCTGCCGGTCTCGCTGAACGTCGTGCACCAAGGCCACGGCTTCGCCCAAACCCAAGTCACAAAGGCGAGCATAGACCACATCCAGCGCCGCGCGCTTCGTACACACCAGAAGCGTCCGCTGACCCTCACCTATACCTGCCGCAACCAGGTTGGTGATCAACTGCGATTTGCCCGTACCAGGAGGGCCCTGCACCACGACACCTCGGCGCGACCGCCCTTCAAGCAACGAGAACACCGCATCCTGACTCCCATCAGAGGGCATCACCTGCCAGCGACGCAAACGGCCAATACCGTCGTCGTCAACGGCATGACCCGCCTCTGCCATGGCGTCCCCCTCGCTGAAACCGCTCTCCCACGCACCGAGAAGGTCACCCAGAAGCCCCAATGCCTCGCTACTCCCGTCACTCGCTGCGTCCAGCCAGGCGTCATAATCACCGACCATCGCCGTACCGTGACGGGGGAAACGACCCAATATCAAATGGTTTTGCAGCCGAAACACCCCCGGCGCCGCCCCTTCTCGCTGAGCTTTGGTGCGAATCGGCATCGCCGTCAACTCGGGGAGAACGGACCCGCCCTCCAACGCCAGACCATAACCCCGCAACACACCGATGAGGCTCGACCAGGTCTCCTCGTCCACGAGAAACGACTGGTCAGCATCGGCCGCCAAAAAGTCGCTGAGATCCATCCGCAGGCCCTCGACCCGCTTGAAGGTTCGAACCAGAGACTCGTTCAGCTCGCCCTCACCCAAAAATCGCAACTCCCAACGCATCCGCCCCCGCTCGGTCATCGTCAACGCCACTGGATAAAGAATCAGGGGCGCTCGCAGCCATGTCCCGTCCCGCCCTTTTCCCTCCAGCAAAGGCCAACCAACGGCCAAATCCTGAGCGCCCGTCTCCTGCCAATGCTGATGCGCCGCTTGCGCCAACGCGCCCAAGTCCCGCGCCAAACCGCCGTCGTCTACACCTGGCTTGAGATCCACCAGCGTCAGCGGCTCGCTGGCCACCCCCAGCCGCTGACACAGCCGCGCCAGCAATCGCGGAAAGCTCACTCCCAAGCGCGATAGATCCAGAGCCCCAGAACGACTACAACGCAGCAAGCGCAAGGTCCGACTGCGAACGTCTACCGCGATGAGACGCCCCCGTAATTGCTGCAATACTGCTCTCACGTCAGTCCTGCTCCACCGCCCACGTCGTGTCGGGCTCAACAAGGCGTGATAACACATCAGCCACACACCTTCCACGCCACGCCCAAGGACAACCCTATCCCAGACGCCCCTTCGGCCCCGAGGAAACCACATGAGTACCCGACATCTCCACTGTCTCGATGACCAAGCAGCCCTCGCCGAGGCCAGCCGCATCCGCGCCGCCACCGCCGCCAGGTGGTGTGAACACGCCACCTGGTTTGGCCTCGACTGCGCCACGCCAGAGTCGAACCAACGCCAACACTCCGGTTTCGATGTCGGATTCTTGGCACTCTTCCGCTATGCCCGTGGCCAAGACGTCCCGCCCTTCATCGTCCGTGCCTTCCTCGCCGATCTCCTCAACCTCATGTTCGCTGGCCTCGCCAGCGGCGCCATCGCGCTCCCCAAATGGGACAAAATGGCCGACCGGCCGTGGGCCTATGCCTGGCGCTTGGCCGAACTACGCCTCTGCGCCGAGGATCCACAGGAAATGAACGCCGATGAACTCGCCCATCTCCTTGGCGTCGATCCCCACCATTTGCCCCCAAGCGCCCCAACGCAACTCGCAGCCTTGGGACGCTCAAAGCGACTTGCCCCCCAGCAAGTCGCAGAGATCGCCGCGGCCCTCATCCAACGCGCCAACGCCAACGAACCAGACAGCTCATCAGCTCTCAGTGACCTCGACCAAAAGCTTGGTGAATGAACACTTGCAGCCAGAGCCGCCCTTCACCTCGCGGATCACCGTCCAAGTGTACTCGCCCGTATCGGTGCTACACTGGGTCTTCACCTCGAGCGCACCCTCTCCACCCTTGGACAGCTTCTTGGTCTCTTGCCGGCCACAACCCCCACCGTCCAAACGAATTCCTACCGTACAAGTACAGGACTCCACCTCAGCGGACACGACATAGGCGCTCACCTCTGCACTGAGGCGCGTACAACCCTGCTCCTTGGTCACCTTGCCTGTCAGCGCCGACGGCGTCGACGTGAGCCCTGACGCATCCGCAGGGGAAGCGCGATGGTGGCGCAAGGTTCGCGCAGGCCTACATACATCCACGGCAAGCTGCGACGTATCGCGCATGCCCGCCGCATCTTCCACAGTCAAGCTCACGGTGTACTGCCCGAAATCTTCGTAGCTATGCTCGACTTTGGCCCCATCTGCCTTCGCACCATCACCAAAATCCCAAGAATATTTCACCAATTTGGCACCACCCTCGCCGGAACTCGACCGCGAGCCGTCAAAGCGTAAACGCTCACTCACTTTGACGTTGTTCAGGTCTTTGCCAGCAACCGCCTCAGGGGCCCCCCCTCCCTTTGGCACGACAGGCTCTGGCACCTCCGCCACCACCGGGACTTCCACTTCGACTGGCACCTCCGCCACCACCGGGACTTCCACTTCGGCTGGCACCTCCGCCACCACTGGAACTTCCACTTCGGCTGGCACCTCCGCCACCACCGGGCCTTCTACGACCACTGGGGCTTCCACCGCTATCGGCGCTTCGCTGGGTGAGCTGTCCTCACCACCCACCACCGCCACGCCCACCCCATTTTCCCCAGTCGGCGCCACCCCTTCAGCGGCTTCACCTGCACCAGCCTGCGCACCCTCTGCATCTACCGCCTCGCTTCCCGTCGCTCGACCCTCAGGTGTCGCCAGCCGTGGCTTTTCTGTATCCGCTGCCACGCCCGTAGCGGCTACTTCAGCCCGCTTCGGCCCTCGCCCGCTCTCTCCGAGTTGAAGATCACCGACCACTACGAGCCCAAGCCCCACAAAGGCCAACAACGCTGGCCAAGCCCACGCCGCAGCACTGCCCTGCTCCTTGCGACTCACTTGCATGAGCAAGCTGAGAAAGCCAAACACGAAGCCCAATAAACCCAATCCCTTAAGTATCACACCAAAGCTCATCGCTTCGCCCTTGACAGCGGCCGACTTCACCTGCCGGAAACGTCATCAGCACCCCCCCATGCTGACGACCAAACCTAACGCCTACAACGAATGCTTGCTGCACATCGTGGAAATCGACGCAAACTCACCCCCACGCTAGCATACACATCCCCCCACGGCTTCCGCAAGTGACCACTGCGCCCATCTCAGCCCGTCCACAGCGCACCATCACTCATCCCCAGCAACAGCCCCACAAATTCAGCCAATAAATCCGCCACCTTCAACTCTTCCGCGCAATAACTCGTCCCCATCGCCGACAGCTCTCGTTCGCTCACCACGGCCCCCCAACTCTCTCCCCCCACCACAACGTGACCACACAACACCGAACTCACCTTGGCCTGAACGCCCGAATCCATCGTACGACCACTGCTCTCACCATCTTCGCCGTCCCACGCCTCGGCGACATCCACCACCACACTGCGCCCCCGCCGTCTGCATACCCGCAAGGCGATCCCACGGCCTTGCGCGCCCATGCCCGCGAGCTCCAGCGCGCCTACGACATCAAAACCATCGCCATCGAAGCGAACCAACGCGCTCCCCGCGCCGAACAAAGCCAACATGCCCTGCAACAACGATGTCGTCGGAGAAGCCGCTGCCGCCAAAGCCCGCAACACCCCCAACTCCAACTTCCGCAACGCCAGCAAACGCTCACTCTCCAAGTGCAAGTTGAGCGCATCGGGAAGCGCCAACACCCGCATCACCCCGATCTCGTTCTGCACCTCTGGCTCCACCAACGAAATCACCAAGTCGGGCGCTGACTCCACAACCTCGAGCCGAAATCGCAGCCGATCCGCGAAGCTGATCTCACCCCCGTCTTGAACCACGACCCCCACATCAGGAACCAGCGCCTTTCCGTCAACTTCAGTCCCGTTGCGACTCTTCAGATCCGTCACCCACAACTGCTCACCTCGCACCTCAACCCGCGCATGCGCCGATGAGAGCACCGGGTCACGAACCACCAAGTCATTCTGCAAACCCCGACCTACACTCATGTGGTCCAGAATAGGCTTGCGTAAATAGTACGCCGCCGCCGACTGCAATCGCACTAACTTGAACCTGGCCCGCATCCACAGCCCCTCAGGATCGTCAACACCTCAGACCCGACTATTCTCACCCCCTTATCGGACTGAAGCAACCCAACCTCGCTTGGAAAAACACCACCGGCCAACGCCACTCATGGCAGCACCACCGCCAAACTCAAACGGGCCCGACCGCGAACAAGCTCCAGCACGACCCAACCTTCATCGTCCCGCCCTGCCAGAGCCAACTCCAGTCCCGAAATCGACTCCACCCCCTGATCATCGACCTGAAGAAGCAAATCCCCAACAATCACACCAGCCAATGCTGCAGGGCCGCCGGGGACCACCGCCACAATCTCCACCCCCACCTCCTCTTCGCTGCCAAGACCATAGCCACGCCGCCCGACGATACCCAAAGAAGACGCCCCTTCCACGCCCGCCATGGGCAACGCCCCCTCTCGCTCTACTGCCACCACCTCCCGCGGCGCTGCCTCTAATACCACCCGCAACCCAACCAGCTCCCCACGCCGCAACACCCCCAACTCTACCTCTGCCCCTACACCCGCAACCGACACCAACCACTTCAAGCGCTGATGATCCACACGTTGACCGTCCAAAGACAACACCACATCACCCGGCTCCAGACCGGCCCGCTGCGCCGGCCCATCCGCGACGACCTGGGCCACCCAGGCACCCTCGCCCCGAGGCAACTTGACCGCATCCGTCCCCCCCGGCACCGCCTGCACCACCGCCCCCAACCAACCCATGACCACCTCGCCCTCCAACAACATCGGCAACAACGCCTTGGCAACGTTGATCGGCACCGCAAAACCAATCCCTGTCGCCCGCGGGTTGATCGCCGTGATCACCCCCACCACCTCACCCCGCAAATTGAACAACGGGCCCCCTGAAGATCCAGGATTGATCGAAGCATCCGTCTGAATAAACTCTGTGAACAGCTCTGGATGCATGCGCTCCTTGGCGCTCACCACCCCCACCGACACGCTCTGCTGCAATCCCATCGGGCTACCTATGGCCATCACCCACTCCCCAACCCGCACGCCATCGGAATCCCCAAACAACACCACCGGCAAAGCCACCGCACCAATATGCAACAAGGCTAGATCACTCAGCAGGTCCAGCCCCACCACCTCGGCTACGAACTCGCGCCGGTCGTGCAACGTCACATGCACCACCCGCGCACCTTCCACCACGTGCGCATTGGTGACGACATAGCCCGAGGCATTCACAATGAATCCGGAGCCCTCACGCACCGCCTGCCCCAAATCAAGCAGATCACCAACACTCCGAAACGACACCACGTTCACCACCGCCGGCGCCGCCCGCGTCGCAAGCTCGACGAAGCTATCTCCACGCAGCACGCCATCGCCCAGCGCCGTCGCTTCACTGCCCTCGGACCACAGCGGCTCACCACGTGCCGCCGCGCCCCAGCTCACGAGAAACACCATCAACACGCTGGCAGCCAACCAATGCCGCAACCTCGCCCCCTATGGTTGCGCCAAGGCCTGCAAAAAAGTCCCGGCCACCGCCTGCATCGCTGCCACACATTCACTCGCCACCGCATCCTGCCAAGACGACACCACCTTCGCGAAGCGGCCAGCCTCTGCCTGAAAAACCCCCAACATCTCCGTCAATAGACCGCGCAACAACGGGTGCTCGACGACCACTGGCGACGCCAACCACTCCCGCAGCAACGGCTCCAACAACGACAAAGACCACAGACGACGCGCCAAAGATGTACCGTGCTGCGCGTCCATCAGCGCCGCTGCCACCCACTTCTCGGCACCGCTCCCAGCAATCTCCACCGCCGCAGGACTAACCTCCAACTCCCCAGCCTGTGCCAACTCCACAACCCGCCCCATTGCTGACCGCAGCGCCTCGCCGCCCACCTTCTCCAATGGCAACGACTCGGCGCGAAAATGCAGCAGCCGCTCCATCACCACCGCCTGCTCCGCCAAAACCCCTGCATCGTAGTCGATCGCCCGGCCAAGGTGCTCTACCGCCACCAACGCCTCGAGGGGAAAGACGCCAAAAGAAGCATCGACGAACGCCACCGCTTCATCCACAGAAAGACCGTCCGCAGCCACTAACGCATACACCGCAGCGCCCCGGCGAGACCAAGCCTCGGCGCTATCACCCATCATCCCTGACAAGCGACGAACACTCTCACGAGAAAGATGACGCTCCCGCAACGGACCCCACCGGCGAATCAAGCGGTCGCTGTCGCCATCCAAACGCAGGTCCATGGCCACCAACTCCGTCCACAACCAAGTCCGCAGCCCCGTCCGATCCTCCCACTTGCCACGCACCAAGGACTCCCCAAGATCCATCAGCGGCGCTACCTCTGCCATGGTCAGCCCATCCACACCCCGCACCAACAACGCCAAAGCCTTCGCCTGGGTCGCCTCGTCCACCTGCGTCGCCAGCAACTCCAACAACAGTGTCGCCAATCCCAGCGCCGCCTCAGTCGTCACCCGCTGAAGATTCTTCAGCGCACGCAGAAGCGTCTTGACGCCCCCGATATCACCACTGAGCAACACCCGCACGCGCGCCCAATCGCCCTGGACGGCACACTGCACCAACCAGCGGCGCCCATCGACAGCCTCCTCAGCCCCACGCGTATGGCCACGAAGCCCCTCACCCTGACGAATCTGCGACAACGCTCGCGCCGCTTTCTCGATGTGCCGCGCACGCTCCTCGACACTCAGACCCAACTGTCCTACGTCCACTCCGCCCCCTCGGCTCATCAGCCCTCACCCGTTCTTATTTACTCGGATCCACCGTCGCCTTCACCCGCAGCGTAATCTCCAGGTCGGCACCGCCACCAGGCATCGGCTCCCCCGCGGCTATCGACATCACACCCTTGATCTTGAAAGAAAAATCCAAACTCGTCAGGTAGATCTGCGCCGCATCCATCGCCTCTGTCACAATCACGCCCCGAACCTGCTCCTGGGAGCCTGCGGGGACGACCGGCGTCGTCCCTATCATCACCCACGCCGCACTATCGGCGCTCGCTCCCCTGGGGCCCACATACAACTCCAACGCCGGCAGGGCTTGCGTCAAAGTGCTCTCTTTGGCCTGCAAAGCGATGTCCGTGATCTCCAACCGCTTCAACTTGTTGCGGTTATTCGCCAACTCCTCGCTCGCACTCGCCAAATCCACCGGCAGCACGGGCAACACGATCGGCTCCTCAACCGCCTCGGGGGCTGGCTGCCCCGAAAGGGGACTCTCCAAATCCAGCGGTACCGTTAGGCTCTTCGTCGTGGCGATCGGCAAATCAAACCAGCCGTCGTCGTCCAAACCAAAGAGCGCACAACCGCCCACCCAAACCAATAGGGCCAACATCCACAACCATCGCTCGCGCATGTCTCATCTCCGCTTGGCAACATGGACCGCCCGCTGCCCCCCGATCCCACACAGCCCACGCAACCATAGCAGAGCCCCACTACCACCGGCAAGACCAGCTTTCCAAACGGCGCCAAAGAACCCTATCACTCACCAGGCCATCGACACCCCCACCGCCCTCGACTCACCATCGACTAAAAGCAAAACAACACCCCCCAATGAAATCCCAACCCCACTCAAGCTCAACGTCGCCCCAGCGCTCTCATAACCATGCCCCCATAACACCGCACCCGAAATGCCTGTCCCGACCCCAATGAGTGTCAAAATGATCCCACCCAGCTCCAAAGCCGGCATCGACCCACTCCCCCGCTCCACCCCAGCAAAAGGACCATACGCCGTCGGCGCACCCTCACCCACCAAAAGCAGCGGCGGCGGCGCCACCTCCGCGCCCGCTCCAATGACCTCAGACGCTGCCGCCCCCTCAGCGACCGACCCCACCACGGGCTCGGGCTCCGCCGCCAACGACACCTCTCCACCACCCGCAACGACGGCGTCCCCCTCAACCACGCCGCCAACCTCGCCAACCTCGCCAACCTCGCCAACCTCGCCAACCTCGCCAACCTCACACCACGCCTGAGCACTCACCCCCAACACCAACAACGCCGCCCACAGGCCACTCCACCGCCCCCACATCGGCATCCCTCCTGCTCCGCCTAGAATCACCACCATCATCCTTCACCTCCTGCCATGGACCGAGACAGCGCCGCCGTCACAGCTCCCACCATCTCGGCCAGGCTCTCACCCAACGCCAAACAAACCCCCACACGCGTCTCGAGCCCCAAACCGCGCCCACCAAAAACCACGCACGGCACCCGACCACCCACCTCATCTAACACTTGCAACACCCTAAAGGGGCTCACCTCACCCATCACCACCACACACTCCACATCCTCCGCATAATCGCGCCATACGTCAGCCCCTTCCTCCTCAACGCTGCGCAACACGTCATGACCAAGAAAAGCCAACCTCTCCTCCAACAAAACAACACCTTCGCCACGACCCACCAACAAGATCACCGCGGACGCCACGCCAGGCGCGTCCACCGCCACCTCCAAAACAAAACGCTCGCTCCCCACGCGACGCAATTCACCACCCGCCAACAGCGCCATGGACATCAACAGCGGCATCAAAGCACGGAGCTCCTCCCCCCACTGCGCCTCTCGCACCACCACCGCCAGCGCTAAGCGCCCCTCGGCGCTCACCTCCTGTGCCTCTAAGCGAGCCTCAGACGCCGAACCCACGCCCAACGACAACAAACTATACAACACGAACAACACCGCCCCAATCGGACCCCGCACCATCACCCCCTGAGGCAGACCTGACACCTGCAGGGGAACATGAGAATGCGACGCCGCAAACATCTGCTCTAGCTGCCCGAGCGTCTCCGCCAACCGTGCCGGCTCCGACACAGCCTCACCCCACGCATGCACCGCGCGAAAACACGGCTGCATCCCCGCCACCATGCTCCGACCTCGGGCCACGGCATTGAGAATGGACGGAAGCCACTCGCCCCAGCGCTCAACCGGCGCGCGCTCCAGACACTGCACACTCGTCATGACCAAATGAAGCACATTGTTGAAGCCATGCCCCAAACCTCGCGCCATCTGACCCGCAGCCATCATGCCGGCGCCACGCAGCGCCGCTTCCCACACCCCAACCACTGCTCCACCAAGCACCTGCACCTGCACCGCCGCAGCCCGGCCATCGCCCCCCTGCACGATCTGCCCCAACCACAAACCAGGCCGACCCGACCACGTCAACAACCCGGGCGCGACCGCGCCATTGCGCCACAACGCTCTCAACCACGAAGCCACCGCCTCGCGCTCCCCCTCAACCAAAGCAGACCACCAACCTTCACCCGTAGCCAACGACCAACCCCAACAAGCCACCAATCGCCAGGGCTCGCCCTCCAACAATAACATCGCCTCCTGGGCCATCGGACCCAAGCGCCAACCGCGCTGCGCCGCTACTTCACGAAACGCTTGCTCCACCTCGCTACTCCCCCTGGCCAAAACGCGGCTCACTGCGGACCAACAATCGTCGCTTGCCCCTCCGCAGCGCTCCGCATGAACTGAACATAACGATAACGAGGATCCGCCCTATCGTAGATCGCAAAGTGACCCAAGCCTGGCCACTGTAACAGACCGCCCGTCACCGCGCCCCATGGTGTCGCGATGTTCCCAAAAACCGGCGTCTCTACCACCGGCGATTCCATCAACACCAGCGGCTCCGAGCGACGCGCCACCGGCTCCACCAAAGCCAAGCCTATCGCCGCAGCCAGCGCTTCCTGAGTATCCGGAGGCGTCGCCGTGTCTCGCATCCCTTCGCTCATCGCGATGTGCTTCGGGCGCATCCCCGGCGGTGGCTCGCGAATGAATCGATGCGCGTAATTCAGAGGATCCGCAGGGTCCATCAGCGGCTGAACCACCAGCGTCAACACCGGCGAATCCATCGTCAACTCCTCGCAATTCACCCCCAACACCAACGCGATCAGACAGGCAATCTCCATCCCTTCATGCTTGCGCTGCACGATGCTCAAAGTCGCACCACCACCGCCTGCCGACAAAAACGCCGCATCGATGCTCCCCTCCACACCCAACAACAGACCCGCCTCCTGCGAACCCTGACTGTGCCCCATATACAAGCCCGGATCCCAAGAAAAACGAATCTCCTCACCACCGCTCACTTCGCCACCAATCACAAAGCCTGAACGCCTCATGATGTCGTAAATCACCATCATGTCCACCACCGTCTGCCGCACCGAATCCCGCGCCGCAACCGGATTGACCCCAAGAAGCATCTCCACATCCACCGCACCATCCACCCGCGTCCCGTGCAACGCCGCATCGAAACCCAGCGTCGCCAGCCCCTCTGTCGCCAACCACACCCCTTCTGCATTGTCCCGAGCATGCGTATTGGCTGAACCGCCCGTACCGTGCCCATATACCACCAACGGATAGCCGCCCGCAGGCATGGGAGACGTCGGCACCGTCACCGTAAAACGCACCGCAACCTCACGTCCCCCCAGGGGGGCACCCTCGCCGTCAAACAACAAACGCCCACTGCCCATCGGCTGCATATACGGGGGCACACCGCTCATGAAATCAAGGCTCGTGAACTCACCCGTAAACACCCGATAACCGGCGTGCGTCGCCGCCAATGTCCATGAGCCTTCGACAACCCCACAACACCCCTGAACGGCCACCCGCAGCGCATCCATCTCCTGAGCCACATCACTCGTCGTAAAAGCCGATACCGACAACAGCGATTCCGCGTCTATACCCAAACGCGCCAACACCCCCACCACCTCAGCCAGGTGAGCCACCTCTTCTGCCTCACCCTCACCAGCCAACAACGACGTAAAACGCGGATCGCGAACCACCTCCAGCCCATTCTCCCCCAATAACCCCATCTTCAATACCGCCGCATAACGCTCCCCTGGACGCATCCCCACCCCTGGCACCGTCCGCATCACCAAAGTATGGCTCCGCCAGAAGGTCGAACGACCGCCAACGAAACCCACGTAAACAGGCAACCGCTCCCCAAAGGCCTTGCCGCCCTCCTCAATATTGATCAACTGCACCAAAGAGCCCGCCTCCCGAGCCTCACCCGCCGTCGCCGGCAACGTCGCCACGTCCAAACCCCCATCAAAGCGAAAATACACCGCCCCCTGGGGACTAAACCCCCGCCGCTCACTGCCCACCAAGGACAACACCGACTGCACCAAATCGGAACGCGGAGCAATGAAACCGCTCATCTCTGGGCAACCCGCCGCGTTGACCCGCAGATCGCTCGGAAATGGATAATCATAAAAACCACCCGACACCGTCCGGGCAGCACCTAAATCAAAGAGTGCCTGCACCGCCACCCACGCCTCCCCGTCGCTCTCACTCTCCGGGACAACGTCCGCCACCTCCGCCACGGCATCCAAATCGGAAACCTCGACGGTCTCCTCCCCAACCCCATCCTCCTCCTGACCCAAGGGCACATCACAGCCCAAAACCTGAAACAACGACAACCCCAAAAACAACGACCAATGAAGACCTAACCCTCGACGACCCATCGCTTCACCTCTCCGTCAACACGCCCATACCC
>Ga0334883_1004029_pt1 | contig 14671 bp, 11 predicted proteins | sample GraSluR1_MG_6_FD_207230 | JGI IMG/M metagenome (GOLD analysis project Ga0334883, IMG submission 207230) | Sludge microbial communities from methane-producing bioreactor in Wageningen University, Netherlands - Granular Sludge_09_05-R1 | ecosystem: Engineered > Bioreactor > Anaerobic >... | reverse complement strand
CACCGATCAGGTACCTCCAGGCACCGGCGCAGGAGGAGAGCACCAGGGCATATTCTTTTCCTTCCTCAACCTGATCAATGGTAAGGGTTTCAGCATCAGGAAGGAAATGGCCTTCATGATCGAAGTTTTTATCGTTGAAAGGGATAAATTCGAAAAACAACCCGTTGTCAAGCACCAGTTGCATCGCATTGGTATTCGGGCGCGACTGATAGGCAATAAAACCCTCCGAAGCAAGATAGGTTTCAATGTAAGTGATTGGCCGGGCCAGCAGTTTTTCAAATGTCTTGGCGTAAGGGGCGAACGAAACACCGCCGTGAACGTAAATCGACAGGTTCGGCCAGACATCATGAATCGTTTTAACATTATAATATTTAATGATCCTTTCCATCAATATCTGCAGCCATGCCGGAACGCCTACGATCACGCCGATGTCCCAGTTCTTTGCATTTTTCACGATCTCGTCGAGTTTGGTGGTCCAGTCGCGCTCCTTTGAGATGCGTTTACCAGGTTTATAGAAGTGCTGGAACCAGAAAGGGATGTTGCCGGCTGTAATTCCCGAAAGGTCCCCCTCGTAATAGGTGCCGTTAAACTGAAGGTGGGTACTTCCGCCGAGCATCAGGATACCGCGTTCGTAAAAATCGCGCGGGAAGTCGTACCTGGCCAGCGAAAAAATCTGCCTGATGCTGGTTTTCTTGATCGCCCTAAGCATATCCGCAGTTACAGGGATGTATTTGCTGGAAGCTTCGCTGGTTCCCGAACTCAGCGCAAAATATTTCACCTTGCCCGGCCAGCTTACAAACGCTTCACCGTTCAGTGTACGGTACCACCAGCGCTGGTGGATAGCATTGTAATCATGCAAGGGGACCTTTTGGCGGAATGCCTGAACGAAGTCCTTTTGCCTGAGCATATTGCCGAATTCGTAAGTTTCACCGAGCGCGGTGTACTGGGCCTCGCGAAGGAGCTTTCTTAATGTAGCCCTCTGTTGCTTTTCGGGCGATAAACGCCTTATTTTCTCAAGAGGTATCTTGCTGGGGAATTCTATCGCGCTCTTGATGATGGATCCAAGGATTGGCATATGACGGTTTCTTTATAAAACTGCGATTATCGGGATGTAAAATTAGTGTTTTTTTGATTTCTCATCAAATACGGCTGCAGGCCCGTAACACCAGGAAGTTAGATAATGCATCTGCATAATGGTTACAACCCGGATGCAGTAGGTAATTGTATCCGGATTTAACAGTGCCGGAATGCGTTCCGGTTCTTTACCGGTACAAGGAAGCTGAGATGGTTCCGGGAGTTGAAATTCGGGATTTTTGTTATAAATTTGAGAATATTTCATAAGTATTCCTGTCATGAACATAAAAAAAATAATTTCAACCCTGCTGCGCCTTTTTGCCGGCATCCTGCTTGCCTTGCTGCTACTGATTGCAGGTTTTCTCACCTGGCAAACCATCCGGGAGTTCAGCCCCGGTGAAATGGTTCAGCTTCCTGTTGAAGGACATGCAGGCGTTGTTCCCGATACACTGACAATAACAACGTACAATATCGGCTATTGTGGCCTGGGCGCCGAAATGGACTTTTTTTATGAAGGCGGAAAGATGGCCCGGCCCGGCAGGGAACAATTATCGGAATATGAAGACGGCGTATTAAAAAGGCTGGAGACCTTTTCAGGACATGACTTTGTGCTGCTGCAGGAGGTGGATACATGTGCCAGACGGAGCTGGTATTCTAATCAGCTGAAGATGATCACGGATCATTTCAGCGATTTCGAAAACTTCTTTGCCATGAACTATAAGGCCTGGGTTCCCATGCCTGTTAATAATCCAATGGGGAAGGTCAGGGCAGGACTGGTCACCCTGTCGGGGCATACACCCGCCAGTGCGGTCCGGTTTGCATTTAAATCAGGCTACTCATGGCCCATGAGCCTGTTTATGCTAAAGCGTTGTTACCTGGTTACCAGGTATAATACGGGATTCGGGAACGAACTGGTACTTGTGAACACCCACAACTCGGCCTTCAGCGATGCAGCGGAGATCCGCAAAACCGAACTTGCCCAGCTCAGGGAACTGATGGAAACCGAATATACTAACGGAAATTTTGTACTGATAGGGGGCGACTGGAACCAGAATCCGGTGGGTTTTGACACCGCCCGGCTGCTGCCGCAATACCTGCCAAAACTAATCGAGCCTCCCATTCCTGATGATTTTCTGCCTGAAGGCTGGAAGTTTGCCTATGATCCCCTGCATAGTACCAACCGTGACGTGGACATCCCCTATACGGCAGGCAAAACCAAAACCACTCTGATTGATTTCTTTGTATTATCACCCAATATTGACTTGCTGAACGTTGAAACTACCGAAACCGGTTTTACCGAAGCCGACCACCAGCCGGTTACCATACGGATTGTGCTGAAAAGCAATGATAAATGACTGTTCGGCGTAGTCTGCGACAACATCGAAATCCATATGTGAGAAATAAAGAAAATAACATTTTCCTGCACCTGTCATTGCCTGCAAATGCATCGCAACATGCTTTACTTCTCGTTGGGGTCTTTCTCACCATTGGTAAGTTGCTCCAATTCTGTATTTATTTCGTCTTCCCATTTTTTAAGAGCCGCTTCATTTTCACCGTATTCTGTCTCCTCATAAAACCTTGTTTTAGCGTTTTCCAAATCCATATGATACCAATTGATTATTCTGAATAATTTCTTCCTGTTTCCAATTATTGGCTTCCATGAATTCAGATTGTTCTCTAACCTTTTTGCATAGAGTTGGGTTAAAGAAAAGAGCAACTTAATATGTTTTTCATTTTCGGTGGTTTTAAATGATTTCTTAACCTTCGAGATATCGCTATAAAAAACCGCCTGAGCTTTATAATTTTTACAAACTCCCGTCCAGTGTGACCATTTCCAGCTTACAAAAATTCTAGAGATAAACTCGTATGGGACTTCGCTTGATTCCGGCAGTTCTACCATAAAATTGTCCCACGTGATTTTCGTTTTATCCTCCCAGCTGATCGTTTTCCGGGCATCTTCTTTCAGTATGGGTTTTGAAGTTTCATTTATTTCAACGTAATAGTAATTAGCGATACACCTGTAACAGGCACTTCTGGGATAGGGGGGTGCATCTTCGCCCGGCTTTATTTCCAGAGTGATGTTTATAAGGTTGGCATTCAGATTACATGCATTGGTTTTTAATATATCCATGGCTGCCTCTTCCGAGCAAACTTTCCGGCGCATGTAAACGACTGGCTCATCCAGTGTTATGCTTCCCAGATATTGGGCATCGAGTCCGAAAAGGTCGCTTTTTTTCCGAATTTCAGGATTGCAGGTGGTATCTGCCGGGGCTGGAGCAGCGGATTGAAAATTTGTGCTGATTTTATGGGAGCAAGCGGTCAGCAAAGCGACGGACACCAGCAGTAACGGTTTTCTCATGGAAGTTGTGGATTATTTTATGAAGCGAATGTATGGAGAATATTGCTATGTTTTGGACGAGTGCATACCTTCCGGTCTGACGCACTTGTTATAAACCGTCGTCTGCGAACAGATCGGCGGCTATGCCGTCGGCCATAAGTTTGCCTTTATTGGTCAGGATATAAACTTCGTGGTCTTTCAGGATATGGCCTGAAGCCATGTATTTAGCGATGCTTTTCCGGAAATGATTCAGGTAATCTTTTCCGAACCGAAGTTCAATTTCGCTTTCCCGGCAGCCCCACATGGTTCGCAGTCCGGTCATCACATATTCATTGTATTGCTGGCTTACTTCAAGGGTTTCAATGTCATGCGGAATTTTTTCGCTTTCGATGGCCTGCAGGTATTCTCCGATTCCTGACATATTCCATTGCCTTGATCCTCCATTGAAAGAGTGCGCCGAGGGTCCCAGTCCCAGGTAGGGTTCGCCTTTCCAGTAGGCTGTATTATGCCTGGCATACCGGTCGGGTTTGCAGAAGTTGGAGATTTCGTAATGCAGGTATCCGGCATTTATCATGGCTTCCATCAGCAGTTCGAAATGCCGCACCGCCTGACCTTCCTCTACCGGGGCAATTTTCCCCTTGCGGATCATCACATCGAGGGCTGTGCGCGGTTCTACCGTGAGTGCATAAGCCGAAAGGTGCGGGATGTTTCTGCCGATGACCTTCTGCAGGTTGTCCAGCCAGGCCTCGTCGCTCAGCACCGGGAATCCGTAAATAAGGTCAATGGTGAGGTTTTCAAATCCGTTATCCTGCGCCAGGTCAATGCATTCCAGGGCTTTGCTTCCTGTGTGGATACGGTTCAGATAGCGCAGATCTTCATCGCGGAACGACTGAACGCCCATACTCAGGCGGTTGATGCCCAGGTTTTTCCATGCATTGAGATTAGTGTTGTTTACATCGTCGGGATTGGCTTCCAGGGTGATTTCCGCATCTCCTGAAAGGACAAAGTTCGCTGAAATTGCATCTATAATTCCGGAGAGGTAAGACTGATTGAACAAGGAAGGGGTCCCGCCCCCGAAGTAAACCGAGTTAATCATGGCCCCGTCGAGGTATCTTTTTTGTAAAGCGGCTTCGCGGGCTATGGCCGAAGCAACTTCGGGCATAAATTTCGTGGAAGCCACCGAGTAAAAGTTGCAATAGTGGCATTTCTGCCTGCAATAGGGGATATGGATGTAGATTCCTGCCAAGGGCTGATCGGTTTTAATGCGGTTTGATCCGGCGGGCTGGGAAATGCTTAGTTCCCGGCCACTACAGTAATCCCCAGCGGAATTACTTCAAAATTCATGGGTGTATGCCCGAGCGATTCGCCGTCGGTTTCGAGGAACATGGGTTGATCCGATTCTATTTCTACCTTTACTCCCCTGAAGGTCTTTACCTGGGGAAGTTTCAGAAAAGAGCCATCGTAAAGTTTTTTCACGCTGCGGATAACCAGCAGTCTGCTCACTCGGGTGATTACGGTTACATCGAAGAGGCCGTCATCGGGGATGGCATTAGGGGCCTGCATCATCCCTCCTCCGTTGAAACGGCAGATGGCGACACTCATGGTGAAAACGCCCGCTTTCAGTTCCTGTCCGTCGACCTTTACCCTGGCATAAGTCGCTTTATAACTGATCAGGCTGGTAAAGAGGCTGATCAGGTACGAGAAGGGGCCGCTTTTGCCTTCCTGCTTCACCTTGTTGGTGCGTTTTGCCACCATGGCATCGAATCCGAGCCCGGCCATGTTGATGAAATGCCGCTGCTTCTGAAGGTCCTTGCTGTGATAGCTTACCTTGCCCACATCCTGGAGTCTGGTATTTTCGCGTGCAATCACATCAATGGCACCCTTATAATCCAGGGGAATGTTGAATGACCGGCCCCAGTCATTTCCGGTTCCCACCGGGATCATAGCCAGGGTGATCTCGGCTGGCGGCAAACGTTTCTGGGTATAGATGCCGTTCACCACCTCATTCAGGGTGCCATCGCCACCAACCACGATAATCTTTCTGAATCCGGCTTCGATGTGTTTCCTGGCAAGCCTTACCGCGTGGTTAGGGTGCTCTGTGAAAACATTGGTAAATCTTATGCCTGCATCGTTCATCAGCCGTGCTATCTCAAGCCAGTCCTTTTCTCCCTTGCGCCGCCCGGCATTGGGATTGACAATGACAAACCATTCACCGTCCTTGTGCATACCTTTCGTTCTATAAAGTTATGGGTTAACCATTGAATCGAGTTTTTGTTTTACCTGCATCGGGCTGATATTCAGCATGCATTGGCAGGGACCTGTTTTCCGGCATTGGATGCATTCTTTATCTGCAACGAGGTAACCAGCTCTTTTCCCCAGTGGAGCCCAGCGTCCGGGATGCATAGGCCGGATGGGTGGATAAATACCCAGCGCCACCTTACCCAAAGCAGCGGCCAGGTGCAAAGGACCTGTGCTGGCTGCGATCAGGCCGTCAGCTGTATTGATGAACGAAATCATTTCATCCAGACTCATTTTTCCTGTAATATCGGTCACCTCACCGGCCATTTCAAAAAAGCCTTCTTCTTTCAGCATGGCGCCTTCAGCCGCGGTTCCGGTGACGAAAACCTTATAATCAGAAACAGGGAGTATCGTCGACAGCTTTGCGAAATTGGTGCTTCCCCACTCACGGGCACTTCCTTTCGATTTCGGATGCAGAATCAAATTGAACCGATTCAGGTCTATCAGTCTTTCAAGGGAATCCGGGAGGCTTTTTATCCGGCTCATTCCGAAAAGGCCCGGAATGTCTTCCGTCGGAATCATGGATGCAGGAAGCAGGCCGGAAGCCAATCTGATGTTTAGCATTGCTTCGTGCAGGGGGGAGTTTTTTCTCGAAAGCCTTACCAGCCTGTTGCAGGTGGTGTAATGGTAAAGCCGTCCTGTGGATCCCATCCGTTCAGGAATACCGGCCCGTTTCGCCAGATGTGCAATTTCCTTTACAGGAAATACATGCAGGATAAGTCCGGCCTGCAGGTTGTGCAAAAATTTAACCTGTTCAGGAAACGGCAATGAAGATACCTCTTTCCAGTCGATAAATTCATCTGCATGTTGGCAGGCTTCCACTACCGCACGGGTATAGGACTGGCCAAGAAATACAATGCTTGTTCCGGGATAGTATTTCTTGAGCAGGCCGGCCAGTGGCAAGGTCAGCACTACGTCGCCTATGCTGTCGGTGCGGCTGATGATGATCTTCCGGTAATTGCGCTGTCTGCTCAAACCTGTTTGTTTTTCGACTGCTGAAGCTGTCTTATTTTCCTGTATTTCAGATAGGTTGCATAGGCGCTGATGCGTGAGATTGTAAAGCCTGCCTTGCCATCAAGAATACCGAGTTTAATAAAATAGTCGCGCAGGAATTTTACGACTGGACTTATTATCATTACCAGCCAGGGGGCACGCTTTCCGTTATTGAATTGTGTTCTTGCCAGGATGGTGGTGAAGTACTCCACCTGTCTGTAGTGATCCTTGAGGGAATAATAGCTGTAATGAAGGATGTTTCCTTCCAGTTGTGCAGTGGTTGCATCTTTATCGGTGAGTTCGAACCTGTCGTGGGGGTTTTCGCCTCCCCAGCGCCCTTTGCGGGAGTCCCACAACCTGAGTTTACGGTCGGGATACCAGCCGCAATGATAAATCCACTTTCCGCAATAGTTGGTCAGGCGGTTCATGGTGTATCCGTCATGTTTCCAGTCTTCTTTAACCTTTCGTATGGATTCTGTCAGGGTTTCATCCAGGGCTTCATCCGCATCAAGGGAAAGTATATGTGGATAGAGGGCATGATTTATCACCCTGTTTTTTTGTTCAATATGGCCGTCGAACTTGTGTTGGACAAATCTTGCCCCGTGGGCTTTGCAGATATCTTCCGTTTTGTCGGTTGAAAAAGAATCAAGTACAACTATATCATCAGCAATGCCGCGTAACGATTCAAGGCAGCGTCCTATGTTGCGTTCTTCATTGTATGTAATAATCACTACCGATAGACTGATCATGCGCTGTTGCGGCTAAGGCATTTAATAGTTACTGTTGAATACTTTACAGGCATTTGCCTGCCGGAATAACCGGCTTTTTAATAGAACCGGATCAAACAATTCTGCCGGAATGCTTTATCGTTCCCTGCAAATATAGTCCGGCTCAGAGAAATTGCGAATTATTTCAGGCTTTTTCTTTCGAATAGCCAATTGTCCGCATCATTTGGGCATTCATAATCTCCGCTAAATCAACTTCTTTCGCCATTTTCCTGATTTCAGGTAGAAGAATGAAAGCAATGAAAGCACCATGAAATAAATATATTCGCTGGTCCATACCAGTTCTATCTCAAGTTTCATCCGCACTGCAAGCACCCATGCTACAATCAGGTAAACGGCAATGGTAATGAATTCTATCATCAGGGCGGTAGCTGTATTGGCAGTTCCGCTGACACCGTTGAACAGGATGCTGGAGAATGAAAACAACAGGAGGGCTGACATGACTACGTAAAATGACGGGATGGTCTGACTGATCAGTTCCGGGTCGGAGGTGTAAACAGATATCAGAATCCGGGGAATGAATGCAGAAACCAGCACTACACTTCCGATCAGCAAAAAGTTCATGAGGGCAACTTTTTTGATCAGGGGAATCACATAGTCGGGCTTGCCCTGGCCTATTACGTTGCTGACCAGCGAGTTGGTTGTTGATCCGAAGGCAAAAACCGGGATCATAAGCACAATGTATGCACTCCGGATAATATTTGAAATAGCCAGCGGGCGTTCCCCCATCTTCTCAATGATCATAAAGAATACGAACCACCCGGCAAGGGAGAGGAAATACTGCAGCATGACAAATACGGATATTTCGAGGGTGGTGCGGACCACTTTCCAGTCGAACCGTCCAAACCGGAAGAGATTGAACTGATGCAGGTTTATCCGGCGGAACGTATAGGTAAAGAAAAAGATTGCAGAAGCAAGTTCTGCAATTACTGAAGCAATGGCTGCGCCTTTGATGCCCATGGCCGGAAAACCAAGATAGCCGAATATCAGAACATAATCAAGAAATACATTAACCCCTGCCATAATAAGGGCATTGTATGTAAGCACTCGGGTATTGGTTGTTCCTATATAAAAAGAGCGCAGCAGTACGTTTGCAAAGGCAAAAAACAGGCCGTAGATCCGGTATTGCAGGAAGTCTAGACTGGCGTGGTAGACTGCGTCGGAAGCAATCATCGGCCGCAGCATATACGGAGAGAAAAATTTGATGATCAGGAAAAGCAGAAGTCCGAGAAAAGTCAGGAAATACAGACTGTTGTCAGTAATCCTTCCGATATCGGCATAGTTTTTTTCTCCGTTACGGCGGGCAATAAGAATCTGCGCCCCTATGCCAAAGCCGAATCCCAGCATGAAGAGCGAGATATAGAAAAGGCCGGCAAGCGCTGCAGCGCCCAGTTCCACTTCTCCAACCCGTCCAAGGAAAGCCGTATCGGTAACATTTACCACATTCTGGGCAACCAGGCTCAGTATGATGGGAAGTGAGATATCCCATATTTTCCGGTACGAAGGCAGGCGTTGGCTCATTTGTGGCTGCAAAGATACAGTAAAACAGCCATTATTGATAGCGGTCTGGAATAGATGATCGGTCAGTTTTAGAAGAGATCATTCCTGAAAGGGAGCCTTCACAATGCTATTTTTTCCAGAAAGAGGCAGAGAAAAGAATCAGTACCGTAAAAAGTTCGAGGCGGCCCAGCAACATCAGAAAGGCGAGCACCCACTTGCCGGCCATGGGGACAGTACTGTAATTCAGCACAGGGCCAACTGTACCAAGGCCGGGGCCAATGTTTCCAAGACAGGCAGCAACTGAACCAATTGCAGATTCGAATTCCATTCCCATGGCTGACATCACCAGAGAGCCGAAGGCAAAAATGATAATATAGATCAGGAAGAACGCCAGTACATTAAATATAATCTGTTGTGAGATGGATTTGCCGTTCAGGCGCACGGGTAATATAGCCTGCGGATGTACAATGCGCTTAAGCTCCATCCTGCTGTTTTTGAAGAGCAGGATGATTCTCACAATTTTAATTCCTCCACCGGTGGATCCCGCGCAACCTCCGGTAAACATCAGCATGAAAAGCAGCAGCCAGGTGAAAAATGGCCAGACAAGGTAGTCGCTGGTAATATAGCCGGTGGTGGTAACAATGGATACCACCTGAAAAAGGGCGTGGCGGAAAGCTATTCCCGGCTCCTGGTGCTGGGTGTAAAAAAGTGCTGCTGCGATGGTTACCGTTGCTGCAATCAGCAGCAGGGTATACGACCGGAGTTCTTCATTGCGGAATACCCTTTGAAACTGTCGTTTGATGAAAAAATAATGAAGGGTAAAAGAGATACCTGCAAGGTACATGAAGACGATTATGACATATTGGATGTAAGGAGAAAATCCTGCAATGGAATCATTGCGGGTTGAAAATCCTCCGGTTGCCATCGTGCCAAAGGCATGGCAAAGGCTCTCGAATAAATTCATCCCGCCCATCATCAGCAATATGGTTTGTAGTAGTGTAAGTACCACATAAATGATCCACAGGCGTTTGGCTGTTTGTGTAATGCGCGGGTGGAGTTTGTCGGGTGTAAGACCAGGCACCTCTGCCACGAAGAGCTGCATCCCGCCAATACCCAAAATGGGAAGGATGGCGAGAGATAAAACAATGATTCCCATGCCACCTATCCAGTGAGTCATGCTTCGCCAGTAGAGAATGCCTTTGGGAAGGGCTTCTATGTCGGTGAAGATGGTTGCCCCGGTAGTGGTAAATCCTGACATGGTCTCGAAAAACGCGTCGGTATAGCTGGTGGTAATTCCACTCAGGATAAAGGGGATGGCTCCGAAAAACGAAATGATTACCCAGGTAAGGGATACGACAATATAACCTTCGCGCTTTCCGATGGAGTTCTGGTCGAGCTTTTTGTTGAAAGACCAGAGTATAAGTCCCACCAGCCCTATTCCGCTGCCTGAAACCAGCAATGGCAGAAAATCGTGTGCGGGATCAAACAAACGGAGGTGGTCAAGGCAGTCAGGATCATACCAGGCCGAAAATCCCAGACTGCTGAGCATAAACAATCCTTCGATCACCATCAGTAATCCGGTGATCTTCATGATGGCATTCAGGTTGATCCTGCTTTTGGCGGCCATGGCAGATTATGGTTGTTTAATCAGGCTGAAAGATATATATAAAACTAATTAAACAGGGCCTGGGCTTTGCTGATGGCCTCAGGAAGGGCAAATATCACCACCTTGTCGCCTTCCTGTATCTGGAAGTCGCCTACCGCGATGAAACTCTGCATCCCCCTAACGATTCCGCCGATGATGCACCCTTTCGGGATGTCGATTTTTTTGATGGGCCGGCGGGTGACATAGGCTCCTGGCTTCACCACAAACTCAAGCACTTCAGCGTCGATACCACTGAGGCACTTGATGCTTGTAACCTCGGCATCCATGGTAAAGCGTACGATGTAAGAAGCCGTGATCAGACCGAAGCGCTGGGCCAGCAGGCAGGTAAGGATGTTGGTCTCATAGTCGTTGGTCACCGCGATAAAGGCGTCCATATTACGGATACCTTCATCTTCGAGCAGGTCGATGTCGCGCGCATCTGCATTGATGATCAGGGTATGTTCCAGCTGGTCGATCAGGTTCAGGCAGCGTTCCTTGTCGATTTCGATCAGTTTCACATTCATGTCGCGTTCGATGCGGCGCGCGGTTTTCCGGCCGATGCGGCCCCCGCCGACAATCATCACATTGCGGATCTCCTGTTTTTCCTTGCCTCCGAGCTTCAGAAGCGAATCAACACCATCGGGCTTTGTGATTACATAGGCCAGGTCATTTAGTTTAAATACATCATCCCCTTTCGGGATAATGGTTTTATTATTCCGGTGTATGGCAATAGCCCTGAAATCGAGGCGGGGGTTTTCATGGGCAACCTGATTGAGGGTTTTATTGAGCACAAGGGCTTTTTCATCAAGTTTAATCAGGAATAGGGAGAGCCGGCCTTCGGAGAAATCAAAAATCTCGGTGGCTGCCGTCTGGCTGAGGAGTTTTACAATTTCCTTGGCGGCAATCCGTTCGGGACACACCATGGCATCTATCCCCAGTGAGCGCATGATTTCACGGTTCTCAATAGTCAGATATTCCGTGTTGTTGATGCGGGCAATCGTCCGGCGGGCACCCAGTTTTTTGCCCAGCACACAGGTGGTGATGTTGATTTTTTCGTCGTGAACCACCGAAATCAACAGGTCGGCACGGCGCACATTGGCCTGCTCCAGCACACTGATGGATGTGGAATCCCCGGTGATGGTCATCAGGTCGGTATGCGTTTCTATCATCTTCAGCAGCTCCTGATGCGGATCTACGATGGTGATGTTATGGTTTTCGCCGGAAAGCATTTTGGCCAGGTGAAACCCGACTTCCCCGTCTCCGGCTATGATAATGTTCATTGCTGTTTATGATTGGAAATTAACCCGCAAATGTACTACATTTCGATGCTTAATGGTAAAATTGTTACTGCTAATCGCTAAACCTTGATTCAACACACAGCACCCAATTTTTGTACCCCTCCCATAAATCATTGATTATTCCCTGCAGGGTCCGTTATGCCCGACCTCAATATTGTCCGGGAATTGAACTGTTCATGAGAAGCCGGTGAAAAGCCTCTTGTTTTTATTATAGAAATCATGACTTCCTGACATTACTTTATTATCGATGCGTTCAAGCAGCAGATTAACAACCTGATATTGATTTTTTCATTCTCGGTTATTTGTCAGTTTTGCCTGATGATTAAGGTTTTTATTTAAGGATGCGGATGAAATAAAAAAAATGAGGCATTTTCTCCTTTATTGATAGGGGTAAACACAGTTTTGATTGTCTTTTACATAGAGTAAGCATAATAAGATAGCAAAAGTTTGTAGTTTTTTGCTATTACCGGGTTTCCAGTTATTTGAAAACCATGGTATTATAAGGTGAAGGTTTTTGCATACTGTATTTTTTCCCGGGCATAATAATATTAAATAATGATTATGGCTGGAATAAATGGTTGTAATATTAATAATACATGATTATTTATGAGAACAATAATTCTGATGACCGGGTTTATCGTTACCTTGTGTTTTAATTTAAACGCTCAATCTTTTGTTTTTAACAAAATTTATCATTTCGGGCCCGAGGCAGATCATGAAAAAGCCCAGAGCATTATAGAAACTGAAAAAGGTTTCATCATAGCGGGAGATGTTGATTCATATATCATCCCATATACCGGGAATAAACTGTTGCTATATGAAATTGATAAAGAAGGAAACCTGATCTGGAGCAGGCAGTTCTATAATGCTGATTATGACAGGTTCTCCTCCGGGTGTAATCTTTTCCGGGTTAATGATTCCTTGTACGATTGGTTTGTTGTTCAATCTGAAATTTCTCAACAGTATATTAGGCGACCTTTGCTGATCAGGTTTAATTCCACAGGTCAGGTTCTGTTTACAAAAGTACTGTATGATGCTGCTTTATCCGATTCAGCAAGCCTCACACCTCTCAAAGCATATAAAACCAGGGATAACGGATATCTGCTGGTTTGTGATGTTTTCCCGTTTGCCAGACGTTTGATGAAGTTCAGGGAAGATCTTTCCATGGAATGGATGAAAGATATAAGTTCTAATAATGATTTTATTAATGTTTCCAGTATTATTGAACTTGAAAACGGAGATTTTTTCCTGAGTTACAGCAGGTCAAACAATAATGCCAGAATGACCAGGTTTGCCAGGCTAAGCGCTGCAGGAACCATTACATGGTCGACCACTGTATTCAATTATGATAACACAAGAATGATTTATGAACTGGCACTGCTGGAAGATTCTACGCTGCTTTCAATTGGTACTCAGGGCGGGAAGTTGCAGGCTTCAAAGTTTACTATGGAAGGGCAGATACTCTGGAGTAAAACACTTGGTGATGTCCTATACTATCCCAGAGTTAATGGGTTATTCAGACTGAGTGACGGCAGTTTTAAATTCTTTGGAAGCGCGGGACTTGACAATGAAGGCTTTATTTTTAAAATTACCGCTGATGCAGATAGCATTTACTACCGGCCGGGTATTATGTACAGAGGGCCGGGAGCGCATATGGCCTTTGTGAATAATGGTATTCTGACACCGGATGAGAACATTGTTTTTTGTGGCAGTATTGTGATGGAAGATCCGGAGAATGACTGGCCTGACAGGGCATGGGTGGTTAAAACAGATTTGTATGGGTGTGATGTCCCGGGCTGTGATTCAACGGGAGTGACCATCATGGATGCGACAAATTCTCAGATTAATTGTAAAGGGGGCCAAAATTTTATCGGAGTAAATGCACTTGGTTTGAATCTGCAGTACCAATGGCAAATATTGCAGGATAGCTTGTGGATTTCTCTGGAAAATAATGATATCTATAGTAATTGCCAGTCGGATACTTTAAGGATCAATAATACGATTATTAATGATGGGGAAGAATTATACAGATGTATTGTCTGGAATGAGTGGTATGCACAATTCACCCGGGAGATCTGTATAAATTATATTTCAACGCCGGAAATTATACAGCATCCTCAAAGTCAATTTGTTGAAGAAGATAGTCAAGCCTTGCTTTCGATCGTGGCAACTTCAGGTGAAGAGCAAGAGGTTCAATGGTTTTTCAACGGGACTGCGCTTATAGGATGTAATACCACGACTCTTGAAATTTTCCCGGTTACTCCGGCTGATACAGGTGTTTATCAATGCAGGATCTGGAATTATTGCGGTGAAAAATTATCGTTGCCTGCCTATGTAAAAATAATTCCAAACTCTCTTGAAGAATCGACCGGATTATTAAAGATGATGATAGTCCCGAACCCAATAAAGGATGAATTCCGTATTTTAAACTCAACTGGGAGAACTTTGGTTGAAATATTTGACTTAACCGGCAGGTTGGTACATACGGCTGTCTCAGCAAATGGTTATTTTTATTTGCCGGTTGATATACTAACCGGGATCTATTTATTCAGAACAATCACTCAGAATGGGGTATTCTTTAACAAAGTCAAAGTGATTGATTAGTGCAATTGAAAAGTGACCTGATAAATCAACAGGAATCCATCAGAGTTTATTTCTTATGAATTTGGAATCAACATCAAGGGGATCAATCAAATAGTCAAACCCCTGGAAATTGAAGGAATTGAAATATTTTATCCAT
>Ga0334883_1004017_pt1 | contig 14702 bp, 10 predicted proteins | sample GraSluR1_MG_6_FD_207230 | JGI IMG/M metagenome (GOLD analysis project Ga0334883, IMG submission 207230) | Sludge microbial communities from methane-producing bioreactor in Wageningen University, Netherlands - Granular Sludge_09_05-R1 | ecosystem: Engineered > Bioreactor > Anaerobic >... | reverse complement strand
GCCGGTCACAAGCTGAGTAGCTCTTATCCTTCAGTCCTCAGGCATTCGTGACCAGATTTTCGGCTCACATTAGACCTACAAAAGATCAGAACGGGTGCTCGCCCACCATGAGCTCACGGATTCAGGGAAAATTAAATACCGTATGTGAAGTCCCTTTTTTCGTCGACTCGAAAGCCAGCCGTATCATTCAATTAGCCGACCACATCGCCTACGCGGTTTTTCGCCGGTACGAAGCAGAGGACATAAAATATTTTAACCTCATTGAATCGCGGTTCGATTCTTCGGATGGAGTAATTCATGGCCTTTGTCACAAAGAACCTCTCAATCAGAGCTGCACTTGTCCTGCCTGTATGAGCAGAAGTATATCTAAGTTCCATGAGTAAGACATGAACTCGGCAGGTAGCCGGGAACCTCAAACGGTGACTTACAAGAGGGAAAAGTTCGTGCAGCAGTTCGCTCTTGAAAACTCCGTCCAATTTCGCTATATAATGTCGGTCGGGCATTTGGGTGGTTGGTCCGTGGGATATCATACCCCCAAGCGGCCGAAAAGTATTGTGCGCCCATAGCTCAGCTGGATAGAGTGCCGGACTACGAATCCGTAGGTCGGAGGTTCGAATCCTCCTGGGCGCACCAGGAAAATCAAGGGTCAGGCAATGAAGCCTGGCCCTTTGTTCGTTGTGCGCCCGGCAGGGCACTTCACTTGCCGGTGAAAGTCCCCTTCAGGTGTGTGCAGAGTGAAGCACGAGGAACGTGACTGTGCCTGCGATTGAGACGGTCATATCCCCAATAATTTGATTCCTCCAACAACCTGATTCGCCTAACAACCTGATTCCTCTAACAACCTGATTCGCCTAACACCGTCATTCCCGCAAAAAAATGGGAAAGAGCCTGGAAGAAAAGACAGAAAGAGCAGGACGATCCCGGGTGAAGAGACTTTTGCGGCGCGATCTGCGCTTAGACTGGATTCCCGCCTTCCCGGGAAAGACGTTGTGATCTTGGCGGGAAAGACGTTGTGATACCGAAAGACGTTCTGAAGCAGAAAGACGTTGGGATGCCATCGATCCTTTGCCTCTCCCCCTGGAGTAGGTGCGGCAGCCCTTATGGACGCAAGGGTTCCGATACAGAACCCTCTTTCCAGCTGAGCAACCTGAACTGCGATGCCTGAATCTCAGGCTCCCCCGCTTTTTTTGGATAAATCTTTTCGGGCTGCTGGTTGTGGATGGTCATCAAGCATCTCTCTAACCCTGGAAGCCAGTTCTCTCATCGAAAAGGGCTTCTGGATGAAACTCAGGCCGTCCTTGTCGATGACACCCCGGTGGGCGATGATGCTGGCCGTGTAGCCGGACATGAACAAGCATTTCATCCCGGGCCTCGCCGCCCGGCACCTCTCCGCCAGGTCCTGGCCGTTCATTTCGGGCATGATCACGTCGGTGATGAGCAAATGGATTTCACCAGGGTGTTCCTTTACCAGGCGCAGAGCTTCCCCGGGCATTCCCGCCTTCAGAACGCTGTAGCCCAGTCTCTCCAGCATCCTCGCAGTCATATTGAGGATCGAATCGTCGTCTTCCGCCACCAGCACCCTCTCTCCCCGACCGGACGGGATCTCGCCGACCCGTGGGGGTTCAGGCTCACAGGGTTCGCCTGGATGCCGGGGCAGGTAGATCTTGCAGGTCGTTCCTTTCCCCGGTTCGCTGTAGAAATGGATGACCCCCCCGTTTTGCGTGACGATCCCGTGGACTGTGGACAAACCCAAACCCGTTCCCTGCCCCGCTTCCTTCGTGGTGAAAAACGGCTCGAAGATCCGGTCCATGGTGTGCCTGTCCATACCGCACCCGTCGTCGCTTACCGCCAGCATTACGTAATCGCCGGGAAGAACATTCGCGTGGCCTGTTCGACAGTCTTCATCGAAAACAACCCTGTCCGTTTCGATGGTGACCTTTCCCACTCCATGAATGGCGTCCCGGGCGTTGACGCAAAGATTGGCCAGTACCTGGTCCACTTGGGACGGGTCGATCTTAACCGGCCACAATCCCGTTCGTGGCAGCCAGGCCAGGTCGATGTCCTCCCCGATGAGCCGCCGGATCATCCTGAGCATGCCCTCGATGGTGTGGTTCAAGTTGAGTGCTACGGGGTGGATAGGTTGCTTGCGGGCAAAAGCCAGAAGCTGCCGCGTGATCTCCGCCGAACGGCTTGCAGCCTTCAATATCTCATCGAGGTCTGTACGCAGTGGGTGGTCCGGCTTCACTGTTTCGAGGGCGAGTTCGACACGACCCAGGATCACTCCAAGCATGTTGTTGAAGTCGTGCGCAATTCCTCCTGCGAGTCGCCCGATGGATTCCAGCCTTTGAGCCTGGTTCAGCTGCGCCTGCAGCTTCTTCCTCTCATCCTCGGACCGCTTGCGGTCGGTGATGCTTTCGAATATCCAGATGGAACCGTCCCGCGGATGGTTGGGATCGATCGCTTTTCCGAGCACTCGTCCTGCGAAAGATGTTCCATTCGCATGCGGCATCGCAATCTCGAAGTCAAACCATTCTCCTTTACTCAGAGCACAGTAAGCCTCATGCCCCATTTCTTCATAGACTTCGTCCGACGGGTAGATGATCCGCGTGTCGGACCCCTGAACCTCTTCCAGGGGCAGGCCAAGCATTTCGGGAAGCTTCGGGTTTACCCATTCGAAGATGCGGTTGCGCACCAGCGCAATCCCCACCACGCTGTTGTCCAGGATCAGGGACTGAATATTGTTGACCCGCGTCAGTTCCTCCTCGTTGCGTTTGCGGTCGGTGATATCCGTGGCGATCTCCAGCCGCACCAGCCGCCTGTCGCTCCAGCGAATGGCCTGGTCCCGGCAGTCGAACCACCTTCCCGTTTTCGTGTTCCGGAATTCCCAACGACAGGTTCCGGCGGGAACACCCCGGGCATCCACCAGCCGATCGTTGGTGCAGAAGGAACACGGACCCTCCTCTCCCTCCTGGAGGACCTCGTGGCACTTCTTCCCCGGTGCGAAATCCGGGAAAAGGTCGCGGCCGTATTTGTTGAGGAACAGGAGCTCGTGGGTCTTCATGTCCGACACGTAGACCAGCGCGTCCATGCTGTCCATGATGACTTCGATCCAAAGTGGAAAATGATCGGTCCGCCTGTCGTTCATTACGAGATCTCCGGAATTCCGTTGGCGAAAAAGGAGCAGGAATAGGAACCAGGCAACAGCATTCTTATAAAGAAATCATTTTTGAAAACAAGTAGATCAATAAGAGTTTACATTTTGCAGCGATGGACAGCCCTGATCGGAGGTGAAGTGTAGCTCCGGGTCAAGGGCTGCAAACCTTCATCTGACGAATTCTCCCGTTTCGGAGTTCGGTAGAGACGGTAATGTGAAAACATCGGATTATTCGCAACGATATCACACGGAAGTTGTTTGTCAACGCTTGAACTCCGGTTGAATGGACAAAGGGCATCTCAACATCAATGGGCATCTCAACGTCATTCCCGCAAAAGATAAGTAACCGTGCATGGGAAAACAGTCTCAAGTAATGGGAAAGAACCTGGAAGACATGATGGATAGAGCAAGGCAATCCCGGGCGGAGAGATCTTTATGGCGCGATCTGAGCTTAGACTGGATTGCCGCCTTCGCGGGAAAGACGTGGTGATCTTGGCGGAATGACGTTGGGATGCGTCGATTTTTTGCGTGAAAAGCACCGGATACGTGAAAAGCACCGGATGCGTGAAAAGCACCGGATGCGTGAAAAGCACCGGAGGCACTCGTTTGCCGGAAGAACGATCTTTTTGACGGCCGCAGTTGGCCGCTTGAAGGATATACCCGCTGTACTTATAATCTCTGCAGAGATGGATCATCCAGTTGAATCCCGTCGATAAAATCACCTTCAGATGCCCGGTCGGAAGCAGCGCGTCCAATACGTGATGTCGTCATTCTCGATGTGCACCCTGTGAATCTTATGGAATGGATGTTTGCGAGGACAACATCTGCAATGAAATGGCTGGGCAGACCGTTGCCCATGAACGAGGAGATGGAAGTGTGAAGGTCGATGCGCACTGGAAATGGCGGGTCAATCGGTATGTCGTGTCCATGTCCCTTTTCTTCGGCCTGTCTGCCGTTTGGCTGTGCGGGGTTTCGCCAGGCGCGGCTATGGAAAAAACAACTTCCTCCCCGGTAATTCTTTCCGCTTCCGAGGTGGATTATCCTCCCTTTTGCATAGCCCACGAAGATGGGCGCGCTGAAGGCTTTTCGGTTGAACTGCTGCGTGCGGCAGTCCGTGCCATGGGGCGAGACGTTGTGTTTCGCACAGGACTTTGGAATGAGGTCAAGGGCTGGTTGGAGAGGGGTGAGGTGCAGGCGTTGCCCTTGGTCGGTCGCACACTGGAACGGGAGGAGTTCTTTGATTTCACCTTTCCTTACATGTCGCTGCACGGTGCCATCGTGGTGCGCAGGGACACGCAGGACATCGATGACCTGGACGATCTCCGGGGGCGGAAGGTTGCCGTCATGGAAGGGGACAACGCGGAGGAATTTCTGCGCAGGGAGGATCGTGGGATCGACATTCGGCGGACGGCCACCTTCGAAGATGCCCTGCGGGAGCTTTCCGAAGGCCGCCATGACGCCGTGGTCATCCAAAAGCTCGTGGCCCTTCGTCTCATCCAGGAAACGGGGTTGGAGAATCTGCGGGTGGTCAATAAGCCCATCGAAGGCTTTCGCCAGGATTTTTGTTTCGCCGTCAAGGAGGAAGACCGGGAGACACTGGCCTTGCTGAACGAAGGACTCGCCCTGGTGATTGCAGACGGGACCTATCGGCAGCTTCACGTCAAGTGGTTTGCGGGGATGGAATTACCCACTCACCGGCGCATTGTGGTTGGAGGCGATCACAATTACCCGCCGTACGAATATCTCGATTCAAAGGGCAGGCCCGACGGATTCATCGTGGAGCTTACGAAGGCCATCGCCAGGGAACTCGATCTCGATATCGAGATCCGCCTCGGCCCCTGGACGAAGATCGTGGACGGCCTGGAAAACGGCGAAATCGACGTCATACAGGGGATGTTCTATTCACAGGAACGCGACCTGAAATTCGACTTCACACAGCCGCATGCCGTGAACCATTACGTCACCGCGGTGCGTAAGGGAGAAGGTTCGATTCCCGGCAGCCTCGAAGAGCTGGCAGGCAGGCGCATCGTTGTCCAAGGCGGTGACATCGTTCATGATTTTCTTGTCAATAACAAACTCGGAGATCGAATTTCAGTTGTTGAGACTCAGGAAGACGCAATGAGAGGGCTGGCTGAAGGGCATTACGATTGCGCCGTGGTGGTCCGGATGAGCGCATTGCATTTGATCGAAAAACATGGATGGACGAACCTGGTCCTTGGGCATCGTCCGATCCTTTCAACGGAATACTGCTACGCTGTTTTGAACAACCGCAAGGCTCTCCTGGCTCAATTCAGCGAAGGTCTGAAAATCCTGGAACAAACGGGTGAATACCGGCGCATATACGAGAAGTGGCTTGGAGTCTACAAGGAACAGCCACCCTCGCTCGTTGGTGCGCTGCGGTATTCCGCGATGGTTCTCGTGCCGCTGCTCATGGTCATTCTGGCGTTTTCCCTGTGGTCATGGTCATTGCGCAGGCAGGTGGCAAGCCGAACGAGGGATCTGAACGAAAGCGAGAGGCTCCTGCTGGCAATCATCAATGCCATAGCGGCCCCGATCTACTACAAGAACGCGGAAGGCGTATTCCTGGGCTGCAACCAGGCGTTTTCACAGTTTGTGGGTTTGCCGAAGGAATCGATCATCGGCAAAACGGTCTTTGACCTAACCCGCGATGAGTATGCTCAGCAATACCATGAAGCCGATATGGTCCTGATGAAAGAGGGAAGGAACCAGGTCTATGAAACCGAGGTGTTGGACAACAACGGCACTGTTCACCAGGTCATGTTTCACAAGGCGCTGTTTCGGGGCACCGATGGAGCGGTCGAGGGGATTGTCGGGGCGATCCTGGACATTACCGGGCGAAAAAGGGCTGAAGAAGCGCTGAAGGAGAGCGAAGCCTTCATCAGGGCGGTCATGGATCACCTTCCCATCGGCGTGGCGGTGAACTCTTTGGATCCCGGCGTGAGTTTCACCTACATGAACGACAATTTTCCCAGGTTATACCGGACAACGCGGGAAGCACTGTCCATACCGGACGCTTTCTGGGATGTTGTTTATGAAGACCCTGCTTTCCGTGAGGAGATCAGGAAAAGGGTGTTGGATGATTGTGCCAGTGATGATTCGGAGCGAATGCACTGGGAAGACGTCCCCATTATGCGCAACGGAATGGATACCGCTTTTATCTGTGCCCGGAATGTTCCCGTTCCCGGCAAGCCGCTGATGATATCGACCGTCTGGGATGTTACCGATCGGAGGCGGGCGGAGGATGAGCGGGAGAAGCTGCAGGCGCAGTTGAGCCAGGCTCAGAGGCTGGAATCGGTGGGGCGGCTTGCGGGGGGAGTCGCCCACGACTTCAACAACATGCTCGGAGTGATTCTCGGCCGCGCGGAACTGGCCCTGGAAAGGGTGGAACCGGGTCATCCTCTTGAAGTCGACCTCCAGGAGATCCTTCACGCCGCCGGGCGCTCAGCCGAGATCACCCGGCAGCTTCTGGCGTTTGCGCGCAAACAGACCATCGCACCCGTCGTGCTCGATCTGAACGAAACGGTGGAAGGCATGCTCCGGATGATCCGGCGGCTCATCGGCGAGGACATCGACCTGGCCTGGCTGCCCAGAACGGGCTTGTGGCCGGTCAGGATGGACCCGTCCCAGCTGGACCAGGTACTGGCCAATCTTTGCGTCAACGCCCGGGACGCCATTCACGGAGTGGGAAAGGTCACCATCGAGACGGACAGGGTTGTTTTCGATGAAGCCTACTGCGCCGATCACCCGGATTTTGTTCCGGGCCGATACGTGATGCTGGCGGTAAGTGACGACGGGTGCGGGATGGACGGGGAAACCCTGGACCGGATTTTCGAGCCGTTTTTCACCACGAAGGAGGCGGGCAGGGGAACCGGCCTGGGGTTGTCCACGGTGCACGGAATCGTCAGGCAGAACGGCGGATTCATCCATGTCTACAGCGAACCGGGGAAGGGAACGACCTTCAGGATCTACCTGCCCCCGTGTGAGGATGAGGAGCGGCAGACCCAGGCTGCAGGAAGTGAAGAAATGCCTCTTGGCCGGGGTGAAACGGTGCTGGTGGTGGAAGACGATGAGTCGATTCTCAAAATGACCCAGACGATGATCGAGAGGCTGGGCTACCGTGTTCTTGCGGCGGGGACGACGGCGGAGGCCGAGCGCCTTTCAGAAGAGTATTCCGGGGAAATCCACCTGCTCATCACCGATGTGATCATGCCCGGCATGAACGGCCGGGACCTGGCGGAAAGGTGCCGGGCAGCGAGGCCCGGGATGAAATGCCTGTTCATGTCCGGCTATACGGCCAATGTGATCGCTCACCAGGCGGTGCTGGACGAGGGCGTGCATTTCATCCAGAAGCCCTTTTCCATGGAGGAACTGGCGGTAAAGGTTCAAAGGGTGCTGAATAACGAGTGATGTCGGATGCCGGGTTGTTGGCTCCGCGTGGCGGCATTGCAGATGTTGTGGAAAACATTCCATGGAGAACGGACTTGACATTTGCGGGGAGTCAAGATTAATCAGGTGTATGGCTGTGTGAGAGGTGATGGGGCTCGCCCTCACCACATGGTGTCGGGGTAGATGTTGTGAAGGAGTGTCGAACTCCTGCAATGGTCTTATCTGCCCTGAACCCAGGTTGATCGAGATCGAGGAGGAGGACATTATGAAAAGGGTATGGATTGTCGGTCTGGCTTTGCTGGCGTGCTTTTCGCTTGGAATGCCGTCCGCCGAGGCGTTGGATTTGAACTGGTTTTCGAAGGATACATGCTGGCGCTTTGACAACTATCCTGACACAGACTTTCTGCAGTTGAGCATCAAGAGAGACTGGCTGGACTGGAACGGCAAGAGCAAGAACCAGGTTGTGGCCGGTGTTTACCAGTTTGCATCGTACAACCAATATTATAAAGGCGGAAAAGATGTGCCTGTGAAAGCGGTTGTTTCTGGGGCTCTGGCCTGGAACGGACTGGACTGGAGACTGCCTGCCGACTCGAAGAAGAAGGCTCCCGTAATGACGCTGGTCGGAAGTGCGTATGCGGAATTCTTCAATGCCCCGTATTTCAAGAGTGTAAATCTTCACATCATCTTCGACGATTGGAGGTTGAAGACGGGCAAGGTGTATGGCAACGTCGATCTGCCTGATTTCGACCTTACACAAGGAGAACCCATCTCGATCTGCAACTGCCGCGACCTGCCGTGACGACCGGAGCCCGTACCCCCGGGGCACAGCTTTTCGCGATTCCTTTTCGGCTCTCCATGGCGAGAGCCGTTTTTATTTCTTGTTCCTGCAAATCCGATCCCTTTGAATTGAAATACGCGGGAGCCGTTTACCTGTAGGCTCCATACGAGAGGTAATGGGTGTGTGTTGAAAGAAACCACTTGGACGTATTGACAGGCTCAGGCACTCGCGTGAAACAGGAAATCCTGGTTCCGTGCCGGCATCCCGGCTCCCGCGCTCTGCAGTGACCATCCACAGGCCCGGATCAAAAAGGTTTGGTGTTCCCGGCAAATGCGTGCCCTGACAGTTGTCGCTCAAAGGTGGATACACCTGCAACAACATCACTGCCTCCACATCGTCATTCCCGCAAAAAGGCGGGAATCCAGGAAGGGTAACCCTGCGTGGCGAAATAGTTCTTTGTATACATCATGGCAGGCAGACCACACGGTACGCCGTACGTCGGTGCAACCCCGGGTGGAGAGATCTCCATGGCGCGATCCGCGCTTGGACTGGATTCCGGCCTTTTGCGGGAATGAGTCACGCCGAATGACGTTGGGATACCATCGATTCTTTGCGTGAAAAGCACCGGATGAATAAAAGGCACCGGAGGTACTCGTTTGCAGGATGAACCAAAGGTTTCGGGCCGGTTGATTGCCGGCCCGAAAAGTACGAAGCTTTAAAGGTTGACGGTCCTGCGACGCAGGGTTTACCCGTAACAGCAGTCCCTGTCGTGACGTCCGACCAGGAGGAATTCCACTTCCTCGCGTTCTTCTCTCTCCCGTCGTTCTTCAACACTTTCCTTTTCACGAATATTCCGAAGGCAGTTCATCGTTCCCTCCCTCTTTCAATCTATCTATATCGTCCCATTTGAACAATATCTTTTCATATCTATACTCTTTATGTAGGAATTTAAGGCCGGAAAAGGAGATGTCAAGACAAGGGCAGATGGAGGTGGGAGGTTTTTCTCGATTCCATCAGGCATCCTCCCGAAATCCGAACGGGCTTCTGATGGAGGGAACAAGGTTGCCAGGAGTCGGAGAAGGCGGATTCCAAAGGTCTTCTGACCTCATAAACAATTCGGCGCAGATGCAGGGCTGGAACTGTGCCTCCCTGGTGCACGAGGCACGGAGGCGCACTGAGAGGGGGAGAGAGTTCGTCAACAGCGGGGCGCCTGTGCACGAGGCACGGAGGTCTCTTTTGTCATGGCATGACATCCAATGGGTGCACTGGCTTGCCCGTCTGAATCGAACTTTTTCGGTTCATCCGGCAAACGAGTACTTCCGGTGCTTTTCACGCAAAGGATCGACGACATCCCAACGTCATTCCCGCAACCATTAGCATCGTCATTCCCCCGAAAAGGCGGGAATCCAGTCCAAGCGCGGATCACGCCATAAGGATCTCTCCACCCGGGATTGCCCTGCTCTATCCATCGTGTCTTCCAGGCTCTTTCCCATTACTTGAGACTGTTTCGCCATGCACGGTTCCTTTTCCTGGATTCCCGGCTTCGCGGGGAATGAGTGCGCCTGGGAGCAGGCGCGATCTGAGAGGTGCAAGTCCTCTCTCGGGAGATGCCCACTCCCGATAGCCGAAGGTAACTGCGTCGTCGCGAGGCGAGGTGGAGAGCAACCGGAGGCGAAGTTGCAGTCCGTAGTAAAGCGAACACGATTCGGCCTTACGTAGCGACGAGCCTCCTCATTAATGGTGAACTCCAGACCGGGACGCGGGCGAAGGCACGAGGTCTGCCAGAGGTTTGCGAGACCCCGACAGGGCATAGGAACAGCCGGTCGGAGACCAGGTTCCGGAAGCCGGTCACGCTGGGTGGGCAGCGGGAAAGCGATGACCGGGCGCGTGGGGTGGTTGGTGACGGAATGCAGGGAAGTTCGCGTCATGTGAACCGGGGAGACCTGTCCGGGCCAAGGTGGGTGTTCATTGCGCTTGTGTTGGGTACGAAGAGCCCCCCGGGCAGGAGTCAGAGCGTCCATAGTAGCGAAGAAGCGGGGTAATTCCCGTGGAGCGAAGGGACGCAGGAAGGTGGATGCATGAAGACCACGCAAGACGAAATGAAACCCGCGGAAGTGCCCGAAAGGGCTACGCAAGCGGGAGAAGCCGGACCCAAGAATTGGGAGTGGGTGGAACGTCATGTGTGGACGCAACGCATGCTGGAGGCCCTCGCCAAGGGGGTGAAGGGAGGCGTATGGTTCAGCCTGATCGATAAGATTCAAAGACCCAAGACGCTTATCCAGCGCAAGCGCCAAGGGCTCCACGGCATCAGTCGTGGGTACGATCATTATCGCTGGCCAAACGCGTTCTTTCGGATTCATGGGCTTTTCAGCCTTGTAGAAGCGCATGAAGCGTTACTTCAGTCCTCAAAGAGGTAAAACCACCGACCGGAGAGCCGTGTGCGGGAGATCCGCCAGCACGGTTCGGAGGGAGGGGCGGCGCAAACCAATGCGCCGTTCCTACCCCTATCGATGTGGAGGCAGTGATGTTACAGGAATGACGTTATTACAGGAACGACGTTGTTGTGGGTGTATTCCACCTTTGTGGGACAACTGCCCGGGAACGCGTTTGCCGGATGAACCCTCTTTTCAAGCCTGGGTACTCATCTGCCTGATGAATCATTTTTTCTCCTCTTCGCACGCAAGTTTTTTCATTTTCAGTTGTTTTACAGGGAAAATGGCAATTCTCTATCGGCTGTTCACAGGATGAAGAGGAGGAGCATTGAAATGAATTCGGGAGCGGAGATAGCTAAGGATGAGGAGATACGGGAAGCGGTCAGTCTGAAATACAGGTTTGATCGGCTCGAATTTGCGGGATCACTGGGTGACCTGGGTGTTCTATTGCCGCTTGGAATCGGGATGATCCTGATCAACGGTTTGAGTGCCATGGGGCTGTGCCTTTCGGTCGGCCTTTTCTACATCTTCTCGGGCTTGTATTATGGAGTCACGGTTCCGGTGCAGCCGATGAAGGTGATCGGAGCCTACGCGGTGGCAACGGCGATGAGTCCCGCGCAAATTTCTGCTTCTGCTGCATGGATAGGCCTGATCATGCTCATTATCGGCGGCAGCGGTGCGATAACTCTTATCGGGCGTTATACACCCAAGTCCGTGATCAACGGAGTCCAGCTCTCGACAGGAGTGCTCCTTATGGCGGAGGGAGTTAGGTTCATGATGGGGACTTCCAGGCTGCAGCAGCTTCAGAATGCATCGGAGCCGTATCTTGCCGTGCAGAACCTGGGGCCGGTCCCCCTGGGTATTCTCCTCGGAGTGGCGGGCGCGGTATTGACCTTCTTTCTGATCGACAACAAGAAACTCCCGGCAGGTCTCATTGTCGTGCTCACAGGGCTTTTCGTCGGCCTGACCCTCGGAACGCACCAGGGTTTCGATCGACTTGAAGTGGGTCTCTCGCTGCCCGACATCCTCCCGTTCGGATTTCCTACCCGGGCCGATTTTACCCTCGCACTTCTGCTGCTGGTGATTCCCCAGGTGCCCATGACCCTTGGGAACGCCGTGATCGCCAATGCCGATCTATCGAAGCAGTATTTCGGCGAGGCTTCTAGAAAGGTGACCTACAAGGGCCTGTGCATCAGCATGGGTCTTGCGAACTTTTTGGCCTTTTTCCTGGGAGGGATGCCGCTTTGTCATGGAGCCGGAGGACTTGCCGCTCATTATCGGTTCGGAGCCCGCACGGCGGGTTCAAACCTGATGATCGGCGCAATATTTGTCGCCCTGGCCGTCTTTCTCGGCAGCCACGCCCTCTCGGTCCTCTATCTCCTTCCCATGTCGATACTGGGGATACTGCTGCTATTCGCCGGGAATCAACTGGCCATGACCGTAATCGATGTGAAAGAGAGGAAAGATATGTTCGTTGTCCTGGTGATTCTGGGGATTACTGTTGCCTCGAACCTTGCCGTAGGCTTTATTGTGGGAATCGTTCTTGCGTATGCGCTCTGCTGGGATAAACTGAACCTGTAGCGGCATCTCGGAAATGGCGGGAGTATGGAGTCAGTCGGAGTCATTGCAGTCAATATTGTCTCAGCTGAGATGCATGGCAGTCGTGGCGCCGGGAATCTGTACCTGTGAGAATGGAGTCGGCTCTACGTGGTTCGGGAAATTGTTGGCACTGTGGAGGAAACCGGGCGGGGTGATGAACCGGGTGGTCCGGGACAGGGGAAACGACGCGGAAAGGAGTGAGAGGGTGACATGTGATGAGGTATCCGGGAGGATAAGTTCGTACATCGACGGCGAACTGTCCCGCTGCGTGTCGGAGAAGGTATCTGAACACATTCGCAGCTGCGAAAGGTGCCGCAGGGAATACGAAGAGCTTGTCGGAATCGATGCGGCGCTCAGGGAATCACTGCGCCTGGAGCTGCCCGGGGACTTTGCCGGACGCGTTGCGGCGGCGGCTCGATCGATGCCTGCCGCGATGACAAGACCGGGGGTTGCCGCGCGGATGCGGTCATCACTGCGGGCGTTCCTGGAGGAGTTCTTCGACCTGCTGGGACCCGCTGCTTCACCAGGTACCGGGGCACTGGATGAATTCAATGACGTTCCGGCCTCGTTTATCGGCTACGCCTACTTCAGGGCTCTTGGGCGATGAGGTTGAAAGATGGATGCAACAGGTTTTCTTGTCGGCTTCTTTGCGGGACTGCTGTTCATGACCCTCGCCATGGCGGCCGCGTATTCTTTCCTTAAAGGCTCCCGGTCAAAACGGACGGAGATCAAAGGATACCTGGATCTGATCCGGGACCTCACAGAGCGGCAGAGGTCGAAGGTCCAGGACATCCGCAGGGACTTTCTGCCAAGGGTGGAGGCGATCCGGCAGAGCATGCAGACCTGGCGCATGGAACTGGCTCAACTGCTTTTCGAGGAACCGGCGGACAGGGCCGCCATTTACGCGGTGTCCGAAAAGATCCTCCGGCACCAGGCGGAGCTCGAAAGGGAAGTGATCGAACATATCCTGGAGGAAAAAGACCTGCTTTCTCCGAGCCAGAAGAGGAAATTCTTCGAGATCATCGTTGAACAGTTTTCGGCGGGAGGCCTGGGAGTGCACGACATTCGCCGGGGCCGGTAGACGGATACACACTTGAAGTCTGCCGTGAATGCACGAACCGGGTGTGTTCTGAAAAGGGGGAAGAGGAGTTCCAGTGGATTTTCTGCAGGTTCATTTTCCGGTTTCCGGTGTCGATACGAATATTCTGGTTCCTCCACTGGTTGCATTTGTAATCTCTTTTTTCACCTCCATGGGCGGAATTTCTGGAGCTCTTCTGCTCCTGCCTTTCCAGGTCAGTGTCCTGGGTTATGCCAGTCCATCCGTCAGTGCTACCAATCAGTTCTACAATGTTGTGGCCATTCCGAGCGGGGTTTACGGCTATATTCGAGAGGGCAGGATGGTGTGGCCGCTCACAGGGGCGGTCATCATCGGGACGCTGCCTGGAGTATTCCTTGGAGCCTGGATTCGCATTGCCTGGCTGCCGGATCCCCGGAATTTTAAGCTCTTTGCGGGGCTTGTGCTTTTCTACATTGGAGTCCGGCTGGTCGGGGATACCATCAAGGGCAGGGGGGGCGCGGCATTGGCCAGGCGAGGAGCAGGCTCCGGATCTTCAAGCAGAATGTGTGTAACCGAAAGCCGCTTCTCCCTGCGATGCGTGCAATATGCTTTTGCCGGCGAGAAGTATTCCTTTTCTCCGCCCTGGGTGGTTGCCCTCTGCTTTGTTGTGGGTGTGGTGGGAGGCATCTACGGTATCGGCGGCGGGGCCATCGTGGCGCCCTTTTTCGTCGCGTTCTTCGACATGCCGATCTATACGGTTGCGGGAGCCGCTCTGATGGGAACCTTCATCACTTCGGTGGCCGGCGTGCTCTTCTACCAGTTGCTGGCCATGCTTGTGGACGCGCAGACAGCTGTCGCGCCGGACTGGCTCCTGGGGCTCTTGTTCGGATTCGGAGGCTTCTTCGGGATGTATCTCGGCGCACGTTGTCAGAAGTATGTGCCTGTTCGCGGGATCAAGAGCATCCTGTGCGTGTGCATCCTCTTTGTCGCCGTGAAGTATTTCATTGATTTTGCCCGCTGATGCCGGGAAACCTGAAAGGGTTAATAACCAGAAAACAGCCAAGAAAGTGGATCGCGTGCAGGGGCTCCGGAGGAGCGCCGTCGTTTTCCTCTCGATATGGAGTCTCCTCCGGGAGGTGGTTGAACGGATTCCTCAATATATGGTTCATAAACGAGTACCTCCGGTGCTCTTCACGCATCCGGTGCTTTTCACACAAAGGATCGATGGCATCGGGAGGTCACTTGGCATCGGAACGGCATGCCGTGGATATTGCA
>Ga0334883_1004015_pt1 | contig 14703 bp, 8 predicted proteins | sample GraSluR1_MG_6_FD_207230 | JGI IMG/M metagenome (GOLD analysis project Ga0334883, IMG submission 207230) | Sludge microbial communities from methane-producing bioreactor in Wageningen University, Netherlands - Granular Sludge_09_05-R1 | ecosystem: Engineered > Bioreactor > Anaerobic > Unclassified... | reverse complement strand
CAATTGTAATATGCCCGCATGTATAAAAAACTTGACTGTGGTAATTCGGTTTTAATTAATAGCTTACATTTGTTTACCTTTTTATTTTTCTAAGGGCACAAGGGTCACAAGCCCTGTGCTCTTTTTTTATACTCCAAAAATATAAATAAAATCATTTGCATCCGTCACAATATCTCAAAAATATTTCAATTAAATCATTAAGATCAAATATATTAACATTCCACATTTTTACATTTACATCTGTCAAAATACTGAGTATTCGTTCATCGTGCTACGTCGATATGTGGAATTATGCCTACTGCCATCTGCCATTGCGTATTTTCATTTTTCGGGTTACCAGCACTTCGGGGAAATACACTGGTTCTTTATAATCGCTGGAACCATTCGGCATCATCAATTCATGTGCATAAGCCCCGGCTTGCCCACTCGCTGCCTCAATGTAGAGCAGTGCAATAGTATTTTATTAAAGAGACCTGCACATCTAATGGTATAATGTGGCATTTTTTGGCTTAAAACAAGGCCACCATATACGAAAAAAAAACAAAGATATAATGTAACAAATTGATAAAATTTTTGGGTTATGACGACAAATTACTAACTTAGCATCTTTATTGTTTCAATTTATTTCTGCTTCATGAAACTCCTTCGTTTTATCGGATATCACTGTTTTACAAGCTTGTTCGTTTTATTATTTTCGTTTCAGCAGTTGTTTGCCCAAATTGAAGCCGACACATTTTATATTGCGCCCTACCCTGTGCCCGAGCTGTACACAAGCAATATGGCCCCGGCCCTTCCGGTGAATGCGCTAAACCATAAGCTTGGCTATTTTCCGCCAACTGCCGTATGGCAAATGGGAGCCAGTTGCGGTGAGGCATCGGGAGTGTACAACTGCCTCAGCTATGAGTTTAACCGCTTGCGCAATACTGTTGCCGACTCGGGCAGTATTTTGTCGCCGGCTTTTTCGTATCATTTTTTGCACGAAGGTTACGGATGGTACGGTGTCAGTACTTTCGATGCATGGAATCTGATAAAAAGTCAGGGCAACCCTGTGTTGAACGATTTTGAGGAATATATGCCATTTCAAGGCGATGAAAATGCAAAAATCGGTAACTGGATGAATGGATACAACAGGTATTACCGAAGCATGAAGAACAGAATAAAAAACTATTACAGCCTTTCGGTAAAAACCGACAACGATTTAAAAATTCTGCAGCATTACCTGCACGACCACCTCGATGGCTCCGAGAGCGGCGGAACGGCGATTTTTTACAGCAACAACCACTTTTACTACACTTCGGGTGTTGGTCGCATTTACGATGAAACAGTAGCCTCACCGTATGTGAACCGATATATTTTCGACGACCTTAGCGGCACTCCCGGTCATAGTATGACCCTGGCCGGATATTACACCAACACCGAAGTCGATTTTAACGGAGACGGCCTTATTACCGACGATATCGATACAAACAACGACGGCGTGGTAGATATGTACGACAACGAAAAAACACTCTGGGTAATTGTAAACTCCTACGGCGAAGAGCAAAAGGCGGTGTTTTTTGTGCGCTACCATGTGCCGGTACAATTCTGGAATTCACAGGTATTTATTCCGGTTCCCGACACCGGATACGCTCCACTGCTCACGTTTAAAATACGCATGAAGCACTCATGCCGCAACCACATAAAAATTCGTGCCGGTATTGCCTACGATATTGCAGCCGAAGAGCCCGAGCGCTATCTCGACCTGCCTGTTTTTAATTTTGCCGGAGGGATGCTACGAATGCTGGGAATAGACTCTCTACCCGAAAGCGACACCCTCGAGTTTGGCATCGATGTCAGCGATTTGCTGCTTCACACCGAAAATGCAAGCCGTGTGAAAATATTTATGACAATAGAAAATGCGGGGCACATAGCAGGAGAACTGCGCGAGTTCGGCATATTGCACTACAACAACCAAATTCCAACGCAGTACAAGGTAGTAGCACAAAGCGAAGAAATTGCGATGCATTCGGCAAACAGTTATGCTGCCATTGTAAATATTTCGGCTGTTGGCACCGACACCTTGCTGCGCATAGAAAACCCCGGCAGTTTGGCGGTACTGCAACACGAAGGCTTTGCCTACAACCTGAGCACCACGGGAGGCACTCCGCCTTACTCTTACCAACTGGTATGCAATGCCGAATTCACGCAGGAACTCAGCAACGAAGCCTACAGCGAAACCGGCATGCCCATACTGTTGCAACGTGCTCAGCGCTACATGGTTCCGGGCTGGGCTTTCCCGTTTGCCGGAGAATTGTTCGACTCGGTAGGCGTGGCCGGCTATGCCGCACTACAGTTTCACAACACAGCTTTTACTTTCGACGAAGACTATCCATACCAAAGCACGATGAACCCCATGGGGAAAGAAAACACGCTTGAAATATTCAACGGATTCAGATATACACGAGGCGCAATGGTGGCAAGCGGTTTTACACACAGCGACAGCAGTATGGTGGTGTGGTTCCGTAAAAACGGTGCGGGAGCTTTTAAAGCGCGTGTCGAGCTTTTCGTCGACGGACGCATTAAAGTGTCGTATAAGTTGTATCTCACAGGCTACGACTGGTATCGCTCGGCAGGAATCAGAACCCGTAACAATGTATATTACTGCCAGTTGCCGCCGTTGTATCCCAACGAGGAACTGCCTACGGTAATTTACCATCCGCAAACTTGTGCAAGCCTGTTCAGCATCGACAACGAAGGCGTACTGCGACTCGACAGCACTGCGCCGTGTGGAATTCACGAGGTGTACGTAGCAGTGTACGACAGCACCGGCAACAGGGCAACCAAACGTATTGCCGTTGAAGTAATCGAGAAAGAGACCGAAGCACCCGTACTTTACCCAAACCCCACGTCGGACCACTGCCGCATCGATATACAAACCCTTGATACCGGCACTGCGGTAATTGAATTTTTCGACAGAAACGGGAAAAAGGCTGCCGAAATACAGCAGTATTTTCGTAGCGGGAGCAATCAAATTGAGTTTTCGGTTCAGCAACTGGGCCTCGATGCCGGATTGTACCTTTGTCGTTACCGTTTTGGCAATCAAACTGCTGTAACTAAGCTGGTGATTCAATAAACTATTCGCCGTGGGTATCGTGAATTACATTCAGGTGGTCGATGCAGACCGACTTGCCAAATTCTGCCGGTAAATATTTTTCGTACACAGCCGACATGGCAGCAAACATATTGCGACGGGCACCCGGGAAAAGCGTTTCGGCATAATCGAGCAATTGCGATGCACTGCTGCGATTGGTGTTACCGGCCAGCGAACAACGTGTTACCACAGCCTGAACTCCCATGCTTGCGGCTATTGTTTTAATTTCGGACGAAAAAAGCAAAATCAAGGGTCTTATAATGTGTAGCTCGGCGTTAAACATGGGCAGCGAAGCCGGCATGGCACTAATCGATTTATGACGGCACATGTTCAGCAGAAGTGTTTCGATGGCATCGTCGGCATGGTGCCCCATAGCCAGTTTGTCGCAATTGAATTCGCGACACATGGCAAAAAGGAGTTTACGCCGCTGCCACGAACAATAGAAACACGGCGACTTCAGCGATTTCTCGTTTTTATCGAATACAAAACTTCGGTACTCGAGTGGCACGCCCCGCTGCCCGCAATACGCATTTAGGGCCGGTTGGTCGATATGGTAATCGATGCCATCGGTAACAATGTGAGCAGCCACCATTTCGGCCTGAAGCACACCACTATCGCGCAAGCGACACAGCGCATCGAGCATGAGCAGCGAATCGATGCCGCCCGACAATGCCACCAGAATTCTGTCGCTGTGGTTTATAAGACAATATAATTCGTTGGCTTTTTTTACCTTGGCATATAACAGTCGTTCGGCAGCAGGCATAAAACAGGCATTTAGTTTGGTGCAATAATACAAAAAAGCCATTGCTTCGGCAAACCGCAACAATGGCTTCAGCACATTTGGGGGTGCCGTTTATTTTACCATAGGTATTTGTCCTTTGAACAGTGGCAGTTTCACCACTTTGGCTTTGAGGTGTTTACCCCTGATGTCGATGAAAATTTCGCTGCCTTCTTTCCAGTATCCTTTGGCAAGGTATGCCATTCCCACGCCAATTTTCAACATGGGCGACATAGTTCCCGAAGTAACTTCGCCAATAACTTCGCCCTGTTGGTTACACACCGGGTAGTGCTGGCGTGGAATGCCTCGGTCGATCATTTCGAAACCACAGAGTTTTTTCTCGGCCCCTTCGGTTTTAATTTTTTCGTGGTGGGCGCGCATGATAAAGTCGTTGCCGTCGACAAATTTGGTTATCCAGCCCAGGCCTGCTTCAATAGGTGATGTTTCGTCGTTGATTTCGTGTCCATAAAGGCAAAATCCCATTTCGAGGCGCAGGGTATCGCGGGCACCCAGCCCAATGGGTTTAATGCCAAATTCGGCACCGGCTTCCATTACGGCATTCCACAGTGCTTCGGCATCTTTGTTGTAGGCATATATTTCGCATCCGCCGGCTCCGGTGTAACCGGTTGTACTAAAAATTACTTCGTCGATACCGGCAAAACGACATGTTTGCACGGTGTAATATTCCATGTCGATAACATTGACTTCGGTAAGCTTCTGCATTGCCTTTAAGGCATAAGGACCTTGAACGGCAAGCTGGCATACGTCGTCGCTGATATTTTTAAACTCATCGCCAATGCTCAGACCCATTTCTTCGGCTACTTTCACGCACCAGTTCCAGTCTTTTTCTACATTGGCGGCGTTTACCACCATCATATAACTATCGGCCTTGAAGCGATACACCAGCAGGTCGTCGACAATACCTCCATTGTGGTTCGGGAAACAACTATACTGCACCTTGCCATCGGTAAGGGCGTTCACATCGTTTGAAGTAACACGCTGAATAAAAGCAGCCGCTTTCGGGCCTTTTACCCAAAACTCGCCCATGTGCGACACATCGAAGACACCCAGCTTTTCGCGGCAGGTAATGTGTTCGTCGTTTATACCGGTATATTCAATGGGCATGTTAAAACCACAGAACGGAGACATTTTTGCTCCCAAACTTTCGTGAAAATGTGTGAATGCAGTACGTTTCATATGATTACAGTATTATTTTAATAAAACAGAAATGGCAAATGTAAGAAATATTCGCCGAAAAAAACATGATGATTGACATGAATTAGTCGTGCATCAGTGCATGAATCCTCTCGTTGAGCAAGGCAATTTTGGCTTCGGCATCGGCCTGTTTTTTGCGTTCGCCGGCCACCACCGCATCGGGAGCACCACTTACAAACTTCTCGTTTTGTAGTTTGCGCAACACCGAGTTCAGAAAACCCTGGGTGTATTCGAGTTCCGACTTGAGTTTGGCAATTTCTTCGTCTTTGTTGATTGCTACCCCTAAATCAACAAAATACTCTTTATTATTATGTTGAATTACTTTTGATCCTTCTATATCGTGAAGGGTAAAATAGAAAGAACTGTTTGTCAACTTCGTTACAACACTCGTTTCTTGATTTACAAAAGGAAGAACCCCTGATTTTTTGGCAAACTCTTCAATCAAAATTTCAATATTATTTGAATCTTTATAAGGACCCGAAAAGATATGAGGGTGATTACAATTAATATAAACCTTAATTTCTTCTTTAAACGAAAGGTTATATTCTTGACGTATTGTTCTAATTTTAATGACAACTTGCTTCAAATGTTCAAATAAATCAATTATCGCATCTCTATATGAAATTTCAGTTTGAGGCCATTTAATAATCATTATACTCGAACCTACTTCGCGCACTTTCATGTTTTGCCAGATTTCTTCGGTAATAAACGGCATAAACGGATGCAGCAATTTTAGCATATTCTCGAAATGGACCACGGTTTGGTTGTAGCTTACTGTATCGATTCCCCTACCGTATGCAGGTTTTACCAGCTCAAGGTACCAAGCCGAAAAATCGTCCCAAAACAGTTTATACACTGTCATCAGGGCTTCCGACAGGCGGAATGAATCGAACTGCTGGTTGAGCGTGGCAAGTTCCTGCGCAAAGCGGTGGGTAAACCATTCGTTGGCAGCCTTTGCTGCATCGGGTTGGCTTTCGTTTTCGTCAACATTCCACGATTTCAGCAGCCTGAATGCGTTCCATATTTTATTGGCAAAGTTGCGGCCTTGTTCAGGTAAGGCATACACTTCTTCGCCTGTGTTTTCATCGAGTTTCATTTCGAAAAGCAGGTCGTTGCCTGCAGCCGAGCACAGCAGCATCCCGACCCTTACCCCATCAGCGCTGTATTTCTCGATAAGTTTCAGCGGGTCGGGCGAATTACCCAGCGACTTCGACATCTTGCGGCCCAGGCCGTCGCGCACAATCCCGGTAAGGTACACATTGCTGAACGGTTTCTCGTTTCGGTATTCGTAACCGGCAATAATCATGCGGGCTACCCAGAAGAACAGAATTTCGGGTGCGGTTATCAGGTCGTTCGTAGGATAGTAGTAGCGAATGTCGGCATTGTCGGGATGGCAAATCCCATCGAACACCGAAATGGGCCACAGCCACGAACTGAACCAGGTGTCGAGCACGTCTTCATCCTGATGTAAATCGCTCAATTTCAAATTCGGGTTGCCTGTTTTTTTACGAGCCAGTTCGAGGGCTTCGCCTTCGCTGAGCGCCACTACAAAATCGTTACCGCCGGGCAGATACCAGGCCGGTATGCGGTGACCCCACCACAACTGACGGCTGATGCACCAGTCGCGTACGTTTTCCATCCAGTGGCGGTACACGTTTTTAAATTTAGGCGGATGCAGCTTTACTTCGTCGTTCATCACGGCATCGAGGGCCGGCTTTGCCAACTTTTCCATGCTCAGGAACCACTGTGTCGAAATTTTGGGTTCAATCACCGAGCCGGTACGTTCGGAGCGGCCAACCTTATTGTTGTAGTTTTCCACCTTGTGCATTGCCCCCGTTTCGGTAAGCAATTTTTCAGCCGACAGGCGGGCTTCGAAGCGATCCTGCCCCACAAACAAGCCGGCGGCTTCCGACAAGGTTCCGTTGGCATTGAATATATCGATGCTATCGAGTTTATGTTTCTGCCCTATCGTATAGTCGTTCATGTCGTGTGCCGGAGTAATTTTCAGGCAGCCGGTACCAAATTCCATGTCCACATACTCGTCGAATACCACAGGCACCGAGCGGTTCACCATAGGAACAATCACCCGCTTCCCCTTCAGGTGCGTATAGCGCGGGTCGTTGGGGTTTACGCACACAGCAGTGTCGCCCAAAATGGTTTCGGGACGTGTAGTGGCTACAACGATGTAATCGCTGCTGCCTTCGATGGTATAGCGCACATAATAGAGTTTGCTCTGCTCGTCGGTGTAGATTACTTCTTCGTCTGACACGGCCGTTTGGGCTGCAGGGTCCCAGTTCACCATACGTACGCCGCGGTAAATCAGACCTTTGTTGTATAAATCGACAAACACGCGCAGCACACTTTCGGAACGGATTTCGTCCATGGTGAAGCAGGTACGCTGCCAATCGCACGAAGCACCCAGCTTTTTCAGCTGATCGAGAATGATACCACCGTGTTTCTCTTTCCACTCCCAGGCGTGCTTCAGAAACTCGTCGCGGCTGAGGCTGTTTTTTTCGATGCCTTCGCTTTTAAGTTTGGCTACCACCTTAGCTTCGGTAGCTATCGAAGCGTGGTCGGTACCGGGTACCCACACAGCATTTTTGCCAAGCATTCGGGCACGACGCACTAAAATATCCTGAATGCTATTGTTCAGCATGTGGCCCATGTGCAGCACACCGGTAACATTGGGCGGAGGAATCACGTTCACATACGGCTCGCGCTCATCGGGTTCGGAGTGGAAAAAGCCCTGCTCCATCCAATATTGATACCATTTATCCTCAATCTCGGCCGGGTTGTACTTGCTGGCAATATTCGTCATAGCTTCTAAGTTTGAGGATGCAAAAATAATAAAATACAGGGAAAGGCTCAATTAGAATTTCGCAATAATATATTGATTTTTAATAGAACCATGCAACAGATAATTTTACTAGAAAATTGCACGAGCATCAGAAATTAATTTAATTTAGGCTTCTTAAACATTTAGTTAAATATGAAAGCTCTAAAATACATTTGTTTATTGATTTTGACAATTACAGTTGTAAGACTTTCGGCTCAGCAATACCAATTTGTACAATACAATTCAGAGGAAGGCCTTACTGCAAACGATGTAGTAAAAATTATTCAGGATAGCAGAGGTCATATTTGGCTGGCAACAATGGGTGGTGGAATATACCGTTTTAATGGAACGAAGTTCGAGAATTTCAGAGAAACTGATGGATTAGGAGACAACAATAGCGGGAGCCTACTTGAGCTGCCCGACGGACGTCTAATGATTCTTTGCTTAAAGTGTATAAGCATTTACGATGGAAAACAGTTTAAAAACTATACCGAAAAGGATGGCCTGAATTTACCCGGACAATGGGGTTCAACAGCAATTGACAAGCAGGGGCGAGCATGGATTGTTATTTGGAATGCTGATGGCTCACGTCAGCTGATGTATTTTAAAAATGATAAATTTACGGATATTACGTTATCAAATACTTTTCTCAACGAATCTGCAACAAAATTGTCATCAGTAGTAAACGATTGCAACGGTGACATTATCGTAAATGCCAATGGCAATTTGTTTCAGATAAAAGACACTTTATTGGTTGAATCCAGCCTCCATAATGAGCCTGCTCTCAAAGGAAAACGTTTAAATCTGATATATTGTTCTACCAGCAAGAAAATGTATTTTCTGACCTACGACCGAGAACTTGCTAAACTCAGATACTTTTCATATTTAAATGGCGAAATCCATTATTTGGAACTTGATAATGAAATAAACTATTGGTTTTTATCTGGTGTTTGTGAAGATAATTTCAGGAATGTGTGGATTCCAAGTCAATCAGGGGTTTATCGTATTAATGAAAAAGATGAAGTAATTTATATTAACGAAAATAATGGATTGCCAATTGGGAATGTATTTTGGGTTATAAACGATAATCAAAACAATATTTGGTTTGCCACCAGGGGCCAGGGAATCCTCAAATTCGTTGGAGATAAATTCATTTCTTACGATGAGAAAGACGGCCTGGAGTCAAAAAAAATCTACAACAATTTTATTGCATCAAATAGTGATATCTGGTACACATCTTCATTGGGGTCTGCGTATTGTTTTAATGGTTTAAATTTTATAAAATCAGAAATAGAAGATAATAAAGAAACCTATGGCTTTTTTGAGACTCAGGATAATCGAATAATTGCACTCACTAATGAAGGTTTATTTGATGTAAACTCAAAACAAAACAAACAGCTTAATTCGATTTTCGGATTAGAAAATGATGAAATTCCAAGAGTTGTTTTTAATGACGGTAAAAACATCTGGTTTGTTACTTTTAAGAATATTCTGGTAAAATTTGACGGCCATAGCTCTTTTAGATTTTCGTCAGAAGATTTTGGGCGTGAAACAGGCACATTAGACTATATCACTAGTGACACATCAGGAAACACATGGATTGCTACTAATTCTGGATATTTAAAGTTTAATGGAGAAAAATTTTCCTTCAACAAATATCCTGACAATTGCATTAGTCCCGATGACATAAAACTTGACAAATGGAATCGTGTTTGGATTGCTGTTTATGGTGGACTGATACAAATTAGTAATGACAAAGTCACATTGTTTAATAAAAAAAGTGGTATGTCATCTGATTTCTATAATTCTCTTGGAATTGACAAGAGTGGAAGTTTGTATGCCGGGTTTAATCAAGGGTTTGATATTATCAGGTTTGCATCTAATGGCAATATTGCATCTATAACACTAATTAGCCCAAATGACGGATTTTGCGGATCAGTGCTTGGTGGACAGAACATAAATTCTGACAATGCTGGCAATTTGTGGTTTGCAACAATGGATGGACTGATAAAAGTAAATCCCGAAAAATTAGTGAGCAATAACAAGCCTCCTACAACTTATGTTAGTAATGTTAAACTCTTTTATAAAAACGTAAATTGGAATAGCGAGCCTTATTCAAAATTTTGTGATTCGGTAAGTAGTTGGAATAAACTTCCGGTAAATTTAAAATTGCCGTATGAGAAAAACCATCTAACTTTGGAATTTGAAGGGATTTGTTTTGATAATCCTGAGGGAGTAAGGTATCAATGGAAATTGGAGGGACTTGACAAAGACTGGTCTCCAATATCTGATGAAACCAAAGCGGAATACCCGAATCTTTTGCCGGGAAAATACGTTTTCATGGTTCGTTCTTGCAATAGTAATGGCGTTTGGATTGAAAAACCAGTAGAATTCGCTTTTATCATAGAACCTCCTTATTGGCAAACATGGTGGTTTATAAGTTTAATGCTACTACTGATTATTTCGGTGCCTGTAATAATAATAGTGTTGATTTTATACATGAAGTACCGACAGAAAGTTGCAGAATTGAACAAACTTAAAGAAATTGAAAAAATTAGAAATAGCTTATCAAAGGATATTCATGATGGTGCAGGTGCATCTCTTTCAAAAATTGCTTTGCTAAGCGAATCCTTAAAAAAGGAAATCGATAATAATGAAGTTTCTTTAAAGAAATTAAATCAAATCTCTGGACTATCTCGGAGTGTAATCGATGATTTCAGGGAGATTATCTGGTCAACTAACGCCAAATACGACAATGTTGCTTCTCTCATGGCTTATTCGCGTAATTATTGTAATGATTTGTTTGACGAGACCAATATAGAGTGTTCAATTAAATTCAGCGACGACAATTCTGAATTCTATATTTCGCCGTTAAAAAGACAAACTGTATTTTTAGTTTTCAAAGAAGCTTTACATAATATTCTCAAGCATTCTTCGGCTACAAAATGTGAAGTTGAGATTTATGTTTCTCAAAACGAGATTTATCTTGTTGTTTCGGATAATGGGCTGGGCTTTGATTTTGATAAAACATCGGTATTCAGTCATGGTTTAATTAATATGAATAAACGAGCCGCTTCGTGTAATGGTCAGTTAAAAATATTGTCATCCCCGGGCAACGGCACAAAAATTTCGTTGAACATTCCGTTGTAACCTCACACTAAATTACTACTAATGTAGTATTGTTTCAGCTTTCAACACCTCGTAATTTTGCTACATGATTTTAAGCAATCATGTAGAATAAACCATGGAATTAAAAAATAGGAAAACAAATTTAATGAGATTATGCAGATCTATTAATAAATAAATTTCATATTAATTAATATTCACAAAATCCTTCAACTATGAAAAATATTTTATTTATTGTTTTGATATCAGGATGTTTTTTTTCCTGTATTTCACAAAAATCTACTTCAAGTAAATCGTCAGTAGTAGAAGTTGGTTCGTTAATAAAAGATTTTGAATATGCATGGAACACCAACGATTCTACCATAATTTCGAATCTATTTGCTCTGGATGTATTTCTTCTAGACAGGCCTTTGTTGGTAACAAACTCACAGGAACTCGCCGAAAAATGGGTAGGTCCGTTCTACAAATGTGTTAAAAACATGCGGACTGAAAAGTTGCAAGAATGGTCCACAACCGATAGGGCTGGTTACACCGGATATTATACTCTCGACATTGTGGTAGATGGTGCAGTTGTTTATTCTCCAAAAGGGATTTGCACCTTAAATTGGGTTAAGAACGACAAAGGCGAGTGGAAAATTACTACGGCAAATATGAACTCTGTTGATGAGTAGGGATGATACAAATTTTATAATTCTCAGTGGTCTTAACAGATTAGTCAAATAAATAATCAGATTTTATGAATAAGCTTTGTTTTCATGTTACTCTCATCTTTTTCATTCTAAATTGTGCTTTTTATGTGCAATCTCAAACAGTAAAACATCGGATTCCGAAACAGATTAGTTCACTCTTAATTAATAACGCCTATGTTAATTTTGAATTTGATTGTCCTGAAGCAATATTTATAACCAGTCACTGGGATAAAAGTGATTTTGTGCCATCAGATTCAGACTCTTTTGATGGTTCAGGATCGGGAGGCATGCTCGATAAGGACAAATGGCCTTACAAGGGGTATTTTCAAATAATACCTTGCGGAGGTCAATTTGCGAATAATCATGGCTTGTCTATTTTCGCACAAGGATCAGCAGAGTTCTCTTTACCTCGGGTTTTAAGTATTGAAGCCGCAGCGACAACAAACTATTGGATGCTAAATTACCGTTCAGCCAAACGCAGTGAATGGACTAATTCTGAAGATATTAAGAAGGACTTTTTATTTGAATATGGTATTAATCTTCATCCAATAGAGTGGTTTGATTATGGGAGCTATAATCATTATTCCATATCATACAATACCCACACAGAAGAATACACAGACACTAAAATTGATCTGGAAAACAGAACCACAACCACAACAAAAGGTGTAAGAACTGTGAACGATGTTGACCTCAATCGAATGGGTGGAGATGCCCATTTCATGATTGGATTCAGGGCAGGTTTTATGAAAAACAGGTTTTATTATGCAGCCCACAATGGCATTTATAGTCTCGATAATCCTTATTTGCTGTTAGTCAATTCTCATACCTACAGCAATATTGTTAGCAATAGTATGTATTTGGGGGTTGCTTTTGAAAAATTGCAGATAAATGGAATTTTCAAACTAAAGATATATGCTGATTTTATTATTAAAAACAATGTAAAATCGAAACTAGAGCCGAACTTCGAATTGGCTTCTGTTGATAAAAACGGATGGCGTTGCGGGATTCAGAGATGCAATGAGTTTTTTGCCTTAAATTTTGAGTTTGGCAGTCTGCCTGCATATATTAATTCACCATTTTACATGAAATTTGGAGCAGGTCTGTATTTCCCTATTCCAATGCCAAGGGGGATAAATTAGTAGTTTTAATACAAATAATGAAAAATATCGGCGATGAAAAAACTTGATTTTTTAATATTAATTGTCATAATGCAGTTATTCTCAAACGTTTGTAACACACAAAATTGTGTTGCAAAAGAATATTTAAAATTCAACTCAAAAAGAAATGAGAATGTGTTACGAAACGAATATTTATCGTTCATAGAAATTGATAAACAAAATAAGAGACATACTTATGATTATTTCAGAAAAAATCGTGAATATGAATTAATAAGTATTTTAAGTCAGTATTTTGTTGAAACAAAAGAAAGCACATGGCAAAGACCCGCCTCTAAAAAGTATTACTTTGAAAATTATTTCAATAACGACATGAATCATTACTATGAATCGATAGGGGTGGTTGATTCGTGTTTTACCATGTTAATTCCGCCTATTTATACAGGAATAATTGATGGAGACGAAATTGCAATTGGCTATAAGAAAGTAATAAATACATCTGATGAGGAAATTTCAATAATCAATAAAAAGAATTGGACAATAGTTGACTGTGATATTATCTATCAATATTTTTGGTTAATGCCAGATATGAATTCAGTTCTTGTAAAAACAAAATCTGGGAGATATGGAGTAATAAATAACAGTGGGGAATTTAAACTTGACACCATATTTTACTCAGTCAAAATAATTCTTCAGGCTGATGACGGCATATCATTTACTTTATATTCACCAAATGAACGTGATTTGGGAGCCGGTAAAATTATATTTGCATCAACAGAGTTTATTTCACCAAATTTGAGAGAAAAGACAAATATTAAAAGTTTCAAAGAAACAAATCGATTTTATTTAATTGAGGCAACATCAAGGGATAGTTCACTAATACTTAATAGCCATTATCAAAATATCCTGCCCAACTTTAAATCTTGTTTTCTACCTTATGATGGATACGATGTTTATGGTGGACATGACTTTTCAAATTCAGATTTCTTGATTGCTCACACTGAGACTAATTGGAAATATTTTAACTTAAAAGTAGTAAATGGGAAAGAATTATTAACTGAAATTCCAGATCCAAGGTTTGTAACTGATATCGAAGGGAATAATTATAAAATAGTCAAGATTGGCAAGCAGGAATGGATGTATAGTAATCTAAAAACAAAAACATTTAATGACGGTTTGCCAATACCATTGTTGGTTGAAGATTTACAATGGAACAGTGATAATACTCCTGCATGTTGTTTTTATGAAAATGATTCTGTTAAATATTTTCACAACTATGGCATGTTGTATAATTGGCATGCTGTCAAAACATCAAAGCTATGTCCTGATGGGTGGCACGTGCCAGCAGAATCTGAATGGCTTGTGCTCATTAATTACTTGGGTGGCGAAGAAAATGCAGCAACAAAACTTAAAATTGAGGGCAAAACAATATGGACATTTATTGACATTGCGGGGTATATTGTTGGAAATAACAGCAGTAAATTCAGCGCTTTTCCAGGCGGCTTACGGTATAATACAGGTCAATTTTCGAACATGGGGACTCATGGCTTTTGGTGGACTTCGTCAGAAAATAATTCTGAACAAACAGCTATTCAAGTCGGGCTATTGTATGGTCAGCCAAATGTCAAAATTTATCCCGAAAACAAAAATAATGGATATTCAATTCGATGTATAAAGGATTAATTATAATACTCCCCGAAAATTGGACCACTGGTTAAGTTGAATAAAAACAATTAAATTTACCAGTATTATGAAAAAAAGCAGAAGGAAATTCAGTGCAAGTTTTAAAGCACAGGTAGCCATTGCAGCAC
>Ga0334883_1004014_pt1 | contig 14706 bp, 7 predicted proteins | sample GraSluR1_MG_6_FD_207230 | JGI IMG/M metagenome (GOLD analysis project Ga0334883, IMG submission 207230) | Sludge microbial communities from methane-producing bioreactor in Wageningen University, Netherlands - Granular Sludge_09_05-R1 | ecosystem: Engineered > Bioreactor > Anaerobic > Unclassified... | reverse complement strand
CTCGCACACCACAATAATTCACAACGAGCAAGCCCCATGCCGGCTTTGGTCGTGGATTGTGGTGGTCTATCCTCGCCTTGACAATCCTCGTCCTTGCTAGCAACGTAAGGGCGCTCTGGGAGGGGCATCGAGGGTGGGGAAGCGGTTGTGCCGCACGACGTCTCGCCCGAGCGTAGGCGAGAGATGCACCTCCTGTTCTGCCGTGGCGGTTGTCGAGTGCGAGACGATGCAGAGAATGCCCAATCGAGACGAAGCAGCCGCAGGGGAAATCGGAGTGAATTCGTTGCTCATCGGTCGGACGCAACGCTGGCGTTGTTCAGTTAGGCCTGGTCGTGCATCCCTATGAATCCCCAGATCATTGGTAAGCGCTTTGCCCAACGCTATGTGGTTCGCTCCCTCATCGGTCGTGGTGGGATGGGGGCGGTGTACCGCGCGATGGACACCAAAACGCAGGCTCCGGTTGCGCTCAAGCTGATCCGGCCTGAGTTTTCGTCGGATCCCAAGACGCGTCGTCGCTTCAACAAAGAGGCGCGCGCCTTTGCCTATTTGAAGCATCCCAATATCGTTGAGGTTTATGATTTTGGTCAGGATGATGACGGGACCTTGTTTCTGGCCATCGAGTTGGTCCAGGGTAGTTCACTGCGTTTGTTGCGGCAGGTTGGTTTGCCGCTCTCGGTCATTTTGCGCATCATGGACCAATTACTTGGAGCCTTGGCGCATGCGCATGCCCGGGGGGTGATCCATCGCGACTTGAAGCCAGAGAACGTGCTGATCGCCGTGGAAGGCGCTGAGCCGTTGGTTAAGCTGGTTGATTTTGGTTTGGCGACGCTGCCGGTGATGTCACCCGGGCACAGCCAGCAGACAGGCACGATCCTCGGGACTCCGAGCTACATGGCACCGGAGCAGGCGCGTGGCGCGCGCGGCGTGGTAGGTCCGGGGACCGATATTTATGCCGTTGGCATCATGCTCTTCGAGTTGCTGTGTGATCGGCTGCCCTTTGAGGCAGAGGGGGGCGTCGAGGTCATTCTCAAGCACATGAATCATCCGATTCCGCGGCTGCAACCGCGCGCCGGTTTGGTCGTTCCAGAAGCCCTTGCTGCCGCGGTGGAGCGGGCGATGGCCAAGAAGCCCTGGGATCGTTTCGTCAATGCCGCTGATTTTCGGCGCGCGCTTCAAGCCATCTCCGTTCCCTGGGAGGCGATGCCAACGGTGGCGGAGCTATCTCCGGTCTCGGGCGAGGATACGCCGTTGCGGGCGACGCCAGAGCCGCAGAGCGGTTCTGGTGAGTATGCCGCGTTTGTACGCACGGCGAGCAGCCCAAACATCGGGCGCTTGCGCAGCGGTGAGCGGAGTGTCTCGGGTCAGCGATGGTTGGCGATTGGGCGCGAGTCCGGTGCGGTACCGCAACAGTATCCGACACCGCCAGCGGGACAGATATCGATTTCTTCGGAGACCTTTGGCCACGGTGCAGGTCGTCTGGTGGGGCGTGAGCAGGAGCTGGCGCGTCTTCAGGAGATCTGCGAGCGTGGTCTCAACGGTCAGGGCCAGATCGTGCTGGTCGAGGGGGAGACTGGGATCGGCAAGAGCCGCCTGGTGCGTACGCTTCTGCACCGTTTCACCGAGACAGGGCTGATGCGGGCGGCGGTGGGGCTCTATGCGGCCACTGAGGGGGAGGGTACGAACGTTGGCTTGCGAGGTGCCCTGGAGGTGGCCTTTGGCACGACCGACATGGATCGCGGTGCGATGCGGGCGCAGGTGCGAGGTGTTCTCGAACGCCTCGGGGTCCAAGACGAGCACGATAAAGCGGAGGTCGTCGAGTACCTACGGCCGACAGAGCACCTGCCGAGTCAGGGGGGGGAGTTCGCCGATGGGGCGATGCAGCGGCAACGTTCGCGCCATGCGCTGATGCAGCGTGTGGTGCGACTCTTTGCCCAGGAGATGCCCTTTTTATTGGTGCTAGAGGACATTCATTGGGCTTCCGATGGTGTGGCAGCCTTCATCGAGGCCATGGCTTCGTCCTTTCGTTTGCATGGCTCACCCTGCGTGGTGATGTGCACGATCAATCCAGAGGAGGTGCCGACGACGGGTGCCGTGGCTGAGGGTGTCAGTCATTTGCTGCGCTTCGAGAGCGGGTTGGTGAACCGCATTGGTCTGGGACGGCTCACGCAGCAGGACATGCTCGCCATGATCACGGACATCCTCCCGCTGGAGCGGTCGTTGGCGGAGCATTTGGCAGGTCGAGCTGGGGGCAACCCATTTTATGCGGTGCATTTTCTCCAGAGTTTGCGCCAGGACAATCGACTAGAGAAGGGGGCTGAAGATGCCGCGTGGCGGTTGCGCCCTGATGTCGCGATGGAAGCAGCGCTGCCTGCCTCGGTGACGGATGTGATCAAGCGACGACTGCAAAAGGTCGGCGCGAAGCATGGGGCCAAGGCGTCGCTCTATTATGAGATCCTCATCCGTCTGGCCGTGCTGGGGATGTCGACGGAGGAGCGCCTGATGGAGGCCTTTCTTGGGGCCGAGCAGGATGCTTCTTTGGCGGGGGCGATGGATGATGCTGTCGATGTCTGGATCAATAGCGGGATGTTGCGGGAGGCTTCGGAGCGTCAGGCGGATTTGCTGATTTTTGATCATGTGCTGATACGCGAAGTGGTGCTAGAAGATGTGCCGCAGCGCAAGCTGAAGCGCTTGCACAAGGTGGCGGCGACCATCAAGCGTTCACATTACCAGCCCTATTTGCAGGGGGTGGCCGCGGAGATCGCCGAGCATTATGATATTGCTGGCGAAATTGAAGAGGCCTGTGACTTCAGGCTGTTGGCAGCGCGCACGGCAGAAGCGGCGGGCAATTTCGCGGAAGCGTCGCAGCATTTCTCGCGGCTGCATGAGGTTTTGCGCCAGTACATGCCCATCGAGGGGGGTGAGTTAGGCACGACGCGCAGTGGTCTATTGCGGGTGCCCATCGATTGGTCCGATGTGTTGCTTGGCATGGGGCGCATCGCTATCGCCCAGGGCAAGTACGATGACGCTGCGGACTATGTCGAGCAGTTGGTGCGCTATGCCGAGATCGCCGATGCGTTGCTGCCCCAGGGGAAGGCCAACTGGCTCTTGGGGCGGATCGCGACGCGGCGCGGGCAACTGGTCGTGGCATGGGATCACTTTGGCGTGGCGCGTGATCTTTTTGAGGCGGCCGAGGACATGCTGGGTGTTGCGCAGTGTTTATGGGGTATGGGGCAGGTTGCGCAGCTCTCAGGTTGGCTCGTCGAGGCGCGTCTTTGGCTGGAAGAGGCCAAGTCGATCTACGCGGACGCAGGTCGGCCCTTGGATGAGGCGGCGTGTTTGCTGGCGATGGGATCGACGGCGTTGGCTGGCGGTCTGCTGACGGAAGCCCGTGAACATTACGAACACGCCCAGGCCGTGTTTGAGGGAGCGCAGGATCGTTACAATGTGAACTATTGCCTTTTGGGCCTGGCGCGGGTGGATATCGCCTGTGGTCAGGTTGGGCGGGCGTTGCCCATGGTAGAAAAGGCAGTGGCGGCCTTTGCCGAGCTGGGGGATCGGCATGGACAGGTGGATGGCTTGCAGGTCTTGGGTCAAGGCGAGCTACAGGCCGGTCGCTTGGATCGCGCCGGCGCCTATGTCGTTCAGGCAGCTTCGGGCTACCAGCAGTTGGACGATCGTCATGGTCTGGGGCATGCGCTGCGCGTTCAAGGGATTATCAAGCGTTGGCTTGGGTCAGGGGCCGCCGCCGTGCAGTACTTCGGCCAGGCTTTAGAGCACTTGTCGACGGCAGGAGATCGGCAAGGGCAGGCCTCATGTTACCTGCAACTGGCACATATCGCGATAGATCTCGATGATCTGGAGCGAGCCGAGGGTCACTTCAACCAAGCGCATGAGCTGTATGTGATCTCTAGCGATGCCATTGGCATTGCGGCGAGCGCAGAGGTCTGGTCGTCGTTGTGTATGCGTCGCGGCGAGTGGGAGAAGGCTCTGGATGCGGCGCGTGAGGGTATTCAAGTGGCAGATCAGGCCGGGGTGGTACCGCTCAAGGCCAGTCTCCTTGCGGCGGCGATCGAGGCGCAGGCCCGGGGGGGGGGCTTCAGTGCGTTGCGTCACCACGCAGAGGCCTTATTACAGATCCCCATCGCGCTGGTGACCATTGGCGAGCCGGCTTTTCGTCGCTCGCTGCGGGCCACGGCGGAGTGCCTGGATGCAGTGGGCCTTGACGCTGATTTGCGGGGGATGCGGGTGCGGCTGTTGCGGCTGGTGGAACAGATCGAGGGGCATTTGGCTGCGGGGGGAAGGCCCGATCTCTGAGCTGGTATTTTTCGCATAGGTCTGGCGGCGGAATTATGTGATATGCATATGGCTGGATAGGCGCGTGTGGGTGTGGCGCTGCTGGATGGACGGCGGGATCTGCCTTGTGCCTTGTGCCTCGAGCCTTGGCGCGAGGCTGCGCTTGACTTGGACCGAAGCTTGCTTAATTTCGTGCCGTGCTGGTGCCGTCAATTTCCGCACGCTGCTTTGGGACGGATGTGAGACAGGCTGAGCGAACCCGCGAGCGAGGCGATCATGTTTGCAACGAGCAATAAGAAGAGAACAGCCTTCCAAGAGGAGGCGCTGCCCCACATCGATGCGTTGTATGGGGTCGCGCTCCGCTTGGTGAAAAACGAGAGAGACGCCGAAGATTTGGTGCAAGACACCTTTTTGAAGGCCTTCAATCACTTTGACAAGTATGCACCTGGCACGAACTGCAAGGCATGGTTGTTCAAGATCCTCACCAATACCTTTATCAACTCCTATCGCAAGAAGCAGAAGGAGAGGACCTATCTCGTCGATGAGGATTCGTTGAGCCTCTTCGAGCGATTGCCGGCGCGCGACGAAGATGAGCTGGAGCGTTCGTTCTCCAGTGAAGAAGAGCTCTTTCTCCACCTCTTTGGCGATGAGGTGCGTGCCGCACTCGAGCTGGTGCCGTTGGATTTTCGTCTGGTGGTTCTCTTTGCGGATCTCCAAGACTTTTCCTACAAGGAGATCGCGGAAATCATGGACTGTCCGATTGGGACGGTGATGAGCCGTCTCTATCGTGGGCGGAGGATGCTGCAGAAGGTCCTGGTAGACTATGCGGTCAAGAGCGGCTGTTTACAGATGGATCCGCGACAGGACGAGGGAGATTTGCTGTCTCTGGCCGAGTACCGGCGTCGGGTGCGCGCTGATGGTGGACGTGGTTGAATGCAGTGGCAGAAGCTGGCGCTGCCCATGAAGTGATTTTGCGCGCGCATTTGACCTCTACCGGGGATATTCGGAGAATGCCTGGGAAAGCGCCCGGGTTGCGGATAAAGTGCCTGGGGTGAAATGTCTCATGCGCGGCAGTGGTTGTGGCATGTGTCACGGCACGCTTCGGCGTGCTCGCTATGCGCCACTGGAGCAGGGATGTTGGTGGTCAAGCGCAACCTTGGTAACCGACGATGAAGTGTACAGAGATCGATCACTTTGTTGATCCCTTTATCGATGATGAGTTCGACGAGCGCGAGCGGGCAGAGGTTGAGATGCACCTCGGCGCGTGTCCGGCGTGCCGTCAGAACGTAGAGGTGCAGGGGATACTGCGGCAGCGGGTGCGCGAGGTTGCGACCGAGGTTAGTGCGCCGGCGCGCTTGCGGGCCCGCGTTTTGGCGGAGCTCGAGGCTTGCCAGGTGACCCATCGCGGTGGCTGGGCGATGGGCCGCTGGCGTTCGTTGTCGCTGGCCTCTGTGGGCGTGGTGTTGCTCGGTCTTGGGCTGGCGCTGATGCTCAGCCGCGGTGACCGCGAGTGGACGATGGGTGGCGATGAGTTCAATGGTGCCTTGGGGCCAGCGCTGGTCAAGAGTCGTGCAGAGAAGGTCGTTGAAGACAGTGTCGACTGGCATCGTTTGCGTTTGCCCATGGAGGTGAGCAGCACCCAGCCGGATGATGTCCGGACGTGGTTCGACGGCAAAGTGGATTTTCCGGTGCAGGTCCCTGATTTCAAGGGTGAGGCAGCGCTCGTTGGTGGTAGGTTGGCCCACATGGGGGCGCATCGAGCCGCCTTGGTGACCATGGAGGTCAAGCACCGCAAGCTGAGTATGATGGCCTTCCCCGTGCACAACCTGGCGCCCAACCGCAAGCGTATGTTGCGTCACCAGCCGCGGATCATGATGAAGACCAACAACGGCTACCATGTGGTGATCATCCACGGTGGGGATGTGGCTTACTCTTTTGTCAGCGATTTGCCGAAGGTTGAGATGCAGCGGCTGATGCGCGATGTGAAATTTCAATGAAGGGTCGACAGGGCAGCAGGTGGCTTGGGGGGCGCGGGGGATTGGAGGCGTTGACCTTCCTCGGGCTTGTCCTGCTTCTGGGCTGTGGAGAAGACGCGACGGGCTTGCAAGCCTATATCGTGGTGGCTGAGCCCGTGGTGGGCCATGCGCCGCTGACGGTGCGCTTGGAGGTGGATTTCGTCGGCGCCGAGGACGCGGCTGCGGCTGCAGATGTGCGCTGGCGTTTTGGCGATGGGGTTGAGCTGCGTGGGCGTCGGCAGGTCATGCATACCTACACCGAGGCAGGGACCTATGAGGTCGAGGTGAAGGTCGCGGATGGGCAGAGAGAGGGGCGCGACCGCAGGTCGATCCGCGTTTTGGCCCCAGCGGACTTGGCGATTCGCGGCGTAGAGGCCAGGCCAGCCCAGGTGAGCGCCGGAGAGCGTCTCCAGGTCATTTTTTCTCTGCGCAGTGAGGCCGTTGCGGTGGAGGTACCCTTCGTGGTCGAGGTTGGCCTCATTCCCGAGGGGGCTGCGGTCAGCCGAGAGGCTATCGAGGTGTTGCACCGTGAAGTGGTGGACGGGCTTCCTGGGCGCGGCGAAGCTGGGGCAGTGCAGGACGTGAGCCGGGAGGTGCGGGTGGACCTGAGTGTCGCGACGGGCAACTATCGCGTCGTGGTGTGGGCCGATCCTGATGAGGCCATTGGGGAGGTCGACGAAGCGAACAATGTGGCGGTCAGTGAGGCGCTAGTCTTTGTGCGCAACCCGCGTACGGATGGTCCGGACCTGGTGGCATTCGACCTTCAGGCCTCACCGCGGCAGACCCGCATTCTGAGTGCGGTGTCTCTCGGTTTCACCCTTGCCAATGAAGGCGCTTCAGCCGTTGCTGCTTTCGAGTACGCCGTGTTCGGGGGGCCGGCGGGAGACTTGGCGGCGGCGCGCGAGCTGATGCGCGTGCGTGTGCCTGGTTTGGCAGCCGGATCTTCGCTGCCGACGGTGGGCTTGAGGGTGCCCATTCAGCCGCCAATCATCGAGACGGGGGACTACGATTTCTGGCTGCTACTCGATCCCGATGGGGTAGTGGTAGAGCAACGGGAGGACAACAACCTGGTGCAGAGCCTGAACTCGGTCAAGGTGACCGATGAGGCCATCGTCGATGCAGATATCGTGGTGACTGATTTCGTCGTGTCGCCCGAACGCATTCACCTCGGTGGGAGTCTGCTTGGTCGGGTCATGGTCTACAACCAAGGCAGCCAGCGCACGGGTTCGTTCATATGTACGGTGTATTTTTCTCGGGATCAGGTGCTGCAGGAGCACCAAGACATTCCCATGGCGAGTTTGAACGTCTTTGACTTGGGCGGCGACGCGACGACGCAGGTCGAGACGATCATCGGTGTCCCCGATTTTTTGGCGACGGGGTCTTATTGGGCCTTCGTGCTTTGTGATTCGAGCGGGGTGGTGGTCGAGTTTGACGAAGAGAACAACGTGCAGCGACATCGGCGCCCCATCGAGGTCGTGACCAATGCTGCCGTTGACCTGCGGGTGGGGGCGATCACCATCAGCCCTTCAGGGCCCTACCAGGATGGTGCGCGGGTCGAGGTGACGGCGCTGTTGTGCAATGATGGTTTGACCGGGAGCGGCCCGGTGAGCTGGCGCATCCTGTTGTCGGAGGACGCGCAAGTGACGCCCGGTGACCGGGTGCTCTATGAGGGTATCAGTCCGGCGCTGGATGCGGGCCACTGTGAGGAGGTGGTTCAAGAGGTGGTGGTGCGCTGTGCGGACTGGCGCGGCGACTATCAGCTCCTGGTACTGCTCGATGCGCGCGGGCAGGTGCAGGAGGAGGACAAAGGCAACAATGTCGGCGTCGCGCCGGGGGGGGTGCGCCTGGAGGGCCCCTACTGCGGCTGTGAGGCCGACGCGGGTGAGCCCAACGACAGCCCCTTTGCGGCGCATCCCGTGTCTAGCGGTCAGAGTGCGTGGACGCTGTGTGCGGGGGACGTCGACTGGTACGCCGTGGACGTAGGAGAGCAGCACTCGCTGTGGGTGCATTTGCACCACTTGCACGGCCTTGGGCCTCTGGAGTTGCTGCTCTACGATGAGAGTATGCACCTGCTGGACAGGGCGGCCGGGGTTGATGGGTTGCAAGTCTCGACCTTGGTGGTGCCCCAGGCTGGGGTTTTGCGTTTGGCTGTGCAGCCTGGTGCTGCGGGGGCGATCAACCGCTACACGCTGGATGTCGAGGTGGTGGCACCTCGGCCGGGGGTGGTGGATCTCGCGCTGGCGGCTTTGGAGGCAGAAGTGCAGGGGTTGCCCGGTGAAGCGCTGCAGGTGGGGGTGCTTCTGGCGAATCTGGGTGAGGTGGCGGTGACGGCGCCCTTTTCGGTGACCTTGCGTCTGGTGCACGGCGAGGAGGCCTCCTGGGAGCAGGTGTTGACGCAGGTCGAGATAGATGGATTGGGAGGGCTCGAGAGGCGGACGTTGGAGCTGTCGGCGGTGTTGCCAGACTTTCTCGAGAGCGGCGCGTGGCGCCTGTTGGCGGAGGTGGATCCAGAAGGGCGGAGCGACGATGTGGACCGGAGCAACAACAGCGTCGCGGGGTTGCCGTTCCATGTCGTTTTGGCTTGCTGGGATAGGCTGGAGCCGAACGATAGCTTTGCCGAGGCGCGGTGGATTGCGGCGCAGGCGTTGGACCCGGCGCCGGAACCGAATGCCGCGGGGCTGGTGGTGTGTGTGGACCAGCCCGATTTTTACCGTTTTCGGGCGGAATCGGGGACGCAGGTGCGGGTGGTGGTGACGCGTGAGGCTGGAGGTGGCGCATTGGACCTGGTGTTGCTGAACGCATGGGGGCAGGTATTGGCGACATCGCGGGATCATGGTGACAGCGAGGAAGTGTTGTGGCCGGTGGTGGTGGGGGCGCAGGACCTCGTGGTTGAGGTGCGTCACTTTCCGTTGCCTTTTGCGCCGAGTGAGACGCAGTACAGCTTGACCGTGACCATGGTACCAGCGGCGTCGAGCCTGCAGTGCAACGATGCCTTTGAGCCCAATGATTCGCCGCTGGTGGCGACTCCATTGGTGGGGGCTTTGGGGGTGGAGGCGGCGGTGTGTCCCGAGCAAGACGTGGACGTCTACAGTGTGTGGCTGGCAGCGGGGAGCCAGGTGCGCATGGGTTTGGAGACGGATGCGGCGTATTTACGGGCTTCTCTGTACTCAGGTGGGGGGGCGTTTTTGGGGACGCTCTTCGATCCGCGGGTCGAGTTTTTCGAATACACGGCGCCCTTTGGTGATGATGTCTATGTGCATGTTTTCGGTGCGCCTGGTGGCGGCCGATCGCAGCGCTATGGGTTGTGGGTCGAGGGCTTGGCTGGGGTGGATGTGGCCGTGGCGAGTTTTGGGGTGGTGCCGAGCGTGGTTTACGCAGGTGAGGCGGTGCAGTTCACGGTGGATCTGCGCCAACAAGGGACGGAGGCGTCTGGGTCATTTGCGATCGCGCTTGGGGTGCGCGGTCCGTTGCCCGGTGGTGGGACGGTGGTGGTCGCCGAGGGTCAGATGGCCGCGATGCCGCCAGGTGGCGCGGCGCGCTGGACGGGGAAGGTGGATCTCCCAGTGCAGTGGGAGGCAGGGCTATACGAAGCGGTCGTGCGGGTGGATCCGCAGGGGGTCCTGGCGGATCTGAACTTGGGCAACAATCAGGCGGTGGTGCCTATGGAGGTCTTGGCCGCGTGCGCGGCCGACGTCTATGAGGTACCCGTCGACAACGATGTCCCGGGGCGGGCGACGCCGCTGCCGGCAGGTCCCGTCTATGGGACGATTTGTCCGGGCGATGTCGACTGGTATGTGATGGAGGGTGAGGCGGGCCAGGTCTTGTGGTTCGACCTTCTCTTTAGCCATGCCGATGGCGATCTGGACCTCTTTGTCTATGACGGCGCGCTGGATTTGCTGGCCGAGGCGCGCTCGTCGAGTGACAACGAAGCGTTGCAGGTGCAATTGGATACCAGCGGTCCGGTCTACATCCTGGTGCGTCCCTTTGTGTTCGACGTGAGCAATAGTTACACCTTGACGGTGACGGTGAACTGAGTCAGTGGTGTGCTGGACCCTGGCCGAGGTGCTGGGGCGTCGACGGAAGCATAGCGGCGGTGGTGGTCGAAGGGGCACTCGAATGCGTTTGGCTCATCTGAGTGATTTGCACGTGTTGGATATGCAAGGGATTTCTCCGTGGCGCTTTTTTAACAAGCGGCTCTTGGGGGGGGCAAATCTTCTGCTGGGACGCGCCAAGGCCCATCAGCCACACTTGTTGGAGGCGGCGCTGGAGGAGATTCAGCGTTTGGGTTGTGAACATGTCGTGGTCAGTGGCGATCTGACGAATCTGGGTTTGGAGAGTGAGTTTGCGCGGGTGGCTGCCATTCTGCGGCGTCACTGTCGGCCCGAGCAGGTGACCTTGGTGCCAGGCAACCACGATCGGTACACCCTGGGGGCGGCGCTTGCGGGTCGCTTCGAGCGGGGCATGGCGGAGTGGTTGGTCAATGATCTGCCGGTGATGTCGGGTGGGCGGGCATGGCCCAAGGTGCGATTGCTGGGTCCCGTGGCGCTGATCGCCGTGGACTCTGCGCCCCCCCAGCCGTGGCTGGTCTCGGGTGGCTGGGTTGGGCCGTCGCAGCGGCAGGCGTTGGCGACGCTGCTGCGGCATCCAGACGTAGAGAGTCGGCGCAAGGTGGTGCTGATGCACCACCATCTGCAGCGTCCGCCACACAAGAAGCGCGAGTTTCCACGTGGTCTGTTGGATAGGCGGCGCGTCCTGGCGGTGTTGGGCCAAGGTGGGGTCGAGGTGGTTCTGCATGGGCACAATCACCGGCGCCAGGTGCAGCGAATCGACGTTGGTTCTGGTACACCGCTGGTGGTGTGTGAGGCTGGTTCGACGACCGTTGCGAGGGCGCGGGACACGGCTTTGCTTGGCAAGTTCAATGTGTATGGCTTTTCCCCGCATGGTTTGGACGAGGTGTTGACTTATCTTTGGCAGCCGCGGGCGCAACGTTTTGTCGCCTGGAAGCAGGTGACCTTTTCCGTTGACGGTGCCATGACTGAGCGCTCCCTGTGAGGGGGCGGTCGTGGGTGCGGCGCGGTGTGGCGCCTCTGTTGTTGGTGTCGATTCTGGCAGGGGCGCTGTTTCTTCATGGCCGCTATGCCGCGGTGGATCTGACGTTGGTCTATGTGATTGGGGGCCCTTCCTCAGCGGTGGAGCAGCTCGACATCGTGTGGGAACGGGAAGGTGAGCGCCTGGTGGTCGTGGTGGCCTACTTTCGCGATCGTCCGGTGCCGTGGTCCTATAGGCATGAGGCGCAGCTTCGGCGCGGTCCTTATACGGTGAGTGCCGAGTGGCGCAGCAGGGATGGCACACGCCGGCGCGTGACCCGTGAGGTCGAGGTGGTCGAAGGTGGTGAGTTGACGCTGGACTTGCGCAACTGAGGCGTTGGCATGGGAACGTGGTTTGCGTCCATCGTGGGGGATGGAGTAAAAGGGGAGTCTCATGACGTGCGCGGCGTGCGCGAAGCGTGAGGCTCCACGCGGCGTTTGGAGAGGGGACCATGCAATCGACAGTCATCGGAATTGACCTAGGTACATCGAACACTTGTGTCGCCGTCATGTTGGACGGCGAGCCGCGCGTGGTCATGGATGAGCGGGGGCGCTCGACGACGCCTTCGGTCATGTCCCTCAACCGGGATGGCAAGTTCTTCGTGGGTCATGTGGCCCGTGCGCAGATGGTGACGAACCCTTTTGGGACGATTCACTCGGCGAAGCGATTGATTGGGCAGAAGTTTTCGTCGAGTAACGTGCAGCGAGCACTGCAGTACTTGCCTTTCAACGTCGTCCAGGGGCCTGACGGGACGCCGCTGTGTGAGATTGGTGGTCGGCGGTTGACACCGACGGACGTGTCGACGGCGGTGCTCAAGAAGGTGAAGCGTTTGGCGGAGAAGGCCTTGGACGAGGAGGTGAGCCAGGCGGTGATCACCGTTCCGGCGAACTTCGACAACGCCCAGCGCCGCGAGACCAAAGACGCGGCCGAGCGCGCTGGTCTCGAGGTCTTGCGCCTGATCAACGAGCCGACGGCAGCGGCCCTGGCTTATGGTTATGGTTCAGACATGCGGCGCCGGGTGGCGGTATACGACTTTGGTGGTGGTACCTTCGATATCTCCATTTTGGAGATCGGGGATGACGTCTATGAGGTCTTGTCGACGGGTGGCGACTCCTATCTCGGTGGCGATGACTTCAATCATCGCTTGGCCAAGATGATGGCGGATCAATTCAAGACCGAAACGGGCTTTGATTTGAGCTTCGACCGCATGGCGATGCAGCGGTTATTGGATGCGGCTGAGTTGGCCAAGGTTCGCCTTTCCAAAGAGCCGGTGACGGAGGTGCGGCTGCCGCGCATCGTCCCCAACCTCAATGAGTCTTTGCAGTTGGCCTGCGAGATATCGCAGCAACAAATGGAAGACTTGTGCATCGATTTGGTGGAGCGCTCCCTTGAGATTTGTGCCGTCACTTTTGAGCAGGCGCGGATTGGCATCGATGATGTGGACGACTTCATCATGGTAGGGGGTATGACGCGGATGCCGCTCATTCGCGAGATGGTGCGGGAGTTCTATGGGCGAGAGCCGAATGACACGGTGAATCCCGATGAGGTGGTGGCCATTGGTGCCGCCATCCAGGCGGCGACCTTGGTGGATCCCCACGAGGAGATCCTGTTGTTGGACGTGACGCCGTTGACCCTTGGGATTGCCTCCATGAACGACATCTTTGCCCCGATCATTCAGCGCAACACCAAGGTGCCCCATCGGATCACCAAGCGCTTCACGACGAGCCGGGACAACCAGGAGCGGGTGCGGATCGCCGTTTATCAGGGCGAGAACAAGCACTGCAAGGAGAACACGCTGCTGGGCGAGTTCGAGCTGACGGGGATACGCAAGGCGCCGCGGATGACGCCCCAGATCGATGTTTCTTTTCGCATTGACGCCAACGGCATTTTGAATGTGACGGCCATCGACCGCGACACGGGTCAGGCCCAGTCGATCGAGATCGTCGACATGGCCAAGCGGGCGCTGGACAGCATCATGGGCGGTGGTGAGATGACCTATGATGACGAGAATGAGAACGATCCTTTTGCGTTGTGAGCAGCTTGGCGGTGGGTGGGTAGGCGATGGCACTGGTTGAAGGGGCGCGGGTGTTGGGACGCTACGAGGTGGTGTCTCGGCTGGGCTCAGGAGGGATGGCGACGGTCTATCGTTGTCTGGACCTGGAGAGCGGTGGGCACGTAGCGCTCAAGTGCTTGCATCCCCATCTGGTGGTCGACAGCCCGGATACGGTGCGCCGTTTTCGCCAGGAAGCGGAGATCATGCTGTCCTTGAGCCACCCGCAGCCGCATGGCAATGTGGCCGCGGCGTTTGCCCTGGTGGAAGAGGGCACGCTTCTGGCGTTTGTCATGGAGGAGATTCAAGGGGAGGGCTCACTGGATGCTTTCCTTCTCAGGCACGGGCCTCTCGGGGAGGAGCAGGCGCTGGAGATCATCCATGGGGTCTTGGCGGGTCTGTCCCATATTCACGCTCGGGGCGTGGTCCACCGTGATTTGAAGCCGGGGAACATTCTGCTGGCGACCACCTCGACGGGCGTGCTCTTGCCCAAGTTGAGTGATTTTGGCATCGCCAAGCGGCATGACAGCGTGGACGTCGCCTTGGCTCACACCTTGACGCAGACACAGTCTACCTTTGGTTCGCCGGCCTATATGGCGCCGGAGCTCTTTGATTCGGCGGCAGCGGCGAGCCCAGCGAGCGATGTGTACGCGGCCGGGGTCCTCCTCTTCGAGATGTTGACGGGGACGGTTCCTTTCGTCGTCGACAGTGTGCCGAGCCATGTGCTGCGCGTGGCGACCCAGGCAGCGCCGCTGCTCTCGAGCCATCGGCAGGAGATCTCGGGCGATGTGGTGTGGGCCGTTTCGCGCGCGCTGGCGAAAGAGGCGCGGCAGCGCTTTCCATCGGCTTCGGCCTTTCGCGACGCCCTTTGGGGTGAGGGATTGGCGGTGGCTCCGGCGTTGCCCTCCACGCTGGGCCAGGACTACACGGTTTTGCGCCGCATCGGGCGCGGCCCCCTGGGGGCCGTGTACGCGTGTCGGGATCGGAGTCTGGAAGTGCCAGTGGCGGTGAAGTTGCTGGCGTCCCGAGATGATGGCGTTCGCCAGCGCTTCGTCGCGGCGCTTCAGCGGCAATCTCAGATGCATCAAGGGCGGGTCCACCCTTCGCTCGTGGCGCTGCGCCACGTCTTGGCTGAAGGCGATGAGTGCGGTTGTGTTCTGGACTATGTCGATGGGATGCCGTTAGATCGCTATGTCGTCGCCGAGGCTCTCAGTCGCATAGATCTGTACCGCTTGTTCTTGGAGGTTTGTGATGCGCTGC
>Ga0334883_1004013_pt1 | contig 14708 bp, 9 predicted proteins | sample GraSluR1_MG_6_FD_207230 | JGI IMG/M metagenome (GOLD analysis project Ga0334883, IMG submission 207230) | Sludge microbial communities from methane-producing bioreactor in Wageningen University, Netherlands - Granular Sludge_09_05-R1 | ecosystem: Engineered > Bioreactor > Anaerobic > Unclassified... | reverse complement strand
TGGAGCAGGCCCACGGCGCTCAGGGGCTGGTGGTGCTGGCGGTGAACAGCGATGGGCCCGAGACGGCCTCCCTGGTGCGCTCCACGGTGAAGCGGCAGCGCTGGAAGATGCGGGTCCTGCTCGACACCTCGGGCACGGCGGCGGCGGCGTTGAACCCGCGCGGGGTCAACCCCATGACCCTCTTCATCGACCGCCAGGGGCGCATCGCCCACGTGCACGAGGGTTACAAGGCGGGCGATGAGGCGAGCTACGCCAAGGTGGTGCAGGGGCTCTTGGCCGAGCCGGCGCCGTGAGGGGGCGGCGCGCGGGGCAGTGGCGCTGGCGCTTGGTGACGCTGGTGGCGCTCACGGGGCTGGGCAGCGGCGCGGCGCCCCTGTGGGGTCAGGACGCGACCTGGGTCCATACCACGACGGTGGAGCTGCGGGACGACAACCGCAACGGGGTGGATCTGGACGATCGCTACGGGGTCTTGATCAACCGCCTGAACTTCCAGGGCCACTACGACAAGCTGACGGCGTCCTTTAGGGCGGATCTCTTTCGCTTCTGGGATCCACCGACGGGAGATCAGCAGAACGACCTGTTGCTGGAGCGCTTGACCGTGAGCTACCGCAGCGGGGCGTGGACGGTGACGGCGGGGGATTTTTTTCAGCAGTTGGGACGCGGCATCGCCTTGTCTCTGCGCAAGGTGGAGGAGACCGGGGTGGATGTGTCCATCCAGGGGGGGCGGGTGGAGCTGAGCGCTGGGGATCATCAGGCGCTGGTTTTTGCGGGGCGCGTGAACGCGGCCAACCTGGATGAGGTGAGCCAGAAGCGGGTGGAGGATCCGAAGGACGTGGTGACGGGATTCTCTTACACCTGGACGTGGTTGCCCGTGGCGACGAGCCTCTTTGGGGTCTACATGGAGACCCAGGACGAGATCCTGGGGCACCCAGGGCGCACGGCCACGGTAGGTGGATCCCTAGAGCTCTTCGAGATCGGTGAGTGGGCGGCGCTCTATGTGGAGGGGGACGTGCAGCACCGGGAGAGCGCCGGTGTGGGCTGCGGTGCCTTCAAGGACCCCTGTGGGGGCTATGCGGGTTATGCGACCTTGGACGTGTATTTTGGGTCGTGGGCGTGGCTGGTGGAGGGGCTCTACTTGCGGGGTTTCGAGCTGCGGGGCTCGCGCAACACGGCGCTGGAGCAGGCCTTCGTCTACAATTTGCCGCCGACCTTGGAGCGGGTGGACCAGGAGCTGATGAACCAGCGCGACGTGCAGGGGGTGCGGCTGCACGGCGAGGTGGAGGTGGCGGCCCTGGAGATGGTCTTGGCGGCGGATTTTACCTACAGGCAGAACGATCCGGGGACGCAGGCCCAGGTGGATGCGTGGCACGGGCACGGCAAGGTGCAGTGGCGGCACGGCACGGGGAAGCTGTGGTTGAGCGGGGGCTATCGCGAGGAGCACAGCGCGCGGGAGCGGCTGCGGGCGATGGCGCACGGGGAGCTGGATTGGCGGCAGGAGCTGGGTGGGGCGCTGGGCTTGCACGGCTATGTGCAGCACCAGGAGGAGCTGGACGCGACGCGATCGGGGCGCAAGGGGACGGCGCTCTTGGGTCTGGAGTGGCGCCAGGTGGGCTCGCTGACGGCCGATTTGGGTTACGACACGGTGAACAGCCGGGCGGGGGTGCGCCAGTGGTTCTTGGCGGGCATCGCGACGGTGGAGCTGTGGACCTCGGTGCAGGCGCGTCTGGTGGCCGGGACCCAGCGCGGTGGACTGCGCTGTGTGGCTGGTGTATGTCGCGACTTCCCGGGTTTTGCCGGGGCGCGGGCCGAGGTGGTGGCGCGTTTTTGAGCTTGGCCGCAGGTGCGCGCGCGGTCGGAGGCTGAGTGATGACGAAGGACGGCGATAGGATCCCCTCCCTGGCCGCTTTGGAGGAGGCCCATGCTTTTCCAGGGCGTTACGTGATCAAGGTCTTTGGCCCGGTCGATGCGGCGTGGGTGGCGCAGGTGGTGCGGGCTGCCGACGAGGTGACGGGGCTGCAGGGGCATGTGCGGCACAGCGTGCGGGAGAGCAGCGGCGGCAAGCACGCTTGCGTGACCTTGGATGTCTACGTGCAGACGGCGCATCAGGTGCAGGCGATCTATGCGGAGTTGCTGACCCTGCCGGCGGTGCGGATGCTGCTGTAGGGCTGGGTCGGGTCGGAGGGCGGCGGCGTTGCGCAGGTGAATTTCTCGATGAAATGCCGATGTTGCGCCGTTGGTAAAAGGCAACGGGATCGTCTAGAGTGATAGCGTGCCCAGAGTGCTGGAGTGGCTTCTGTCGATGAGAACGGGTCAATGTAGCGACGGTCGTCGACAGGCCAGAGCGCAGAGAGTGTAACCAAGGCCGCAATCATGGACGCGCCGAATCAAGACTTTCCTACCCTGGATTTCAGTCCCGGGATGGTGGTCGATGATCGTTATGAGATCAAGGGGAGCATCGGCTCAGGCGGTTTTGCGACGGTATACCGGGCCTACCATCGCCTCATCGACCGCGACGTGGCGCTGAAGATCCTGGACGTGAAGAAGGGCCAAGCCGAGCCCAATTTCGCCGAGCGTTTCTTTCGCGAGGCCAAGATCGCGGCGCGCATCCAGCACGCCAACGTGGTGACCATCTACGACTTTGGCTTTGCGGGTCCGCGCAAGCAGCCCTACATCGCCATGGAGTTGTTGGAAGGGCACGACCTGAGTGAGGAGATCGCCCTGCGCGGCCCCATGGTGCCGCAGCGGGCGCTGAACTTGTTCAAGCCGGCCCTGGAGGCCCTGCACGAGGGGCACCGCGCCGGGGTGGTCCACAAGGACCTCAAGCCGGCCAACCTCTACCTCACCGATCCCGGGGGCGGGCGCGAGGCGCTGCGCATCCTCGATTTCGGGGTGGCGCGGATCGACGCGGATCAAGTGGCGCGCATGACCGACACGGGGCAGCTCCTCGGCACGCCGCGCTACTTGGCGCCCGAATATATCCGCTCCCAGATCGTGACGCCGGCCATCGATGTCTACCAGATGGCGCTGATCATGGCCGAGGCCATGACGGGCAAGGCGGTGGTCGAGGGCAACCCCTACACGGCCATGATGATGCACTGCAACGGCACCTTGGACCTGCACGCCTTCTTCCGCGAGGGCCCCGTCGGCCAGGTCTTCGCCAAGGCCCTGGCCACGGATCACCTGCAGCGCTACAAGAACGCCGGTGAGTTCCTCAACAGCTTGGACAGCGTCAGCGCCACCTTCGAGCGCAGCACCCAGCCGCTGGTCGTTTGGCAAGCGGCTTCCTACCGGCGCAGCGAAGAGACGGTCAAGTCCGACGCCGTGCTTCAGCCCAGCGTCACCGGTTCGGTGCCCAAGGTCGGGGCCAGCGGCCCGACGCCGTCGCCCTTTGCGGCGCCCCTCTTGTCGAGCAGCACCGACCCCAACCTGCGCCTCGGTGGGCGCCTGGGGGGGAGCGGGGCCGAGACCACGTCCAGCCCCCTGGCCATGCCCCTGAGCATCTCGGGCGACTTCAAAGAGGTCTCCGGCTCGGTGCCGGCCCCCTTCGCCCTCTACGCCAAGACCGGCCTGCCCCGGCGCACCCTGGTGCCCGTGGTGGGCAGCGTGGTGGTGCTGCTGTTGACCCTGCTCGTCGTGGTGGCCTTTGGACCGGGATCCACCCCCGCCGAGGCGCCCGCGCCGGCGCCCGCGCCGGCGCCGGAAAAGGAAATCGCCGCGCCGCCCGTGACCGCCGAGAGCGATGAGGGGCTTGGTTTCGATTTCGCCGCCGAAGACGATGACCCGCAAACGCTGGCCGGCGCCCAGGAGGGACAGAGCCTCGGCACTGATGACCCTGGCGCCGATGACGCCGGCGCGGTGGCGCCGCCGGTGGCTACCTTCCAGCTCACGACCCAGCCCAGCGGCGCCACCCTCTATGTCGACGACGCCGAGCACAGCGTGACGCCGACGGAGATCGCCGTGCCCACTGGCGAGAAGCTGACCGTGGCGCTGCACCTGGAGGGCTATGAGGTGCTCAGCCTCACCCTGGATGGGGACGCACCGCCCGAGACCTGGGCCATGGCGCTGAGCCTGGTAGAGATCCCCAAGGTGGTGACGCCGCCGCCGGTGGTCAAAAAAGTCGAACGCAAAGACCCGGTGAAGGATCGCGGCGGCAGAGGCGGCGGCGGTGCCACCTTCATCGTGGCCCCATGAGGAGCATCATGAAGCATCTGCGCCCTACGCTTGGCCTCCTGGTGATCGCGCTGCTGGCCTTGGCGCCGGCCGTGGCTTGGGGCGACGCCAAGCTCTCGAAGAAGCAGCGCCAGCTCAACGAGCAGGGGGTCAAGGCCATGATCGACGGCGATTTCGAGAAGGCCGTCGAGATCTTTCAGCAGTCCCTCGATTTGGGCGAGCTCAACGTCACCTACCTCAACCTCGGGCGCGCCTACGCCAAGCTGGGGCGCTGTGACGAGGCCCTCAACCACTACGACCGCATGGCCGTCGCGCCCCGGGTCGACGCGCCGCCGCCGGAGCAACTCTACGAGATCTTGGTCAATTACCGCGCCGAGCTGGCGCGAGAGTGCCCAGGCCGGGTGATCCTGCGCTGCTCGCCCCAGCAAATGCTCGTCGCCATCGATGGCGCCGAGCCCGTCCCCTGTCCCAGCCGCGCTATCGAGCTGGGGGCTGGCGAGCGGCACATCGTGGGGATCTTGGGGGAGCAGCAGGTCGAGCGGCGCACCGAGGTGATCGGCATGGCCACGGGCTACGTGGACCTGGTCATCGAAGATGGGCGGGAGAGCGCGGCCCTCTTCGCCATCGGTACTCCGCCGCCCACCACGGCGAGCGGCGGCGCCTCCGTCCTGGGTTCCCTCGGCTGGGCCGCCTTGGGTACGGGCACGGGCTTGCTCCTCAGCATGGTGCTCTATGACACGCTGGTGCTGGGTGACCAGGTCGATCGCTTCAACCGCGCCGTGGCGCGCTTCGATGCCGAGACCGCCCTGGCCTTGCGCGATGGCATCGAGAGCGGACAGCGAGTCAACCTGGTGCTGTTGATTTCAGGGGCGTCACTGATGGCCACGGGCACCACCCTGCTCATCCTCGATCTCGTCTTGGGCGACGGCGATGCGCCCGTGCAGCCCGTGGCGGCCATCGATGCCCAGGGCGCCTTCTTGGGGCTGCGGACCACTTTTTAGCGACTGTGAAGGCGCGTTGACAGAGGATGCGCCAGAGAGGTCAGCCCTTGGCCGTGGTGCCTGGCGCTGAGTCGAGGAGGGAGCCCAATGGGCCGGGCGAGCAGGATGACGAAGTGAGGCGTGGAATGGCTTTTGCCATGGCGCGGCACCCACACGGGCGCGGTCAGCATCCCTGACCCCATGCGAGCAGGAGGCGATGATGAAGAAGTGGTATGGTCTGACGGCTTTGGTGGCCTTGGTGGTGCTGACGGGGTGCCCGCCCGAGGATGAAGGGGGGGGATGGAAGCAGCACGCGGACTATCGCGCCGGGGTGCCGAGCAGCGCCGCGTTGAAGCTCGATGTGCCCAATCAGCAGGGTAGCGGCGGCCTGACCCTGGGGGAGACGGCGCCTTTCTACCAGTTGACCTGGGGCGTCTCGGTGCACGTCAACGCCCATGTCTTGGCCATGATGGCCTTGCTCGAGACCATCAGCCTCTTGCCGCCCACCGAGGTGGGCGATGACTATCGGGTGTGGGGCCCCTCAGAGCCCCAGGGGCTCGAGGCGGTCGCGTGGCGGATGCGGGTGGACAAACGCGCCGAGGGGCACTTTGGCTTTGTCCTGGAGGGGGCGCCCAAGGCCGACCCGAGCGCCTTCCAGGCCGTCGTCTCGGGGGAGCACTTCCCGGGCGCGCAACGCCCCCGGGGCCGTGGCAGCATGACCCTCCACTTCGACCACTACCGCGCCGTGAGCCAGGATCCCTGTCGCGATGGGCGGGTGCAGGTCGCGTGGGAGGCCACGGCTGAGCTGCGCAGCGTCGAGGTGAGCTGGGAGGCTTACGTCGACACCTGTCGCGACGTGACCTTGACCGACACCACCTACGCCTACGAGCAGGCGGCGGATCACAGCGGGACCTTCCTCTTCATGGCCCACGACAACATCCACGAGGACGCCGCGCGCCCGGGTCTGGAGACGGTGACCATGCGCAGCCGCTGGAACGGCGATGGCCTCGGCCGCGCCGACGTGCGTCTGGAGGGCGAGGAGATCGCCGCGGACCTGCAGGCGGCGGGCCTCGAGGCCACCTCGGTGGTGGCGAGCCAGTGTTGGGATACGCTCTTCCGCTTGACCTTCGCCGACACGGCGCCCGAGGCCCTGCGGCCGCTGGTGGTGCCCCTGCTCGGTGAGGAGGCGGCCTGCGCGCCCTTCAGCGCCGCGGAATACCCGGCGCTGTGAGCGAGCTCACGCCGTGGCCGCCACGGCGAGGGCCAGGAGGATGGAGCGCTCCTTGTCGCCCGCTGAAGAGGCGCGCGAGGCCAAGACGATGGGGCAGGCGCCGCCGAGGATGACGCCGCCGAGCTTGGCTTGGGCGAAGGTCACGAGGCTCTTGGTGAGGATGTTGCCGCTGACCATGTCGGGGAGCAACCACAGATCGGTGCGCCCGGCGATGGGGCAGGCGACGCCCTTGATGGCGGCGGCGGCGGGATCCGTGGCGATGAAGACGTCCACCGGGCCGGCGCATTCGCAGGGGCCGAGGTCGCCCCGGTGGGCCTCGGCGCAGAGATGGGCGGCGTCGACGCTACAGGGGAGCTTGGGGGTTTCGACCTCCGTGGCCGAGAGGATGGCCATGGCCGGGCGGTCGAGGCCGAGGCGGCGCAGGGCGGCGAGGGCGTTGTGGGCGATGTCGCGCTTCTCGGCCAGGCGGGGGTAGGGGTTGAGGCCGGTGTCGGTGAGGAAGAGGAGGCGCGGCTGGCGGGGGATTTCGAGGGCGGCGAGGTGGCTCATGAGGCCGCCGCGGCGAAAGCCCGTGCTGGCAGAGACGGCGGCGCCCATCAGGGTGGGGGTGTCGACGTGGCCCTTCATGAGGAGGTCGACGGCGCCGCTGGTGGCGGAGGCCAAAGCGGCGGCAGTGCTCGCCGCGGCGCTGGGGCAGGGGTGCAGGGTAAAGGGGGACAAGTCGACGGCGGCGCGCTCAGCGCTCGCCGCGACGGTCGTGGGGTCGCCGTAGAGGGTGGCCGTGGCGAGCCCGGCGGCATGGGCGGCGGCGACGGCCGTGAGGCTGGCTGGATCGTCGGCGCCGATGAGGCCGATACGGCGCTGGGGGCCTTGGGTGAGGCGCTGGGTGAGGGTGGTGAAGTTCATCGGCTCTCCTCGTGGCGATCCGTGGGGGCAGGGGCGTCCGCGAGCCAAGGCGGCGGTGGCGTCTGGGTGAGGGCGCGGGCGGCGCCGCGGGCCAAGGCGCCGGCCTCGTCTTCGACGAAGTCCGGCAGCACCGGCGCGATCCAAGCGAGGTGGTGGCGGAGGTCGTCGCGCAGGCGTTGGGCTTGGAGGAGGGCGCCGGTGCAGGCGATGAGGTCTACCTGGCCGTCGAGGACGCCGGCGTAGGCGGCGATCTCTTTCTTGCACTGGTGGAGGAAGGCGCCGTAGAGGAGCTCCGCCGCGGCGTCGCCCGCGGCGGCGGCGGCGAGGAGGGCGGCGAAGTCGTCCGAGCCGCGATAGGCGAAGAGGCCGCCGCGGCGCAGCATCTGGGCGTGGAGCTGGGCGAGGTCGGTGTCGGGGGCCTGACAGCGCTCGACCAAGGCGCGCGCCGGGAGGCTGCCGCAGCGCTGGGCCGAGAAGGGGCCCTCGCCGGAGGAGTCGTTGACGTCGATCATGCGGCCGCGGCGGTGGGCCGAGACGGAGATGCCGCTGCCGAAGTGGCAGACGATGAGGGAGAGATCCTGGTAGGGGCGGCCGAGGTGGGCGGCGGCGCGCTGGGCGACGTCGCGGAGGCTGAGGGCGTGGGTGAGGCTGCGGCGGGCGATGTCGGGGTGGCCCGAGAGGCGGGCTTCGGGGATGAGCTCGTCGACGCAGACGGGATCGACCGTGTAGGCCTGGGCGCCGTGGAGCTGGGCGAGATCGAAGGCCAGGAGGACGCCCAAGAGGCTGGGATGCTCGACCATGAAGTGGCCCGCGACGATGGCGTCGACGCTGTGGGCGTCGATGCGGTAGACGCCGCCCGTCATGGGGCGGATGGGGCCGCCGCGGCCGCAGAAGGCCTGGACCTGGTCGAGGGAGAGGTGGTGGCGCTGGCAGGCGTCGATGAGGTGCTGGCGGCGCCAGGCGCGTTGGGCGATGACCGAGGGGAAGGCGCTGAGGTCGGCGTGGTCGTGGCGGAGGTTCTCGTGCCAGGTGGCGTCGAGGGTGTCGTTGAGGGTGAAGCAGGCGATTTTGGTGGAGGTGGCGCCGGGGTTGATGGTGAGGAGGGTGGTGCTGTGGGGCATGGGGGCGGTCCTGGTGGGTGGGTCGCGGTGGCCGCGCGACGTGCGTTTGGTTGACGATGCCGAATTTTGGGTCTGGCGTGAAGGGGTCGGGTGTGGCGGTGGGCGCTGGGGCCGGGGCGCGGGGGAGAGCGTGTTATGCGGAATGCGTATATGTATTGTCGCTGTGCGTTTGTGGACATATTTTCGGTGGTTGCCGTCTTGGTGATGGCTGGAAAAGTTAGCGCATATAAACAAATTTTGTGCATGTGTGGGGTTGGCATGTCTTTATCGTTCGTGCGTATGACGTTCGCAAGTGGACTCAGCCGCACGAGGAGAACAAGCCATGCAACGCCGTCACGTCGTGGTCATCGTTGGGATCTTGGTCGCATTGATCGTCGTCGCCGCGGCGCTGGGGTGGGGGCGCGCTGGCGCGGGGCCCGAGGGAGTGGCCGCATTGCGGCCCGAGGTTTCGGCGCCGGTGTTGGCGGTGCGCGCCGAGGAGGAGGTGCGCTCCTTGGCGATGGAGCGTGAGTTTGCGGCGCTGGCGGCGACGGGCTTGGAGATGAACGACACGCCGTCGGTGGCGGCGCCCCCGCGGACTTGGCAGGCGTCGTCCTTGCCCAACCACAGCGTGCGTCTGTCCGTGGGTGAGGATGAGGAGCTGCCCTTGGAGGCGGTGACGGCGTCGGTGCACATCGATGGATTTCGGGCGCGGGTGCGCTTGGACTTGGCCTTTTACAACCCGCATCGGTGGTCTCTCGAGGGGGTGTTGCGCCTGCGTCTGCCCGAGGGTGCGTCACCGCACGCTTTGGCCTTTGGCGGGATCGCGGCGACCTTTGCCGGTTGGGGTGAAGCGGATGGGGCCGAGTCGGGTGCGCACGCCTTTGGGGGGTGGATCCCAGAGCTGGGTGCCGGTGACGCGGGTGGTCTGGAGGTGCGCGAGGCGAAGATGGTGCAGCGGGTGCCGGCGGCGCGGGTCTTTCGGGACACGGTGGCGCAGCGGGTCGATCCGGCGCTGATGGCGTGGAGTGGGCCGTCGATTTTTACGACGCGGGTGTACCCGTTGGAGCCGGAGCAGATGCACTTGGTGCGCTTGGTCTACGACGTGGATTTGGCGCACGAAGCGGGTGGGCTGACCTACCGTTTGGAGTTGCCGGCGGCGCGGCAGGTGCGCGAGGCCGAGGTGGTGGTGCAGCGGGTGGCGGGGGCGGCGGTGGCCGTGGCGCCGCAGGGGGTGCGCCAGCGCGGGGAGGCGGAGGATCGCTATCGTTACGCCGAGGCGCCCGAGCGGATCGAGGTGCGGCAGCACTTGCCTGGCGGGGTGGTGTTGGCGGGAGGCTTGGCCGGGAGCGGGGATTATTTCAGCGTGGACTTCGAGCCCGACTTGGCGCCGAGGGCGGTGAGCGGGAGCAGCCAGGCGGTGTTTTTGGTGGACACGTCGTTGAGCGCCTCGCCCGAGGCTTTTGGGCTATGGCTGGCGCTGTTGGCGGCGATCTTGGAGGAGAACCGGGCGCCAGCGGGGAGCGGCATCGAGGCTTTTGCCGTGGCCTTCTTCGACGTGGACGTCCACTGGTGGCGGCCGGCCTTCGTGGCGAACACGCCGGAACAGGTGGCGGCTTTGTTGGCCTATGCCGAGGGCTTGTCGTTGGAGGGAGCCACGGACCTGGGGCGTGCCCTGCGCGCCGGCGCGCAGCCGGCGTGGCTGGGTGCGGAGGACGTGGCGGCGTGGGATCTGTTCTTGTTGTCTGATGGGCACGCCACCTGGGGGGAGGACGATCCGTGGGCGCTGGCGGCGGCGGTGACCTCGCCGCAGGTGGCAGCGCTCTATGCCTATGAGGGTGGGGCGCAGCGGACGGATCGGGCCCTGTTGCAGCGTCTGGTGCGGGCCGGGGGCGGGGCGCTGTTCAGCTTGCGGGCGGCCGAGGGGGTGGCGGCGGCGGCGCGGGCGCACCAGCACCGTCCGTACCCGGTGTTGGGGGTGAGCGTCGAGGGGGGGCACGATCTGCTCCTGCATGGGGATCCGGCGGCGCTGTACCCGGGGCAGCGGCTGCGCTTGAGTGGGCGGGGTCGCCCGGCGCCGGGGGCGGTATTGCGCCTGCACTTGGTTGGGGCCACGGGTGAGTCGCGCCAGGATTGGACCTTGGCCTTGGGCCAGGTGGTGAGCTCGGGGACGGCGCCGCGGCTCTTTGGCGAAGAGGCGCTGCGTCGCTTGGAGCCCTTTGGGGGGCACAGCGCGGCGTGGTGTCAGCCTCTGGCGCGCCACTTTCGGGTGGTGGGGCGCAGCGCTTCCTTGTTGATGTTGGAGACCGAGGAGGAGTATGCGCCCTTCGCCCTCGACCCCGAGGGCGACGCGGCGCTGGCGCGGACGCTGGAGGTGGGGCAGGCCGAGGCGACGGCCCAGGCGGCGCTGGCGGCGCTGTTGAGCGATGCCAAGGGGCGTTTCGTGGCGCGTTTCGAGGCGCTCACGGCGCCCGAGTCGGGGCTGCACTTTTATCCGCGGGAAGACTTCCTCGCCCTGGTGGCGGCGATGGACGGCGAGGCCTTCGCTGCGGTGCCGCCCGGTCTGGGGCGGGCGCCGCGCCGCCTGTGGGAGGTGCCAGCGGCCTATGTGGCCATGCTCGCCGGGGAAGAGCTCGATCACCGGGTGCTCTTGAGTGAGGTGGCGCGCTTGGCTGAGGCTGGCGACGCGGCGGCGGCGCTGCGGGCCTATTCCTCCCTGGTGGAGCGCCGCTCGGGCGACGCCGTGGTGGGGCGTGAGCTGGCCTACTTTGCGATCCAGGCTGGCTGGGCCGCCGAGGCGGTGCCGCTGTTGTGGCGGGTGCAGGCCGCGCGCCCCTGGGAAGCCCAGACCTATCACCTCCTCGGCTTGGCCCTGGCAGGCGCTGAGCAGACGTCTCTGGCGCTGGTGGCCTTCGAGTGGGCCATGGCGGGGCGCTGGGATAGCCGCTTTGGCGATTTTCGCAGCGTGGTGCGCATGGATTACGGACGCTTTCTGCGCACTCAGTTGCTCGTCGCTGAAGGTGTCTCGGCAGAGGTGCGGGCCTACGGCGTGGCGCGGCTGGCTGAATTGGAGGCTGAGCACGGCGCTGCCACGGGTGGCTTGGTGGTGACCTTGACCTGGAATACGGACAACACCGATGTGGACCTGCACGTCATCGAGCCGAGCGGGACCGAGGTCTACTACCGGCAGCCCAAGAGCGCCTCGGGCGGGGCGCTGACCAAGGACGTGACCGATGGTTATGGGCCGGAGATGTATGTACACCCCACGCCTGAGCGCGGGTCTTACCGGGTGCAGGCCAAGTATTTCTCTGCCGATGCGGGCCGTCTGTCGACGCGGACCCAGGTCTTGGTGACCATTTACCAGCACCTGGGCCAGGCCGACGAGCAGGTGATACGGGTGCAGGTGCCGCTGGAGGGGCAGGCCGAGGTTCAGGAGGTGGCCTCGGTGGTGTGGCCGTGATGACGACGGTTGGAATACACGCATGGCGCGCGAATCTACCTCGGGTGGAGAGAATCTGATAAAGTGGGGAGGTTGGGCGTGGGATGTGGATCTTTTTGACGACCCGAGGTGAGCGATGCCGAGCGAAAGAGGTGGGAGAGGCGTTGCGGCGCTGTGGCTGGGCTTGTCTTTGACCTTGGTCGTTGCCCTGAGTGGGTGTGCCTTCGACGCGTCGAATCTGCGTGCCTGTTCGACCCACGCGGACTGTCCCAACGAAGGTGAGCGGTGTAGCCTCTGGGGCCACTGTTTTCTCCCCGGGCCCGAGGTGGACCCCTGTGAGTGGGTCGCCTGTGAGTTGGGGGAGTGTTGTGGGGGGCTGTGTTGTGAAGAAGACGCCCCCTGCTGTGGGGGTCTCTGCTGCGAGGTCGACGCGGTGTGCTGCGATGGGGTCTGCTGCGGGGGGGGAGCGAGTTGCTGCGACGGCCAGTGCGTGGCGTCCGAGCGGTGTTGCGCCGCTGGGGTCTGCGCCGAGAACCAGGTCTGCTGTGGAACGGAGTGCGCCGAATCGTCCAAGTGTTGCGGCAACCAGGTGCGACAATTGGCGACGGATCCCGAGCACTGTGGCACCTGTTACGTCGCCTGCGGTGAGGGGATCATCTGTCAAAACAACGCTTGTATTTGCAACTCGCCTTGGGGCACCTGTGGCGCTGGGGTTTGCGCGACCAATTTGTCACAGGACCCGCAGCACTGTGGTTTATGTGGCGCGGCCTGCGGGATCAACGCCTCATGTCGAGAAGGGAACTGCGTCTGCGCGGCGAACCGCGCGACCTGCGATGGCAGCGCGGGCATCTGCGGCGTCGATTTGCTGAGCGATCCGGCGCACTGTGGTGGCTGTGACCAAGCTTGCCCGCTGGGCAGCACCTGCGACAGCGGACAGTGTCGCTGTGGGAATTTCATCTGCGCCGCCGATGAGCTGTGCTGTGACCAGGCCTGTGTCGCCCAGACGGTCTTTCAGTGTGGCGGCTGCGACAGCGCCTGTCGCCGCGGCGAGAGTTGTGTGGAGGGGCGCTGTGTGTGTGGCGACACCGATGGGAGCTGCGGCGCGGGCCTGGAGTGTTGCCAAGGGGCGTGTGTCGTGGGGTCCTCCTCATCGTGTCTGTGTGGTGAACCGCCCAAGGCTTGCACGGGGAGTCTCTTCTGCTGTGGTGATGGCGTGGGGGAGTGCACGGACGTGCGCAACAACGACGCCCACTGCGGCAACTGTGGGGTCGATTGCGCGGCCATCGAGGTGGCCGGAGGGGAGGTCTTGAGCTGTCGCGACGGCCGCTGCGTGTGCCCCTTGGGAACGAGCTTGTGCGGCAGCCCTGGGGAGCGGGTGTGCGCCAACCTGGAGACGGACGTGCGCTTCTGCGGCAACTGTGGCATCGATTGTCTGGCGCCGGTTTACCACGCGGGCGTGGACACCACTTGTGAGAATGGGCGCTGCAACTTCAAGTGTCTGGGGTCTTGGGCCGATTGTGACGCCGGGGTTTTGGGCTGTGAGACGGACTTGCAGAGCACCCGTGACCACTGTGGCGCCTGCGGAACTTCCTGCGCCGAGCTGCCCAACGTGGTGCCCAGCGCCGTGACCTGTGCCTTCGGGCAATGCGTCTTGGTGTGCGCCGAGGGCTGGGCCGACTGTGATGGCGATCCCATGAACGGCTGTGAGGCCCACCTGGCGACATCGGAGGAACACTGTGGGACGTGCAACAACGGCTGCAGCCTTCCGAACGCGGCGGTGGTGCGCTGTGAGAAGGGGCAGTGCTTGGCGGCGGTGTGCGCGCCTGGGACGGCGGACTGCGACGAGAACCCCTTCAACGGCTGTGAGTCAGGGGCGCAGTGTCAGCGGGTGGTTGGGGATGACCTCTTGGCGCTTTTTCACTTCGATGAGGGTGATGGGCAGGACGTCTTCGACCACGCTGGCACCCTGAGTCCGGCGCCCAATCTTTTCGTCGCCGACAAAGATGGGAAGGTGCGGGATTTGTGGCGGTGGCAGACAGGGGGCGGTCTGGAAGTCTTCGCCACGCAGGACAACAACAAAAACACCCGCGTGACCTGCGCCGAGACCCAGGCGCTGTTGAACGCCATCAAGGGCCGTGACGCCTTCAGCTTGGAGCTGTGGACTCGCTCCAGGCAGGAGAACCTCCCCGAGTCCTTTTCCATAGGCTTTACCAAAGACAAGGGTAAAAACGGGGTGGTCATTGGCCAGAAGGATAGGAGCTTCTTCGTGTGGGTTCGCACCGACCATACCTCTACGGACGACAAAGGCCAGCTCAATGGTGGGAACGTCTTCACCGAGGCCAACTTCTGGCGCCCCGAGCACACGGTTCACGTGGTGTTGACCTTTGACGCGGCGGAGAAGCTCGCCGTGCTCTATGTGGATGGTGCTGAGCGGCAGCGGCAGGCCCTGGAAGGTAACCTCTCCAACTGGGGCACGGACTTGCGTTTCATGTTGGCCAACACGGGTGGCGGCGATCGTCCGTGGTTGGGCACCTACTATTTGGCCGCCGTCTATCGTCGCGCCCTCTCCCCCTTGGAAGTGCAGCGCAACTTCGTCGTCGGTGCGGCGCCCGCGCCCTGACTTGGGTGCAAAAGACAGCCCCTGGACGCAAAGACCCTTCAACGTCTCGCGGTGATCGGGTAAGATCCAAAAGCTGACGTAGCTCGGTGCTGCTTTCGCGCGTTGGTTTTAGGTCAGGGCGCGTCATGGGGAAGGCGATGAGAGACTTGGGCGGGATCCTATTTGGGCTAGGAGCGTGTAGATCAATGGACAAGCCCCAGCGATCAGCAGCGCCAGCATGACGCGCTTGAACACCCACGCAGGTCTGGCTTCGGGGTCACCT
>Ga0334883_1004009_pt1 | contig 14726 bp, 16 predicted proteins | sample GraSluR1_MG_6_FD_207230 | JGI IMG/M metagenome (GOLD analysis project Ga0334883, IMG submission 207230) | Sludge microbial communities from methane-producing bioreactor in Wageningen University, Netherlands - Granular Sludge_09_05-R1 | ecosystem: Engineered > Bioreactor > Anaerobic >... | reverse complement strand
CTTTGTCGTTGTTGATGCCATGGTCACGAAGGTTCGTGAAGATGGCCGGGTTCGCTCCAGAGGCCTGCTTTTAGTTTTTGGCGTAAACTCCGAGGGCTACCGGGAACTCTTAGGCTTACATGTCGGCGATAGCGAATCTGAGGCCAGCTGGAGTGAGTTTTTTTCAAGCCTTAAACAAAGAGGCTTAAGAGGGATGGAGCTGATAATCTCCGACCAACACGGTGGTCGGTCAAGGCAATCAGAACTCATTACCAGGGCGTTACCTGGCAAAGGTGCCAGACTCATTTTATGCGAAACATCTTAGACAAAACGCCGAAAGCTCTAAAAGAAGAACTCTATCCGAAGCTCAGAGCAATTCTTGATGCGCCGGATCTCCAAACAGCAAGGTTGTTGTTTTCAAAGACCGTTGAAACCTATCAAGCTAAAATACCGAAAGCCATGGAAACGCTAGAAAACGGTTTTGATGATGCCACAGCAGTGTTAATGCTGCCTGAGAAATACCGTAAAAGATTACGGACCACCAATGCCATGGAGCGGCTTAATCAGGATATTCGCCGCCGGGAGAGGGTAATCCGCATTTTCCCTAATCGTGACTCTTTGGTCCGGTTAATCGGCGCCCTTTTGATTGAGTTCGATGGAAAGTGGGCCAGCGGCCGCCGCTATTTCGAAATGGCCGAGTTTGATGCCTTGGTAAATGACCGGCCTAAAGATTCTAAAAAGGTGACGCGTATTGGTTAAGCTGTTAGTTCTGACCGAAAAATGTTTTTTACACACAATTTAGGACTTGATCAGACTCTGTATAGCGAATAAATAAAATAATTAAAAGGGATTGGAATAAATGAAGTTGAAGTATGCTGTAGTTCTTGTAATATTCATAGTTATCGCATTGATTATTTCTCACCTTTTGTTGCCTATCGATATGGTGCGGAATGTGATGCACAGGTATACTATCGGCACTGTAATTAGCTTACAGCTATTACACTATTCATTAGGGGCTCTTTTAGGGATAGAGCATTTAATAGACCAGTTTAAGAAGAGCGGCCGGTTTAAATTTAACCTTGAAAGATTTCTCATAGTAGGCATCCCTGCTTTTATTCTATCAATAGACTATCTCGAATTTTATTATGTTAGAATCGGCCTAACCTATACACCTATCTTTTTGCTATTTCTTCGCATCGTATTTGGCTATTATCTGGTTACTTCGATATATAAACGAAAACCGCTTCAGTGAGCAATTTAATTGAAGTGTTCACTGAAATAAAACAGGATTACTTCTGATAAGAAAGGAATGGCAACCATGTTCACCCTCAAACATATCCCGGCACTAACAACCCTTGTTGCCCTCCTGACCATTACCAGCTGCGGTCAGGAAGAAGCAGAAACAGACAATACCCCGGTTAGCATAGCTGTTATAGGTTCAGACTATTGAAATACAATTGTGTGTAGAGGTGATTTAGGTGAAGTTAAGTATGGTGCGGCGTCAACATTACCTTCCCCAAAACCAGAAAAATTCTTTGAAAAATTGCACAGCAGTAAAGAGCTCCTGGAGTAAACGATTGTTAACTGTTTCTATAATAATGATTTTAATATTGACTATTTTTTTCTTGAGCGCTTGCGGAGGAATGGGAAGAATAAATCCATTAAGATCAGTAGATTTTATTTCCGATGATGTAATAGAAATTCCTCTTTCATTTAAATACGGTTATCGACCTGGAAATACTACAGAAGTTTTATGTCAATATTCTATTTCCGAGATGGCTGAAAAAATTCGCGCACTGTCCTCAGAAGAAGTCGAGTATATAGTATCGGAGTACCCCTGGGGTAAGTTGTTGATTGAGATAAAAGGTACTGAAGATAAAAAAGCTGTTGCCTTGTTAACTGAAATCAGTTCTCGTGATACGACTGAAGTATACCCGCATTTTTATGTATTCTTTAGTCCTGTTGCAGTATGCTCTGGCACTCAGCTAGTTTTTCCATTTCATTTAGTTAAAGATGAACGACTTGAAACTTATTTCGATAGTATTGAGCCTGATTTAAAATATCGTACGGATTATGGTCTGGATGAGTTTCTAAATTTTTACTCAAGGTTAGGCGATTACTACCCACAGTTAGATCCAGAAAAAATACAGGTTCTCGATAATGGTTTTATTATTAAAAACAATTATGTTAAAAACGAAAGCAGAAATGTAGAAATTGAATTTCACTTTCAAGACGGGGGTAAGTATTTTACAGTACAGTTTAATGAGTAATGCAAATACCATTGAAAGAAGTTTATTTTCATAAGCGCCCAGCAAAATATATCACATTTTATTGCGTACTGGTACTAAAGAGATTCAGGAAAGAAAAGCGTGCTATATCGAAGGCACCAATATGAACCTCAACCTCATGAATACTACTCTATTACTTAAAGGGTATTTCAACTAAAGAGCGAACAGCAAAACATCAGCTCTTTTTCTTAAACCGGTAAGCAGGATATAAATTAACAGAACCCTGTGTAACACTTCCACTACTTTATTCGTTATCATATATAACAAGGTTTACGGAAAAAGCTGTTCTGTCAAATTTGCATGAGGAGGTATGATTGTGAGAAAAAGCACATTTATAATATTAGCAATGATATTAATATGCCCAATATTTATAAACATCGGCTGTTCAACAAGAGCTTGGAAAAGCCAACAACACACTTTTTCTGGCACAGGCGAATGCTGGGATGTAGAAGCAAATGTAACGGAAACTGCTTCGTCAAAGTATCGAATAATCTTTTCATTAAAGTATCTTCAGGACATCTCCAATCTTCGAGAAGGGCAATCTTTTGGCATTAAATATTTTTGGTTACCTGAAGATGTGGTGGCAATAACAGATGAGGTGGGAAATGTAGTCGATGTTATCCTTCCAGAAAATATTTTAGAGCTTAGTGAAACTATACCGATTAACATATCGTTTGTTAAAGAAAGAACATATATCCTTACCAAAACACAATTGGAAAGTAACGAATTCTTTTACTCTTTTGATCATACTATAGACGAGAATATAGCAGAAATAAGCAAGATGGCAGAAACGCTTAATATAACCATACAATGGGGAGATCAGCAGGAAGGGATAGTATTAAAGAATATCGATAATCTCTAACCGTGCCAAGCATTGCTTTTATAATTATGAGATCTTTTGAAAGGGATTGAAGCAATTATGGTTAAAAAGATCGTTTCGTCATTATTAATAATTTCTGCAGGAATAGTACCGTTTATTTATTTCACCGAGCAATTCCAGGAGCAATGATGATAAGTCGAGAACCTGAAACAACCATCTATTATTTACTAATAGCTGTAACTTCATTCCTAATTGGATTTCTGTTTGAATTAGCCTTATTCAACAAGCGAATTCGTATTATAAAGAGGGAAGCATAATACCTGCTGTAATTTTTGGCATGCTGGTTGTTCTAAATCTTCCACACTGGTTTTTAATAAGCAGAATAATTGGTCTTGGCTATGGAACAACTTACAAAACCAAAGTCATGATTTTAAATGTATATAGAAAAGAGAGAAACCCTTATAGCATAAGGGTTTCTCTTGGAGCCGGCAAGAGGACTTGAACCCCCAACATGCTGATTACGATTCAGCTGCTCTACCAATTGAGCTATGCCGGCATTAGTTTTATAGCAGTAATAATTATAACTTAGATTGTCAAACGCTTCAACCTGCTGACGTATAGGTACGGGCTATCTGAACATAACGCTTATACATGCCCTGGGCCCTGGGTGTCTGCTCTTCGGAAAGGGAACGGACAACCTTACCGGGGGAGCCCATTACCAGGGAATAGGGCGGGATAACGATGCCCGGTGTTACCAGGCTGCCGGCGGCAACTAAACTATCGTGACCGATAACCGCTCCGTTCAGGATTACTGCGTTAATACCAATCAGGGCGTTGTCTTCAATTGTGCAACCGTGTAAGACTGCATTGTGCCCCACTGTGACCCTGTTGCCTACGGTTACAGGAATATCTCTGTCCACATGAACGGTTACATTATCCTGCAGGTTTGTTTCATCCCCGATGCGAATTGGGGCAATATCGCCACGGATAACCGCATTAAACCAGACGCTGGAGCTGCTTCCAATTACCACATCACCTATTACATATGCCCCTGGAGCAACATAAACATTGTCACCAAGCCGGGGATGGCTGTTTTTAAATGATAATACTGGCATGATCATAACTCCTTCCGGAATATAAAAATTTTCGCTGATAAACATCCTGGCAGTATAAACAGCTACAGCCTGACCAGCTCTATATCGCCCCAGGCAGCAACTTTATCTTCTTTAACCAGCAGGGCGCCCGACAACCCTTCAATTTTTGCTGCCTCCATAATGGCCAGATCAAGGTCTTCTTTATTACCAACCATGTTGCCAAGGGCGGTTGCCGCTGCATCGGCCAGCGCCGTTGAGGGCGATACAGTTATTGCTGCATCAACACAGCCAAAACTAAGCGAGGGGCCAACGGTTCCCGAGGAAGTGCATACTCCCAGGGGTGTTTTAGCAGGGTCCAGTAGTAATGCCATACGCCCACTCAGCTGTGATTTGCCTGCATAAATACCGACAGTTACAGGCTGAGCGGCCTTAATAAAGATATCGCCGCCATTTTCAACAATCACTTCATCCACATTTCTCATGAGGTGCCTGCCCACTAATTCAGCTATTGCCCCTGCCACTGCTGCCATCGGACCAACACCGGCTTTATTGGCGGCAGTGACCATGGTATGAACGATGTGAGGAGCATCGGGGTCATGCAGGCAGGGCTTCAGACATTCTTTTAGGAGAGGATTCTTTTCCAGGTAAAGCTCCAGGCTGCGTCTCAGGCGCCAGGTATATGTTTCTGCATCGCGCACCAGGTTTTGATCATATGCATGGCTGCTGACAGCAATCCAAAGATCTGTCTCTTTTACTGTTATGGTAAAAGAGGAGAGCCGTTCATTTTTTAGGGTACGGCGGTACAGCCTTCTGCCGGTCATCTGAAGTTGGCATTATCGACCAGGGTTTCCATCGCCCTGGCCGGGCAGGCCCGCAGACAGAGCTCACAGATGATGCATTTATCTTCTTCGAATCTGACAGTCATTTCCGGACGCTTAAAATTTAGAGCAGCGGTGGGACAGATTACGGTACAGGCCCCACAGTGGGTGCAACGATCAGAGCGCCAGATTATCTGCTGTTCCAGGTTCATAACGGTTAGACCTTTTTGTTTAAGCCAGCTCATTGCTTTCTGATAATCGGCTTCATCACCGCTGATCTCCATCATCAGGCGACCTTCTTTACGGGGGTTAATATCGGCGCGTAGAATATTTACCATAAGCTTATAATCTTTAATGAGCATATAGAGAATCGGTTCTTCAACTATATTTGGCGGAAACCTGAGCACAATTTTTTGTCTGACCATTATTGTTCCTCCCCTTCTTCCGGATCATGCTGGGGCATGGTATTCAGTTTAATTCCTGAACCTGCTGAAGGCAGGGCAGCTGCAGGCACTGTCAGGGAGAATTCACCTTTCTCAATCCATGCTTTTAAGGTTGAAGCAATTTCTCGCGCCCCGGCATAACTGGAAAGTGAGGCGGTGGGCACTTTTTTACCTTTAATAATAATTTCACCGCTTTTCAAATCAGCATAGGTAACCAGGCCCAGATTACCGGGTTCACGCTGTGGATAAGCTTTACTGTAATCAACAATTGGAGCACAAATATCCTGATCACGCACTGCACAGTAGCCCATGATTTCTTCGTTTAGAACTGGAATTGGGATCCCTATTCCCACTTGCATGGTAGCTCCATAACCGAGGAAACTGAGCCCCCTTAGCCACTGGGGCTGCATCTGTTTCAGATCACCGATAACAGCCAGTGTTCCAGCCGGATATTTGGGGGTGCCGTTTTCTGCCCGCTCAACCGTGGGGTTATGCTGGGTGCCGTGCCAGGTAACATATCCAATACCACCACCGAGAAAAATCCGGGTTCCGATACCGATTGTTTTCATGTAGGGGTCATTGAATAGCGGGCTCAACTGGCCGGCTGAGCTATAATTGGCATTACCGGTTTTTGGTTTGAGAATACCCATGTAAGTATAAATAGTTTTGTCACTGACATTAACGGCAACATTATAATTCTGGTAAGCATTCCGCGGGTTAAAAAGGGTTGCCTCGTTGATCTCCGCCAGGGTGATCATGGTATCCACTTTCTTACGCGGGTAACAGTCTGTTCCATAGGATGCCGCTTCAAGACGGACCGCTTTGCCGGCAACCAGGTCTTCAATCACATGACCTCCACCGTATAAAAAATCACCGGGATAGTTACGATTCGCCGGATCGGCAGGCGGAAGGCTTGTCGCCCCCAGGTAAAGATCAACTGCCGCAACACCGGCATAAGCGGGCACCCCGTTCAGATATGCCTCGTTAAACTTTATACGCGGCTGGGGATGCCCCAGGTTCATAAACAGACCGGAGGAGCACATGGGACCAAATGTTCCCGTTGTAACAACGTCTACCATGGCTGTAGCTTCCGACAGCCCTTTTTCGTCAACTAAGTCGATTACTTCTTCGGCTGTAAAAACAACAGCTTTGCCTTTTTTTATTTTCTCATTGATTTCTTCGATAGTTTTGGAAAAACTCATTACCTTCCTCCTCCGGTAGTAATAGTATATTTCCCGGGCAATATTTAAACAGTGCAGCCTACCGGCATTATTAAAACCGTCAGCTTTTTACCCGCTACCTGGATCCAATCAGAGCCGCCAGATCAATTACCCGGCAAGAATAAGCCCATTCATTATCATACCAGGCTAAGACCCTGGCCAGATTACCGCCGATTACCATAGTTGATTTGCCGTCAACAGTTGACGAATTGGGGTTGCCTTTATAATCAATAGAAACCAGGGGAAGTTCGCTATAATCAAAGTAGTTGGAAGCAGCTGCCTCCTGTTTACAGGCATTGTTGATTGCTTCCACCGAAATTTCCTGCTCCAGCTCAGCAACAAAGTCGACAAGGGATACAGTTGGGGTCGGAACCCTGATGGCCATTCCATCTATACGCCCCTTGAGTTCGGGAATAACCTCGCCCACAGTTTTAGCCGCTCCCGTTGAAGTGGGAATCATTGATTGAGCCGCCGCCCTGGCCCGCCGTAAATCGGAGTGAGGAAAATCAAGCAGCTGCTGATCGTTGGTGTAGGCATGGGTTGTGTTCATCAGGCCCTTTTTCAGGCCAAAATTTTCATGAAGTACCTTGGCTACCGGGGCCAGGGCATTAGTTGTGCAGGAAGCATTGGAAATAATAATATGCTGTTCATGGTCATAGAGATGATCGTTTACGCCCATAACCACAACCAGGTCTGCCTCGCCCGGTGCAGTAATAATTACCCTCTCTGCCCCGGCGCTTAAATGAGCCGAAGCTTTCTCGCGGGTCCGGAAAATGCCGGTTGACTCAATGACCAGGTCAACATCGTGATCCCGCCAGGGAATTTTTGCAGGCTCTCTTTCTGAATAAACAGCAATTTTTTCACCATCAATATCAAAACCCCGTTCGTCAGCTTTTATGTCCATGTCTAATATGCCATATACCGAGTCGTACTTTAAAAGGTGAGCCAGGGTGTTGTTGTCAGCAAGATCATTAATTGCCACAACCTTCACCTTGTCCTGGTTCAAAGATGCACGCATGGTCATCCTGCCAATTCTTCCAAAACCATTAATGCCTACTCTAAGCATGTAATCAGCCTCCTTACATGATTTACTTGCCTTGTTCTGCTCCTGCACTAGATATTATCGTATCCCGGTTATCTACGCAACTGCTGCGTTACGCTTTACCAGTTACATAAATGGGGTTTGAATAAATCCACGGCCTTATCCTGCCAAGGAGCGAGCGATGATACACTTCAACCCTGTAAACACCGGGTTGAACTGGTTTGTAAGTGAGGGTATTACCTTGAGCAGCCGACTGCAGACTGCCGTTATGGATCAGCCTGATTAAAGCCCGTTTGCCCGGGGCTTTGATTACCAGGGTTGTTTTGCTGTCCAGTGGAATCTCTTCACCCATCAGGCATTGCCCGCCCCCTGTTGATGCAGTAAAAGAAAATTCACGGGCCGGACCCAGCGTGTCAAAACTAACAAAACAAGCTCCTTCCCGCAGGGCTTTTAAAACCTGGTTCTTGGCTGCTGTAAAATCCTTTTGCAATGGCTTCTTCATAGCCACATAGGTATTTATAGTAGTAAATATATATTGATAAGTAAAAATGGTTATTGGTATAAACAGTAACCGGTATTTAACAGCATGCGCGTCACTTCCCCCGACAGCAGTTGTTTTGTGTCCATGCATGTTGTAACAGTCCCACAGACGCAGCAGCCGGCGGGGAGGACCCTTCATGGCTCCTTTGCGGTTAAGAAAAAACCAGTAATAAGTTCTTAAAAGTGAAGGACGCAACCCGCGCCAGTGCGAGGAAAAGTTCCAGATTTCCAGGCCGTTAAAACCAAATACAGGCCAGTCTTTCCAGGGATAGGCTTTACCGTGGTGAACGTATCGTGAACCGCGATCAAAGGGATGAGCTATGAAACCGAGACCGCCGGCCCGGCTCACCTGATCAATTACCTGCTGGGGGTTGTTATCGTTTGAAGCTACTGTTTCCTGAAGACCAAAAGCCAGGTAATGGTTTTTATCGTGGTTAATTTCCATACCGACCAAAACTAGGACATTATTGATAAATGACTCACGGGAAAACCCGGCCAGGGTTTCGTGATCGGCTATAATGATATAACTAAGGCCTGCCCGCGCTGCAGCCGAAGCAATTTCATCAATACTCCCGCTTCCATCGGAAAAGGTACTGTGAATATGAATGTTGCCGGGATAAGTATACATTTAATCACCCCGGATAATTATTCTCCCGCAGCCCACGGCTTTCTCTGCGGGTGATAATCTTCCAATCTAATCTGTGCACCGAGAGAGATTAGCCTTTCTGAAAAATTGCTGTAGCCGCGTATCAGATGTTCAAGGCCGCTAATCCGCGACTCTCCTTCAGCAGCCAGCGCAGCTAAAACCAAAGCAGCCGCCCCCCTGAGATCTGTCGCTTCAACAGGAGCACCGCTTAAATTCTTAATACCATGCACCACTGCACAGCGGCCATCAACCTGGATATCAGCACCCATGCGGCTTAGTCCGCCAGTATATCGAAAACGGTTCTCAAAGACTGTTTCAGTAACCAATGCCATCCCCCGCGACAAGGCCAGCAATACCATAAACTGGGGCTGTAAATCAGTAGGAAATCCCGGGTAAGGCCTGGTTTTCAAATCTACACAGCGGGTATCGGCCCTGCCCTTAACCCTGATTGCTTCCAACCCGGCTTCTTCAATTTCCACACCTGTTTCCCTGACCTTGGCAATCAGCGGCTTTAGATGGTCAACCATAACGTTAGTAATGGTAATATCGCCGCCCGTAACTGCAGCACCGAGGATAAAAGTGCCAGCCTCAATCCTGTCGGGTATTACTGCATGCCTGGTTCGGCCAAGCTGGCTGACCCCCCTGATGCGAACTGTTCCCGTTCCGGCACCTTTTATTTTCGCACCGGCGCTGTTCAGAAAATTTGCCAGATCAACTATCTCCGGTTCCGTGGCAGCATTTTCAATAATGGTTGAACCATGGGCCAGGACAGCAGCCATAATCAGGTTTTCGGTAGCGCCGACACTCGGATAATCAAGATATATATCACTTCCACGAAGACGATCAACTTTCCCTTCAACCAAACCGTTATTAATCGAAAACTTAACTCCCATCGCTTCCAGGCCCTTCAAATGCAAATCAACAGGCCGGCTGCCAATAGCACAGCCCCCGGGCAGGGAAAGTTGAGCCCGGCCATAACGAGCAAGCAGGGGGCCCAGGACAAGAAAGGAAGCACGCATTTTTTGCATAAAGGATTGGGGGGGCTCAGCAGACTGCAGTTTTTCAGGGTGAATAGTGACTATTTCCTGCGCCGGATTGTAATTAACGGTAGCCCCGAGCGAATTCACCAGCGCAAGCATAGTTTGTACATCCAAAAGATCAGGAATTTCTTCCAGGACAACAGACTCATCAACCAGCAGGGATGCTGCAATAACCGGCAGCCCGGCATTTTTTGCCCCTTTTATTCTCACCGATCCACGCAGGGGCACTCCCCCCCGCACATACATTTCATGTGTCATATTCTTTTCCCTTCCCTGATGAATAATCAGCTTATATTATATTAAAAGCTGCAAAGGAACCTTTTTCTATATAGAATGCATAATCCTGCCCGGGCAAAAAAGCAGCGCTTAAATAGTGCAAACGCAACCTTTCGCTTAGGTCAATACAGATCCGGCCCACAGATAATATTAATCAACAGGGCTGCCTAAAACTCGTGCAGACAGCCCCGAATGGGTGAACCGTCCGGAAGTAGAGCTCTTCTGCAAAAGTTATACTGCTATGGTGTTGATCATCGTCATCAGAAAGACCATAGCCAGCAGAGCAACGGATTCAATTACACCAAGCACCAGGACATAGTTGGTAAAACCTTTTCCTGTCTCTGCAAAGGCATCAACTGCGCCGGCTCCGGCAACGCCCTGGAAATAAGCAGACGCACCGATCGCAAGGCCACCAAAAATACCGATTCCCAGGATCACACCACTTTCCAAAAGATGGGCCGATGCCACGATGGTATTCATTAGAATTAAACCATAGAAAGTCTGAGAGAGAGGAAAACCGGTAAAAGCCAACAACATAAATGAAGCAGGTTTATTTTGCATAAATGCTTTTTTCCACGCTCCAATAACGGCCTGACCGGCCGCACCAATACCGAGTGACGAACCAACAGCAGAAATAGCAAGTGCTGCAGCGATACCCATTAATCCATACTCAACCATGTTTATCAGGCTCCTTTTCAATAATGCAATTTATTTCAGTATTTTACTCCTGCACTGGAAAGATGCAATTCCTAACAGTATAACTAAGAAAGTAATAGTTTTCGGTTAAATAGTATCTCTACGAAATCGGAATGGATCATATTCCCGGCCAGACCACTGAATTCCCAAACGGCCCGAGAACTCCAACATTTTCAAGCGAATTCCGTGAACCAGTACTCCCAGGCTGCAGAGGACAAAGTTAAATATATGCCCTACTAAAAGGATCAGCACTCCAAAAATGAATGTGTTGCCGGACAAAAGGTCTCCGGCCATGTTATTAAATGCTCTTGCAATTTCAGCACCGGCCAGACCCATGGCAAAAAGCCGCACATAAGATATAATGTCGCCGAAGGCCGATATAGACCCCAGAACTGTGCTCGGTAAATCTCCAAGACCACCAAGTAACCCTTTTAAAAAGTTACCACTTGGTTTTTGTGAGCCAAAGAGAATGATTAATGCCAACCCAACAATTATTATATTTAAGCTCATGTCAGCTACAAGTCCTCCCGCCCCAAGTGCCTGGTCGAGGTTGAATCTCGCCACCATATCAAGTACCAGGTAAAAGAGACCAAAGTTAATGAGCATCCATCCTACCTGGCCCAGGGCCTGCAGGGAGCGGTTAGCCAGGGCACGCAAAAAATTCCAGACCTGCGCTATGGTAAGGTGAAATATAGCGATGATGAAACACAACAGCATAATAACATCCTGCCCACTTAAAACCTTATAAAATTCACCGGCGGGAGTATAAAAACTGAACCCTTCCGTTAGCTGGCGAATCACCAGCTTTTCCAAAACTGTATCTTTAATCAGCTCAGGACTGCCGAACCAGGAACCGTTTATGCTGCCCCAAATGATCGTGGCCAGGCCAAGAATGGTAAAAAGCACTACTGCCAGTGGAGGTTTCTCTTTTTTAAATTTAGCATAGTAAATCACCAGGCCCAATCCTGCCAGGAAGAAGATGCTTCCATATGCGGCATCCCCGATAATCATGGCAAAAAATACAGTGAAAAAACAAAGAAATACCAGGCTGATGTCCAGTTCTTTGTAGCCGGGGACTGTACCCATGAACTTGAATACAGGTTCAACAATCTGCAACCACCTGGGATTACGGACTAGCGTTGGTACAGATTCGAATGATTCCGGCTCTTTTAGGGCTAGGGCGACTGAATTCTGTCTGGCCCATTTTCGGAGGTTCTCTATCTCATCAGCAGGAAGATATCCAACCAGGGCAGTGAGATTGCCCTCATCTACGGTATTTGCCTTGGCAATCCAATATTGCAGGTTAGAATCCAGTTCTTCCAGGTGAGTATTTAGAGCTGGGGCAAGACCACAATATTTTTGTGCCATACCAGTAAGCTCGCCAATCTTCGCTTCTAATTCATTTTTTTCTGCCCGCATCGCGCTGAGGCTTTGCTCAGGAAGGCTAAACTCTTCATAGTTGTCCAGCGTTACAGATTCACGGGTAAGGTGGGCAAATACCAGCTCTTTTTTATCCTCTTTTAAAATTACCACGTGCCCTTCGAGATCTTCGATATTGTCAATTCTACTTGCGGAAGCTTTATAGATTTTGAGGTGGTAACCTTTGTTAGCAAGAAATTTGACGTCTGAGGGATCAAAATCCCCCCAGCTTTCCAAACCGGTAATCTGCTTTTCTAAAGCCGCCTCCTGCTCCATGGCAGCCTGCAGTTCATCCTTTAGCCTCAGCAATTCCTCTACTGCCTCAGAAACTTCCAGGGAGAGAGGGGGCTGATCGTCCTTGCTTTTGAATGAAATCAAAAAATTATAGGCACTTTCTGCCCTGTTTTTCCTGGCAAGCGCAGCATCAACCTCCGGTGAAGAATACTGAAAGTCTTCAAGGTGAACAAGACCAAGTTCGGCCAGCGCATCCAGAGTTGACTCTTTATCTTTGGTCTGGACGACCATAGACACCTGTTTCATCTCTGCAATCATCGCTTAAGCCTCCCTCACCAGTTTATTTTTTGACAACTTGCCCCGCACAACAGCCGCTGTCTGTTGATCGCCGAGAAAAATATTAATGCGTCGTATATTTTCTGTAGTGTCAGGAATCTTTACCTTTTCAAACAGGTTAACCCGCTGGGTTGTAATTCTTAACTCTTCACCCAATAGGTCCGCCTGTTTATTGAGAATATTAAGTTCCTTATCTGCAGAAAAAAGCTCTTTCAGCTTTTGAACACCTGCATCCACCCAAAGCGGGTAGAACATCAGGTCATAGGGCGTATCTTCATAAATAACCCCTTTAAACACCGGAATATCAACACCGGCTATATTCGTGGTTTCCAGATCCGTCTCTTTCACCTTAACCAACCCGGCAACGTTCAAATTTTCACCAAAAACATGGACCCAGCTCATCAGATCTTCATTGATTCTATCCCGTTGCCGGCTCTTTTCCTTAATTTGCAATTCTACTTGCCGTATCTCCATCTGCAGTAGCTGCTTCTTCAGAACCAGTGTTGGTAAATAGCGTTTAAACCTTTTAAGCTGATCCTTTTGCTTTTTTAATTCACTTTTTGTATATTTAATTTTTGCCATTATCTACACCTTATTATGACAGTATTTATCAATCAGCTCCGACTTCAGTCCTGTTTCTTCAGGCACAAAGCAACCACCTAAAATTTCCCACCCTTTATCCAGGGCGTCTTCCAGGGGTATGTTTACTGAAAGGTCCATCATTTCCTGTTCAAACAACCGCCCATAAGTTAAAAGTTTCTCGTCCCATTCTGACATTTTGAAGCCCATTGATTTCTTCTCCAGGGATTCCTTGTAGGCAGCGTAAAGCTTAATCATACCGTCCATGATAGCACGATGATCATCACGGGTATCGCCATTTACCAGCTGTTTTAACCTGGAAAGAGACCCGAATGGTTCAATCCGCCCATTACGAAGGTAGAACTGCCCTTCAGTAATATATCCAGTATTGTCGGGTACAGGATGGGTAACATCATCTCCGGGCATAGTGGTTACACCAAGAATAGTAATTGATCCGGACCCTTCAAAGTCAACTGCCTTTTCGTAGCGTGATGCCAGCTGGGTGTAAAGGTCTCCGGGATAGCCACGGTTGGAGGGAACCTGTTCCATGGTAATGGCGATTTCCTTCATAGCATCGGCAAAGTTTGTCATATCCGTCAGTAGAACCAAAACCCGCTTATCCTGGATAGCAAACTTCTCCGCCACCGCCAGGGCAATATCGGGAACCAGCAGGGATTCAACAACCGGATCGGATGCTGTATGAACAAAAAAGACTGTTCTGGACATCACCCCGCCCTTTTCCAGGGTATCCTTAAAGTATAGATAATCATCATATTTTAAGCCCATCCCGCCGAGTATAATAATATCAACCTCCGCCTGCAGGGCTATCCGGGCTAAAAGCTCGTTATAAGGTTCTCCCGAAACAGAAAAAATAGGCAATTTCTGTGACTCTACCAGCGAATTAAAAACATCAATCATGGGAATTCCTGTTCGAACCATTCTGCGGGGAATAATCCGCTTGGCGGGGTTAACGGAAGGACCACCAATTTCAACCATTTCATCAGCAAGTTCAGGTCCTCCGTCCCGTGGCCGTCCTGAACCATCAAAAATACGCCCTAATAAGTTCGGAGAAAAAGAAATTTTCATCGGCTCACCCATGAACCGTACTTCATCCCCGGTAGACACCCCACGCCCACCATTGAAAACCTGCAGGGCAACTTCATCGCCCTTCAGGCGGATCACTTCCGCCAAAGATGAGCCATACCTGGTTCCGACAACGGCAAGCTCTTTATAGCGTACTCCTGTTGCTTTTACTG
>Ga0334883_1004006_pt1 | contig 14733 bp, 11 predicted proteins | sample GraSluR1_MG_6_FD_207230 | JGI IMG/M metagenome (GOLD analysis project Ga0334883, IMG submission 207230) | Sludge microbial communities from methane-producing bioreactor in Wageningen University, Netherlands - Granular Sludge_09_05-R1 | ecosystem: Engineered > Bioreactor > Anaerobic >... | reverse complement strand
ATGAAAACTAAACTACTCGGTTGGGTTACCATAGGATTGATGATGGCAACGATAGTGGCGGCCAGCGACGATAGCTCCATCCCCCTGACACTTGGCGTGAGAGAAGATATCGTTGATGAGATTCTTACCAATGCGGCCTTGGCGGGATATTACCCTCAGGAAGTTAAGATATACGATCGACCTTGGGTACCCGAGCCTGGAGTCGAGCTTGTCATCCAATATCTAGATGATGATATAGTGGCTTCTGGCAGGCAGCAGGAGGTCGCAGATGATCTCTATACGATGGCATGGAATGCGTGCGCGGCCCGGCCAGAAACCGTCGACCAGATTTGGGTGGGAGTCACCTGCACCGCGAACCCTAACTTCTTAGCTGGTCACGGATGCGCCTTAGGGCAGAGAATTGGGCACCCACCTTGATCAAAGATCGCTTCAATCGCCGATGATACAGCTTGCATGCCATATAGCTCCATGGCTAAATTATGAAATCGCTGAAGTGTTGTGCTTTTGGAGCTGGGGTATGTGGCTGCTTATCCAGCACGCAGTCAATGTCAGTGAGATACTTCAGGAAGGCGATTTCTAAGCCCAAGGAAAATCAAGTGATAAAAATGAGCCCCCCGGCAGGGGCGGACGCGCCTTGGCGCCCGCCCTCCCGATGGCTTAGCATCCCTCCTTTAAGAGATGATCATCACTCTTTCTTCAGCCACGGCATCATGGCCCGGAGCTCCGCCCCCACCTCTTCTATGAGGTGCTCGGACTCCATCCTCTCCAGGGCCCTCTTGACGGGAAGGCCGGCCTGGGACTCCAGGATCCACTCCCGGGCGAACTCCCCGGTCTGGATCTCCGTCAGGATCTCCCACATCGCCTCCCTCGACTGCTCGTTGATGATCCGGTCGCCCCGGGTGAGGCCGCCGTACTCGGCGGTGTTGGAGACGTTATCCCACATCCGCATCAGGCCGCCCTCGTAGATCAGGTCGACGATCAGCTTCAGCTCGTGGCAGGTCTCGAAGTAGGCGATCTCGGGCTGGTAGCCGGCCCGGATGAGGGTCTCAAAGGAGGCCTTTATAAGCTCTGTAACGCCGCCGCAGAGGTCGACCTGCTCCCCGAAGAGGTCGGTCTCCGTCTCCTCCTGGAAGGTCGTCTCCAGGACCCCGGCCCGGGTCCCGCCGATCCCCTTGGCGTAGGCCATCGCCTTATCGAAGGCGGTGCCGGTGAAGTCCTGCTGGATGGCGACGAGGCACGGCGTTCCTATCCCCTCGACGTAGGTCCTCCGGACCAGGTCGCCGGGCCCCTTCGGCGCCACCATGTAGACGTCGACGTTCTCGGGGGGTATGATCTGAGAGAAGTGGATGTTGAAGCCGTGGGAGAAGCCGAGGGCGTTCCCCTCTTCGAGGTGAGGCTCGATGTCCTTCTTGTAGATCTTCGGGTGGAGCTCGTCGGGGAGGAGGATGTGGATCAGGTCCGCCTCCTTCGCCGCCTCGGGGGTCGTCGTCACCCTGATCCCGTCCGCCTCCGCCCTCTTCCAGGCCTTCGAGCCGGGGACGTCCGCCGCGACGACCTCGAGCCCCGAGTCCCGGAGGTTCTGGGCCTGGGCGTGCCCCTGGCTTCCGTACCCGATGATGGCGATCGTCTTCCCCTTCAGGACGCCCAGGTCGGCGTCCCCGTCGTGGTATATCTTTGCCATTTTCTGTAGTCCTCCCTATCTTGAGAAGTCCTCTTCTGAGAATCCATTACGCATTAAATATAAACTTGATCTGGTTCGTGATTGATGATCGATGATCCGTCCGGTCCCCTGGGGGAGACCCTCTGTTCGGCCCGGGTCCGATGAGGGCCGGGCCGAACCGATCAGGGGTTCACCACCTTCGCTCCCCTGATCATCGAGACCTTCCCGGTCCGGGCCATCTCCTTGATCCCGAACTGGCGGAGGAGCCGGACCATCGCCTCGACCTTGTCCTGGCTCCCCGTCACCTCGATTATCATCGATCGGGGAGATACGTCGATGATCTTCGCCCGGAAGACGCTGACGATCTGCATGATCTCGCTTCTGTCCTCCTTCTTCGCCGCGACCTTTATCATCGCCAGCTCTCGCTCCACCGACTCCGCAGGGTCGAGCTCGCTGACCCGGATGACGTTTATCAGCTTGTTCAGCTGCTTTGTCACCTGCTCGAGGACGACCTCGTCTCCGTCGACGGTGATCGTCATCCTGGAGTAGTCGGGGTTGTCCGTCGCCCCGACGGTGAGGCTGTCGATGTTGAAGCCGCGCCTGCTGAAGAGCCCCGCTATCCTCACCAGGACGCCGGGCCTGTTCTCGACGATGAGGGCTATGGTATGGAGCACCTTCACCCCTCCAGCTCCAGAATCTCCGCGGCAGCCGATCCTGCATACGCCTTCCTGGTCGTGCCAGGCTGGTCCGCCCTCTCCAGCTCCAGGATCTCGGATAGGGAGGCCCCCGCCGGGACCATCGGCGAGACCTTCTCGTCGGGGGATATGATGACGTCGACGACGGTAACCACCTCTGAATCGATCGCCTCCTTCAGCACACCCTCCAGCTCCGAGGGCTTCGTCGCCCGCAGGCCCAGGGCCCCGTACGCCTCGGCGACCTTGACGAAGTCGGGGACCCGGTGGAGGGTGGTGCTGGAGAACCTCTTCTCGTAGAAGAGGTCCTGCCACTGCCGGACCATCCCCAGGACGCCGTTGTTGAGGATGATCACCTTGACGGCGACCTCGTTGACCACGGCCGTCGCCAGCTCCTGGATGTTCATCTGGAAGCTCCCGTCCCCGGCTATGTCGAATACATCTGCATCGGGGCAGCCGAGCTTCGCCCCGATCGCCGCCGGAAATCCGTACCCCATCGTCCCCAGCCCCCCGGAGGATATGAACCTCCGGGGATCCTTGTGGGTGAAGAACTGGGCTGCCCACATCTGGTTCTGGCCGACCTCCGTCACGATGACCGCCTCGGGGCAGAGCTCGTAGAGGGTCTCCAGGACCGCCTGGGGCTTGATCGTCTCGGAGTCCTTGGCATAGCCGAGGGGATGTTCTCCCTTCCAGCCGGAAATCTTGTCGTTCCAGGGGCTCCAGGGCTTATCCTCCACGGCCTTGGCCAGCTCCGTTAGGGCGGACTTGGCGTCCCCGACGACCGGTATGTCCACCCGGACGTTCTTGCCGATCTCGGCGGGGTCGACGTCGACGTGGATCACCCTCGCCTGGGGGGCGAAGCTCGCCACCTTTCCTGTGACCCGGTCGTCGAAGCGCGCCCCCACGGCCAGGATCAGGTCCGCCTCCTGGACGGCGTAGTTGGCGTACTTCGTCCCGTGCATCCCCAGCATCCCCAGGGAGAGGGGATGGTCTTCGGGGAAGCAGCCGATCCCCATCAGGGTCGTCGTCACCGGGGCCTTGATCTTCTCAGAAAGCCGGAGGAGCTCACGATGGCCGTCGGAGTACTTGACCCCGCCTCCAACGTAGATGACGGGCCTCTCCGCCTCCATCAGGGCTTTCGCCGCCTTCCTGATCTGGAGGTGGTGGACCTTCAGGTTGGGGCTGTAGCCCGGAAGGTTGATCTCCGGATACTTGAACTCCACCTCGTCGGCGGTGACGTCCCGGGGAAGGTCGATGAGGACGGGGCCGGGCCTTCCGGTCCGGGCGATGTAGAACGCCTCCCTGAAGACCCGGGGGATCTCCTTCGCATCCTTGACGAGGTAGCTGTGCTTGGTCACCGGCATAGTGATCCCGGTGATATCTGCCTCCTGGAAGGCGTCCCTTCCGATGAGGTTCGTCGGGACCTGGCCGGTCATCGCCACCATCGGCACCGAGTCCATGTAGGCGGTGGCTATCCCCGTCACCAGGTTCGTGGCGCCGGGCCCCGAGGTCGCAAGGCATACCCCGACGCGGCCCGTAGCCCTCGCGTATCCGTCGGCGGCGTGGGCCGCCGCCTGCTCATGCCTGACGAGAATGTGCCTGATATCCGAATCGTAAATGGCGTCATAGAGGGGCAGAAGCACCCCGCCCGGAAGCCCGAAGATGATCTCGACCCCCTCGAGCTTCAGGCACTCCAGGATGGCTTCGGCCCCGCTCATCTTACCCATCTATCCGTCCTCCTCAAGTTGCATCAGCCTGTTGATCCCTTCCAAGACGGCCTCCACGGAGGCCATGATGATGTCCGCTCCCGCCCCCCGGGCCGTTATGGTCCGGTCGCCCATCGCCATCGTAACCCAGACCTCGACGAGGGCGTTCGTACCGCCGGTGACGGCGTCGACGTGGTACTCCTCGAGCCTCACGTCCCTCACCCCGGAGATGGCCCGGCGGATGGCGTTGATCGCCGCGTCCACCGGCCCGACCCCCGTCCCCGCCTCCAGGATCTCCGACCCGTTGACTATGATCCTGACGCTGGCGGTAGGAATGGCATGGTTTCCGCTGACGATGGTGAACTCGTTCAGCTTCACCTTCGGCTCCTTCTGGATCGATAGGACGATCTCCGCGATCGTCTGAAGGTCGGCGTCGGTGACCCGTTTCCCCTTGTCCCCCAGCTCCTTGACCCGGGAGAGGATCTCGGCGAGCTCGCCCTCGGTGGACTCGATCCCCAGCTCCCTCAGGGCCAGCTCGACGGAGCTTCGGCCGGCGTGCTTTCCGAGGACGATCCTCCTCTTCCTCCCCACCGCCTCGGGGTGGATCGGCTCGTAGGTCGACGTATCAGCGAGGAGGCCGTGGACGTGGATCCCCGCCTCGTGGGTGAAGGCGTTCTCCCCGACGATGGCCTTGTTGGGGGCGACCGGAATTCCCGTAAGCCTGCTGACGAGGCGGGAGAGGGAGTAGAGCTCCTGACACTGGATCTCCGTCTTTATGCCGTAGAGGGACTCCAGGGTCATCACCACCTCTTCGAGGCTGGTGTTCCCGCCCCGCTCTCCGATGCCGTTGACGGTGACGTGGGCCATGGAGGCCCCGCCCCGCAAGGCGGCGACGGTATTCGCCGTAGCGAGGCCGAAGTCGTCGTGACAGTGGACGCTCACCGGCACTGGAAGCTCCGATAGCCGCGAGAAGACCTCGAAGGCCTTCTCCGCGACTAAAACCCCCACGGTGTCGCAGTAGCAGAGCCGATCGGCTCCGGCGTCGATCCCCGCCCGATAGAGGGCAGTTAGATACCCCTCGTCGGCGCGGCTTGCGTCCTCGCCGGAGAGCTCTACGACGAGACCGTGGCCCTTGGCGTACTCGGTCACCTCCACCGCCGCCCTCATAACCCCCTCCCGGTCGGACCGGAGCTTGCACCGGATGTGAAGGTCCGAGACCGGCACCACCAGGTGGATGGAGTCGACATCACAATTGAGGGCTAGGTCCACGTCGCCGGTCCGCGCCCGGACGTAGCTGCAGACCTCGGCCCGGAGCCCCTCCTCGGCCACCGCCTTCATGGCCCTCCTCTCGCCTTCGGAGGTGACGGCGGAGCCCGCCTCGATGACGTCGAGGCCGAGGGCGTCCAGTTGCCGGGCGATGCTCACCTTCTCCTCCAGGGTCAGGGAGACCCCGGGGGTCTGTTCACCGTCCCGAAGCGTCGTGTCCAGGAGACGAACTCTACCAAATAAAGCGATCCCACGCATTCATATTCCATCACCAAACTGAGACCACAAAAATATGGTCGATCTCCCACCAAGGGGTTTTTTATAGTTGATAAAGCTGACGACGGAAGACCGCCGACGTCGGCCGGGATCTTCCTGTAACCGGACGCCGATGGAAGGAAAGATTTATCACTCCCGGGGGGCCATTAATCGCCTTCAGCCATAGGACAGCTCGATAGATAGGGGTTCAAAGGTCGGGGTCGGGTGCAAAAATGGGGTCAAGCGCAAAGACGGGATCAGAGGCGGAGCTGAGGGGTGCGGAGACGTCGGGGGAGCTGGAGGTCGCGGAGCTCCTCCTCACGGCGGAGATATACAACCGATCCGAGAACCTGACCGAGGACGACCTCCCGCCGAAGATCAGGAAACACTACTTCGATCCCGTGACGAGAAAGGTGAAGCGGCCGATCTACGTCACCGAGGGGGACGTCCAGGAGATCTTCGGCCTCGGCAGCGTCCGGGAAGCGGCGAGGAGCCTGCCCTTCGTCGACCGGGAGGGGATCCGCGACCAGCTGAGGCTCACCGTCTTCGACCTGGGGGCGAGGTGGTTCGTCAAGCGCGACTCCCTGGAGCGGATCAGGTCCAACCCCACCCTCGCCTATTTCTACGAGAACTACGACTCCCTCGACGTCAGCTACGCCGAGGCGAGGAAGAGAAACCAGCCTCTACTGACTGATCGGGAGTGGATCCAGTCGAAGATCCGGGAGATGGAGGCGAAGGTCGAAGAGGCGGACGAGATCCTGAAGCTCGTCAGGATCAAGGCCCCCGAAGACGTCCGGGACCGGATCGAGGACCTGGTATTAACGAAGGACCAGGTGACGGAGATCGAGAAGGCGGCCAAGGCCCTGGAGCACCGCGATTACCTGAGAGAGGTGGGGCTCTACGACATCGGAAAGCTCCTCTTCGTCGGGCCTCCGGGGACGGGGAAGACCTCCACCGCCATGGCCCTCTCAGGGAAGTTCGGCCTCCCCCTGGTGGAGGTCCGCCTCTCGATGGTGACGAGCCAGTACCTCGGGGAGACCAGCAAGAACATCGACAAGGTCTTCGACCTCGCGAAGACCCTCAGCCCCTGTATCCTCTTCATCGACGAGTTCGACTTCGTAGCCAAGACCAGGACCTCCGATGAGCACGGCGCCATCAAGAGGGCTGTCAACACCCTCCTCAAGGCGATCGACGACGTCAGCCTGGTGGAGGACGGGGTCCTCCTCATCGCCGCCACAAACCACCCCCAGCTCCTCGACTACGCCGCATGGAGGAGGTTTGACAAGGTGGTGAGCTTCCCCCTCCCCGACGAGGAGATGAGGCGGAGGATCTTCGGGAAGGTCCTGGGGAGGATGGACGCCCGGGTCGACCCCGAGGTCCTGGCCGAGAGGACGGAGGGGTACTCCGGCTCCGACATCCGGCTGGTGGTGAGGGAGGCGGTCCTCAACGCCCTCCTCGCGGACAGGAGGTCCATCGACCAGGAGGATATGCTCCGGGCGATCACCGAGTTCGATCGTCGGATCACCGAACACCGGGGGAGCGCCGCCCCATGAGAGTGACCCTCCTGGGGACCGGAGACGCCATAGGCACCCCGAAGATAGGGTGCCGGTGCCCGGCCTGCACCGACGCCCTCTGCGGCGGTAAAAGCAGAAGGCTCAGGTTCTCGATCCTGGTGGAGAACGGCCGCGGCAAGGTCCTGATCGACACGAGCCCCGACCTCCGGTGGCAGCTGATCCGGACCGGGATCAGCCGGGTGGACGGGGTGATCTGGACCCACGCCCACTACGACCACTACGCCGGATTCGGCGACTTCCACCGGGTCCAGAACAGGGTTCCCGCCTACGGCCTGAAGGAGACGATGGACTACATTTTGAACTACCTGTACTTCATGAGGCCGAGGCGGAACGTCGTCGAGATGGGGGTCCCCTTCGAGGTCGCCGGGATGGAGTTCACCCTCTTCGAGGTGAACCACCCCCCCATCTGCGAGGCGGCGGGGGTCGTCGTCCGGGAGGGGAATAAGAAGCTGGTGGTGACGGGAGATACGACCCTCCAGATCCCCGAGGCGAGCCTCGACCTGATGAGGAACGCCGACCTCCTGGTCGCCGACGCCATAACCCCCCCGGGATACGCCCTCACCAAGCACATGAACTCGGAGGAGGCGGTGGGCCTGGGCCGGGAGCTCGCGGCGAAAGAGGTGGTTCTGACCCACATCAGCCACCTCTTCCCCCCCCACGAGATCGCCGCCAAGAGGTGGCCCCTCGGCTACGACATGATGGCGATAGAGCTCTGAATCGAAAGTTGTTTATCTTTTGGATCCCCGCGATGCTATCATGGGGGGTATCTCCGCTTCTGGAAGCCTATCGGCCCTATTTGGCGCCCTCCTCCTCCTCCTCTCGGTCCCATCGGGGGGGGAGGGGTTCGTCTGGGATCGTGACTTTGGGGGGCTCCTGGAGATCCCCCCCATCCGGAATAGCGGGGTCGCGGTTGGGCCGGAGCCCGCCCCGGCCGGAAACCTATCCGATGGGGCCGGTGGAGGGAGGGTGCCCACCTCAGAGCTTTCGGCGGCCATCGAAGCCCTCTTTACCGCCTCAGGGCGCCCGGAGGGCGGAGCCGACGGCCGGACCGAAGCTCCCGGCTTCTCCTTCGTCCTCCCCCCCGGATGGACGGCGACCCCCCGGGGGGACCAGGTCTGCGGAAACCTCACCCTGGAGGGGGGCTGCTCCCTCGCGACGGTCGGCTGGTTCGAGGATCCGGGGATCGACCCCGAGGCCCTTCTCCGGCAGGTGGGGAGGGCCTATAGGAGCGAAGCCCTTAGGTTCTCCGTCCTCGAGGTGGAGCCGGGTAGGTCAATCGTCGTCGACGGCCAGAGGGCCTCGGCCCTGAACGTCTTCTACATGTACGGCGGCCGGGATTCCCAGAAGCGGATCGTCGCCTGGCCTTCGCCGAGGTCGGGGCGGTTCTTCTTCGCCTCCTTCTGGTCCTGCACCGAGGGGTGGGAGGAGAACCTGGGGGCGTTCGAGGCGTTCCTCGAGAGCTTCCGGGACGAGGGGTCCGAGGGATACGTAGAGCTGGAGCCGAGAAACGCCACCTTCGACGGCTGGGGGTCGGTCCTCTCGGAGACCCTCCGATCCCATCACTTCGAGGGGGTGGAGGCCGCCCCCGCCCCGGAGGTGGAGGTGAAGGTGACGTTGACCGCCCATCGGGTGGCCGACAGGGTCGACCACCTCGCCTCCGAGGAGATCGTCTCATCGACCCGGTCAGCCCTCCCGGCAAGGGAGGCGGCCCTCGAAAGCCTCCTCCTCGATCGGGGGTACCAGGCCGCCATCCTCCGGGGGGGCGGCTCCTTCTGGGTGGTGGTCCTGGGGCCCGAAGGGGGATGGCAGGCGATCTCCTCCTCCGGGGCGGGGGGTCGCGAGGTGGGGAGCCTCGTCGGCCCCGAGGATCTCGGATGGTACAGGGGGCTGGTGGTCGCCCTGCCGGAGGCCGTCGAAAGAAGCGAGGCCCTCGTCGTCCAGGACTGCGACCCGCCCCGGCTCCTCCGCCTCGACCCCAGGGCCGAGGTGAACCTCACCTGGATCCTGGGGCTGGAGGGGCTCCTTCACCGGTTCAGCTACTCCTCCGATGGGGCAGACCCAGGTTCCTTGGCGAAGGCCCAGGTCTGCTGGGCGCTCCTCGAAAGGGAGGGGCACGACGCCCTCCTGATGAGGGGTTGTGAGGGCCATCCCCTCCACCCCCGGATGTGGGTGATCGTCCGCCATCCGGGGTCGGGGCACGTGGCGGTGGACCCGGAGGCTGCCGGGGATCGGGGGCTGGGGGAGATCGTCTCGGGGGCGGAGTGGTTCGATGGGGTCGGCTACGAGACGAGCCTCCAGTACTCCTGCCTCCACCCGGAAGAGGGGCTGGCCATCGATCCGGGGGCCGTCAAGACGCAGGCCACCTGATGATCCCCCATATCTTTAACCACCCGGCAACCCCTACGGAGAGATCGTGACCTCCGCCGGAACCACTGGAAGCCGTCGTCTGACCCCCGAAGAGCGGGAAAGGCTCCTCTCCGCCCTCAGCTCCGAGGGGGACAGGATCATGCTCCGGATCCTCCTGGAGACAGGCCGCCCCCTGGAAGATCTCCTGAGGGCGAGGTTCTCCGACCTCGACCCCCGTCGGGGGGTCCTCCGGTTAGGGAGCCGCGGAAGAGAAGGCTGCGGCAGCGGAGGGGGAGGGACGGGTTTTGACCGGGATCGCGAGGAGCTCTCCCTATCCCCGGAGCTTCTGGCGGCGGCGTCCGCCTATGGCGAGAAGAACCCCGGCAAAACCTACCTCTTCGAGGGGAGGTGCGGAAAGCCCGTCGGCCCCAAGTGGATCCGCTGCGCCATCGAGCCGACCGCCGAGAGGCTAGGCCTCGGCGAGATCTTCCGCGGGCGGGGGCCTGGGGCTCCCCCGAGGTCGGGCCGCCTGGAGGAGGGGTCAGTCGGCCCTTCGGCGGCGGGCCAGGGCTATGACCCCACCGGCGGCGGCAAGCCCAGACCCCAGGAGGATCGCCGCCCCGTCCAGGTGGAGGATGAGGAAGAGGCAGGTCAGGATCCCCAGGACCGGGAGGACGGGGACCCAGCCGACGGCCAGAGGGACCCGGAAGGGGCGGGGCCGGTCGGGATCTCTCCGCCTCAGGGCTATCAGGCTTCCGTTGATGACGATGAAGGTCAGAAAGAGGATGAAGTCGTTGGCGCTGGCGACGAAGGCGATCTCCCCGGAGAAGGCGAAGGCGATCGAGAGGAGCGTGACGGCGACGATCGCCGCCATCGGCGTCCTCCTCCCCGGATGGACCCGGCCGAGGACGGTCGGTAACGACGCGGCCTCGGCCATCCCGTAGGCTATCCTGGATGCGGCGAGGAGCATCAGGAGGACGGTGTTGGCGGTGGCGAATAAGGCGATGGCCGAGATGACGACGAAGGCCTCCGGCCCCAGGGCCTCGGCCGCCACCTCGGCGAAGGGGGCGGATGAGGCGGCCAAAACCTCCCAGGGGACGACGGAGACGACGCTGAGGGCCACCAGGATGTAGAGGATGATGGTGATGGCGAGGGCAGCGATCAGGGCGAGGGGCATATTCCTCTCGGGGTTTTTCGTCTCCTCCGAGAGCTTCACCATCTCCTCAAATCCCATGTAGGCGAAGAAGATGAGGGCCGCCGCCTCGAAGACCCCGGTGAGGCCGCCGGGCATCTGGAGGTAGTCGACGCTCCCGAGATGCGGGATCCCGACGTAGATGACGATCAAAAGCCCCGCCGTCTCGATGAGGGTGAATACGATGGCAAACCAGGCCGAGAGCTTCACCCCCCAGAGGAGGATCATCGATAGGGCGAGGATCAGCAGGACCGCCGATGGTAGGATCGGCGCTCCCGTCAGGGCCTCGAAGTAGCCTCCGAAGCCGAGGGCGACGGTGGAGGCTCCGATGACCCCGCTGAAGATGATCAGCCATCCGACGACGAAGGCGAGTCTTTTGCCGAAGGCGCGGTCCGTATACTCGTACTCGGCGCTGGCCCTGGGGAAGATCGAGGAGAGCTCGGCGTAGCTGAGGCCGGTGAAGATGGCGATCAGCGCCGCCAGGGCGAAGGCGATCCATACGGAGTTTCCGGCAAGCTCCGCCGCCTTCCCGATTAGGGCGTATATCCCGGCCCCCAGGATGATCCCGACCCCGGAGAGGGTCACCTCGAAGAGCCCCAGTTCCCGCTTCAGCTCAGTCCTCTCGGATCTGCTCATGGCGCTTGAACCCCCCCGGGAGTTTCAGCCCCGCCCCCTTATATGAAATTTCCTCAGTTCCGGACAGGGATCGAGGATCGAAGGTCCTTTATCCAGAGGATGATATAAGAGGATGCTGAGATGGCCAGGAACATCCCCGACCGCCCCGAGAACTTCCGAGAGCTGGTGGAGTTCTACCTCATCGACTACCAGACCCCCCTGGGCAAGGGGATCGACGTCTCCATCATCTTCCTGAACCTCCTCGTCTGCGCCATCTTCGTCCTCGACACCTACGAGATCTCCGAAGGGACGAGGTCCTTCCTGTGGAGGCTGGAGGTCGCAGTCGTCGGCCTCTTCGTCCTCGAGTACCTCGCCCGCCTCTACGCCGCCCCCGATCGGCGAAGGCAGATCTCAGACGTCTACAGCGTCATCGACCTCGTGGCGATCCTCCCCACCCTCTTCCAGGCGGTCCTCCCCCTCTTCGGCCTCACCCTCAACATCGCCTTCGTCAAGACGATCCGGGTCTTCAAGGTCTTAAGGATCTTCAGGTTCCTCCGGTTCCTCGCCGTCCCCCACCTCCTCTTCGGGAGGATCTCCCTGGAGATGGTGAAGCTGGTCCGGCTGATGACGACGATTTTGATCCTCTTCTTCATCGGCTCGGGGCTCTTCTTCCACGTCGAAAGCCCCACGAACCCCGGGGTCTCCAACTTTGGGGACGCCTTCTACTTCACAGTGGTGGCCCTGACGACCGTCGGCTTCGGGGACGTCACTCCCTCCACCGATGCAGGAAGACTGGTGACGATCCTGATGATCCTCTCCGGGATCATCCTCATCCCCTGGGAGGCGAGCAAGATCGTCAAGGAGTGGGTCCTGATCACCAGGAAGACGAGCACCCTCTGCCCCCTCTGCGGCCTTGAGGAGCACGAGGTCGACGCCTTCTACTGCAGGCGGTGCGGCCATCGCCTCTACCACCAGCAGATCTCCGAGGCCGGCGAAGAAGGCGAGGCCTGACCTTGTCCAAGGGCAGGGGGCCGCCGAAGGGGAGGAGATGGAGGAGCCGGCGGAGCCCGCCGGGGGAGGGAATCATGGCTCTTATTTCGCGAATGTAATCCCCCTCCCGGACCGGGGAAGGGGAGGGCAGATCTTTCTATTTAAGGACGATCTGAGATTTTATTCCCCTGGATCATGGCTTCAGTCCATTAAACGCCCGATTACAGCGTCATAGGACGGGGAAAGAGCATTTCCGGGACATTCTGCCTAAAAGCCAAATAAAAAGAGTAATTCGGATTTTGATAAGATAACCAGGGATAATATGGCTTTTTTCGAGGCTCAAACCCTCGGATCAACAGGTTTATCTACCTGATATAGATATCAGCGGGTTGGTAAACACATGACCGCGAATGACTTCGCAAACCACCTTGATAGTTATAATTCAAGGGTATTACCTGGATTCAGACCATCAAAGCAGGTATTATCCAGCTTGAGCCAGAAAATAGACGAATTCGGAGCATTAGATCCGATGAAGCCGGTCATATCCATGATCACACCTCTCTTCAGGAGAGGTGAGGCAAATGTTTGATTCAGCCTCCATTTCCAGCGGCAAAACCGATTTTATAGCCGAATCCTCCGACGATAAGCCTCCACAACGGGCCGAGACCGTCCACGAGCTCCTGGCCCGCCTCGGAGGCGACATGGAGGAGATCGACCGGGTGAAAAAGGTCTACCCGATGAAGATCAGCAGCCATTTCCTCGCCTTAATCCAGGAGAAGGGCGACCCCATCTGGAAGCAGGCGGTCCCGTCCGCGGAGGAGCTCTCCGACTTCCGGAACGTGGCAGACCCCCTCTCCGAGGGGAGGGACACCAAGGTCCCCGGCCTCATCCACCGGTACCCCGACCGGGTCCTCCTGATGATCAGCTCCAAGTGCGCCATGTACTGCAGGTTCTGTACGCGAAAGCGGTCCGTCGGAAGGGTCGAACAGACCCCCATGCAGCAGATCTTCCAGGGGATCGAGTACATCCGGGGCCACCCCGAAGTTAGGGACGTCCTCCTCAGCGGCGGCGATCCTCTCCTCCGGTCCAACCGGGAGCTGGATATCATCCTCCGGGAGCTGAGGTCGATACCCCACGTCGAGATCATCAGAATTGGGAGCCGGGTCCCCTCGGTGATGCCGGAGCGGGTGACTCCGAGGCTCGTCAAGGTCCTCAAGAAGTACCACCCCCTCTACATGAACCTCCACTTCGAGCACCCCAGGGAGATCAACCCCGATAGCGAGCGGGCCCTCAAGCTCCTGGCGGACGCCGGAATCCCCCTGGGGTCCCAGACCGTCCTCCTCCGGGGGATCAACGACGACCCCGAGGTGATGAAGGAGCTGATGCAGAAGCTCGTCAAGAACCGGGTGAGGCCCTACTACATCTACCTCTGCGATCTGGTGAAGGGGGTCGAGCACTTCAGGACCACCCTCCAGGCGGGCTTCGACGTCATCTGTCACCTCCAGGGCCACACCTCCGGCCTCTGCGTCCCCCACCTGATCATCGACTCGCCGGGCGGCGGCAAGATCCCGATACTGCCGCCGGACTACCTCCTGGCCACCGATGAGGAGAAGGCGGTCATATCCAACTACAAGGGCGAGGTCTACGAGTACCCCAACCCGAGGATCTGAGATGAAAGTCGCCCTCACCTGCAACATTCTCCCCTCTGACTACAGCCGGGAGTCGGGGGACGACACCTTCGCCGAGTTCGACGCCCCCTCGACGGTGGAGGCGATCAGGTCGGCGCTGCTGAACTACTGCGACTCCGTCGAGGTCGTCGAGGCGGACGAGGAGGCGTACGAGAGGCTCCGCCGCGGCGATTTCGACTTCGCCTTCAACATCGCCGAGGGGATCCGGGGGGAGGCGAGGGAGGCCCAGATCCCAGCGATGCTGGAGATGCTGGGGATCCCCTACTCCGGCTCCGGGGTCACCACCCTCGCCATCACCCTGGACAAGAGGAGGACGAAGGAGGTCCTCCTGGCCAACGGGATCCGAACCCCGCGGTTCCAGCTTTTGAGGAGGGGCGATGAGCTGAGGCCAGACCTCGATTTTCCCCTCTTCTTGAAGCCGAACGGTGAGGGGTCGAGCCGGGGGATCACCGCCAGGTCCCTGGTGAGGGAGGTGGAGGAGCTGGAGGCGGTGGTTGGCGAGATGGTGGCGAAGTACCGCCAGCCCGTCCTCGTCGAGGAGTACCTGACCGGAAGGGAGTTCACGGTGGGGCTCCTCGGAAACCCGCCCGAGGTCCTTCCCGTCGTCGAGGTCGGCTTTGAGGGCCTCCCCGCGGGAGCGCCGAGGTTCGACTGCTACGAGGTGAAGTGGATCTACGACTCCCTGGAGGCCGGGTTCGACACCACCGTCTGCCCCGCCGACTTGGACGAGGACCTCCGATCCAGGATCG
>Ga0334883_1004004_pt1 | contig 14737 bp, 5 predicted proteins | sample GraSluR1_MG_6_FD_207230 | JGI IMG/M metagenome (GOLD analysis project Ga0334883, IMG submission 207230) | Sludge microbial communities from methane-producing bioreactor in Wageningen University, Netherlands - Granular Sludge_09_05-R1 | ecosystem: Engineered > Bioreactor > Anaerobic > Unclassified... | reverse complement strand
CTAACAGCCAATAGCCAACAGCCAAAAAAAAGATAGTGCAATAAAAAATAAATGAGCTGTTTTAGTTAAAACGTGCTAACAGCCAAAATCCAACAGATTTTGTAAAATACATTCGACGAAGTCACAGACTTCGCCGAGCGGCAGGATAAAGCATTTTCATTTGTTTAAGCATAATTGAGCCAATAGCTAACAGCCAATAGCTAACAGCCAATAGCCAACAGCCAAAAAAAATCCCCCGCCAGCGATTGCCAACGGGGAGATTTTTGGGGGATGAACTACGATGGAATTAGTCCTCCAGTTCTTCTTTCTGGTTTTTCCAGTATTGATATACCTTGCGAGTGCCATAAGCAGCACCTAAAGTGAGCAGCACGGCAATACCCGAACCTATGGGAGTAGAACCTCCAACAGGGCCACCGCCTGCGTTGGGATCTTCGGGAGGTGGTGGCGGGCCTTGTGCCAGCAAGGCTGTGCTTGAAAGGAGTAAAACTGTGCTTAAACTGAGTTGAGCTATTATCTTTTTCATGGATATCATGTTTTTAGCGGATGAATACTTTGTTTGTGAAAACCTGATTACCTGCAATGATGCGTGCTACCAACACATGCTGGTTGGTGCGAACGCTAATGATTTCAGGGTTACTCAAATTATGCTCTCCCTGATAAATCATTTTGCCTTGCAGATCGATGAGTTGAAGGGCGACTTTGTCGCCGGTTAATGCCGGTATGCTCACATAAACCTTGTCATCGTAGCTCCAGATCAGATGCCCGGCAACCGTTTGTTCATCCAGGCCAACAACACCTTTGAAGTGCAGCCTGAAGCGCAACGGATCATTTTCGGTGGCATGGGTAAAGCTGTATTCCTGCTGTTCGCGCAGATTGATCATCTGACCGGTGAGCAGGTCTTCGAGATAGATTTCGGCCAGCGGGCTAAAGCTTTCGAGATTAGTAAAGTTAAAGCTGACTTCATTTTCTGTTGACAGCTCAAAGCCGATGGGAATCACTATGGTTTCATCCCGATAGGGGAGGGTATTGATGCTTAGTTCGGTGCCTTCCTCACTTAAACTGAAAAGCTGTGGAGCCTCACCATCAGATCGCATTTTTGGTGCATCGCGGTTACCTTCAAAAGCCGGACTGGCTTCTGCATTGAACTGAACAAGCAATTCGTCGCTCAAATCATTTGCAGCAGCATGAAGCCTGAGCATCTCTGCTATCTGCACAGGTTCTTTCAGGAAATTGTTGACCGAATGTGTGCGAGCCGAATTTTTGATCGTCAATGAGCCAGTACCAGCGTTACTTGCCTGAACAAAGAACGACTGCCCGACAGGAATGATATTACTTACCTCGTTGGTGCCACTACCGGCATCTCTGACGTAAGCACCGTAATTTCCGGCATCCCGGTTGTAAATCCAGATGGTTCCGAACAGATTACTCTCCGTGAAACCACCATCGGCATTCCAGTCGATAGCCGAAGGATAGGGGTTGGGCACCAGATTGTATCCGCCTTCGTAGTATGAACCATTATATACGGATGCCGCAGCTGGTGTTGCAGTAACAAAGTCGCCACTCATCAATGCACCTTCAAAATCGTAGGTAGTATTGTTGCCAGTGAACCAAATCATATAACCCTGGTTGTTGGTGATAGCGATTTCTGGATCTTCCCCAACGCCATCCCAGGTTTGATTTGTTGCATTAAATTGATACAGATAGGAATGCATGAATAATCCGGCTGTAAGTGTTCCGTTGATTGGCACACTCACCAAATGATAGCCACCACCGTTGATGTGACGTTGGATAGTGGCAGGAACATCTGCCGAGCTGTGGATGAGCGAGCCGGTGCCACTTGCATCGGATTGCAAAAGCAAAGCAGCAGCACCAGCCTTGTTCGTCAGCGTGTTATTGACTGTAAGGTTCTGTAAGGGTGGAATTGTGATACCTGCTTCTTTTTCTATGATCATTGATTCTGCCACGAGTGCCTCGTCAAGCTGTGCAGTGCCGCTAATCCTGATATTACGACCATTGGGGATGGCCGAAGCATACCAATTGGAGAGATCTGAAATGGCACCATTGCCCGAAAACTCAACATATGAAAACAGGTCTTCAATAATTTCGCCCGGCGTAATGTTTCGGCGTCTGTTAGGATCGTTGTCCCATTCGCCATTACCCCAGCCTGTGTTCTTAAACAGTTTGTATTCGTATTGAAGCTCCGAGAGATTCAATACATTGATCCAGGTATTAGTAGGGCCAAGTCTGCTAAACAAGGCATTACTATTGGTGCCCGGTTCGCTCCAGGCGGGAGTAATCAGGGTGCCCGACAGATAAACAACATCTGTTTCTGCATCAAAGCCTGCTGCTAACGACATATCAGCCAGGAAAGCAACCTTATTATAATCTGTAATAAGAATATCATCAATATTAAGCCTCCTATTGGAGCTGCCTGTTTCTGTAGCTCTTTTGATTCTGATTCTGACATTCCCGTCAATGTTCACTTTTTCGTGGAAGGTTTGCACTTCATCACTTGCCGGGGAAGTGAAAGTGCTGCCAATCTGTATCCAGTCAGAGCCCGCATTGGTGCTGTATTCTACTTTCCAGTCCACCTGTGCATCTGTGCCATAACGCCGGTAGTTAAAGTAAATACTTCCTATGCCGCCAGCTTTGTCCTGGAGCATCGTCATGGCTGAGGCTCCATAGCCTCTCATCCTTACAGATCTGATACCGGTTTTGTAATCATTATAATCTGTTCCAATCAAAGCTTCTGTTAAATTCCATTCCACATTGCTGATGGTGACAGTTCCAGAAGCATAAGCTGTTTTTGTTTCTCCGTCGCCCTCTAAGCCGGCATAGTAATAGGGAGGGCCAGCTGTTGTAGTGGCGGATTCCTGGGGCACGGTACCATCAGTTTTAAAATTGATAGTTGATCCAACACCGTTGTAAGGGAATATTTTGAAGTAATAGGTTGTAGCAACATCGAGGCCGCCAAAGCTAGTGTTTTGAATTGTGGAGCCTACGTTTTTAACCAATAAGGCATCCGCCTCAGCCGTGCCGTCAACCGGATCGCTGATGTCGCCAAATCCAACAGCACTTCCTTTGATCAGGTAGTAGGCTGCATCAGAGTCAGTCCAGGACAGACTGATTTGAGTTTCAGAATCGACTGTTATGGCAAGATTTGAGACATGATTTGCCGGTTCGCTTGTAACAGGCTGCTCTTCGGTTATCTTGTCTTCAGCCAGGTAGAAATCATTTCCACTCCAGCTAAAGGAAGTATTATCACTGGCATCGATCCATATTTCACCGGTAGTGGTTGTAAAGGTTGGATTGGCACTGAAGTTTTCAAAGGCTTTCTGATATTTGGTTGTGCCATCCTGCGAAAATCGGGCCTGATACTCTATTTCACTGTTTGCATCCGCAACCTCAATGGTTGTTTTCCACCATTCCAGGTCATTATCGTAGGTCATGGTTGCTGCTCCTGACCAGCCGTTAAAGGGCCCCCAAATTTGTGGGTCATGCGGGTTATTGTTCATCCAATCCGGGCCTCTGAAATAGAAGGTGATGAGTTCCTGAAAGATGTTTATGTTATCTATTTCCCAGTCGCGGTAGCTTCCTGGTTCATAACGGTATTTGAATCCCAGATATAACTGACCCGAAATTGCTGATAAGTCAATGTCACCGGAATTGGTAAAGGTATAGTCTCCGGTGGCTGGCTGTGTAAAGGCAAGTTCTGTCCAGTTAGCGTTATTTGGGTTGCCAATTCCATTATAATCAGTTGAATAATATAGTTTTAAATAATTATTGGCATCGTCTGAGCCGTATTGGTAGGCTGTTTCAAAATTCATGGTAATGGTAGTATAGTCATCCGCATTGATACCTGGGAGGATTAGCCAGTCTTCTTCTGTATCGCCGGAGCCATAGCCATTTAACCTTGCGAAGCCATTGCCCCCATAAGAAGACCAAGTCCAGTTTTTGGTATCGCCTGATACGCTATAGGTATAACAATCGCCCAAATCAGCATCGAAGGTTTCTGAATAGGGCAAGCTGGTGGTTTGAGGTGTAAAATCATTGATATTTACATCATCAATCAGCCACCAATAGCCACCACCGCCGGCATAATTGAAGCGGAATTGTACACTAGAATTTCCTGCAAGCGCACTGATATCAACGCTTTGAGTTCCTTCGACTACAAGATGAGCTGTGTTGGGGAAATCATAAGACCACAATTCCTGAACATTAGTACTAAAGCCATCGTTGCTAGCCTCAAGCTTAAGGCTCATATTTGGATATTGAGGATCATAATCCTGGCCAATTTGTCTGGCTTTGTGTTCAAAAGTAAAAAACAAGTCAGTAAGCCCTGTTAAATCAAATACCGGTGAATACAAAGCGGCTTCATTGGGATTTGGGCCAATGTATTCTTCATAAAGATTATTCAGCATCACATAGCCATTATCCGCTGTGGCAGATTCAATCTGTCCGCCATACTGTGCTCCCTGATCGGTCCATACAAAGTTTTTGTGTCCGGTTGTGGCAACACTGTACCAGCCTTGCATAGTGCCATCAAAATCGAAAGAATGGTCAGGCGATAGTGCAGTGGGAGAGAAGTAGTTGTTTGTGGCCAGGAGTGCAGCATGAGCATTAAGTCGTCCGGTTCCTAATTTACCGATATAGCCCGGATTTTCGGTATAATGATCGTCAGTTGTTTCTTTCAGAATTTGATAGACATCTGCATTTTTCAGGGTTACGCCATTGCGACGGGCATAGGAAACAACCAAAGCAGCAACCCCTGAAACATGCGGGCAGGCCATGGAGGTGCCTTGCATGTAAACATATCCGTTTTCTGTATAGGTACTGGCCACACCGGCTGCAGCTATTACATTTGTTTCTCCTCCTGGTGCAGAAATATCAATATAGTCGCCATAATTGCTGTAATAACTTCTCTCATCCCGATTGTTGGTAGCAGCAACTGATAAGGTTCCTGAATAATAACCCGGGTAATAGTGATCATCGTCGTTGTCGTTTGCGGCTGCAAAAATGGTTATTCCCCCATCCAATACATCTCCTCCTCCATTAGCATTGAAATAGTCAATTGCATCAAGCACCAGGTAATTATAATTTCCGGGAGGGCTGGTTCCCCAGCTGTTTTGTGAAATGGCTGCCCCATTGTCGGCAGCATAAATCATGGCTTCTGCAAAACCGCCACCCACATCTCCTCCTTCAACAGCTTTAAAAACCTGACAGCTCATCAAACGCACCCCGTCATTGCTGCCACTGCCTCCTGCCACACCAGCCACACCGGTTGTATTATTGGTTTCAGCAGCTACTGTACCGGCCACATGCGTTCCATGTGAATGTGGAATAATCGTGCTGTTATCATCCACAAAATTGTATCCAACACCACTCCATATATTGCCGGCCAGATCTTCGTGATCGGTTTGGATGCCACCATCAATAATAGCTACGATCACATCGCTATGGCCTTTTTCAATATCCCAGGCATCAAAGAGGCTGATGTCTTTTCCGGCTGTGCCACCATTCTCACCAGTGTTGTTATAGTGCCATTGGGCATTAAGGTATGTATCGTTAGGGGTGTAGCGATCAACAATGACATTGGAAGGCAGCATCCCGGGTACAATATCCTCACTATTTTCGGTGCTGGCTTTTTGTGCGTATAAAACCTTTTTATAAAGGGGTTCAGCCAGTTCGATAGCCGGATTGGATTGAAAAGCCTCCACAGCTGTTACAATGTTGGCTGCTTCATCCAGTTTTACTTCAAACCACAGATGAAAGCCCCAGGCTTGATGTCGTTGTTTAAATTGAGTGGATTTCTGATTACTACTGTAAACCGTTTGAATGATCTGTTTATACTCGCTTGCCAGATATTGCTGGTTCAACACATCTAATTCTGGCAAACCTGTTTTAATGTACTGGTTTTTGTCCAGTGAAAATCCGCTTTGTACCAGATTGGAATATTCAGCCTTAAACTTGACATAGATTTTCCCGGCTTCATAATCGGCAGCTGTCAGTGATTTAAGACTGACCGGAGGTCGTTCGCCCCGTATTACTGTGTGTTCGTCAGTTAGTTCCGAAGCATTAAGCAGATCCCAAGCAACAAAAATGGCACAAAATGCTATACTGAGTAAGATTTTTTTCATAAGATTGGAATTTGGTTTTGTCTATTAATTGTGTGGTAAAATAGTTTCACAAGTTTGTATTTCGCAGCTGATTATATGATTTGATGCCATGATCAAGTTGGGTATTGGTGTTGGCTTTCTCCATGAGGAAGACTCATCGAAACCTCAAAGGTAAAAACTCAGGTTTAAAAACACAAAAAATTTGACAGATATTTTAGTGATCAAGGTTTTTAGATCAAATATTTCAATGAACTGTAAAGATTTGTGGTGATTTCATGTGAACATCCTGCAGCAGGTTCTATCCAATTCCTAACAACTTAAATTCTATCAATGTGTTAGGTGTTTTTCAGCGGACCCGACAATCGTTCTATTAAGGATTACGATTACATTGGATTGGCAAATGATTTAGTATTGGCCACGCGAATTGGGAAAAAAAAATCTCCCGTCGGCTGGTGCCAAGGGGAGATTTTAATGTTTTCAGTTTAATACAGCACTATTCTTCCAGCTTGTTTTGCTGCCAGTTTTTGTAGATTTTTCCTCCGCCATAGGCAGCACCCAGTGCCAATAAAATGCCCAGACCACCGCCAATGGGAGCTCCACCTCCTTCATTGGCCGGCTGATTGGTGCTCCCGCCATGTCCTCCGGGAGGTGGCGGAGGTGCTCCTTGTGCCAGAATGTCAACACTTACAAAAACTAAACTCATTATGAACAAGGCTGTTACGATAATTTTCTTCATGATTTGTATCTTTTTTATGGTTATTGTACATTGATTTTTACGGTACGGCTTTCGCTGGCGTTGTTGAGCCTTACGATATACACACCGGCAGGCAGTTCCAGTGGCAGTGCCTGCAAACCTCCGCTATTCAGCGACTGCCTGGCCACCAAACGGCCCTGTAGGTCGTAAACGGCCAGCTGTGCCTGCTCCAGACTGTTATTTACGTACAAGCGGTTGTCCACCATATACACCTGCAAAGTGGGTGCCTGCTCCTGCTCACCAATGCCTACTACACCAAAGTGAAGGAGGAAACGGTTGGGGTTAGCATCCTTTGCGGAGAAAAACTGATAAACTGAATTTTCATTAATATCTGTGATTGCTCCAGTTTCTTTATCGGACAATTTAACATTGGTATATAACTGGTCATCAAAAGTGAATCTCAGTTCATACTGACCATCAATACCTGCTCCAAAATAAAGAGGAATTGTAGTTCCGACAGGTAAATCTTGTAGGAAACTGATAGCATAATTTTTGTTTTCTTTAGGTAAGTACAAAGATGGAGCACTCTCAACAAAGCTAAACATCTTTAAAGCGCCACCAGTACTAGTTTCATGCCCCGTTTCAATAACCACTTCGTCCTTACCGTAATTATCTTCTGAGCTAACTATTACCCTTAATTGAGTGCTGTTATTATCACCGTTCTTCAACCAGCTAGAAGCATTGTTATGAACTCTGACATCATTTGTCATGCTTATAGATCCTGCAGTTTCTGCTGTTACAAAAAAGCCCTGCATAGGAGGAATGTATCGGGTAACAGAATTAGTTCCAAAATCTGAAACAGAACCAGAATTATAAACACCATAATTGTTTTCTGTCGGATTCCAGATATACATATTATAATGTGGATTTTCTAGCGTATTGGTATTAACTAAATCACCTCTAGTCCAGCCCGAGACAGCCTTCCAATCGATAGATGAAGGGTAAGGATTTCCCGCAAGATTTATACCGATATAGTCACCGGTTGTTTGCACTTTGGAAAGGGAAAAGGATTGACTTCCAGTATTGGGTGTCCCGGTAAATGATTTTGTAAAACCATTGGCGTAGTAGGAAACCATATAACCCTTTCCTTCAACAAAGGTATTATCTCCATTGGCTGTGGTCCAGGTGGGTGGAGTGGTTGAATTTTTATAATTCACCCATTCACTCGTAGGTTCATAATAGCAATAAAAATCTTCATCAGCAGTGAAGGTTGCCGGAACAAACTCGTTTTGAATAGTTTGATCAGTTACCGGGGAAGACAACAAATGCCAGTCCCAATTGCTGCCACCAAAATAGCGTTGAGAGGTGATACTGCCTGAAACGGTGCTAATGGTCTTCAATGATCCTGTGCCGGTGTTGTCTGATTTTATTGTTACAGTTCCACTATTGGAAAAAGCTCCGTTTACTGTCAGGGATTTGCCGGGTTCAATATTTACTATTCCGCCTTCATCAACTGTTAAAGAAGCAACTGTTACATCATCTCCATTAATTTTTAATGTGGCACCGTTTTGAACAGTTACGGCACTTGAGGCAATGCTGCCTTGGAGTTCGAGGGTGCCGGCTTCAACAGTAGTACCTCCCTCAAATAATGCATTTCCCGTTATTATAACAAGTGTATTACTCTTAATAGCCAATCCACCGGTTCCTGATAACCCACCAGAAATAGTTAAAGATTTTTCCTCACCTCCCCAAACATCAGTCCAATGACCATTATTGGTTATTAGTAAATTGAAAACTAAATTTCCAGTAACAGGGTTAAGTTCAGTAGTGACATGATATGCCAACGGTGCATTGAGAATATGTGTCCCACTACTTTGGTTTTCAATTTTAGCCCCCTCACGGCGCATATCAATGCCATTAGTTCCGTTTATAGTTCGAGGCGAATTATTTTGAAATAAAATCTGGTAAACGTTATACCAACTCTCATTAAGCTCCATGGAAGTTTGGTAATCATTATCGAAATGTATAATATGTCCTGAACCATCATCATAACAATCAGGTCTACCGCGCGCTTCATTTGAAGTCCAACCATTATACCACCATGGATAAGCATTTGATTGTCCATGTTCTCCACACGGATTATCTCCCTGTTGCCATTCTCCAGAGTTTGGACCATCTGTTCGCCAATAAACATCAACTTGTCCATAGATACTATAACCCAAACCCATTACTACTAAAAAAGCTAAAACCTTCTTCATAACCCAAATTTTTAATTGTTTATAATTCTTTTTTCTACGCCTAAAATTAGCAATATTTTAAATATTGTCATGTTAAAACTTAATTTTTAATTACCTGACAATCAGCTTGTCGGTAAGCACTTGCTGGCCATTGCGCTGCATCAGCACATAGGTGCCGGGGCTTAAGTTGTGGATAGGTATTTGTACAGATTCCGCTTTGGCTTGGCGTTCCAGCAGCAGCTGCCCGTGCAGGTTGTAGAGGCGGAGGGTGCTTCCGGCGGCCTTTTCAATCCTTATCCATTCCTGTGCCGGATTGGGATAAAATTGTATGCCGCGTTTTGCCGGCTGCTCGTTGATATTACTCAAATCACGTTCCAGCTCAAAAGTGAGCTGCAGGTTTTGGCTTAAACTGCCCGTGCTGCTCTGGCTCAGCCACCCATTCTTCCCGGCAGTGATGGTGTATGCTTCATTCATAGCTAAAAAGCCGGCTTCGCCCTGGACATCGGTCTGGCGTACTACCGCATTGTTGTAGCTGATCGTCACCTCCTCCAGCGGCAGACCGGTCTCTTTGTCAAGCACGGATATGCTTACCTCAAAAAATGGTTTTGGCATGGGTTCGGAGGTGAACACATAATAGTCGCCGGGGCCGAAGCTCAGGTTCATATTCACCTCATTTACTACCAGTTCTTCACCGGTAAAATAATTGTACCAGCTACCTGGTTTGGTAAAGTCGGGGCTCATCTCAAAGCTGCTCACACCCATATTGGCAGCCACTACCACATCCATGCTGCTGTGGGTGATCCAGATTCGTTTACCATCACCTTGCAGGTTCTTGCTAAAGGTTCCCATCCTAAAGGCATCGCTTTTGCGCAGTGCTGCCATTCCTGAGGCAACACGACTCAACTGCTCGCGGGCAGGCTGGTACAGGTAGTCCCAGCGCGGTGGCTTGGGTGCCAGGCGGTCGTTGCCGTAAAAGATGCTGTAGTCGTAGCCCACTTCCTGAAACTGCCACAGCATCTTGGGGCCTGGCACGCTGAGGAAGAGCACCATGGCCTGTTCCTGATGACGGATGGCGGTGAGGGTGTCTTTCAGGTTGTAGTTGTCGTTGCTGTTGCCGTATTGCAGTGCTTCAGACATCATGCGTTCTTCGTCGTGGTTTTCCATATAGTCGATCAGGTTGGGGTAGTTCCAGCCGCGCTCGCCATGGTAGGCCCACGAAAAGTCGGAGGCATCGCTCCAGCCCATCGCCAGTTGCTTGTATGTGTTGTGCATCCCGCTCCAGAGCAACATGCCGGTATTGGCCAGCACAGTTTCTTCATCGTTGTTGGCCAGATGCTCCAGTATCACATAGGTGTTGGGGTTCACGGATTTGATGTGGTTGTAATAGTCGGTGAGTATGTCGATACGGCTCTGGTCGTAGTTGCTCCAGGTGCCAACGTCGTCACCACTCCAGGTTTGGGTAAGGCCTTTCGACAAATCGAGTCGGAAGCCGTCCACCTTGAATTCGGTGAGCCAATGGGCAAACACCTCCTTAAAAAATTCGCGCGTGGCGGTGCTTTCGTGGTTAAAGTCGTAGCCAACGCTAAAAGGGTGTGGGGATTGTGGGTTGAACCAGGGATTTTGTGGAGTGGGTTGTCCGTAATCACCCGCCTCGGGATTGAAATACATTTGCACCATAGGATTTTGTCCGAAGGCATGGTTGGGCACGATATCGAGTATCACAGCCATATCCCTTTCGTGGGCGGCATCCACAAAGGCTTTATAGGCAGCTTTGGTGCCGTAATATTTGTCGGTGGCAAAGAAGAAGTTAGGGGCATAACCCCAGCTCTCGTTGCCGTCGAATTCTATCACCGGCATCAGCTGTACGGCATTCACGCCGAGTGTTTTCAGGTAGTCGAGCTTTTCGGTGGCCGCCAGGATGTTTTGTGCCTCATCAAAGTCGCGCAACAGCAGCTCGTAGATCAGCAGGTCGCTTTGTGTTTCGTTTAAGGCAGACGGTGTAAAATTGGTCACCTGCCAGTCGTATGCCGGCTGGTTGGTCTGGAACACGCTCACCACACCAATTGTTTTATCAAAAGGATAGGGCTTCAGGTCGGGGTAGGTAGTGTCGGGTATCCACCGATCGTTCCAAGGGTCTAGCACTTTTTCGGACCAGGCATCAGCCAGTTTCATTTGTCCGTCGATATAGTATTGATAGGCATATTCCTTGCCGCTGGTGAGTCCATCGAGGATCACCCAGTAATGCTTTCCGTCGGGGGTGCGTTTCATATAGTTGTCGTCGTTGGGCAGCCAGTTGCTGTATTCACCGATGGCAAAGGCAAATTGTTTGAGGCCTGCTGGGTCGGGCAGTACGAGGGCCGCGGATGTATTACTCAAGTAGTTCACCCCATTTTTGAGACCATCGGGCAGTTCTTCTATTTGTACAGCCGGACGCAGGTAGATCTGCACTGAGTCGCGAACGATGGCATTTCCGTTGGTAGCCAAAGCCCGCAGCCAGTGGGCACCGGGTTCCAGCTCCTGCAGCAGCAGCGGAAAGGAGATGCTTTGGGCATTTTCCTGTCCGAGCAATTCATCATCCACATACAGACTGATGCTGGTATTTTCCATGGCTTCCACGCATACGGGTAGCACACTATTGGGGCTCACCAGGGGTTTCTTACGGTTGGGACTGATGATCTTCACTTGCAGCGAGAGGGGATACACCTCCACAAAGATGTCGGAGCCATCGGCATTTTTTTGTTCGGGATAATAGCCATCGGGTGTTTCTTCGCCTCCGCGAAAGACAAAGGCCAGCTGTTCAACTGTTTCGGAGGCCGGCACTCCATAATAACTTTCAATGTCGTTGATGGTAAGGCTGTAGAGGTTGTCTTCGAGGCGTTCCATTTTGGTTTCAGGGGTGTTTTGGCCCCAGTCGGTCTTCACGTGTTTCCAGTCGGAGGAGTTGGTGCTCTCGCTGGTGATGAGACCGGTATGCACATACACTTCGCCTTCGTAGTCGAATAATCCGCCATTGCCATAAGCGGCATTAAAAAAGATTGTCACAGACTGCGACATCAGCGGGAAGGCAGGTTCTGTACTTACCAGATTTTCATATCCGCCACAGTCGAAGCTTTGATCAACGATATAGCTGAAGTTGGCACCGCCGTTGTTGTTGAGCCGCAGCGTATAGAAATCGGGATCGGCTGAAGGGTCATCAAGCACCGAGCTGAATACATAATACTGCACTTCGGTCTGACTGGCTTGTCCGGGAATGGTGGCAGTGGCCTGTGTACCATTCACGTTTAGGCTGATTACAGAAGCAATGGCCCAGTTGTCGGTGCTATAGCGCAAAAAGAGTTTCTCGCTTTCTGAAGGCGTGGCAGAAAGGCTCACGCTGATCGTCACAGGCTGCTGTGAAGTGACCAATACAGGTTCCTGTTGCAGCGATACAAAGCTCACCGGCTCTACAGCTGTTTCCATGAAGATGGCAGTGGTGTTTTCGTAGCCGTTGTCGCGCCATACGACAGTGTACCAGTAGTTTTGTTGTAGCACGATACTGTTGTCGGGATCGGAAGGCGTGCCATAAGTTAAGCTGCTTTCGTTATTGGCCACAACATTTTCGTTGCCGGCCCATTGATTGCCCCATGGATCTCCAAAGGAAGTGCTTACAAACTTAAACTGCTGTGCTCCGCTTTCGCCAGTATGCTGGAAGGTGGTGGTCCAGCGTGGGGTACCTCCGGTTGCTTTTTGCAGCTCAAAAGGCCCGCCCATATTGGGGGTGTTGTTCCATTCGTTCCAGCTTCCGGGCATGCGCAGCCCGTCGGGCTCGTAGATCTGCGCTGTGAGTGAGAAACTCATCAGCAGGACGAAAAAGCTGAACAGAAAGCTGATTTGTCTGATGTTAAAAATCTTCATAGTGTAATTGCTTAGCTGATGTTGATTGCATAACAGCTCCTGAGCTTTTTGGTAAATGACCTTTTTAAGCTCAGGACTGATATACGCTTATCAGTTTTATTGTTTGATAAATTTCAGTTGTTGTATGTTGTCAGTCTGCCTGATCTCTAGCACAAAAATACCAGCTGCCAGCTCTGATAGTGAGATACTTTCACCCGGGGTGATTGTTCCGTCTTTCACTATTTGTCCACTTAAATCCTTGATTTGATAATCTGTTGGTGCATCCAGGCCATTAAGCCTTAGGTGATTTTGTGCTGGATTAGGATAGAGACTATACGCTGGTTTGATTTCTGCCAGACTAACATAAGTGATCACATAAGTTGTATCACCTGTGATAGTGCCATCGGGGGCGATATTCACTTCCAGATTTGGTCCTTCGATCAGCCAGATGCCATCCGGCGTACCATCATCCTCTATCACGCCCCATTCGTATGATCCCGGCAATATGTCGGGGGTGAGTGTCCATTCGTTGCCGTTTTGCTGCATGGCGATGGTTTCCCAGTTGGTCATTTCGCCTTTGAGTTTGATATTGGAATACAATCCGGTAGCATCAGTCACGGTGAAGGTAACGGGATAGCTCACTACCTCATTTACTACGATCAGCTGTCCGGAAACATAGTTTTCTCCATCCCAGAAGCCACCACCTCCCTCGGCATAGCCGCCATACACGAAATCCTGATCGAGGTACTGGAAGCGGGAGGCATAGTAATAGGTTCCTTCTTCGGTGAGGGCAGCCCCCAGATTGGTCATAAACTCATCGTTATTTCCCACGGCTTGACCAAAGTCGGCAGCAATCCAATTGGTCCAGCCGGCAGGGTCGCTATCTTCATCCGACCAGCCAATCCAGCTCTGCAAACCTGCCGTGGCAGTACCACTACCCGTAGTATTTTCAATCCAGGCCTGTGCATAAGTGATGAACTCCTCTCCGGGTTCTATCACACCATCAGGAGGCCATTGCAGGTTAGCCCATCCGATTACAGGATTTGAAATAGCCGGGATGACATAAGTTATATCACCCGAAACCGTTCCGTCACCAGCGATGGTCACAGACAAATTTGGTCCGACGATCAGCCAGATGCCATCATCCGAACCATCATTTTCAATGGCTCCCCATTCGTAGGTTCCGGCAAATATGTCCAGCGAAAGCGTCCAGGTGAAGTCAGGCCCTTCCGTCATGGGAACCGTTTCCCAATTGGTCATTTCGCCTTTGAATTCAATGGCCTGATACGATTCTGTTTCATCAATAATGGTAAAGAGCACGGGGAAAGTCTCAATGACTTCTGCTACCGTAAGTACGCCAGACACATTATTTGTTCCGTCCCAGAAACCGCCATCAAAACCACCATACACATAATCCTGCTCCAGGTATTTAAAGCGGGAGGCGTAATAGAAAGTGCCTTCGGCAGTCATTTCAGCCCCCAAATCCAGCACAAACTCATCGTTGTTTCCTTGTGCAGAGCTGAAATCAGCTACTAACCAGTTGGTCCAGGTGGAGGGGTCAGTATCCTCCGATGAATAGCCAATCCATGCTTGCAGATCGGCTGTTGCTGTTCCTGAACCTGTGATGCCTTCAATCCAGGCTTGTGCGTAAACGTTAAATTGCTGCATTGGTTCAATATTTCCCGAAGCCGGCCATTGCAGGTTAGCCCATCCGATTACAGGATTTGAAATAGCCGGGATGACATAAGTTATATCACCCGAAACCGTTCCGTCACCAGCGATGGTCACAGACAAATTTGGTCCGACGATCAGCCAGA
>Ga0334883_1004002_pt1 | contig 14742 bp, 6 predicted proteins | sample GraSluR1_MG_6_FD_207230 | JGI IMG/M metagenome (GOLD analysis project Ga0334883, IMG submission 207230) | Sludge microbial communities from methane-producing bioreactor in Wageningen University, Netherlands - Granular Sludge_09_05-R1 | ecosystem: Engineered > Bioreactor > Anaerobic > Unclassified... | reverse complement strand
TGGTCCTGCTGCTGCCCCTGGCCGCGACGGCCCTTCGAGCCGATCGGCCCGCGCCAGAGGACTCCGCCGCAGGGCGGAAACTCGGAGGCGCGCGGTCGGTCGGCGCGCCGCTGGCCGCCGCCGCGCTGGCCGTCGTGCCCGCCGTACTTTGGTGCGTTCACGTGATGCGCACGGCCGCCCCCGACCGCCCTCTCGCCGACCGCGTGTACTGGAGTCTCCAGGGAAGCGCCGACGGCCACCGCCCCCCCGACCCTTTGCTCGCCGATCCCGACTTCTACCGGCAGATGCTCGACGACCTGACGGGGGTGACGTTGACCCCGATCGGTTTCGGGCTCCTGCTGGCGGGTTTTCTGAATCGGCGATGGCGCCGGTACGGGCCCTGGCTGCTGGCGATGGCGATTCTCGTGGCGCTGCTGCCGCGCAAGTTCTACGCCATGAACTACTACGGCATGGTGCTGCTCCCGCCGCTGTGCATCCTGGTCGGACTGGGCTGCCAGGTCGTCTGGCAGGGCGTGCGCCCGGGACGCAAGGCGACCGCCGGTCTGCTGCTGGCGGCCGCCGCGCTCTCGTTGCGTTACGCGGCGCGCCCGGCCTTCGTCACACCGCACGACGACCGGGCCGTCGTCGCGGCCGGCCGGGCGATTCAGCAGCGAACCGCCGAGGGCGAGCCCGTCGTCACCATGCACGGGGCGTGCATCGACCTTTTGTATTACTGCAACCGGCCGGGCTGGAACCTCGAACCCGACGTTCCCGACCCGCACGCCGTCCTCGACGCCCATCGCCGCCAAGGCGCCCGCTACCTCGTCGTGGCGGGCGCCCAGGCGTCGACCGAGCGGCCCGGCTGGCTGGATTCCGATTCGCTCGTCGTCGTCGGCGACGGATTCGGCATCTATGCGCTCGACCGCCGACCAGGGGGACGGGCGCGCTGATGGGCGAACGAGGAGGCGCCGAGGGCATCTCGGCGCGACGCTCGGCGCGCCTGGCCTCGTTGCTTCTCTTGGGGAAAAAAATGCCCCGCGCGACGAAATCCGCCCGAAATGCCCTTGACCCGTTCTGGCGGTCCCGGTATTTATCCCGCTCTCTTCTACCGAAATCCTGAAGAACCATTCTACGAGCGAACCACCGTAGGCGCACCTGTCCGTCGCGCGCGGAATGCGCGTCGACGCGCCGGCCGGAGGGCGACCGCGCCCCGAGGTCGGCATGTCGTCCGCGTCCGCCCGGCGTTTGGAGTTGAACGATTCAGAGTCCGTCCCGTCCGTCAGGGAATCGTGCGAGTCTCGAAAGGAGAATCGTGTTGAAAGCGACCGCAAGAATCCTCATCGGCCTGATCTCAGTCGCCCTGGGTCTCTGGCTCGCCCCGTGCTTCGGCGACCCGGGGTCGACTGGCAGCGCCACCTTTCCGACCAACGCAGCGTCGGGGTCTTCCGGCGGCGACCGCGCGGCGTCGAATCGTCGACAGTGCGACGATCTGCTCGCGCGGGCTCGCCAAGCCCTGGCCGAAAACGACCTGAACGCCGCCGAGTCGCTGGTCTCCCGGGCTGAGGCGTTGGGAGTCAGCTACGGCACGTTTTACCCGGGAGAGACGCCGGCCAAGGTTCGGCGCGATTTGGAGCGGCAACTCAAGGCCGCGGGAAGGGCGCCAGCCCAGCCCGGCCGGTTCTTCTCGCCCTTGTCGGTCGGCAGCGGCACCGAGCCGGTGACCGATCCCTTTGCCGCTCGCCGCGAGGCTTTGCCGGCGACCGGCTCGGCGCAGGGCATTACTCCCTTGCCTCCCGTCGCCGGTGGCGATCGCCTTCAGAGCGATCAGCACCTGCTGGCGGCCCGCCGGGCGCTGGCCGAAGGCGACGTGCGCCGCGCTTGGGACGACCTTTCGAAGGCAAAGCGGCTTGCGGTTCCCTACGGTCCTCGCGACGACGGGCCCGCCAAGGTCGAGTCGCTGATTCAGGCTTACGACGACCTCATGGCTCAGAAGTCGTCGCGGGGCAACACCGAGGCCTTCAGCCGGCAGTACGCTCGCATCCTCATGGATCAGGCCGAGGGGCTGCTTCGCTACCGCGACTACGACAAGGCGGAATACCTGGCCCGTCTGGCCGCGGGGCAACGCGTGAATTTCACTCCCTACGAACCGAGCCCCCAGCAACTTCTCGAACGAATCGCCCAAGAGCGACGCCCGGCCCCGGCGGCCTACCCGACGGCGGGAGCCTCGTCGGCGTCGCCGCCGTCGATGGCCGCCAAGCAGCATGCGGCCGGATTGCTCAAGCAGGCCCGCGCCGCCCTGGCGGCGGGCGATCTGCGTGCCGCGGAGAGTCTCGCCCGCCAGGTTGAGCAGATGAACCTGCCCCCCTCGTCGTTCGCCTTGGGAGAGGATCGGCCCGACCTCGTGCTTGTCGACGTTCAGAAAGCCGCGGTGCGAACCGGTTCGTCGGTTGTGCCCGCCAGCGACACGGTCGTGACGGCCGCCGGCGAGTCGCCCTACGACCGGCAGGCGTCGAGGGCCCTGTACGATCCCGCCCGGGATTCGAGTCACAACACCTGGGCAAACACGCAGCAGCCGGCAGGCTCGATGATCGACGAGACGTCCGCCGGCCAGCAGCGCCTCCTGCAGCAGGTCGCCATGGACGTGGCGCACCAGGAAGGCGAGGCCAAAGCCCTTCGGGAAACCGACCCCATGGGCGCCCTGGCCCTGCTCGAGCAGACGCGCCGCAAGGTCGAGGCGTCGGGGCTCGAACCCGGCGCTCGGGACCGCTTGTTGGGGAGGCTCGATCGAAGCCTGGCCGACATGCAGCAGTACATCGACGCGAACCGCGCCCGAATCGATCTGGACGAGAAGAACCAGCACGTTCGCCAGCAGATCGAGCGCGAGCAGCAGTTGAGCCTCGAGGTCTCCGACAAGCTGGCCTCGCTGGTCGAGGAGTTCAACCAGTTGATGCGCGAGGAGCGATTCGCCGAGGCCGAGGTCGTGGCACGCCGCGCCGCGGAACTCGATCCCAGGAATCCCCTGACGCAGCAACTGGTGCTCAACGCGAAGTTCGTGCGCCGCTACCAGGCGAACTGGGACCTTCAGCAACAGAAGGACGAGAACTTCTGGAAGACCCTGGCCTCGGTCGATCGCTCGGCCGTGCCCTTCGACGACTCGGTGCCGATGGTCTTCCCCGACGCCCGGGAATGGGAGCAGATGACGATCCGGCGCCGCGAGTGGCTCAGCGAGGGCGGCCGGCGCCGCTCGGAGCGGGAGATCGAGATCGAGCAGAAGCTCAAGACGCCCGTCCTGCTGCAGTTCCAGAACGCGCCGCTGAGCCAGGTGATGGACTACCTGGCTCGCATGGCGGCCGTGAACATGCACCTCGATCCCGAGGGGCTCGCCCAGGAAGGCATCTCGACGGAAGACCCGGTCACGATCAATCTCAGCCAGGAGATCTCCCTGCAAAGCGCCTTGAACCTGATTCTCGAGCCCAGGCACCTGGGATACGTGATCAAGGACGAGGTGCTCAAGATCACCAGCGAGCAGCTCCGTGAGGGAACGGTCTACGCCTACGTCTATAACGTGGCCGACCTGGTGATTCCCATTCCCAACTTCGTGCCCAGCTCGGGTATGGGGTTGGCCGCGGCCTACAACAACGCCATGAGCAGCGTCGGCTTCGGCGCCAGTGGCCCCTTCGGCGGCAGCGCCGCGCCCCTGGCCGTGCTCGCCTCGCGCGACGGGTCCCGGAACTCCGCCATGGTCAGCCCCTCCGTGCTGGCCCAAATGCCCACCAGTCCGGCGGGCACCTCGTCGAGCACGATGCCCATGGGGTTCGGCCCGGGCGGGCTGGGCGGTGCGGCCATGGCCGATTTCGACAGCCTGATCGACCTGATCACCACGACCGTCCAGCCGACCACCTGGGACGACGTCGGCGGGGCGGGCTCCATCGCCCCCTTCGAAACGAACCTGAGCCTGGTGATCAGCCAGACCCAGGACGTCCACGACGAGATCGCCGATCTGCTCCAGCAGTTGCGACGGCTCCAGGACCTTCAGGTCACGATCGAGGTGCGCTTCATCACCCTCAACGACAACTTCTTCGAGCGGATCGGCGTCGACTTCGACTTCGACATCGACGACGACATCGACCGGCCCTTCCAGGTCTTCGGCCGGCGCGTCGAGGGAGAAGACGACGACGACGATGACGTTACCTTGGAGCCGAGGCGAGACACGAGGGACGTCGACCACGATCGAAGCGTGGTCGTGGGCTTGCAGCAGCCGGGGGTCTTCTCGGCCGACCTCGACATCCCCTTCACGCAGGGAAGCTACAGCCTGGCCGTGCCCCAGTTCGGCGGATTCGACGCCACGGCCGGAGCCTCCCTCGGCTTTGCCATCCTCAGCGACATTGAAGCCTTCTTCTTCATCAATGCCGCCCAGGGCGATCGCCGCAGCAACGTGCTCCAGGCGCCCAAGGTCACGCTGTTCAACGGGCAGCAGGCCATGGTCTCCGACACGTCCCAGAGCCCCTTCGTGATCAGCGTGATCCCGGTGGTGGGCGACTTCGCCGCGGCGCAGCAGCCGGTGATCGTCGTCCTCAACGAGGGGACCCATCTGACCGTCCAGGCCGTCGTCTCCGACGACCGCCGGTTCGTCCGGCTGACCGTCGTGCCCTTCTTCAGCCAGATCGGCGACGTGCGAACCTTCACCTTCGAGGGATCGGAGACCACCACCGCCAGCTCGTCGCAAGAAGGGAACCAGACGGATCCCGACGACAACACGAAGAAGAGCGATACGTCGACCGTGTCCCGACGGGGCACCACGGTCCAGTTGCCGACCTTCTCGTACATCACCGTGACGACCACGGTGAGCGTCCCCGACGGCGGCACGGTCTTGCTGGGCGGCATCAAGCGGCTCAGCGAGGGACGCAACGAGTTCGGCGTGCCCATGCTCAACAAGCTGCCGTACATCAACCGGCTGTTCAAGAACGTGGGAATCGGCCGCGAAACCCAAAGCCTGATGATGATGGTCACGCCGCGGATCATCATCCAGGAAGAGGAAGAAGAGGCTCTGGGCATCGTCACTCGGTAGCCGAGACCTGCCCTCCGCTTCGGAAAGCTCCGGGGCCGTCGCCCGCCCATTCGGCTGGCGACGGCCCCTTTTTTGTTGCGGTCGCGCCGCCTCCCGTCTCCTGGTGCTTTCGACTCGCTTGCCGTTTTCGGTGGGAGTTTTTCGATCTGGCACCGGATCGGGGTCGGCACTAGAATAGGCCGCCCAATTGCCCCCCCATTGGAGGAACATCATGGCCACCGTGTCGACCTCCGACCGACCGGACCTGGCGGGTCGAGCCTTCGAGGATCGCGCTTTCCGGCAGAAGCCCCTTCCCGCCGCATCGCCGGCTTGGTATCGGAGCCGGCGGGCGGTGCTCGCCTGCGCGGGCCTCGCCGGATTGGTGCTTCTTTGGTTTGCGCCCTGGTTCGTGGCCCACAGCCCGTTGTTGAACTGGGCGCTGGGCGCCCTGGGCCCCGAGCTGAACGGCACACTGCATATCGGTTCGGCCTCGCTAGGCTGGTTCTCGCCGGTGCGGCTCTACGCCGTCGAAATCTGCGACGCCCAGGGCGATCCGCTGCTCCAAGCCCCGCTGGTCCGGGGCGACCGGTCGCTTTTATCGATCCTGTGGGACGCGTCGGACGGTGGCAGTCTGCGATTCGAGCAATCGACGCTGCGAATCGAGGTCCGTCGCGACGGCAGCAACCTGGAGGACGTGCTCGCGCCCTATCTTGTGGCCGGCGACGAGCCGACGGCGTTGAACGTCGAGCTGAACCTGGCCGGTGGCAAGGCTCTGGTGCGCGACGCGTTCACGGCGGAGACCTGGCAGATCGACAACTTCCATCTGGCAATCGGCCCGGTGGACGAAACGCCCGGCTCGTTGCGGTTCCGCAGTTCGGGCACGGTGGCCGACGGTCGTCGGCCGGGCCGGTTCCTCATCGAGCTGGCCATGCGCCCCGACGGAGAACCGGGTGGCTCCGAGCTGACCGTCAAGAGCGACGCCCTGCCTTGGGCCATGTTCGACGCGGTCATCGAGCGTTTGGCCGCGGGAACACGTGTGCGCGGCCACCTCTCGTCGAACCTCGAACTGCGATGGAACGAACCCGAAGCCGCCGACCGGCTCGCGGTTCGGGGGCAAGCCTCGATCGAGGCTTTCGAGCTGGCCACGCCGCGGCTCGGCACCGATCGGCTTCAGTTCGCTCGCCTCGATGCCGCGGGCGACGGGGCCTGGCACGGCTCGCGCATCGAGGTCGAGCGCCTGACGCTCGTTTCGGACGCGGGCAAGGCATCCCTGGCCGGCTCGTTCGATCTGCCGTCGGGCGGACTGAGCGACGCGCTCGCGGCGATTCCGCGACAGACGTTGCAGATCAACGGAAACGTCGACCTCGCCCGACTGGCCGCGATCTTGCCCGGCACGCTTCGCATCCGCCCGAGCACGCAGGTCACCTCCGGACGCCTCGATCTCGATCTGGCCAGCCGGCGAGGCCCCGAGGGCATGACGTGGCAAGGCCGGATCGAGGCACGCGACTTGACCGCCGTCGACCGCGGCCGGTCGATCTCCTGGCAACAGCCGCTGGCGATCGCCCTGGCCGCGCGCGAGAGCCCGCAAGGGCCGATCGTCGAGCGGCTCGAATGCAAATCCGACTTCCTCGAGGTCGACGCGGTCGGATCGCCCGACCGGATGCGCGCCTCGGCCGGTTTCGACTTGAACCGGCTCATGGGCAGGTTGGGCGGAATCGTCGACCTCGACGGCGTGGCCCTGGACGGCGCGGGCCGGGCCGAGGTCGAGTGGAAACGGACGGCCACGCAGGGCTTCGAGGCCACCGCGGAAGTCTCCCTGCGCAATCTTCACGTCGCCCTGCCCGACCGGCCCGCCATCCGAGAAGACAGTCTGGCCCTGGTGCTGGCCGCGACGGGTCGAACCGATTTCGACGCCGACACGCGAATCGACGCGGCCCACCTCGAAGTCACGGCCGGCACCGAGCGTCTCGAAGCGCGGTTGACCCAGCCGGTGCTCGATCTGCGCCACGGGGGCGCCTGGTCGGTCGAGATCCGCGGCGCCGGCGAATTGGCCCGCTGGCGCTCCCGCGCGGAGCCCTGGATCGACCTGGGCCAGTGGGCGATCTCCGGGGCCTCGCAACTGGTCGCCGAGACCACGGTCTCGGCCCAGGCCGTCCAGATCCGACGGGCACGGCTCGCCGTCACGGGACTCGAGTTCGACGGGCTGGGCTACCGCGTCGGCGAGCCCCAGGCCGAGTTGATCGCCTCGGGCAACTGGGACATCGCGCGGCGGCGCCTCGAATTGCCGACCGCCACGCTCACCGCCAGCAGTCTTTCGGCTCAGGCCGAGCGCGTCGTCGTCGCCCTGTCCGCTCAGGGCGCGTTGGAAATGCAGGCGACGCTCGGCTACCGCGGCGATCTGGGCCGGCTGCAGCAGTGGATGACCGACCCGAACGACCCATCCGATTGGCAGACGTCGGGGCAGTGTTCGGGTAGTGCCGAGCTGCAAAGCGCCGAGGGCCGCACGGCGGGGCGCATCGAAGCCACCATCGAAGGCTTCGCCGCCTCCCATCGTTCGGGGCAGCAGCTACGGGAGCCCCGAATTCAACTCGCCGCCGCGGGAACCTACGACGCCGCCGGCAGGGCGCTCGTGCTGGACCGGGCCGAAGTCGTCTCGGGCTCGCTCGGCGTGCGCTTGGCCGGAGAGATCGCGACGCCCGACGCCTCACCTCGGCTCCAGCTCGCCGGGCAGTTCGACTACGACATGGAAAAACTCTCCGAGCTGTTGATCCCTTATGTGGGCGACGGGGTCCGATTTCTCGGGCGCGGCTCGAGCCCGGCCTCGTGGCAGGGGCCGCCGATGCCGGGCGAAGCCCAGGCCGCGACCGGCGTCGGCTGGGAATTGGGCAACGTCTACGGATTCCGGCTCGGACGCGGTGCGCTGCGCGCGAGCCTGTCGGGCGGGATGGTCTCGTTTGAGCCCGTCGAAACGACCCTGAGCGAGGGAAGGCTGCAGCTTGCCGGCCAGTTGCGTCTCACGCCCGAGCCGCGCGAGCTCTACCTGGCTCCCGGGCCGGTGGCCCAACAGGTGCGGATCAATCCGCAGATGTGCGCCGCGGTGCTGCAATACGTCGCGCCCGTGCTCGCCGGAGTGGCCACGGCCGAGGGACGCTTCTCGATCGAACTCGACCGTTGCCGGATCCCTCTGGACCATCCTTCCCAAAGCGAGTTGGCCGGCCGGATGACGGTCCATTCGGTGCGGGTGGGGCCGGGGCCCCTGATCCACGAGCTGGCCGTGGTGCTCGGTCGCGCCCAGCCGGTCGATCTGAGCCGCGAGTCGGTCATCCCCTTCCAGCTTGCCGGCGGCCGAATCTACCACCAGAACCTCGAGCTCGTATTTCCCGAGCTGACCGTCCGGACCTACGGGTCGGTGGGACTCGACCAGTCGTTGGCCGTGATGGCCGACATGCCGGTACCATCCAAATGGCTGGGAACCAACCCCACGGTGGCCACAGCGCTGCGCGATCAGACGATTCGCGTGCCCATCGCCGGCACCTTATCGCGGCCCGAGGTCGATCGCAAGGTGCTCGACCAGCTCAGCCGGCAGTTTCTCGAAAACGCCGCCCGGAACGTGCTCGACGACCAGTTGCAGCGGGGCTTGAACCGGTTGCTCGGGCCGGCCCAGCCGGTAAGATGATGCACATGAAACTGATCCTGCTCGGCACGACCGGCTATCACCCCAACGACCGCCGCGAGACTCCCTGCCTGCTCGTCCCCGACTGCGGCATCATGCTCGACGCGGGCACGGCCGTGTATCGAGCCGGCAGGTATCTCGAGGGGTCGGAACTTTCGATCTTTCTCACCCACGCGCACCTCGACCACATCGTGGGGCTGACCTACCTGTTCAACGTGGTTCGCGAGCATCCGCTCGATCGGATCGTGCTCTACGGCGAGCCGCAGCGACTGGCCGCCATCGACGAGCACCTTTTCTCCGAGCACCTCTTCCCACTGAGACCGAGCTATGAGGCCCGCCCCCTTCCCGACGAGGTGGCCTTGGCCCGAGGTGGAACGCTGACGCATTTCCCGCTCGAGCACGAGGGCGGATCGGTCGGATATCGGCTCGATTGGCCGGGGCACTCGATGGCCTACGTGACCGACACCACGGCCCACGTCGACGCCGATTACGTCGACAAGATTCGAGGCGTCGACCTGTTGGTCCACGAGTGCTACTTCAGCGACGCCCAGGCCGAATGGGCCGAGCGAACCGGTCACAGTTGCACCACGCCGGTGGCCCAGGTCGCGCGCAAGGCCGAGGTGGGCCGGTTGGTGCTGGTCCACATCAACCCGCTCTGCACCGGCGACGACCCGATCGGCCTGCCCACGGCCCGGGCCATCTTCCCGCGAACCGAGATCGGCGAGGACTTCATGGAACTGAGTTTCTGACCGAAGCCACTCGCGTCGCGACGGGTTTCGTGCGCCCGCCACCCATGCAGTCGGAGCTCTCCGCCGGGTTTCTCGTGCGGGGATTCCGCTTGCGGCCCTCACCAGCCGGGCCGCGCGCCGAAGAGGGCGCCCCGCCAAGACGGCAAGCTCGGATGCGCAGTTTGCCTTCTCGATGCAGTCTTCCCGGTCTGCATTGACCCACCCGGTCCCCTTTGCTACAAGACTCGGCCGATTTCAGGCTGACATCGGGCGATGGGGGACCGGACCATGTATCGTCGACACGGAAACAAGCTGGGGCTCGTCTTTCTTTCGAGCGATCTGGTGGTCACCGGGGCCGTATGGATCGGCGCCTACCTGATGCGGTTTGCGCTGTGGCCCACCCCCTGTGGCATCCCCGACTTCCACCTGATGTTGTCGGGGCTGCCCATGGTGCTGTTGCTGGCCGCCGTCTCGTATCGGCTTTGCGGGCTGTACGAAATCCATCGGCTCAGGCCGCTGCCGCGGGAGCTGGGGGTGGTCTGCCGGGCCAGCGGCCTGCTGTTTGTCCTGGCCGTGACGATCACGTTCTATCGCCGCGACTTGTATGAATCGCGTCTGGCGCTGGTGCACTTCTTCCTGCTGAACGCGATCGGGCTGGCCGCAACCCGCCGTTTGATCTGGACGACGTTGAAGCATCTTCGCGCCCGGGGAATGAACTACGGCCGGGCCCTGATCGTGGGCACCGGTCGCCACGGGAATCGCGTGGCCCGAACGATCGAGAACAACGCCTGGACCGGGCTCGAGGCGGTCGGGTTCGTCGACGATCCGGGCAAGATCGAGCCCCATCGGCTTCCGCGACTGGGCGGGCTCGACGAGTTGGAGCGGGTGGTCGTCGAGCACGACGTCGACCACGTGTTTGTCGCGCTGCCCGCCTCGCGATACGGCGAACTGCCCAGGGTTTATCGGTCCCTTTGCGACGTGTTCGTCGAGGTGCAGCTCGTTCCCGACCTGCCCGAACTGGCCGGCATGCGCCTGCGGACCCTGGAGATCGACGGGGTCACGTTCCTCAGTCTCCGCGAGAATCCGCATTCGGGGTGGGCTCGAATCGCAAAACGGGGGATGGATCTGGCCTTGGGAACCGCCGCGCTGGTGCTGGCGTTGCCGTTCATGGCGGCGCTGGCTTTGGCGATCCGATTGTCGAGCCCGGGCCCGATCTTCTACCGGCAGGCCCGCACCGGGCTGCGCGGACGAACGTTCACGATGTGGAAGTTCCGCAGCATGGAAGTCGACGCCGAGCAGCGCAGCGGGCCGATTTGGGCCGCGCGCGGCGATCGACGCTGCACCCCGCTGGGAAGGGTCATGCGTCGGTGGAGCCTCGACGAGCTGCCTCAACTGTTCAATGTGCTCGCCGGCGACATGAGCCTCGTGGGGCCTCGGCCCGAGCGGGGCGTGTTCGTCGAGCGGTTCCGCCGCCAGATTCCCGGCTACGCCCAGCGGCATCGGGTCAAGGCGGGCATCACCGGGTGGGCCCAAGTCAACGGCTGGCGCGGGAACACGTCGCTGCGCAATCGCGTGCAGTGCGATCTGTACTACATCTCGAACTGGTCGCTCTGGCTCGACCTCAAGATCCTCTGCATGACCCTCTGGTGTGGTCTGCGGCACCGCAATGCCTACTAGACACCGGGCCGGCGCCGTCGCGAACTCGCGTGGATGGCGCCGTTTTCGCGGCACGTCGCGGGGGTTTCTCACCTTTTCTGAGCGTTTTCCTGAAAAAAGCTTTCCTGACGCTTGACCCGGCCGCGGTAGTGTGAGAAAATAAGGGGGAGCGATGGAACACGTTGGGTTTGCTGGCGATCCGAGGGGTCGTCGCGACCCGGCGCGTCGCGATCCTGCCCAACCCACGTTCGTGAGCGCGGGGTAGGTGCCCGTTCAAACGCGTACCACCCGAAAGCAATCGCGAACCCCACCTTTGGCCACAACGGCCCACGATGTGAGTCAGGGACCCCCTTGGCGGCACCGACGGCAACAGAGACGGGGCGGCAGATGAGGCTCGCCGGCCACGACACGTTCCTTCCTGGCGGAAGGATCGCAGCCTCGATTCCCCGACACCTCGCGCCCCAACGCGTGCCGAGTCGGGAGTCGGAAGGTCTGGGTCGGTCGACCGGTTGGCTCGCGCCGTGACGCGCGGGCGCGTGCCGCACCGAGGGGAGCCCCGCTTGTACCGCGGAACCAGGAGTCAGACATGCAATTCAGTTCGAGTCGATCGGTCGAGGATCTTCGAGTCGTCAGTCGTTTCGAAAGCCTGCGCGAAAAGCTGCTTTCGGACAAATATTCCGAACACCTGCGCAAGCCGCTGGCGTATTGGGCGCTTCCGACCGATCGCCGCCTCCCCCTGGCTTTTCTGGGGCGAAGGTTGGACGACCTGTTGAACACGCCCTTTGTCGAGCTGTCGGCGACGCCCGGCATCGGCAGCAAGAAGATCCGCTCGTTCGTTCAGCTTCTCACCCGCGCGGCCAACACCGATCCCTCCGAGCTGTCCAGCGGCATCTGCCCTTCGCCCGAAAACGGCAAGTCGGCCCCGTCCAAGGCGGCTCATGCCGACGGGTTCGATCCGGGGTCCGTCTCCGAGGTGGTCTGGGAGCAATGGCGCGCCACCGTCGTCCGTTGGGAGATCGGCGACCAGCCCCTGGGGCGGTTCGCTCCCAGCCTCAAGTCGATGACCCGCGTCATCTGGAACAGCCCGCTCGATACCTACGTGAATCGGACGCTGGCCGAGATCCGCGGGATGAAGACGCACGGCGAGAAGCGGGTGCGGGCGATCCTCGAGGTCTTCTACGGCCTGCACAAGCTCCTGTCGGGCATGGAGCGGGTCGAACACCTGGCGGTCCGGTTGCTTCCCCGGCGAATCGACGAAGTCGAGGCCTGGGTGAGCCTCGCCTTGCAGACGCCCTGCGCGCCCGATTCCCGAGACATTTTCGACCATTTCGTGAGCCCCCTTCTCGAACAGATTCGCGCCGACGCCAGCGAGCCGGTCATCCGTCTGGCCGAAAACCGCCTCGGACTCCGCGGCCCGATCACCAGCGTGCGCCAGGCCGCCCGCACCATGGGACTGACGCGCGCCCGGGTGTACCAGTTGCTCAACGAGATCAACGACATCGCGGTCATCCGCTGGCCCATGGGCCGCCACCAGGTTTACGAACTCCGCGAGAAGTTCGAGGCCGAGGCGGCCGACCGGCCCTCGGTCGACCTGACGCAATTCCGGGCGGCGATCGAGCTGTTCTATCCCGCCAACCGCCGCGGCGCCGCCGGGCCGCTCGACCAGATCCCCGAAGTCGCCCCCCGGAAAGGCGCCCGAACCAAGCATCAGCACGTGGCCCAGCACGCCAGCTAGCCGGTTCGGGGCCCGACGCCGACCGCACCGAGACGACGCGCCGAGGCACGCCGGGGGCCTCGCGCGTCGGCCCGTGCTTCGACGGGGCGCCACCCCCCCCGGCCGACTCTTCCCTTCGCGCTGCCGGCGGGCTAACCTAGAGCCGTGGCGCTGCGCCGGGCAGCGGAAGACCGTCCGCCACCGGCGCGCGCACGATCCTGCGAATCCCCAACTCCCATCCACGAGGCCCGCATCATGAGACCTTCCGCACCGGCTCTTCTGTTGTTCGTCGCCCTCGCCGCTGCGCCCCTCCACGCCGACGACCCCTGGGTCGTGTACCAGGGGGGCGACGGCCCGGGCAAGGGAAAGCACGTGGTGCTCATCGCGGGCGACGAAGAGTACCGTTCCGAAGAGGCCATGCCCATGCTGGCGAAGATCCTGGCCGTGCGCCACGGCTTCTGCTGCACCGTGCTCTTCTCGATCGATCCCGACGACGGCACCATCGACCCGCTCAACCAGACGAACATCCCCGGGCTCGAAAACCTGCGCACCGCCGACCTGATGGTCATCAGCACCCGCTTCCGCGAACTGCCCGACGAGCAGATGAAGCACGTCGACGAGTACGTCCACTCGGGCAAGCCGATCATCGGGCTGCGCACCGCCACCCACGCCTTCGCCTACAAGCGGAACATGGCCAGCCCCTACGCGAAGTACGACTTCCGCAGCACCGAGTGGCCCGGCGGGTTCGGCCAGCAGGTGCTCGGCGACACGTGGATCAATCACCACGGGCGCCACAAGGTCGAGAGCACGCGCGGCGTGATCCACCCGCGGCACCAGGATTGCCCCATCCTCAACGGCGTGGCCGACGTGTGGGGACCGACGGACGTCTACGGAATCAAGAATCTCCCCGACGAGGCCAAGGTGCTCCTCTACGGCCAGGTGCTCGAAGGCATGGAGCCGACCGACAAGCCCGTCCCAGGCGAGAAGAACGACCCCATGATGCCCCTGGCCTGGACCAAGGGCTTCACGGGTAGTTCGGGCAAGACGGCCCGCGTCTTCGCGACGACCATGGGCGCCTCGGTCGACCTGGCCTGCGAAGACCTCCGCCGCCTGCTGGTCAACGCCGCCTATTGGTGCGTGGGTCTCGAAGGTCAAATCGCCGACAAGGCCAACGTCGATTACGTCGACCCCTACGAGCCCACCTTCTACGGCTTCGGCAACTTCAAGAAGGGCGTAAAACCCTCAGACCTGAAGCGGTAAGCGTGCCGGACCCGGCGGCACCGCCGGGCAAGACGCAATTGCGCGCCGCGCTGGTCCGCCGATGCCGCAGGTCGCGCACTCCGGATCGCAATCGCCATGTCCCACGGAGTCGATGCTGACCTTCAAGGGAGGTGAAGACAACCCCACCCTTGGAAGCCAGGCCCCCCGGAGAGAGCGACGATGAACGGCATACGATGTCTTGCCCTCGTGATCTTCGTGTTGATGCCGACCGTTGCGCGAGCCCACGACGCGTCGGAAGCCCAAGCTGCCCCGGTGTCGCCACCCCCGCAACCAGCCGAGAATTCCTATCTACCGCGGATCGAAACGCATCTGCGACGGCTCACGACCAGCGGCCTGGACGTCTACGGCCCGAAGCGAACCGCGATGTGGATGGCCGTCATCGACACGCGGACCGGCCGGCATCCCGAGTTCGAGCACACGCCCCGCCGCGTCTACCGCAAGATCGGGGCACCGCGCGGCTGTTCGCTGTACTGGGACCAGCCGATGATCGTCACGGCGTACCGGCTGAGCCGGCTCACGGGCAAGCCGGAATACGCCGCGGCGGCCGACCGGTACCTCCGCGATTTTCTGGCGGCGTGCGTGGATCGCAGCGGCATGTTTCAGTGGGGCAATCACTGCTATTACGACGCGTTCGAAGACAAGGTGGCCCCGTTTTCGGGCGGCC
>Ga0334883_1003991_pt1 | contig 14778 bp, 9 predicted proteins | sample GraSluR1_MG_6_FD_207230 | JGI IMG/M metagenome (GOLD analysis project Ga0334883, IMG submission 207230) | Sludge microbial communities from methane-producing bioreactor in Wageningen University, Netherlands - Granular Sludge_09_05-R1 | ecosystem: Engineered > Bioreactor > Anaerobic > Unclassified... | reverse complement strand
CTCGAAAGCCCGCCCCACCAACAACCGCGGCGGGCTCGAAAGCCCGCCCCACCAACAACCGCGGCGGGCTGGAAAGCCCGCCCCACCGACAACCGCGGCGGGCTCGAAAGCCCGCCCCACCGACAACCGCGGCGGGCTGGAAAGCCCGCCCCACCGACAACTGCGGCGGGCTCGAAAGCCCGCTCCACCAACGGCTTTACTCCCCCAGCAGCAGCTTGCCCGCCCTGTCCATGTGCCACGGAGCTCCCCGGGTACTCACCCACGCGATCCACTGCTTCTCCGCCCCCTTCAGGACCCCGATGCTGAACAGGATCGTCTGCTCCTCCACAGGGTCTGTGACCAGTGCCACGAAGGGCAGGCGCCGTTCACCCGTCCACTTCCCCTCCCCTATCGCGGCGGCGTACCGCACGGTCTCGCCCGGCCGTCTGAGAGCGTCCGCCCTCGGCGAGAGCAGTTCGATGGATCCCCCTGGGACACCGCCAGATCCTCCGCCCAAGCGGCACTTGTGACGCCGGCGCTCCAGGATGACTGCGTCACGGCAGAGGCCGCTTTCCGGCGGACCTCTGGCGCACATGGGGAGGAGGCCCGAGGGTCCGGGAGGAAGCGGTGCTTGATGGAGTTGGCCTGCCGCCTGGAGGTGTTCAGCGTGTATCGAGCCCTGTCCGTACTGGCCGTGCTGCTGGGTCTGACCGCCGGGAACTGCGAGACGCTCATGGTGCTGGATGATGCCGAAGGCGCCGTGGGGCCATGGCGGGGGGCGCAGATGGTCTCAGAGCCGGTGCACGGAGGCAAAGGCGCCATGAAGTGGGAGGTCGGGGTGCGCAACTCCCTGGACTCTCCGGCTCTGCTGGCCGACTGGACGGCTTTCGACGAGCTGCGCTTCTGGGCATACCTCCCCGAGCCCGTGGACTTCAAGATCCCCATCGTATTCCCGGCCGAGGGCGGGTACTACATCATCGACTGGAAGCTGGACTGGGAGGGCTGGAAGGAGCATCGGATCAGGCTCGCGGACTGCCGCCCGGCCCATCAGCCCGCAGGATGGGATCAGATCCGCGGCATCGGGTTCCGGGCCCAGGGCTATGGCCAGCCGGCGGTGCCCGAGGGTCTGACCGTCGTGTTCGACGACTTCGCTTTGCACTCGCCGGAGGACCTTCCGGTGAGCACTATGGCCGACTGGGTGGCAAAGGAGCGACGCGAGGCCATGGCAAGGCTCAAGAGCCGCGGCAACCCGTATTACCACAGCGTCCTGGACGGGCTCAAGAACGCGAAAGCCGAGCCGGCCCTGCCCACGGAGATCAAGTCCTCCTGGGCTTTCTCCGGGCTGACCTCCACGGCGCTTGCCATGGCGTGGGCGGCCGCCTGGGACCAGTCCCCGCGCAGGGGTGATGAGACCTTGATCGCCCACGCCACGGCACTGATCGACTTTTGCCTGCAGGAGCAGAAGGACGGAAGCTGGTATTACTCGCGCAGGTGGGAGCAGACCGCCGACCCCAACAGCGACCGCTTCGCCCTGGGGCCGCTGATGGATGCCGTCTGGTGGCTCAAAAAGCTCCCCGCCGGGCAGGCGAGCTGGGAGCGCTGGAAGGCGCCAGTGCTTGACATGGTTCAGTTCCAGTACACACGCTGGGGCTGCTACGAGGAGCTGGGCTATCAGAACAACGAGGCCTGGGGCAGCAGCGCCGGCCGGTACCCCAATCAGGACGTGTTCCATCTGGTCGAGATGGCTCTGGCCCACGAGTTCTACGGAGACGACAAGTACCTCACAAGCGCCCACAAGACCCTGGCGGCTCTTCAGGCCCATCTGCTCCCGGACGGGGGGCTGAACTACATCGGCCCCGAGACGGAGATCCCCTGCTACCACGATCTGAATGTGCTGTGGATCGCCCGGTACTACACACTGACCGGAGACGAGAGGGCCAGGGACCTGCTGGCCGCCACCGTCTCGTATTACCCGCTCACCTACTCCAATGAGGGGCGGCCGGAGTACTATACCGACTGCTGGTGGAAGCATTACTGGAGCGACGGGGCCGCCTGTGGGCCGGAGATCATCGCCGGGATCACGGGGGATGGGCACAATAAGTGGCTGGCGGACAGGCTATTGGAGCGCCAGGGCACCGGCGGGCAATACCGGGCCATCTACGCGGGGATGCTTTACCGCGAGGATGTCGTCCCACGGGAGCTGCCGGACAATTGGCTCAGGCATGACGGCAATATCGGCGGGCCCAGAGGGCGCTTTGGGGGCTGGTACTTCGCCGGCGTGACGGGCGGCGGGGCGCGGGACACCTTCGTGGGCGGAATGGTCTGCCGGCCCCAGACCGCCGAGCCGCTGGATGGGGCCCTGCTGGCGGCCAATATCGAGGTGGGCACGGCTGACGAGGGCATCCGGGACCGCACGAACCTGTACATCTCCGGCCCCGATGATCTCACCTCGACGAGCATCGATGGCGATGCGGCGGCCCTGGGCGCGCTGTACTCGCCACGGAAGCCGTATATCAACGGCACTGCCGACCCGCAGGTACCGCGGACCGACTGGGAGGCGGTACAGGTGTGGCTCCTGTCGCGCCACGGCCTTGTGGGCCTGGTGAAGCTGGAGGCCACCGCGGAGCAGACCGTCGCATATCTGGGCGGCGAGATCCGCATGGGGCCACGGTGGTCCATCAGCGAGGAGGAGGGCGCGTTCCGCTGCGGCTCGGTTGTGGCACGAGTGCTGGAAAGCAGCTTCCCGCTGCTGGAGGTGGGACCGGCGAGGCCGGGCTATGCGCAGCAGTCCACACAGCATTGGGCGATCACGCTCAGGACCCCCGCCGGACCGTACACCGCCCGGCCGGGCGAACCCGTCTACTATCTGGCCGCCATCGGGCCAAAGGACGCCCCGACGGCAACGGAGGCCGAGAGGATCGAGGCCTCGGGAGTGGCGGGTCTGGCGGCGACCGTCGAGGGTGTGAGGTATGCGGTGCTGTTCGGGACGCAGCAGACCGAGGCCCGCGCGACGCTCCGCTGGCCGACGGCGCAGGCACGGATGGCCGTGGATGGTGAGGAGCCGCGGACGGTGGCGGCACAGGACGGTGGGATCGAGCTGACGGTTCCGGCGGGCAAAGTGGTGCTGCTCACCGGCACGATGTAGGACGAGCGGTGCGGTCTTCGGCCGGGGCCATTCCCCCCTGCCCGCGGGGGGTCCGGGCGGTCGGGGCATCGCCGGTCGGGCGCTTTTCCCAATACTCTCGCCTGGAGGCCTGGGCACCCTCCCGAGAGGATGGCTGCTATTGCGCCCAGAGGACCCCACCGTGCCTCCGGCGAAGTCTTGCGTTCTCAGACTATGCAACCGGGAGGCCCCCCATGCCCCACGCCATCACCATCGCGGCCCTACTGCTCACCGCCGGTCTCGGCCTGTGCGCCGACACCATGCTGGAGGACTTCGACGAGCTGACAGCGGCGCAGCTCGCCGCGCGCTGCAGCATCGTGGGCGATAACCTTCAGGCGGAACTGGTGAAGACCGACGAGCGGGCGGGGAAGCAGAACCTGCTCCTGCGGGCGGACATCGACCCCGCCAACCCCAACTGGAACCATCTTCGCCTGTCCTTCGCCCGGAGGGTGAAACAGCCGGAGACACTGTCCTTCTGGTACAGGGGCGACAAGGTGGCGCGCTTGTATCTGATCCTCGAGGACAGCAGAGGCGTGAGGACGGACACTACCATCGGCGGCGACACCCCCGCCGGCCAGTGGGCTCAGGCCACCGTTGCGCTCAGGGACATGCACGTGCCCAACGCGCAGCCCCCCGAGGACAAGGCGACCCCTGCCGACATCACCGCGATAGAGATCTTCCCCCACCCGGTGGGGTATCCGGGTAAGGGCGTCTACGAGTTCCAGATCGATGACATCTCGGTCTCCGCCGCTGTGGCGGAGGCGGGAGACAGGCCGATCGACGCGCTGGTGGCACCGGTGCAAAACGGCGGCCTGGAAAGGCTCAGCGCCGACGGCACGGGCTTCGCCGACTGGACCTTCTCGATCAGTCGCGAGGCCAAGGTGAGCATGACCCCGGACAATGAGCAGCGCCATTCCGGTGCGCACAGCGCCCGGTTTCACAACGAGTCGCCGGTCTCGCCCCACGTCTACGGGCGGTTCGTGCAGCGGGTAGCGGTGCAGCCGGGCACGGCCTACCGACTCTCTTGTTGGGTCAAGGGCGAGGGCGTGCGCAGCGGCAATCATCTCACAGACTGGCAGAGCTACCACCTCGCCCTGCCTGCGGGTAGCTTCGACTGGACCCTCGTGCAGACGGAGCTGACCACCGCCGGCGACCAGACGTTGGTCGAGCTGGGGCTCAATGTGGTGAACGTAACCGACAAGCTCTGGATCGACGACATCACGCTGGCCACCGACCTCACGGTAGCTCAGGCCGAGGGGGGCGAGGGGAAGATCGGTCTGTGGTGTCCGGCGGCGGTGAGCACGGACAGGCAGGACGTGCCGGTGCGGGTGATGTGGCAGGAGACGCCCGGGGCCGGAGGTGAATTGCGGGTGCGTGTGCTGAGGGGCCAGGCCACGGTGGCCGAGACCGCCGTGGACATCGCCGGCTCCGCCGGGGACATTGAGGTGTTCCTGCGTCCGGCCCCCGGCACGGAGCTGGAGCATTCCGTGGAAGCGCAGATGGTCTCGGCCGAGGGTGTCCGGATCGCCTCGGCCTCCAGGCCGCTGGACGTGCTCAGCGCCGCCTACGCCACGGAGCGTCTGGAGCGCTGCGGCGACTTGCTTCGCGAGCTAACCGGGGAGATCGAGGCCTGGGAGCGCGCGGGGAGGCCCACGGACTACCCGCTGGTGAGCAAGACGGTCGGGGAGAACTTCATGCCCTGGATCGCCGAGGACGTCTCGCGGGGCGAGACGGTACGGGCGCTGCAGCAGATCGAGGAGCTCAGCGAGGTGCTGAGGGCCGCCATCGCGCAGTGTCAGGCGCCGCCGCCCGCCGCCGCGCTCACGGTGCCGCGCTACCAGACGGGTGAGATCGAGATCGAGGGCGGCCATTTCGTCGCCCCCGTGCGATGGCCCGATGGGCGCGTGGAGAAGCGTCCTGTGTTCTTCAACGGCTACGGGCACTTCGGCTCGGTGAAACGCGACATCGAGAAGTTCCCCGCCTACGGGCTGAACATCTTCCAGGTGGAGTTCGGGCCGAGCAGCACGGTCGGGCCAGACCTGGAGCTGAGCATGGGGGCCTGCGAGGACTTTGAGCGGCTCCTGGCGCGGGCACAGGAGGCCAATGTGGCGGTGAACCTCCTGCTCTCGCCCCACTACTTCCCGGACTGGGCGCTGCAGCAGTGGCCGGAGCTGGGGGGGATCAACGGGGGCTTTCTGAGGTACGACATCGACCATCCCCGGTCGCGGGAGGTGCTGGAGGTGTTCCTGCGCGCCGTGGTGGCACGTCTCAAGGACAAGCCGGGGCTGCATAGCTACTGTCTGAGCAATGAGCCGGTGTACATCGACGCGCGGAAGAGCCTGTACAACACCGAGAAGTGGCAGGCCTGGCTGGCCGAGAAGCACGGTGACATCGCCACACTCAACGCGCTCTATGGCACCGAATACGGTGCTTTCCCGGAGGTTCCGGCGCCGGACCCCTCCAACCTCAGCCCGCGACCGGAGCTGTACGACTGGGTGAGCTTCAACGGACAGCGGTTCTCCGACTGGCATCGCTGGATGGCGAGTATCGTCCATGAGGTGGACCCGGCGGCCAAGATGCACGCCAAGATCATGAACCTGCCCTTCGGGCGGCATACGGTGACCTGGGGCAATGATGTAGAGCTGTTCTGCGACCTGTCGCAGATCGCGGGCAACGACTGCTCCAACAACTACAACCACGACGCAAACAGCCTGTGGGGCAATGGGTGGCAGGGCGAGAACCAGTACTACGACCTGCTGCGGTCCATGCGGGGCCAGCCGGTGTTCAACTCCGAGAACCACGTGGTGGCCGACCGCAACCGACGGCCGGTGCCGGGGATGCACATGCGCAACCTCATCTGGCAGGGAGCCATCCACGGTCAGGGCGCCAGCACGATGTGGGTGTGGGAGCGCACCTACGACAACAAGAGCGACTTCGCCGGGAGCGTCATGCACCGTCCGGCGTTCTGTGACGCCCACGGTCGAGCGGCGCTGGACCTGATGCGGCTGTCGCCGGAGGTGGTCCGGATCCAGGACGCTCCGGCCCGGGTGGCGCTGCTGTACTCGGTGTGCAGTCAGGCCTGGAACCCGGAGTACTCTGGCTGCGTCGGCCGTGCCTACCAGGCGCTGACCTTCATGGGCGAGAAGATCGACTTCATCACCCACCGCCAACTCGCCGCCGGGGAGGCCGGGCGCTATCGGGCCATCATCGCCCCGGGAGTGACCCATCTGGAGACCGAGGCTTACCAGGCACTGGCCCAGTACGCGGCCGGGGAGGGCAACCGGCTGATCCTGCTGGGCGACGACTGCCTGGCCTACGACGAGTACGACAGGCCACGGGACCGCTCGGGGCTGGTGGCCTGGCGGCTCACCGCCCACGATCCACAGGAACTCAGGGCAGCGCTGCTGGACAACTGGGACATCGACCAACCCGTGCGCATCGTGGATCCCGACAGCGGCGAGCCTGCCTGGGGTGTGGGGTGGCGCTGGGCCAACGACGCCGAGCGCACGATGGTCAATGTGTGCAACTACCTTTCGCAGCCGGCGAGAGTCCGCGTCCAGTGCGAGGGCAAGACGAGTGCGGTCAACCTCTTCACCGGCGCCGCCGTGGAGGGAACGGTGGAGCTGCAGGCGATGGAACCGCTCATGGTGGAGATGAGGTAGTAGGGATTGGCGCCCACCGCCGATTCGATCACGTTGTCAACGGAGGCCCCGGACGATGCTGGTTCGTGTGATGACCTTCAATATCCGCAATTGCATCGCGGATGACGGCACCAATAGCTGGGAGTTTCGCAAGCGTCTGCTGGCACGGGCGATTGAGGATGAGGCACCGGATGTGATGGGGCTGCAGGAGGTGTTCTACCGGCAGAGGGAGTTCCTGGCCCGGGCGCTTCCGCAGTACGAGCAGTTCGGGGAGCACCGAGGGGGCGGGCGGGAGAGCGAGGCGGCGCTGCTTTGCTACCTGCATGAGCGGTTCTCGCTGCTGGAGGGTGGCAATGTGTGGCTCTCCGACACCCCGGAGGTGGCGGGCAGCAAGACCTGGGGCAACCGCAATGTGCGCATGGCCACCTGGGCCCGGCTGCGGCGACGGGATGACGGGGCGCGGTTCTTCGTGGTCAACTGCCATCTCGATCACCAGGCGGAGCTCGCACGTCGCAAGGGCGCGGCGCAGCTATGCGATCTAGTGCGGGATAGAGCCGGGGAGGACCCGGCGATCCTCATGGGCGACTTCAATGCCTGGCCCCACACCCCGGCCTATCAGCTTCTCACCGGCGAGCTGGACTGGGACGGGACACGCGGCGAGCTTCACGACGCCTGGGAGATCGCCGCTGAGCGTCCAGAGGACACCCGGACTTTCCACGGCTGGGGGGAGATGGGGGAGGTGGGCGAGCAGGCGCGGATCGACTGGATCATGGTGCGCCCGCGGCTGGAGGTTGTGCGCGTCACGCGCCCGACCTATCGGGAGGGCGACCGGCTGCCCTCCGATCACTATCCGGTGGTTGCGGAGGTCAGTCTGCGCGCAGACGGCGAGCAGTAGCGCGGTGGTCCGCCGGGCGCACGTGCGCTGCTTTCGCGTCCCGGTCGGCGTGCGGCGCGGTTCGCGGCGTCGGCACTCCCCGCCCTCGGGGGATGCGGCGGCCGGAGCGGCGGGAGCGCAAAGGGACTGCAACGCGAGCGTGAAGACCGCTCCGGGGCTGTGGCCATCGGCTCCAGATTGGGTATGCTTGAGCACAGGAACGCTCAGTGAGCCGCACGGAGGCGCGGGGCGTTCTCTCTGTGAGTGGAGGTGAGGGCTCCCCGGGACCGGCGCATCGCGCCCCCCCCGGAACCAGGAGCAGACCCCACAGGGACTCAAGGAGGAGCGCACCGTGAGGACACAGCTAGTACCTAGCCTTTGGCCCAGCCGCACTCCCCCCACGCCACCGGCGGTTGCAGCGGGCCTCCAGAAGCTGCTGCACGGAGACGCGGCTCCGGGCCTGAGCGTCACGTCCGGCAGCCAGAGGGCGCAGCTCAACGCGCTGGATGACGGCGTCCAGAGGGCGATGGACGCCGGGAAGGCCGCCCAGGCCGCGCAGATCGGTGTGCAGGGGATCACCTATGCCCTGCAGGAGGCCCGCGTGGCGGCCGAGTTCGCCGCCGACAAGCCCAGTCTGGCCGCCGAGGACCGCCGGGCACTGCAAGTGAGACTGGGAAGCGCCCTCGAGGCGCTCGACAGGGTCGCCCGGCACACCGGCTACGGCGAGATGAAGCTTCTGGACGGCTCCCTCGGCGCCGACTCGGCGGAGGGCGGACTGACGTACCGACCCCTGGACGAGAGCAGACGAGAGTTCCGGCTTACCGTCGAGGACCTCAGCTCCAAGGGCCTGGGGCTGGAGGGCCTGGACCTGTCCACCGCCGAGGGCGCCAAGAAGGCGGTAGAGGCCATCGCGCGCGCAACCGACAGGGTGCAGTCGCACGCCTCGAGTCTGGAGCGGTTTCGCGGCAACGTCGAGGAGATGCTGCGCGCGGTGCAGTCGGTGCGCAGCGGCACGGTCACTCCCGGCTCCTCGCTGCAGGAGGACTACGGGGCGGCGCTGCGCCAGACGCCGACGATCGACAGCGGCCTTGCCCTCGCCGCCGCCCGCGCGAGCACAGAGACGCTGATACGCCTGTTGGGATAGGACGGCCGCGCCTGCGGCAGAGACAAGCGGCCTCCGGGCACAATGAGCCCGGAGGCCGTTGCATGCTACCGCGCGGGCAGTACCTCGGCCACGAAGCCCAGCTCTTGCCGGATGCGGTCGGGGTTGTACACCGCGGCGTACTCATTGCCCGGTGTCTCGAAGTACGTCAGATCCACGTCGTCGCCCCACCAGTTGCGGAGCACGTCGCCGACCGGGTCGGCGACCCACGCCTGCGGCCCGACGGCGTTCATCACCCGGACCCCCGGCTTGTAGGCCGACTCGGCGGCCAGAGTGAAGGCCCGCACCGCGTCGCTCCGAGCCATGATCGTGATGCTCCCCAGCGCCCACTGGCCGATGGGTCCCACCGTGCGCAGAGGCGGCATGCTCTCGTCGGGGGCGATCGAGGCCAGGCGGAGGTCGATCACGTCGATCTCAGGGTTCTGCCGGCTGTAGTAGCGGGTGATCTCTTCCATCAGGTACTTGGCCACCCCGTAGCCGTCGCGGTCCAGGCAGGGGTGCTCGTCGGGGATGGGAAGCTGCAGCGGCCGGAACTGCGTGCTCTGCATCCCCACCAGGGCGATGGAGCTGGCGCACACGAACTTCTTGCACCCGCGATCCATCAGATAGCGCATCAGGCAACGGGTGCCCTCCACGTTGACGAGGATGCCGTCGCGCTCCAGACAGCCTCCGGTCACCGCGCCCAGATGCACGACGGCTTCGATGGAGCGGTCATCGAGCCGGCGCAGGTCCTCGAAGGCTCCGAAGTCTCCCCGCACCCACGGGAGATCCAGATTCGGCCTGCTCCGGCTCATGCAGATGACCTCATGGGTCTTGGACATCGACTGCGCCAGCGCGGTGCCGATGAACCCGCTGGCCCCTGTGATCAGCACTGTACCCATCTTCGTCCTCCCGAAATGCGTGGCTTTGGGCCGGTATTGGCCGCTCTCGCGGCACGGAACTCCCGCCGGCGCCGCGCTATCCCCCGGCCGTCCGCCCCGGTTACTGGGCCCACGAGATCACCACACCCACAAGGTCTCTGTCCTGCCCCTTGTTCATGGCGTCATACAGCTCCGGCGCCTGGGTGCAGTCGATGCGGTGGGTGATGGTCTTCTCCCACTTCAGCGCCCCCATGGCCATGTTTCGCACCACCGCCCGGCGGCAGGGCTGGAAGCCGTCGTCGCAGGGGAAGAACATCTGCAGGCGCTTCCCGTGCGGGACGAGGAACTTCATGGAGACCGGCTCGGCGCCGTAGTTGCCCTGCCAGACGAAGGAGCCGAAGGGGCGGCAGAGCTCGATGGCCGCGTCGATGCACTGCGGAAGACCGGTGGCCTCGAACACCACGTCCGCCCCCTCGGGGGCGATCTGGTGGAAGCGCGCGGAGAAGTCCGGCTGGGAGCCGTCGAGCACGTGGTCGGCGCCCATCTCACTCGCGATCTGCAGGTTCCTGTGGCTGATGTCGATGGCGATCACCACACAGCCCCGCTGGACGCAGGCGGCGATGACCCCCAGGCCGATGAGGCCCGCGCCGTAGACGGCCACGGTCTGCCCCATGCGCGGATTGGCCATGTCGGTGCCGTTGAGGCCGACCGCGGGCATGACGAACATGCTGGCCACATCCATGCCGGCGCCCTCGATCACGTGGTCGGCGCCGTGGCTGGTGTGCGGGCGCAGGACGGCGTGGGAGCAGTGGGAGCCGGACACGCAGGAGACCCGGCCGCCGTCGGCAAGAGCCATGTCATTGTTGCCACGGAAGTAGACTCTGTCGCCCACCGCGAAACCGGAGATGCCCTCCCCCACGGCCTCCACCACACCTGTGCCCATGTAGCCCGTGCACAGGGGATAGGGCCCCCAGGAGATCTTGTTGCGGATCAGGGCGAACTCGGTGCCGCGACTGACGCCGGTGAAGTGCGTCTTGACGGCGATCTGGTCACTGGCCGGTTCCGGGAGAACGACATCCTCGAGGCTGAAGTGCTGCTGCTCGTCGCAGATCAGGGCCTTGGCTTCCATGGGTATCACTCGCAAAGGGGATTGTGGGCCTAAGGGCGCGATGCGGCCACAGGGCCGCGAGCACGGGGGGTAGTTCGTCGTCGGGGAGTGGTTCACCTGTGGGGGAATGCCGGGGGGTCAGGCGGGCCCCTCACCAACGGCGGCACCGACGGCAACGGCGCGGAGGCTCAGCTCGGGTCGGTGCAGGGCTCGGTCGGCAGTCGGGCAGAGCGGGAGGGTGGCGAACGGCCGCGGGGGGGAGATTTGCCGCGAGTCGGTGCCACGGCCGGGCGGCGACAACGAGAACGGCGAACAGCAGACGGCGGACGGCACGGAGGCGGGCTGGAAACTCAGATCATGCAGGTTCTGGGCAGGCGCCGACTCGCGTCGCCTCACCCCCCAACCCCCCTCTCCCTTACTCGCCGATACGACCGGCGAGACGGGAGGCGGGGGGAGAACGGCACTATTGCGAGCGATAGAGGCTTTACTGCGGCGGGATGTGGCATCAATGCGCTCATGCATAATGTGAGTGGAAAGCCCGATCCCGCTTAGCGGGACGTTCACGAACGGCGTGATCGCGACCCCAGAACTTGGTTCATTTGTGCAGAGGTCGGTGCATATAGGCATCTCTAGTCCGAGGGCAGGCTCATCTCCCAAGCCCTGAGGTCCTGCACCGCATCGCGGGGGCCGATGACGCCGATGCGGGCTCGCTCCACGGCTCCGGTGCCCGTGAGCTGCTGACACTCGATGAGCTGCTCGTCCAGGTAGAACTCCATCATCCCGCGCCGGGCCAGGAGGCGGAACCGCGGGTTGGGGGGGAAGCTCCACTCGCGGTCCACCCTCTGCTGGGGGCCCCAGTAGTCGCCAAAGGCATCCATCTGGCCGATCTCGGCCACTCCGCCCGGGAGTAGGCGCACGGCGAAGCCGGTGGCTCCGGCATACAGGTAGACCCCCGCGACTTCGCCCATCGCCAGGGGCATCTGGATGGTGCCCTCCGCCACGATGCCGGTCCGGAAGTTCAGATAGTCGGTGACCAGCATCATCGCCGGGGTGGCCGGGCCATTGCTCAGCACCGCAACTTCCTCGCCCTTGAGGGCTTCATTGCCCTCCCAGTATTGCAGGCGCAGCGTGCCTTCGCTGTCCACCTCGGCTCGCTTCAGCGGTGCGGCGTAGACGCCGCCGGGCGACATGGAGTGGTGGTTCACCAGGAGCCCTTCGGGAGTGGCGAGAAACCGGGAGAAGTACGTGTTTCCGGCATTGAGGAGGCAGGGGTTCTTGGGGCTGCGCCGGTACGGCCCGGCGACGTTGTCGGCCACGTAGCTCCACATGGCCCCATTGCCGCCGAGCATCGCGTACACTCTGTCGCCGATGGGCCAGAAGGCCCCGGCCTCCGTGGCCTCGGGCTCGAAGGTCGGGGGCTCCATGGCGTGCCAGGTCAACCCGTCCTCGGTATAGCCCAGAGCCATCGGGGCCGCGGTCCAGATGCCGTAATAGCCGCCCTCCGCCCGCGGCATGGGGTAGATGCAGTCCCAGCGTCCGTATTTGTCGTAGTGCCACTCGTCGGCGCGGAACATGTGCTCGTCGCCGAACTTGTGCCACTCCACCAGGTCCGTCGACCAGGCGAACAGGATGTTCTGGGTCTCGCGGCCGTTGGGGTCCTGACGCCATTCCGAGTAGTTGCAGACGAACAGCCCGCTGCGGTCGAAGTCCGGGGCCTTCCAGACCGCTCCGGTTCCCAGGTACCGCACCATCTGAGATGAGGCCCGCAGGGCCCAGCCCTGGTCGTCGTAGTGCACCCCGTCGGCGGAGGTGGCGACACCGAAACCCTCACCCAGCCGATCGCCGCTGATGAGGTAGTAAAGGAAGTATGTGCCGTCGTGGTGGAAACACCAGGTGTCCCACTGATCGGTGACCTGCTCGGATTTGAAGATCATGACCCGAAGCCTCCGGGAGTCGGCGAGTTGCCGGTCAACGGCGGCGGCGCGCACTGCGCCAGATACGGCGGCGGCACCGGCCACCGGTTGCCCCATACCACAGGCATTACGGCACGGCGACCGCCGGGCTGACTCCGGTGTTCCCGTAAGGGCCCCTGTTCAAACAAAACGGGAAGCGGCGGATTAGCAAACGGATTGTCGGAGCCCACTCGAGCGGAGGTGGTCAGCGGGCCTTCAGGGAAGCGAAAGGACGTAGATACTCCGCTGCATCAGTGCGTGGGATGTGGGGCGCCGGCGGGCGGTCGTCGCGCTCAGTCGTCACGCGCCCTCGCCGAGCCTCTCTCCCAACGCCGGGAAGGGTTGGGCCAAGAACCGATGACGTTCGGCGCTCGCGCGCCCCACAGGAGGCAGTCATGGCCGATAGCGACAGACCCAATATCCTGTTCATCCTCGCCGACGACCACGGCGCCTGGGCCCTGGGCTGCGCCGGCAATGCCGAAATCAAGACCCCCAATCTGGACCGTATCGCCGCAAGCGGCGCGATGTTCTCGAGCTTCTTCTGCGTCTCACCGGTCTGCTCGCCTGCCCGGGCCTCGATCCTCACCGGCCGCATCCCCTCCCGGCACGGGGTCCACGACTGGCTGCGGGCAGGGAGCTCCACCATCGAGCCGGACCGTGATGGCCGGTTGACGGACTACCTCGAGGGCCAGACCGCCTACTCGGAGCTTCTCGCGGCCGACGGCTACCTCTGCGGTATCAGCGGCAAGTGGCATCTGGGAGACTCTCACCACCCCCACAAGGGCTTCGAGTTCTGGGAGGTGCACGCCACCGGGGGCGGCCCCTACTACGGGGCGCCGCTGATCCGCGGGGGCGAGGTTTGCCGCGAGGAGCGCTATGTCACCGACGTCATCACCGACAACGCCCTTGAGTTTCTGGACCGGCGAGCCGGCGATGAGCGTCCGTTCTACCTGAGCGTGCATTACACCGCCCCGCACAGCCCGTGGGAGCGCGAGCAGCACCCGCGCGAGGTGTTCGACAAGTACCACGCCGACTGCCGCTTCCACTCCGCTCCGCAAGAGCCCATGCACCCGTGGCAGATCAACTCGGCGCCGTACGGACACGACGAAAGCTCGCGCCGCAACCACCTGAGCGGCTACTACGCGGCGATCACCGAGATGGACCGCAATGTGGGGCGTCTTGTGGACCGGCTGGAGGCGCAAGGCCTGCGCGAGAGCACGCTGGTGGTCTTCACCGGAGACAACGGCATGAACATGGGCCACCACGGCATTTACGGCAAGGGCAACGGGACCTTCCCTCAGAACATGTACGACACCTCGGTGAAGGTCCCGATGCTCATCTCGCGTCCCGGGCACGTCCCGGCAGGCCTGCGCTGCGACGACCTGCTCAGTCACTACGATGTCATGCCCACCTTGTTGGAGTACTGCTCGGTGGGCAATCCCGAGGCCGCGTCGCTGCCCGGCCGCAGCTTTTCCCCCCTCCTGCGCGGCGGGTCGCCGGAGCAGCGCGAGGACATCGTGGTCTTCGACGAGTACGGCCCGACGCGGATGATCCGCACCCGGACCCACAAGTACGTGCACCGCTATCCCTACGGCCCGCATGAGCTATATGACCTGCAGGCCGACCCCGACGAGCGAGAGAATCTGTACGACCGCGAGTCAGCGGTGGCTCGGGAGCTCAAGGGCAGGCTGGAGGAGTGGTTCGTGCGCTACTGCGACCCGGCGCGGGACGGCTCACGAGAGCCCGTCACCGGCAAGGGCCAGTTGGGCCTGGTGGGGCCGGCGGGGAGGGGCGAGAGCGTGTTCGCCGATGACTGGCACTACCTGGGGGACGGCAGGGACGGCAGGGACGGCAGGGACGGCAGGGACGGCAGGGGCCGCAGGTGACAGGGAATGGGTGATAGGTGATAGGAACGGCGGGGACGGTCCCGCAGGGCGGGAGCGGGGACGGCCGGCCTCCCTGAGGGACAGGGAGGCCGGCGTAGAGGTGTGGCCCCGACGGCTGCGAGAGCAAAGGCGGCTTGGGTGCGGCCGCGGTTG
>Ga0334883_1003970_pt1 | contig 14851 bp, 12 predicted proteins | sample GraSluR1_MG_6_FD_207230 | JGI IMG/M metagenome (GOLD analysis project Ga0334883, IMG submission 207230) | Sludge microbial communities from methane-producing bioreactor in Wageningen University, Netherlands - Granular Sludge_09_05-R1 | ecosystem: Engineered > Bioreactor > Anaerobic >... | reverse complement strand
TGGCAACTGTGCGATAGACGCCAAAGACGCATCGCCAGTCCCGGTGCTGGAGAGGGAGAGCACCTTCAAAGCGTTCAAGTGCGCGAGCTGCGTCAAGGTGAGGTCGGTGACCCAGGTTTCGCCCAGATCGAGGCGCTCCAGGGCGCTCCAACGCGCCAACTGCACCAGCTCGGCATCCCCGACCCAAGTGGCGCGAAGATTGAGGACCCGCAGTGAGGGCAGATCCCCGAGATGCGCCAGGGCGGCGTGGGTGATCTTTCGATTATTCCGCAGGTCGAGGAGCACCAGAGAGGGCAAGTTTGCGAGCTGCATCAGGGCCGCATCGTCGATGTCCGCACCGTAGAAGTAGAGCGCCTCGAGAGTGGACCACGCCGCTACTTGCGCCAACCCCGCAGGGGTCAGGGCCTCACTCCAGCGCAGCTCGATCGCCTTCAGCGAAGGCAAGCGGGCGAGCTGGGCCAAACCGGCATCGGAGATTCGACGGGGCGCGACCAAGAAGTCCAATGAGGGCCAGCCCGCGAGCTGGGCCAAGCCTACTTCGGTGATGCGATTGCACTGCTCCAGAGACAAGGACCGGACGCCACTGTCAGCCAGATCGCCCACCAAGCGCCCCAGTTCGGCATCAACCAGGTCAGCGCGCACGGGCTTCACCATCCATGTGCTCCGATCACCGACGGCCAGCCCCGCGATCTCGGCGGCAGGGGCGCGGCCGATATGGCGATGCCAACGGGACGGTCTCTCGACAATGGAGAAGACATCCACCCACAGCGCTGGCTCAGCGCCGCAAGGTGCGTCGGCTTGGTCTTGCCCTGCGCCGGAGCCAGCGCCATCGCCCGCGTTGGCGCTGGTGGCGCCAGCGCTTACGGCGCTCGTCTGAGCGCCACTGGCGCAGGCCCAACAACACACCAGAATGAGCGGCAAGAGGGCTGCCATCGTCGAGATGCCGGTCAATGCCTCCATGGGCCACTCCTTGGGGATGACGCGTAGGAATACAGTTGCGTCGCCAGCCGCGAGACGCGTCGAGCGCGCACAAGGCTCTGAGCAGCGGGGTCTTCCATCGTTCGTTTCACTTTTGGCTGCTCATGCGTGCTGTCCTCCAGGCTAGAGAGCCGCTTGGGGGCTGTCAAGGGCTGTGGCCATCGCCAAATCGGCCATCGCCGAATCGGCCGGCGCCAAATCGGCCATCCAAAAATCGGCCGCCGCCAAATCGGCCATCGCCGAATCGGCCGGCGCACAGGCCGGCCGGTACCGCTCAATTTTGGTTTTGTGGATGGCGTTTCGGGGGGGGGCTTTCATGGATGGCGGGCCGGGGGGGGATATGGGTTTTGTGGATGGCGGGCCGGGGGGGATGCGGCCCGGGGATTGCCAGCCCCCGTGTGGGGCAGGCTTCCTAGCCGGCCACTGTCAGCCCCCGTGTGGGGCAGGCTTTCTAGCCGGCCACTGTCAGCCCCCGTGTGGGGCAGGCTTCTAGCCGGCCACTGTCAGCCCCCGTGTGGGGCAGGCTTCCTAGCCTGGCACTGCCAGCCCCCGTGTGGGGCAGGCTTCCTAGCCTGGCACTGCCAGCCCCCGTGTGGGGCAGGCTTTCTAGCCTGCCCGTGTCAGGCCCAATTTCTTTGAGCTGCCCCAAAGCTGGCAGATCTGGCCCAGGGCGATTAGAGTGCTTGCATGTAGACCATGGGGTCTGCTGATCGACGTCTGAAGGAGGATGAGGATGCCTGGTGAAGGTGATCAGCGAAACGTGTTGGCAGCGGCGCTCAGTACCCAGCTCTCGGAGGTGCGTCTTTATTGGCGGGACACGGCGCTCTCCTGTCGCTGGCTGGTGCCGGATCAAGAGCACTGCTTGGCGGGCAACCGCCTTCTGGCTTACCTGCGCGATTTTCGCGTCCGCGCCGCCGAGGAAATCACTGACCCCGAGGTGCGCGCCCTGTGGCTGGAGCGGGTGGCCTTGCTCATCGACCCCGGCGAAGACGATGAAGAGCCCGTGAGTCTGCGCACCTTGACCTGGTTGCTCCTGGTGGCGGAGTCGCCGCACCGCGAGGGGACCAGCACCGACGCGTGGAATCTCTACCTGTGGAATCTCCGCCTGGCTGACCTGCCGAACAAGGTCGGCCGGCCCCTCATCCAGCACCTGGGCCTCAAGAGCGTGGACCGCGCCAACGTGGTCGATCTCGACACGGCAGCCACGGTCTTCTACGCGTACCGCCTGCCCCAGCTCCCCGAGCCGAGCGCGCACCCGCCCATCGACGCCAAGCAGGCCCAGCGCTTCAACAATCTGCGCCGCTTCCGCAACCTCTTGCTCTTTGGCACCGAGGGCATCGGCAAATCGACGGTCGCCCGCGACATGGCCAAGCAGTGGTCGACCCTGACGGGGCGCTCCTTGGGCGCCTTTTGGGTCACTGTGCTGCACCCCCACGCCACCTACCAGGCCTTCGTCGAGGGGAGCCGCCAAAGTCAGGGCGCCGGTGCCGTCGGCGCGGGCGGCGCGGCCGCTTCCATGCCACGGGTCGAGGGTGCCCTCTCGGTGCATCAGCCGGCCTTTTTTGCTTGCCACGACCAAGGGGACGTGCGCGATGGCCTCTTCGTTCGGGTGTGCGCCGAGGCGGCGCGTGACCCCAACCGGGACTACCTCCTGGCCATCGAAGGCATCGATAACCTGGACGCAGCGGCGGTCTTCGGCGAGGTCCTCCACGTGCTGGATCCTTCGGCGCGCGTGCCCTGGCGCCGCAGCAGCGAAGACGACGAGGCGTGGCACCTCAACGCCGGGGCGGCCCGCGCCGTTCGCCTCTCCCTCTCGGGGCGCCTCTTCTTCATTCCAGGCAACGTCTACCTCATCGCTACGGCCTCGCGCCCGACTTTCTTCCGCGACTCCAATGAGACTTTGTTGCGGGCCTTCGCCGTGGAGATGCTGACGCCCTTGGAGCCCCTCGAGCTCAAGAAGGCCTTGCTCAACGGGCGCTCCCACGCGGACTACGTGCGACTCGAAGACTACGTCGAGCACTCGGTCAACCTCTTGGCGGCGATCAATGGTCCCCTGAACGAAGTCGGCGGCATCCAAGCCACCTTGGGCTATGGCCCGCTCTTCACCATGGCCGAAGAGATTTTGGTCAGCGCCGATGCGGATCACGCCGCGGAGATCGTCCTGGGGACGTGGCGCCAGCGCTTGGTGCCGCCTTTGCTCGGGCGCCTCCAGACCTTTTTGCGCGCCATCGGCGAGGATGGGAGTCTCTTCGAAGCCATCGAGGAGGTGGTCAACGTCATCAACGGCTCCTGGCTGCGGCTGCGGGTGGTCCTGGAAGGCAGCGCCAGCTTCGCCTCCTTCCGCCTCTACGACACCACGCCTGAGCCGCCGCCAGAGGTCAGCCCTGAGGAGCCCGTCGTCGAGGCGCAACATCCTCAGCCGGCCCCGGCGCGGCCCTCGGTGGTGATGTCAGGGGTGGCCTTCATCAAAGACTGAAGCCGCGCATGTCGAGGTGAGCCGTGGAGAAGCAGTGTCAGTGGGGTAGGGTGCTCCAGATCGCCGTGCTCAGCCACGACGAGCGTCAGGTCTTGGAACGCTTCGAGGTCTCGGGCCGCAGCGCCGAGGTGCCCGTGCCCAAAGTCGGAGACGCCCTGAGCTTGGTCGAGGCCGAAACGCAGCAGGCCCTCAAGGTGGTGCGGGTCACCTTCGTCGGCCACGAGCTCTGTCGTCGCGGAGCGCCGTGGCGGTGGCGCAGCACGTGGGAGGTGAAGGCCCGGCTTTAGAGGACGCCCCGGGCCCGTGGTCTCAATAGACCAACCAGCTCTGGACGGGGTATTGGGCCAAGCGCTGGCGTCCTTGCAGGAAGGCCAGCTCGATGAGAAAGGCGATCTCCACGACCTGGCCGCCAGCCTTCTCTACCAGGGCCGCTGTCGCCGCGGCGGTGCCGCCCGTGGCCAGGAGGTCGTCGACGATGAGGGCGCGTTGGTGCTGGGCGAAGGCGTCTTCGTGGAGCTCCAGGCAGTCCGTGCCGTACTCCAAGGCGTAGCGCTCGCTGATGGTCTGGTAGGGGAGCTTGCCGGGCTTGCGCACCAGGGCCAGGCCCGCGCCGATGGTTTTGGCCAGGGCTGCGGCGAAGACGAAGCCGCGGGCCTCGACGCCGACCACCTGCTCGATGCCGCGGTCGCGGTAGCGCTCGGCGAAGAGGTCGATGACCGCCGCGAAGGCGGCGCCGTCCTGGAGCAAGGGGGTGATGTCTTTGAAGAGGATGCCCGGCTTGGGGAAGTCCGGGACGTCGCGAATCATGGCTTCGAGGGCTTTGAGGTCCATGGTGGCTCCTGGTTCGAGAGGCTAGGCGATGGAGGGCCAAGTGGCGAGCCACTGCGCTGCGTCGCGGCAGCCCCAGTCCAGGCGCAGGGCCGAGACGGAGATTTCGCCGCGGTCGACGATGGCGCAGTCGCTGTGAGGGTTACCGCTGGGGGGGAGGTTGGCGCCGCCGATCCAATAATAATCGGCGCCGCGGGGATCGACGCGCCGCTCCACCACTTTGGGATAGGGGCGCGGCCCGAGGGCGGCGTTGCAGAAGCGCCACGCTGCGGCGAGGGTGCTGGGGATGTTGACGTTGAGGAGGGTGCGCTCTGGCATGGGGTGGTCCAGGGCTTCGGCGACGAGCGGGACGATGGCCGCGGCGCTGACATCCATGTCGGCCTGCCAGCCGGCGCTCAGGGCCATGGCGGAGTAGCCCGCGAGGCAGGCCTCGACGGCGGCGGCCATGGTGCCGGAGTAGAAGATGTCGTCGCCGAGGTTGGGGCCGTGGTTGATGCCGCTGAGCACCAAGGTGGGGGGGCGCGGGAGGAAGTGCCCGAGGGCGCAGTAGATGCAGTCGGCGGGGGTGCCGTCGACCCAAACGCTGCGCTCGGCGAAGTGGGCGGCGCGCACCGGGCGGTGAAGGGAGATGGCGTGGCTCACCCCGCTCATCTGTTGTTGGGGGGCGACGATCCACACCTCGCCCAGCTCGGCGAGGGCTTCGGCCAAGGCGCACAGGCCACGCGCTTGGTAGCCATCGTCGTTGGTGAGCAGGAGGAGAGGCGGCGCGTCAGACATGGGCAGGGCTCCAGGTGGGCAGCGGCGGCGGGAACGCGCTGGCTGCCAAGGCAGAAGGAGCCATTCTTTGCCGAGTTGTAGGGTCAGCGTCAACCCAGCGGGTGGCGTGACCTCACTTGATCTCGATCTGCTTCATGTCCACCATGCCGCCCGCGCCGCGCTGGACGATCACCATGTAGGCGCGTTTGGAGCTCATGTTGAGGGAGAGGGCCGCCACGGGCACGGCGCTGCTGGGGTTGTCCCCGTGGTTGTGGACCTTGACCGTGGGCGACGAGGTGGGGATGGTGGCGAAGTCGGAGACCTGGAGGTAGCCAATGTTTTCGGCAATGAGCGTCGTGCCGACGTAGATGTCGAAGCGGGCGGCCGTGTCGTAGAGGACCACGATCTCGATGGCCGACTGGTCCTTGGAGAGGCTGGGGGGCCAGGCGTCGACTTTGAAAATGTTCAAGTTGGCCAGATTCCCCGTGAAGGCGAAGAGGTAGGCCTGGGGCGCGAAGCTGAAGTACTCCGAGTGCAGTGGGCTCTGGGCGCCTGGGGCCCGGAGGGAGAGGGTGTGGGAGCCCGAGGGGATAGCATGCGCGCCCGTCAACTCGCCTGACTTGAGGGTGGTCAGCACCTTGTCGTTGATCATGATCTCCAGTGAGCCCAGCTCGGGGATACTGTGGATGAAATACAACGAGGCTTTGGCCGGCTCCGTCTCACTTTCGTCACAGGCGAAGGTGAACCAGGGGGTGAGGATGAGGAGCAGGGCGAGGAGCAAGGGACGTTTCATGGGTGCACTCCTGGAGACGGATGAGGTTGGGGCGCGCCGAAGCGCCAGAACGTCGCCGCGCTCAGCAAGATGTATACCGTTTTCTTCGTTTTGTCTTCGCTGTGGTGAGCGGTGTCGGTATGGTCAAGGAGGCGCGCCTGGGTTATAGAGCAAGTCACGCGCCGCCGTGACGACACCCGAGAGGCGGTGCGCTTCTTCCACTCCTCCTATCAAGGTTGCACTATGGGTTATGACTACCTCAGCGGTGGTTGGCATGACATCACCTTCACGGCGCGCCCCGTTGCAGATCGCAGCGCGCGCAACGTGGCCCTGCCCCTGACGGGTGACGTGGCCCTGGACCGGGAGCATTTGCTGCCCGTGCTTGGGGCGACCATGACGGCGACCCTGCTGGAGCTGGTGGCCTCGCAGCAGATCAGCGGCAGCTTCAAAGAGTTCAACCTCTTGCGCGGTGACGCCGCCTCGGGGTGGCAGTGGGTGCTCCTGGTGGGCGTGGGGCGGCCGGCGGCCTGCCGCGAAGCCTATCGCTGGCACGACCGGGTGCGCTCCCTCGGGGCGATGGCGGCGCGCCATTTTCGCCGCAAAAACCTCCTGTCTTTCGCCGTGCCCAGCTTCGCCGCCTTCGGTGTGGAGGCAGAACGCGCCGCCAGCCTCCTGGCCGAGGGCATTCATTTGGGCCTCTACCGCTTCGAGCGTTACAAGTCGCCCCACAACGTCCGCTACGACGAGGCGCACCAGCTCCAAGAAGTGGTGATGTTGGTCGACGCGCCCAGCGCCGAGGTCAGCCGCGGCTTCGCCACGGGCACGATGATGGCCCAGGCGACCTATCTGGCGCGCAACTTGGTCAACACGCCGGCCCAGGACCTGACGCCGAGCGCTTTCGCCGAGGTCGCCGAGGAGATCGCCGCCAAGCTCCCAGGGGTGCACGCCGAATCCCTCGGCCCCGAGGCGCTGCGAGCGGCGCGGATGCCCATGCTGCTAGCCGTGGCGCAGGGCTCGGCCCTGCCGCCGGCGATGTCGGTGTTGACCTACACCCCCAAAGGGGCCGACGCCGGCTATGACTTGTGTGTCCTGGGCAAGGGGATCACCTTCGACACGGGCGGTTACAACCTCAAGCCCGACGCCGCCATCGGGCGGATGTACGGCGACATGGCCGGCGGCGCCGCGGCCCTGGGCGCGATCTGTGCCGTGGCCTCCCTGGGCATTCCCCTCAACATGGCCGTGGTGGTCCCCTTGGCGGAGAACATGGTCAGCGGCAACGCCTTCAGACCCAGTGACATCCTCTACTCCCGCAAAGGACTCAGCGTCGAAGTTGCCAACACCGACGCCGAGGGCCGCCTGGTCCTGGCCGACGCCATCGACTACGCCTGTGAGCGCTTCGCGCCGCGGGTGATGCTCGATATCGCCACGTTGACGGGCTCGATGCGCGTGGCTCTGGGCAACTTCGTCTCGGGCTTCTTCCTCCACAGCGACACCCTCGCCGACGATCGCCCCCTGGAGGACGCCCTCATGGACGCCGGCCGCAACGCCGGCGAGTGGCTGTGGCGTTTTCCTCTGGACGAGGTCTACCAGGTCCAACTCGCCAGTGACGTGGCGGACCTGGAGAGCTGCGAGACCGATCCCATGGCGGGCGCCGGGGCGATCACCGCGGCGATGTTTTTGAAGCAGTTTGTGAAGTTTGACAGCGTAAGCGCATGGATACACATTGATATAGCCGCCACGGCCCTCATGCAGCGCACCCTCATTTACTCTCGCGCGCCTTATCACCCGAAGGAGGGCGGGACGGGCGTCGGCGTGCGGCTGCTCACCCTCTTTGCGTCCCATTTGGCGCAGCACCTGCCGACGTTGCTGGGCGACGCCGCCTCGGAAGGAGGCTGAGATGCCGATCTGGGTGGACGCCGACGCCCTGCCGCGGCCGGCGCGCGAGGTCTTGCTGCGCATCGCCGGGAAGCGCGAGGTGGAGGTGGTCTTCGTGGCCAACCGCTACCAGGGCCCCGAGCCCCTGCGGCGGGTGCGCCACGTCATGGTTGGCGCCGGCGAAGACATGGCGGACCACCTGATCGCCGAGCAATGTGCGGCGGGCGACCTGGTGGTGACCTTCGACATCCCCTTGGCCAGCCGGGTGGTGGAGAAGGGGGCTCAGGCCCTGACGCCCCACGGCCGGGTGCTCGACGCGGGCCACATCGGCGAGGCCTTGAGCCAGCGCAACTTCGCCGACTATTTGCGCACCACCGGTGAGATGGGTGGCGGTCCGCCGCCCTACTCTGCGAATAACAAGAGAGATTTCGCCAATGCCCTGGACCGCTGGCTGGCGCGCCAGCCTGGGGCGTGACTCGCCGGAGCTCTGCGGCTGCCCAGAAGCTCGATGGTGCTCGCGCCTCGAGGGTCGACGCTGGCTTGTGAGAGGCCGTTCTTCCCCGTCCTGCGTTCCAAAGCCGGTTCGCAGTGACTGGAGTCCACCGAGGAGGTCGCGAGATGGCGCTGGGAAAAGGGATGATGGTGTTGGCCCTGGGGGCGGTGCTCTGCGCCCTCGGACCGGGCGCGGCCGAGACCTGTACGACCTTCGCCTTGGAGGACGAGGGCGGCCAGATCTGGGTCGGCAAGAGCTATGACTGGTCGCGCGGTGAGGGGCTGGTGGTGTTCAACCCGCGCGGCCTGCGCAAGCACGCCTTGGTCCTGGCGGCCGACGAGGAGGGGGTGCGCTGGGAGGCGGCCTACGCCAGCTTGACCTTCAACCAGTATGGTTACGCCTTCCCCAACGGCGGGATGAACGAGGCGGGCCTGGTAGTGGAGGTGATGGTCCTCGACGACAGCGTCTACCCGGCGCCGGACGCGCGCCCCTCTCTGAACGAGCTGCAGTGGGTCCAGTGGGCGCTGGACAACCACGCCGATGTGGCTGAACTGGTCGCGGCGGCCCCTGCGGTGCGGGTGGCCAAGGTCTACGCTGGGATTCACTACTTGGCCTGTGATCAGGGGGGTGCTTGTGCCACCTTCGAGTGGATCGACGGCGCGCTGGTGATCCATCACGGGGAGAGCTTGGATGTGCGGGTCTTGACCAATGATCCCTATGCCGAGGCTTGCCGCGCGCGCGCTCCGAGTGGGAACGTCGACCCGCAAGCCGCGCCGCCCCCGGGGACGGGCTCTTTGGCGCGTTTTGCCCGGGCGGCCCATGGCGTGCGGGAGACGGTCAGTGACGGCGGCGTGGCGGCCTTCGCCCTGCTCGACGCGGTGCGCATGCCGGGCTACACCCAATGGCAGATCGTGTATACGCCGGCTTTGGGACGGGTGCAGTGGCAGAGCACGGCCGCCGCCGAGCGCAAGGAGGTGCGCCTGGCGGCCTTCGCGCCCCAGTGTCCGGCGCCGGCCATGGTCCTGGATGTGGATTTCCCTGGTGCGGGCGATGCGGCCGAGCACTTCGAGCCCTTTAGCCACACCGCCAACCGGGCGCTTCTGGGCGCGGTGCTCGGGCCGCTGGCGGCGGAGCTGCCCCTGGGGGCGGTAGAGATCCTGGCAGCCTTCCCCCTGACCTTTGGCTGCGCCAGCGACTAGGGTGGTGGGGGCGGCGCGGTGCGCACGGGGCGGAAACCCTGGTCGAAACCGTGGTTGGCGGCGAGGTCCGAGACCCTGACGCTGTTGCGCGCTGCCCAGGCGAAGTCGTTCCAGGAGCCGCCGCGGACCACGCGGTGGACGCCGCTCTCTGGACCCAGAGGATCGGTGAAGTGCGCCGCATGGGGGTAGGGGGCGTACCAATCCCAGACCCACTCCCACAGGTTGCCGTGCATGTCGTAGAGGCCCCAGGGGTTGGGCTCCTTGGTGGCCACGGGGCGCGGGCGGCCGTAGGCGTTGAAGTAGAACCAGGCCACCCGTCCCAGGTGGCGGTCGGCGTCGCCCGTGACATAGCGGGTGGTGGTGCCGGCGCGAGCGGCGTACTCCCACTCGGCTTCGGTGGGTAAGCGGTAGCCTTCGCAGTGGAGGCCGACGAAATCGGCGTGCTGGCAGGTGTAGTGGCCGTCACCTGGGGTGCCGAGGCAGTTGCCGAGGTGGTAGCAGAGGGGCAGACCTTCGGCCGCGGACAGGGCGTTGCAATAGGCCAGGGCGTCCCACCAGGTGACGTGCTCCACGGGGCAGTTGCGGCCGCAAGCCACGTGGGCCGAGGGGTTGGTTCCCATGAGACGCTGCCACTGATGTTGTGTGACTTCAGTGCTTTGGATGAGGAAATCTCGCGTTATCTCTACGGTGTGGGGTGGGTGCGGGTCGGGGATGTTCTCCTCGGGCACCCGCACGTAGGTGCCAGCAGGGATGCGGACGAAGGTCGGCTCCAAGAGGGCCTCGTCGAGGTCTTGCGGCGCGGCTTCGGCGGCGAATGCCGCGGCTGGAGGCTCAGCCAGGCTGTCTTCGATGCCGTTGCGGGGCTCTGGGCCCTTGGGGTTACAAGCCAGAGACAGCGCAACGAGGCACGAGAGCGCCAGGGCGGCGAAGCGTGGGCCCGACTCAGACATGGCGAAGCACCCTTTTTGTGCCCCTGCGGGCAGAGGACGAGACCCATCCCGGTTGCGGTACAAGCAGCCGAGTGTTGGGGGAGTCTACACAGAAGGGCGCTGCCCGGCCACTGTGTCGATGCTGGCATGCGCGCGCCACGCGCCTGGAAAGCGAGCGACGCTGCTGGCCTTCGTTGGCTGCGGGGTGGTGCCGCGCCGCGTGAGGCACTAGATTGGCGCGGTCCGAATTCGGTAGGGCGCCACTTGGGCGACCTACCGCGACACCCCTGACCCGATGGCTGAGGAGGCCACCATGAAAATCCAGGTGAACACCGACAAGAACATCCAAGGCGATGACGCGCTCATCGCCTCTGCTTCCGAAATCGTCAGCGCGGCGCTGAAGCGCTTCAGCGACCAGATCACCCGCGTCGAGCTGCATCTGAGCGACGAGAACGCCCACAAAGGTGGCCTCGACGACAAGCGCTGCCTCATCGAGGTGCGTCTCAAAGGCCTGCAGCCGGCGACCACCAGCCACCAAGCAGCCACGGTGGAGCAGGCCATCGCCGGCGCCGCCGACAAAATGAAGCGCGCCCTGGAGACCACCTTGGAGAAGCTCAGCCAGCGTTAGGTGCCTGAAGCGCATCGCGCCAGAGGGTCGGCAAGTCGTGGTACGCTTCTTCCACTCGAGGCAGGCCTACCCCCAAGCCATACGCGCCGTGGGCGCCAACGCAGTCTTTTCTGCCCCCGCCGTCTCCTCTGGGCTGACTTCCTGAAGGCCCTCTGGCTTTCTTCAATCTTGCTGTGGTTGGGAAGTAGGGCCTGAAGGCAGTCGCGCAGCGCAGCCAAGACAAGGGTGCGCGGGGCACTCGCCCGTCCACACCGGTGGTGATGCTATCGTTGCTTTGGTACGGCGATGCGTCGGCGTGATTTCGTCGGGGAAGCTGGAACGAACCCTTTATGATGACGTGGCTCATGCCGGTGTAAGCTGGCGCAAAGCATCCTCGCTTCATGGCGATCAACGCGTTCTGCGAGGAAGACCTCGAGGCGCTGTGTTCGCTGTTCCTTCAGATTTTCGAGCACCGATTTTCTTGTTGACCTGTCATGCGCGGCGAGCTAGCTTAAATTATTCGCTGCCAGATGTCTCTAACCACCACCCAAAGGGAGTATTCGTGAGAACCACAATACATACATACATACATACATACATACATACATACATACGCTTGCCTTCTAGTCGCGGTCTCCATGTGGTCCTCGGGCTGTGCGGCAGAGGGTGAGACATCTCTCGACGAGGGCGAGCAGGCGCCGTCCCCAATCGCGACGGTCTATGAACAGGCGCCATCGAGCATGACCATGCAGGAAGACGAGCGCATCGCATGGGAGCGGGTTGCCAGCCTCCGCGAGGATGGGATGGAGATTCGCTTCTCGGCGGCCATTCGCCACGTCGATGGCCCCTTGGCCTACCTCCGGGTCAGGAAGACCGAGGCGGGGAAGATCAGCGTCCCCTTTGCCATCGGACCGGCCGGCGAGGTCTGGCCACTGCGATTCGCAGAGCAGCGCTTCGAGATGGACCACCAGGCGCAGTGGGGCCCCATCGGCTTGCCCACGGCGCGCTTGTTGCGCAAGCTCGAGCCTGAGGAGCGAGGGCGCTTCCACGTTCTCTTCAATACCTCCATCACGTCAGATGCCGCCTTGACCTGGGCCCGTGCCTTCGACCCCGAGGCCCACTTGGTCGACGCGGGGCGGGTTGAGCTGCGCGTGCCGGCGGCCACGGTCATCGGGCACCTGAGGGATGCGCCCTTCGTCGAGGCCATCCACGGCGAGCGCGAGGCCAGGATCCTCGCGCACGGGCTGCCAACGATTCCTTTGACGGCGTGGTGGACCAACTCCGACCGCGCCTTCACCGCGAACGGCATCCTCGGTGGCTGGCTGGCCAGCACCGAGGATGCCGTGAACATCGGCATCATGGAGGCCGAAAACAAAGACTATTATTTGCGTTGCAGAGTGGCCGAGGATCACCCCTCCTTCGCAGAGAGCAAGTTCGCCTATCGGGCCATCGATCCCATCCCCTGTAGCAGCCACAGTGACTGCGAAGTCGAATGTGGTCGGATAACAGGCGATTTTTCTTGGGTATACGATGGCAAGTGCCGCCAGGGGGTGTGCGTCAACCGCCACACGACCCAGGTCGCGGGGCAGATCGCCGCGGCGCCCTTTCAGGCCGCCCAAGCGAAAATCCATGTGTCGTTTGTTGCGGGTACTTCGGTTCAACCTTCCCTCGAATGGTTTGCCAGCGCCGATGGCGACCCCAACACGGTCAGCCAGGATGACGTGCTGATCGTCAACATGTCTGCTGGCTACAAGGAACCCAGCGCTGCGGCGGGGAACGTGTTGGACTGGTACGCCCGCTTCCGCTCGATCACCATCGTCAAGACGGCGGGGAACAGAGGACTCGACGCCGAGGCGAGGACCGACTGTCTGGCCCTCAACGCGATCTGCGTGGGAGGCGTCACGGAGTATGGCTGGGGCCTGCAGCCCAGCGACCGCGACTCCCATCGGCACCTCGATCGCCTGTGGGCGAGCTCAACGTGGCGCAACCCCGACCCGGCCAGGGAGATCGAGAAACCCGACGTGGTGTCCTTGGCCCACAACGTCGACGCGCCCGACTATGGCTCCAACCTCCGCCCCAAAGACAGCGGCACCAGCCTGGCCGCCCCCATGGTGACGGCCCAGCTCGCGCTCCTCGCCCAGGCCTGCGGTGTCGTCCGTAGCCCGGCGATGCACCGCGCCATCTTGCGCACCTCAGCGGTGCGCAACGCGCGCATCGAGACCCATGACGGTAGCATGTCCTGGCTCACGCCGCCCGCCATCGATCCCCCGACCTGTCCGGGGATGGGCGCCTTTCCCCGCTATCCGAACCCGACCTTGGGTTGCGATTACCGCGGCGGCTGTGGTCGGGTGGACTCGGATCGCCTGGTGATTTGGTGCGGCACCCAGCCCGAGGAGTGCACGGCGGCCACACCGTGCACGTCGAGCAAAGAGGGCGCCGTGGGCGCCGACGATGCTGCCTGGGGCGAGATCCCCGAGTGGGCGCGGACGGCGGAACCCGAATACTTCCTGGACAACGCCACCCAGCACAACACTGCACAGACGCGGCTGCGCCAGGACCCTGACGCGCGCTGGATACCCATCCACAAAATGGAGACGTTGAAGGCTGGGACCACCATTGCCGCCAGCCTCTCTTACTATGCCTGCCCTCCTGCCTACACCTACATGCCCGGCCCTCTTTCAGCCGTCAAGAACAACCTCGATCTGGCCCTCTGTGGTAGGAAGCTCAGCAATGACCAGCTCACCTGTTTGTCGGTCAGCGAGAGCCTGCACGACAGCAACGAGGGTTTCGAGATCACCCTGCCCGAGGATTTCACCGAACTCTATTACTATCTCATCGGCCCGGCCGAATCCGATTGGCAGATCTGCACATCAAGCAACGGCGGTAGTCTTGGCTCGCATGACGTCGAGCCCTGGGCGCTCGCCATCATGTGGTGGGGGTAAACATGTTCAACCACCTCATCCGATTTGCCCTGAGCTGCTGCTGCGTCGGCGCCTACCTCGCCGGCTGCGACCAGCACGTCGTGCAGGAGCCTGCCGACGTGCTCCTCGAAGACCATGAGCTGCCCCCGGACGTCGAAGACCACGAGCCGCCCTCGGACGCCGAAGACCAAGACGCGGCGGCCGACGCGGCCGACGGGGCGTGGGCCTGCCCCTTCCCCTTCTGGCCAGTGGAGGACCCAGCCCTGCTCTTCGAGTTCCGCATCGGCTGTGTCGACTACCGCGCCATTGTGCACTATGCGGGTATGGATCTCCTGCTCTGTAACCACTGCGAAGATGACTTCCTCCTTGTTTTCTACCCGACGTATTGGCCATCAGGCATCACTGACTGCACCCTCGACGTTAGCTGCGGCCTCCAAGTCGGCTGCGCCCTCGACGTCACCTACGCCGTGCGCGATCAGCAGGGGCGCGAGCTTCCTGCTAATTGTCAGCGGTCCTCGTACTGCCCGTGCACAGCAGAGAGTCGTGCCGGTTCACCGATCTTGACCTTGGTGCTCGCTGGCGGCGCGCAAAAAGCGTTGGGATTGGCGCAGCGGAACGGTGTCACATATCCAGAGATCCTCGCGCAGCCGCAGGAGTATTTGTGCGGTGAGCCCAGCCTCGTCGCCGCGCCCCTCAGCGTAGGCGACGCGCGCTATGACATCGTGCTCTATCTGCCCCGCCTCTGGCCCGCTGACACCCCGATCGAGTTGCTGCGCCCCGAGCGGCAGCGCCCCCTCGCCTGTGCCCAGGCGGGGCTATACGAGTTCGCCTGCTTCCCAGATAGCCCGGAGTATCAAGCCATCGACAACCCCCTCGATTGGTTCCCCATCTCGCCGGACGAGCTCAACCCTTACGTCATCAAAGACGTCGACCTGGCGAAGCTGTGGCCGGGCTTTGCCGCGCCTTGAGCGGGGGCCTTTACTGTGAATCAGTCACCGCGTCCCAGGAAACAACCCT